>JAABUQ010001424.1_pt1 | contig 51425 bp, 48 predicted proteins | sample 5560001 | NCBI WGS metagenome assembly JAABUQ01 (sample SAMN10711888, study PRJNA513371) | rock metagenome | isolation source: Antarctica rocks | place: Antarctica: Victoria Land, Finger Mt nord | collected 2015-12-18
AAAGCCGTGGGCCATCTTCTTCCAGCCCTACCTCAAAAGCCGGGACGTGATTTACTGCCCGTCCGACCCCGCGCCGCACTCGCGCTTCCAGGCGGGCAACATTCAGGATTACAACGGCGGCATCAGCGCTCTCGGCGAGGAATGCACGGCAGCCCCCAATGGTGAGCAATGCCGGGCGGAGAAAGACCGCACAGCGATGTGGGGCTACCTGATCAACTCCATTTTCACCCACAAGTCCTGCCGCTATGCGAAAGAAGGCGTCCTGCCCGGCTTCGCCACGGAGGCCGCTCTCAACGCACTGCCCGACCAAAACATCATTATGTTCTCGGAGCGCAACTCTGCCGCGTTAGATGATTGCGCCAATGCCAGTTCGACGGACCCGGTCTGCCCAGGGAGTGGCTGGGGCTACATCCCGCAGGATGACTACGACACCTGGCCCGGCGAGGCCAATCTCGTGCAGAACGGCACCGGCCCCGCCCCCTACGACAAGCAGGGCTGGATCAAGTACGACCGCCACAGCGGTGGGTCAAGCTACATCTTCTACGACGGACACGTCAAATGGATGCGCTGGGGGCAGGCCCGCCTCTACCAGTACCCCGATCATGTCGTCAGGAAGCCGCTCGCGCCCCCGCCGGGGTAAAATGACGGGTAGTGTCCCAACTCAAGTTTTCAAGCATTGCTTGTTGTAGTCATGGAGGAACAACAAGAGGCAGTTCTCGTGCATCTGGTCGGTCTTGGAGAACGAGAGCGTCCTGCGTACAAAGCGGCCCAGCCTTTGGCGCAAAATGTTGTTGAACCGCTCAATGTGACAAGTCTGCCCGTCGCCTTCCTGTTGCCCGATGCTGCTCTTGGGGCAGCACGTCGGTGTATGCTTTCCAGAAGTCCGTCAACAGGAGGCACTTCTTGTACCGCTTGGGAATACGCGCCCACCTTCCAGGTCTGCCAGTGCAGCAGCACACGGCAAGTCTTCTCGCTTCTGTCTCCAATGGCATAGGCCACAATCTGGCGGGTGCGCCTGCATTGAGCCAGCCACACCCACCGCTTGTTCCTACGCTGATGGACGAACGACCACATCTCATCGAGTTCGAGAACGTCCCGCTTCTTGGCCTTTGCCAGCGTCTTCTTGAGCGGAGGCAACTGCGCGGCTTTTTTTAAGCCAGACCAAGACGGTGTTGCGGTTGACGCCGAAGATGCGCGTCACAGCCCGCAGGGAGCCGCGCTCATGGTAGGCAGCCAGGATTTAGGCAGCCAGGATTTAGGCTTTGCGCCCTTCGTCGTAGGCATTGCTGCCCTTGTATTTATTCTTTGTTGGCACGACTGGTCTTGCCGCAGTCATGGCATTTGTAGCGTTGCCTGCCGTTCTGATGGCCGAAGCGGATGAGGTTGACACCACCGCAGTGGTAGCATGAAACTGTCTGAGTCACCATGCAGACAGTATAACACGACAACTTGAATTAAGACACTACCTATTTTCAGGGGAGAGTGTCCCATTTCGCTCGGCCTCTCCTCGCGTATTACGACAGCATAGGGTGCTCGTTTCGCTGGATTGCTGCTGCTCCCACAGCATTGGGTACGCGTTGCTGCGGCGTGGCGAGCGCATACCGACGATGGAACAGTTTCTTCCGTCGTCGGTACAAGGATGGAAAGATTCGGAGACGCTTCTGAAACGCCTTTGCAATTCCTGGTAAGACAGCCCTCCTGTGAGAGAGGAAGCCGAGCAGTAGGCGAAGAGGGGAAAGGGGTTCTTTTGTTGGCTGAAGATTGTCCTTGATCACGGAGGCTATAGGTCACGCTTAGGCGGCGGGGAAGTCTGGAAAAGTCAGCGGACGGCAGCGGAGGCGCTCGTGTCGGGGACGGCCATGCTCAGGACGCGCGAAATGCCCGGCTCCTGCATAGTGACGCCGTACCACAGCGGCGCGGCTTCCATCGTGGTCGGGTTGTGCGTGATGATAATGAACTGGGAGCGGACGCCGAACTCGCGCAGCAGGTCGGCAAACCGCTCCACATTCGCGCCGTCCAGGGGGGCATCCACTTCGTCCAAGACGCAGAACGGGCTGGGTTTGACTTTGAGGAACGCGAACAAGAGGGCGGCGGCGGTCAGGGCGCGCTCGCCGCCCGACAGCAGGGCGAGAGGCTGGCGCTTTTTGCCCGGCGGCTGGACCAGCACGTCAATGCCGGTTTCCAGCAGGTCGTTGGGGTCGGTCAGGGCAAGCTCGGTTTTGCCGCCGCCGAACAGGCGGGCGAATATCTCGCCGAACGCAATCCCGACCGCCTGGAACGTTTCCATGAAGACGCCCCGCGTGCTGTCGTCTATCTCGCGGATGGCGTCCAGCAGCTTGCCGCGCGCTTCATCCAGGTCGGCGCGCTGCGCGGAGAGGAACTCGTGGCGGGCGCGTGTCTGCTCCCATTCTTCGGTCGCGCCGGTGTTGACATCCCCCATTGCGCGCAGGTCGCGGCGCAGGCGGGCGACCTCCTGCGGGGAGCCGTCGGTGATGTCGGGGTCGTCGGGCAGGGCGAGGGCGTCTTCCGCACGCATCTCGTATTCTTCCCACAGGCGCAGGGCGGCGGCATCGCGGCGCGCGCCGACGCGGGCTTCTTTGAGTTCGTTTTGGTGGGCGGCGTGCCCCGCAAGCGCCTGCGCTTCGGCCTGCGCGCGCAGACTGGCCTGCGTCTCCTGCGCCTGGGCGACCAGGGCGCGGCGGGCGTCCTGCCGGGCGGCAAGTTCAGCCGAAGCCTGGTCGCGCGCTTCGCCGGAAAGGGCGGCGGCATCGTCCAATGCGCCGATCTGCACCTGGAGCCTTTCGGCTTCCGCGCCTGCTGCGCGCTGCTGCGCGCTCCGCCGGGCGAGGGCGTTTGTGATGCCGTCCGCGTCGGCACGGGCGGCGCGCAGGGCGCGATCCAGGCTAGACACGCGCTCGCCGGCTGTTGCCAGCGCGATTTTGGCCCCGGTCAGGTCGGTGTTCGCCGCGTCGCGGGCGGCGGCGAGCGTGCGCAAGGCTTCGGCATCCTGGGTCAGGGCGGCCTCGTCCAACGCGGGCTTGGCGAGCGTTTCCAGGGCGCGCCGGTCGTTGCCCACGGCATCCTGCGCCTGAGCGAGCGCGTCTTCCGCCGCCTGCGCCCGCCGCTGCGCTTCGGTGCGGGCGCTGTCCAGACGCCGCGCTTCGCCCTGCGCGGTGGTGATCTGACGCTGACATTCCGAGAGGTTAAGCTGCGCGGACTGCCGTTCCCCCTGCCGGGCAGCCAGGGCCGCTTCCGCCGTTTCCAGCGTCTGCGCGGCCTTGTCCTGGGCCGCGCGCACGGTGTCCAATCGCTTTTGGGCGTCCTGGGCGCCATCTTGCAGGCGAGCGATCTCGGTTTTGCGGCCCAGCAGGTTGGCGGTTTTGCCCGCCTGCCGCCCGCCGGTCAATGCCCCGGACGGCAGCACCAGCTCGCCGGACAGCGTGACGACACGGTTCCAGCCGCGCGCGATACGGGAGGCGCGAATGGCGTCATCCAGGGTTTCGCAGACAAAGACCCGCCCCAGGAGGGCATCCAGGGCGGGCCGGAACTTGGGGTTAAACTCAATAATATCCAGAACCGCACCCCGCACGCCCACGGCGCCTTCGGCGCGTGCCATGTCCAGGGTGTCGCGGCCCGGCCGCATGCTGTCCAGGGGAAGAAAAGTCGCGCGCCCGGCCCGATGCTCGTGCAGAAACGCGATTGCGGCCTTGGCCGCCTCTGCCGTATCGCTGATGATGTCCTGCAAAGACGCGGCCAGCGCCGTTTCCAATGCGGTTTCGTAGCCCGGCGGGGCGTGAAATGCATCCGCAACAACCGTAAACTCGCCGTGCAGCGCGCCATGCCTGCGGGCTTCAAACACAGCGCGCACACCGGCAAAGTAGCCTTCCTGCGCGGCTTCCAGCTCCTGCAAGGCACGCAGGCGGCTTTGCGCCGCCACGAGTTTCCCCGACAGGTCATTGGCCTGCGCAGCCGTGTCGCGCGCCGCCTGCCGGGCCGTCTCCCGCGCCGCCTGCGCCTGCTGCAAGTTATCTTCGGCGGACTTCAGCGCGTTTTGGGACGCTGCCAGCGCATCAGTCGCCGCTTTTTGCACCTCCACTGCCTGCACAGACACGGCTTGCAGACGTTCGGCTTCCGCGCGCAGCGTGGGGACACCCGCCGCCAGTTCCGCCGCGCGCGCTTCGGCCCGCGCCAGGTCGGATTGGCGGCCTGCCAGCGTGCGCGCCTGAGCAGCGGCTTCCATGCGCTGTTTTTCGCCCTGCCGGGTCAGCGCGGACAGACGCTCGGTCAGCGCCTGCACGGAGGCCTGCCCTTCGGAGGCCTGCCGCCGCAGGCCGATTTCCTCATCGCGGCGCACGGCGAGTTCGGCTTCCAATTCGGCGATCTGAGCGCGGCCCCGCTCGGCGCGCTCCTCAAGTTCTTCTTGTTCGCGGGCGAGGCCCCGCTGCGCCGACACCAGACCCTCGGCGCGCTGCATCGCCAGCAGGCGGCTGTTGGCGGCGCGCTCGGCGGCGCGGCCCGCGTCCTCGGCTTCGGTGCGGCTTTGCTCCACGGCGCGTTCGGCATCGGCAAGGGCCGCGCCCAATGCCGTTGCCTGCGCTTCCAACTGGGCAATCTGGGATTGATGGCGGGCGAGGGCGGCTTCGTCCTGCGCGCGCGCCGCCTGGGCAGCGGCATATTCATCCTGGGCCGTGCGCAGGTCAACAACCAAGAGGCTGCTTTCAATGGAACGCAGGCGGGCGCGCAGCTTTTGGTACTGCGCGGCGCGGTCGGCGGCCAGGCGCAGAGGCTCCAAGCGCTCGTCCATGTCGCGCAGAATGTCTGCGACGCGGTTGACATTGGCTTCGGTCGCTTCCAGCTTGCGCAGGGCTTCCCGCTTCTTCACGCGATACTTCTTGATACCGGCGGCTTCCTCAAACAGCCCGCGCCGGTCTTCGGGATTGGCCGACAGGACGGCATCAATCTGGCTTTGGTTGACGAGAGCGTAGCTTTCGCGCCCGACGCCCGTGTCCAAGAACAGCTCGTAGATGTCTTTCAGGCGGCACGGCGCCTTGTTGATGAAGAACTCGCCCTCGCCCGTCCGGTAGGCCCGCCGGGTGATAACCACTTCGTCAAACGCCATCGGCAGGGTGCCGTCCGAGTTGTCCACGGTCAGGGACACTTCGGCCAGGCCCGTGGCCTTGCGTTTGTCGCTGCCTGAGAAGATGACATCTGAGGCTTTCGCGCCGCGCACAGCCGATGCCTTCTGCTCGCCCAGCACCCACAAAATAGCGTCGCCCAGGTTGCTTTTGCCTGATCCGTTCGGCCCGACCACCGCCGTCACGCCTTCCGAAAACGTAATTTCCGTGCGCTCCGCGAATGTCTTAAACCCGTGCAGTTGCAGTTTCTTGAGGTGCATCAGCGTGATTATGGCATACGCGCCTGCGCAGTGTCAAAAGAAAACAGGGAGTGTGTCCGTTTCGGCTCGGTCTTCCCTGCGGGTCGCGACGGTGCTGCATAGGTATTGCAAGCGTGTACCAACGACGGAAGAAATCGTTCCGTCGTTGGTTCGCGCTCACCACGCCTTGGCAACACGGAGGCAAAGCGGTGAAAACGCCGGGGCAGCGTCTTTGCAAAACGGGACACTCCCAAGAAAAGGGCGAGACACCCTGCCTCGCCCTGCTTTTGAGAATATGGATTACTTGTGCTGCATCAGCAAGGCGCTCACGAACAGCCCGACCGCCCCCGCGATGCGCCACGGGTTGATCGGAATGCGCGGCAGGCCCAGCCACCCGAAGTGATCTAAAATCAACGCAGCAATCAACTGCCCCAGCACAGTGGCCGTAATCACCAGGGCCGCGCCGGACTTGGGGATCGCCACCAAAGCGGCGACTACGGCAGCCGCGCCCAGCAGACCGCCGCCCGCCCAGACCCACCAGGGCGTGGACACCAAATCGCGGAAATGCCCCCGGCCTAGGATGCCCAGGGCGGCGCCGACTCCCATCAAGCACGACCCGACCAGCAGGGAAACAGATGCCCCCAGCATTGGAGACTTCACGGCGGACCGGAGCTGCGCGTTCAGCGCATCCTGCACCGGCAGGCCCAGAGCCGTGACAACCACCAGCAAGATTAAAAGGTACTGCACGTTTAATCTCTACGCATCAGAGGCATGCGTCGTTACCAAACGCCGCAAATGTGTCCGCTTCCCGTGTTTCACCTGCGCGTGGTCAGCACGACTTCCCGTGTTTCACTTGCGCGTGGTCAGCACGACGCCTACGCAGACCAGAATGCCGCCCAGCACGCGCCAGCCGTTAATTGGCACTTTGGGCACGCCCAGCCAGCCGCCGGCATCCATCGCCAGGGCCAGCACGACCTGCCCCAGCACGGTCGCCGTAATCAGCACGGCGGCCCCGGTCTGCTTGACAGCCACCAGCGAGACAATGACAATCATCGCGCCCAAAGCCCCGCCGGTCCACATCCACCAGGGCAGCGTCTGGGCCTGCTCAAGCTGCGGCCTGCCCATCACGCCGGACACCGTCAGCAGCAGGCAGGCAATGGCCCCAACCGCGAACGAGACCAATGCCGCAAACGCGGGCGAGTGGGTCGTCTGCCCCACCTTTGCATTCAGCGCGGCTTCCGTCGGCATCGCCGCCCCCGCCAGCACAATCATCATCAGCAATACAATCTTCACAGGCGGCTCCTTTGCAGGCAGAACAACAAACGCTTGTGCCCACAAAGAAGTTATCGTAAACCGGGCATGCGCGCAGCCCGGCACCTGAAGCAGCGTTATGCAGTGTTTGACATGCCGAAAGCCAACTCATGCCGAAAGCCAGCTCATGCTGCATAAACAAGGCTGGCATGATGTCCGCATCGCGTATCAAAAGCGGAAGCCTCCTGCCGAGTAACACGAGGGCCTGTTTGCGACTTACGAGGCACGCGTGGAAGCGCTCTCAGGGGCGGGAAGACTGCCGCCAGCCTTCACCGGCACGTCGAGCATCTCCCGATAAAGCCTTTCAATTTGGTCCAGCTGACCCTCAAGAGAGAACGTTTCCTGCACTACCCGTTGACCGGCGTCACCCAGCCTCTTTCTTGCTTCCCGGCTTCCAAGCAGGCCGGAAAGGGCCTCGGCAAGTCCAAACTTGTCGCCCGGACGCACAAGATACCCAGTGTCGCGCTCTTTGACAATCTCAGGACAGCCTCCCACGCGCGTGGCGACAACAGGCAACCCTGCGGCCATGGCTTCAATCAACACCATGCCGAATGCCTCGTCGGCAGGCAAATGCGCGAGTATGTCAAAAGCGGACATCGCTTCAGGGATGTCTGACGACGGGCCGGTGCAGACGACACGGGCGCCGATGCCAAGCGCGTGGGCCTGGCGTTCAAGAGAGGCACGAGACTCGCCGGCTTCATCCGGCCCGACCAGCACGACATGCAAAGAGGGAAAGCGTTCCAGCAGCCCAGGAATGATGGGGAGCAGGTCGGCCTGCCCTTTGGCATCAAGACGGCCCACCATCCCGATTACCAAAGCATCTTCAGGAACACCCCACCGGGAGCGGATACGGGCGTGAGTGCCGGGAAGCGCGGCGTAAGTGCGCCACTCCACGCCGTTGTAGATGCGGTGGACAAAGCTTTGCGCCAGGCCATGGACGGCCAGCAGCAGGCTTTTGACGGCATCGGACACGGCGATGACGCCGTCGGCTCCCCGCGCAAACAGGAACCCACTCAATCGGTGGGGAGTGCCCAGGGGCTTGGCGAGATGGGCGTGCAGCACGAGGCGCGGGCAACAGCCGAGCTGCCGGGCCAGGGCGACCGCTGCCACGGCGGAAACAAAGTCGCGCCGCGAGTGGACATGAACAATGTCCACCGACCGCGCAACAATGATTCTCGCCATGCTGCCCGCGGCTGCGAGGTCGGCACTGTTGCGGACACTCAGGCGGTGGGTGGGAACGCCCAAGCTGTGGCACAGCGCTTCCACCATGCCGTCGGCGCGGCAGACCTGGGTGACCTGATGTCCACGCGCTTGCAGGTGACATGCCAGCCGGGCCGAGCAGACTTCAATCCCGCCCACGCCGGCAGAGGTCGTCACGAAGAGCAGTCGCAAGGGCAGGGCTGCCGTAAGCCTTTCCTGCCCCGTTCGGTGCTCATATAGCCAGTCCATATTGGTTGCCATCTGCTTTTCTGTTCGCGCGTCCGGTGAAAGCCGGAGCCATGTTCAGCGCCATGTTCAGCGTTCAGCGTGGGAAGAAAGCCTGAAGGTAGCTGTTGCGGGCATCGGAGTAGCAAACCCAGACCGCATGACTTTGAGGATCGACCGTGATCGTATGCGCCCCTTTGGCGGAGCGGACATTGCCGAGAAACTCCCCACCGGTCGCCGTTTCCTGCACGACTGAGATCATGCCGGTCTGGCCGCAGGCGCAGTACACTCGCTTCAGGCCGGGGTCAAATGCAATCTGGTCTACCGAGCCTGCAATGGGCACGACCGCCAGCACGCGCCCTGTCCGCAGGTCCATGACGGCCAGTTTGCCGTCGCCCGCTGTGAACAGCCGCCCGGTCTTGTCATCAATCGCCAGGCCCAGCGGCGATGTCACCGGGGCGGTCTTCCAAACTGTCTGCACCTTGTTGGTGCGTGGATCAATGACGGCAACAGTGTTGGTTGTCCTGACGTTCTGGTACACCCGGTCGGTTGCGGGGGAGTACTGGAGAAACTCCGGCGCGCCTGAAAGGCGGATGGAGCCGATCAGGGTGCGGCTTCGCCCGTCAACAACCCAGACTTCGGTGCCGTTGTCATGGCCGGCGTAGATGGTGTCTGTCTTGGGGTCAAAGGCGACAGCGTCCACCGGCCCTGTGACCGGCACCTGGCCCAGCGTTTGAAGCGTGCGGCGATCCAGCACGACCAGGGTCTTTTCGTCTTCGTCTCCGGCGAACACGGTGCCGTCTATGGTGTCCACGGCCAGGCCCTGGGCGGTTCCGGCGGGCGCTGACGGCAGAGCCTGACCGGTTCGCGTGTCAGCCACCGCGATGGATTTGGTGCCTTTGTGCGTGGCATAGACCCGGTGCGTGGCGGTATCAACGCTCATCCAGTCAAAGCTGCCAGGCCCGCCGACGATGACAACCGGCTTTTGGGGCACGAGCGGCGGGGTGGCAGGGGACGGCAGAGAGGCCAGAAGAAATGTCAGGGCGATCAGGGAAGTGGCTGCCAGTCGTTTCATGGATAAGGTCGCTTTCTTGTTGTCCCGCACGCTTTCTTGTTGTCCCGCGCGCCGGTGGGGTCACAGCGCGCGCGTGAGCTGCAGCCCGATCATCTGTTGAGAGGGGGCCAGCAGCGGCGAGAGGATAAGCCCGCGCGGGCGGGACAGCTCAAGCCGGGCCGTGAAATAGCCCAGCGCGGCCCCGGCAATCACATCCTGCGTGTAGTGGCGGTCGGTGGCGACACGGGAAGCGGAAATCACTGCCGCTCCCAGGTACCACAAGGGAGCTTCACGAGGGTGCCACTGGCTTTCCATTGTTGCCACCGCAAAGGCTGCCGTGGCGTGGCCGCTGGGGAAACTGTCGCGGCTGGAGCCGTCGGGCCGCTTTTCACGCACGATAAACTTCAGGCCTTCCGCCAGCAGCACACTGGTTCCCAGCGCATCCGCGGCGCGCACGGCATGGTTTCGTCCGCCATGCCCGTCACGCAGCAGGGGCAGCCCGATCCCGGCGGCGAGGTAGAGGATGTTGCCTGACCCGGATGCGAACCGGGCGCCGGGAAAGTCCGGCGAATCTGCCTGAGCCGGCAGCGCCGAAACCGCACCGCTCATCACAATGACCGAAAGCGGAATCAGCGCTGAGGCGGCGCGTCGGGTTCGTTGGGACATAATTACTCCTGAGCAGGCGTTTGTCTGAAAACAATGCGAACGTCCGGCGAGGCCGGCTTGTGCCGGTCGCCATTCAGTATTATACAAAGCCGACATTAAACGGGGGTTAGATGAACATTAGAGTTTTCTCACAGCAGGGGCTTTTCCCATGCAGGCAGCCTATCACTGATCCGCGCATGGGGCGATTTTTCCGCTTTCCGCTGTTCGGCAGTTGGTCCTGCCCTTTTTTTGCGCTCCGTTAATCGGGGCTGAAAGCGCCAACATTAACGCAGCATTAGACAGAAATTAGAATTCGCTCATATTCGTCCCGTTGACTGCACAAGCCATGCAAAGCCCCTGCTGAGAAACGCTTCGCCGCCCGACCATGAGAAAAGGGCGGCAGCCGCCGCCTATCGCCGATGAAGACGGAACGAAGGAGAAAGCAGCAATGAGCATTTCACCGGTCGGATCAAGAACAACAGACCCGGCAGTCACTGTCCAGCAAGCCAAAGGCCCCGCCGCCGCCGAGACGACTGAAGCCACCAAAGCGCCGACGGCTTACGGCAGCACGCCCGCCGCTGTCGTAGACATCTCGGCTCAGGCCAAAGCGGTCCAGGCCAAAGCCGACGCAATTAAGCACGGACACGACCCCGACGGCTTGCAGGACGGCAAGTAACAATTCAGGCACTGGAAAGCCCTGCACCTCCTGGTGCAGGGCTTTTTTTCCACTGAACGCTCTTAGAGTGATGGGCGTGGAGTTTATCACGCGCTTACTTGCGCTGCATCAGCAGCACGCCAATCAGCAACAGGACAGCCCCCACGATACGCCAGGGGTTGAGCGGGATGCGCGGCACCCCAAACCAGCCCAGCGAGTCCAAGGCCAAGGCCGCCGCCATCTGTCCGAAGACCGCCCCGGCAATCACTAATGCCGTCCCGATGCGCGGCACGCTCATCACCGCCGCGCACACATAGATCGCCCCGAAGACCCCGCCCAGCCACGCCCACGCGGGCAGCGCGCCCAGGCCGGTCAGCCGCCCTCGCCCCATGACCCCCGAAACGGTCAGCACGGCCAGCACCGCCCCGCCAATCACGAACGACAGCAGGGCGCTGAGGGCAGGCGACTGCACCCCCACCCGCAAACGCGCATTGGCCGCTGCCTGCACCGCCAGCCCCAGCCCCGCTGCCACCATCAATCCAACCCATGCAAATGACACACGCTATTCTCCTGCCGCTCAATTGAAGACCCGGGGGGGTTTCTCCTTCTTTACGTGGTGTGTGGGTTGATGGGAAAGACAGCCCTCACCCCCCAACCCCCTCTCCTGCATTGGCAGACCCGGCGGGCCGCAAGCGGGCGAGGGGGAGCAAGATAAAGATGCCCATGCGGGCGCAATAGGGCTGGAAGGGTTTATTCCCCACCCTCGCCCGCTTGCGGCCCTCCGGGTCTGCCAGTGCAGGAGAGGGACAGGCGCGCAGCGCCAGGGTGAGGGCTGTCCTGCGCCGACGTGAGGATCGCCTTGCGACAGCGTCCCCTTTGTGAGACGAAGAGGCAAAGGCGTTTCTCACGCGCAGCCACGGGGAATACACGGCATACCAACGACGGAACAATTTCGTCCGTCGTCGCAACGCGCTCGCCACGCCCAAACAATGCCTAAAATGCGCCTTTGCCGCGCCGTGATACTTGCGGCAAAACGGGGAACCAAACGCGCGCCGCCTGCGTTGATACCCTTGAGCGCGCTTTGCTCAAGCAAGCTCATCAAAAACAGCCGATTAGCAGCCTACAAAGGGCAAGGATGAACTATGGCGTACAAAGACTACCGCGACATCATTCGCCAAATGGAACAGGAAATGCAGCAGCTCACCGATGAAGCCTTTCAGGGCTTCTTTGAGATGCCGGTCGGCGGCACGGGACGCTTCTGGCAGCCGCCGATAGATGTCCATGAGACGCATGACCAGATCACGGTCAAAATGGAGCTGGCGGGGGCGAAAGCCGATGATTTGCAGGTGTCGCTATCGCCGGATGACCGGGTGCTGACCATCAGCGGCGTGCGCGGAGAAGATCAAGCCGACCGGGCGGGGCGCGTGCGCTGTCATCAATTGGAGATTTATGTCGGGCCGTTTGAGCGCAGCCTTGCGCTGCCCGCCACGCCGCTTTTGCGCGACAAGATCACGGCGACCTACCGGGACGGCTTTCTGCGCATTGCCCTTCCCAAAAAGGTCATGCCGCCCAAGCCGGAGCGCCGCATTATTCCGATCACCAACGGCGCAGACACGATCAGCATACAAAGAGAGGACGCCTTTTAATGTCCGATAATCATAACAACGACGAAAACGAAACAACCGCGGGGCAAACAGCGCCGCCGGAAATGCTTGCTGCTGGCGGCGAGGCGGCGGAGCAGATTGTCAATCAGATCAACACGGGCGACAGCCATTTGTCCATCCCGGAAGAGCTGAGCCTGCTGCCGCTGCGCGATACCGTAATCTTCCCCGTGCTGGTGGCTCCTATCTCCGTGGGACGCGAAAACAGCATCAAACTGGTGGACGATGCCGTGTCCGGGGGCAGCCGCATTCTGGGCGTGGTCGCCATGCGCGACCCATCTATTGAGCAGCCCCGCGCGGGCGATATTTACCCGGTCGGAGTGGCCGTGGTCGTGCGCATGATGGCGAAGGTGGAGGGCGGCATCCGCATGGTGGTGCAGGGCACCGCCCGCATCCAGGTGCAGCAGATACTCAGCGAAGAGCCGTTTCTGCGGGCGCGCGTCAAAGTCTTGGAAACGCCCACTGTTGACGAAGCCGACATCGTGGACGTGGAAGCGCTCAAGCGCACCATCGCCGACAGCTTCCGCAAGATCGTGTCGCTCAGCGACCAACTGCCTGACGAGCTGGCGGGACTGTCATCGTCCGTTGACAATCCGGGCGTGCTGACCGATCTGGTCGCCGCGCACATGCCTGTGTCCACCGAAGACAAGCAGAGCGTTCTGGAGACCCTTGGCCTCAAGGAGCGCATGACCCGGCTGGTGGAACTGATGACCCGCGAGCTGCAAGTGCTGGAAGTCGGCGCGAAATTGCAGTCCCAGGTGTCGTCGGAGATCAACAAAACCCAGCGCGACTACTACTTGCGCGAGCAGATGAAGGCCATCCAAAAGGAGCTGGGCGAAGGCGACGAGCGCGGCGAGGAGATGGACGAGCTGCGCCGCCAAATTGACGAAGCGCACATGCCCGCCGATGCCCTCAAGGCCGCCACGAGCGAGCTGGACCGCTTGCAGCGCATGTCGCCCGGCGCGCCCGACTATACCATGACCCGGACATATGTGGAGACGCTGGCGGCCCTGCCGTGGGACAGCACCACGCCGGACAATCTAGACATCCCCAGCGTCAAGGCGACCCTGGATGAAGACCACTTCGGGCTGGAGCGGGTCAAAGACCGCATCTTGGAGTACCTGTCGGTGCGCAAGTTCAAGCCGGAAGGCGACCTGCGCCAGCCGATCCTTTGTTTGGTCGGGCCTCCCGGCGTGGGCAAGACCAGCCTCGCCAAGTCGGTCGCGCGGGCGATGGGCAAGAAATTCGTGCGCGTCTCGCTGGGCGGCGCGCATGACGAGAGCGAAATACGCGGCCACCGGCGCACCTATATCGGGGCCATGCCTGGGCAGGTCATTCAGGGCATCCGCCGGGCGGAGTCCAACAACCCGGTCTTTATCCTGGACGAGATTGACAAGATCGGCGCAGACTACCGGGGCGACCCATCGTCTGCATTGCTGGAAGTCTTGGACCCGGAGCAGAACAGCACGTTCCGCGACAACTATCTGGATGTGAACTTTGACCTCTCCAAGGTCTTGTTTATGACGACAGCCAACATGCTGGACACCATTCAGCCCGCCCTGCGCGACCGCATGGAGATTATTGAGCTTGCGGGCTACACCGAGGAAGAAAAGGCGCAGATTGCCATCCGGCACCTCGTGCCCAAGCAGATCGGCGAGCATGGCCTGACCACTGAGCAATTGCGCTGGACAGATGACGGTGTCCGCGCGGTCATTCAGGGCTACACGCGGGAAGCGGGCGTGCGGTCATTGGAGCGGCAGATCGCTGCCGTGTGCCGCAAAGCCACGCGCCAGTTCGCCGAAGGCCACGTGGACCTGATTACGGTCACGCCTGAGCAAGTCAGCGAGTATCTGGGCGCGCCGCGCTTTGAGTACGAGGAAGTGGCCGGGCGCACCGAGCAGCCCGGCGTGGTCACGGGGTTGGTGTGGACACCGGTCGGGGGCGACGTGGTCTTTATTGAAGCCAGCCAAATGGAGGGCGGCAAGTCGCTGCAATTGACCGGCCAGTTGGGGGATGTGATGAAGGAAAGCGCCATGACCGCCCTATCCTACGTGCGCGCCCACGCCAAAGACCTGCATATCGCGCCGGACTTCTACGAGAAGCACGACCTGCATATTCATGTCCCTGCGGGGGCCGTGCCCAAAGACGGGCCGTCGGCAGGAGTCACCATGACAGCGGCGATTGCGAGTTTAGTCTCAGGACGGCCTATCAAGCCTGCGCTGGCGATGACCGGCGAAGTGACGTTGTCCGGGAAAGTCCTGCCCGTCGGCGGCATCAAGGAAAAGATACTCGCCGCACGCCGGGCCGGGATCAAAACGGTGATCTTGCCCGCCCGCAACAAGAAGGACCTGCTGGAAGACATCCCTGAGGACTTGCGCCGCGATATGTCTTTCATCTTCGCCTCTCACGTGAGCGAGGTATTAGAGGCCGCTCTCATGCCGGTCGGCGCGGCGAAAGCCGGGCGCGCCAGCCATGTCAAAGAAAAGACACTGGAAAGTGCCCCGCCGTCCATTGACCAGATCGGCGGCAGCGTGCCCAGCAATGCCTAGCGTTTCAACAACCAAAAGCCCCCGTCCCCAGTGGACGGGGGCTTTTTTGCGTTCGCTGAGCAGGCACTCAGAGTGTTGTTTTCTGCTATACTGTTCTCACTGCTTTTGTTGGTTGAAGGGAAACCGCCGTGCGCTCGTTCTGGACTGTCCTGCTTGCCGCGCTTGTTTTTGTTTCTGCGCCCGCCCACGCGCAGAAGACCTACATTGCGGTCGGCGACTCGCTCGCATTCGGCTTCAAGAGCATCAACCCGCAGTCGCCCAACTCCACGCCGGTCGGCGGCGCGGGCTTTGCAGGCTATGCGGGTTTGTACCGGCAGACATTGCAGGCGCAGACGGGCACGGCATACACTCTCGTCAACCTGGGGATTGTCGGGGAAACCAGCGGCAGCGTGTTCGCGACGGGGCTGGCAGGCGGCACCCCCAACAGCGCGTTGAACAGCAATTACGCGAGCGGCAGCCCTTCGCAGGCTGACCTTTTGGACGCCCTGCTGACTGGGCCAAGCGCGAGCGTCGGCGTGGTCACCATTCAGGTGGGGGCGAATGATGTAATCCAGGCGCTGGAAACGGGACAAGACCCCGCTTTGGCTATCGCCGCCGTGCAGGCCAATTATAATACACTGCTGTCGCGCATCAGGGCGGACAAAGGCGGCGGGGCGCTGTCCAACATCACCATTGTCGGCTACTATGACCCGTTTGCGAACTTGTCTCCCACCAGCCCGTATGCGTATCTTCGGGCGCTTTCTCCGGGCCTGACCGCCAGCCTCAACAGTGTGCTTTTGGGCGAAGCGACCCAGTTTGGGACGCGCTTTGTGGACTTGTCCGCGCCGTTTGCCGCGCATTTGGCCGACTACGACAATTATGTGCTGGCGAACTCCGCCCAGGATGCGCTGCCGCCCCCGCCCGGCTTCACCGCCCCCGCGCCCAATGACCACCCGACAGACCTTGGCTATGCCCTGATTGCGCAGCAGCTTGCCGCCCCGGAACCGTCGGCGTGGACAGCGTTCGCCGTGGCCGCATCTGGGCTGGGCCTGCTGCTGCTCCGTGCCCGATGCAGGCGCGCGCAGTAACCCAGCGCCTCATCATCGTTTGCAAATCGCGCCCTCAGTCTTGCCGGCTGAGGGCGTTTGCTTTGGATAATCCTCTGCCAGGGACACTCCTCGCATGCCCAGCGCTACGGCGCGGCGTTTGGGGTGCGCGCTGTCGTGGGCGGCGTTTGCAGAGTATGCGTTCCGTTTCGCGCCGCCGGATAAAGGGCCTGATGCGTTGTTTTTGCAGTTGATGCCGGGATGCACGCCGGCAGTCTCCTAGTGCCGGGGGCTTCACGCCCCCGGCGTGCCTGCTGCCGGGACAGCGGGTGCCGCCGGGACAGCGAGGGGCGCGGCAGCAGGGGCGCTTGGCGCAGCGGGCGCGGCATCTGCGGGCGCGGACGGCACAACAGGCACGGCATCTGCGGGCGCGGACGGCACAACAGGCGCAGAAACTGCGGGCGGCGTGGCGGTTCCGGCGACGGCGGCGGGGAGGGCATTGGGGTCGGCGGTGCCGACGACCGCGCGGATGCGGGCCGCCCATTGGGCGGCGAGCTTGGCCGGGGTCGTGTTCGCGAACCTGGCTTCGGAGGGGTCAACCGCAAGAAAGGGCGTGTCGGCAACCTGCACGGTCACAGCCGCCGACGCGCCGGCTTTGGACTTGGAAGCAAAAGCGCCGGCTTTGACAGCGACGCCGTTCGGCCCCTGCGCTTCGGGCTTACCCGCGAGCCGCTCCAAACGGGCGGACAGGGCGTCGGCACGCTCCTGCGCGGTCAGGCCGCCGTTTTGGGGGCCGTGCAGGGTGAGAATGGGCTTGCCGCGCAGCAGAACAAAGCCTTTGTTGCCGCCCACTTTGGCGAAGTCCGACGTGACCAGCAGCGGCGGGTTGGCGGGCACGGTAGGTTCGGGCGCGTTGGAAGGGCGGTAGTTGACACGGGGCAGGACTTGCTGAAAGCGTTTCGCCCAGCGGGTCGCCACATCCAGCGGGTGGAGGCCCGGCGTGCCCGCCGCGCGCACAGTGGCGGTGTCTACCGTAATCAGCCGCCTGCCCAGCGCATAAATGACCGGCGCGCCCCCGACGGGCGCGTAGACCACCACGTCTGAAGGCCGGATATTGGGCGTGCCCAGGACATTAGCAAGGCGGCCTTCCACCGTGCCCACCCGCTGCTGCGGGGACAAACCCCCCGCCGATGCCCGCAGGCGCAGGACAACTTCATTGCCCAATGTCAGGTCGGCGGGCGCGGCGGCAGAGGCGCTGGCCGCAGATGTGTCCCCAGCGGACACGGTGTTGTCCGGGGCGGCGATGCCCGGCAATGCGAGACACACCAGAGCGGCGGCGATGCCGGCCCGGCCAATTGCGTGATAATTCATAGTTCTTCTCCCGGCTGTGTGCTGATAACAATGTTTGCGCAGCGCGCCTGCGTGTTGGGCGTCATCGGCGCGGTGTTTGTTCCCCAAAGCGCGTGTCAAAACGAGAAAGACCCGGCGCAACGGTTGCGCGGCGGCCATTCCCGTGGTACACTGACGCCACATCCTATTGTTCCACCTAGGTCGTCCAATCACCCCATGAAAACAACCCACTCTTCGCGCCTGCTTTTGGTGCTTTGCACCCTGCTGCTTGTCCCGAACTTCGCGCGGGCCGACTCGCCTGCGCGCAAGGCATCCAATTTCGCATCGGGCGCGGGCAACATTCTGTACCTAGCGGCGGGCATCGGCCTGCCCCTGCTGTCCGACGGCGCGCAGGGGCGCAGCCATGCCCTGCGCGCCGCAGACAGTTTGGGCACCAGCGTCCTTCTCACCGAGGGCCTGAAAGCGTTGATTCGGGAAAAGCGGCCCGACTCCAATGCCCACGACTCGTTTCCCAGCGGCCATGCCACCGCCGCATTCGCCATCGCCACCGCCGCCAGCAGCTTTCACCCCAAGCAGGCCCCCTTGTGGTTTCTCGGCGCGACCCTGATCAGCTACTCGCGCGTGCGCCTGCACCGCCACACGGTCGGCGACGTGGTGGCCGGGGCGGCTATCGGCTACGGCGTCACCCGCCTGGAATTGTCCGCCCCGCGCGGCCTCATTTTATCCCCGTTTATCACGCGCGACCCGCGCGGTAAAAACGAGATGGGCCTGACATTTACTCACGGCCTGTGATTGGCGCAGCAGCAAAAGGCCGGTCAAGATTATTCTTGACCGGCCTTTTCCATTGGCGGCACATCAGGCATTTGCTGGCGGAGCGTGAGAGATTCGAACTCTCGCAGGAGACAAGCCCCTCTACAGGTTTAGCAAACCCGCCTCTTCAGCCAACTTGAGTAACGCTCCAATCACGCTTTGTGGGCGCGTGTGGGAAAGCGCATCGTCCGCCGCCTTATTCTAGCATAGTTACTGTAAAAGTGCAAGTGCCGCCGGGTAAGTTTCGCGAGGCAGGCGGCTTGCGCGGGCATTGTCTCGGCATCCCCAACTCTGATTAAGCGTGTTGCGACGACGGAAGAAATTGTTCCGTCGTCGGTACGCCGTAGGAATGCCTATAATCAGCCGATGGAAAGCCAGAGCGCTGCCTTAACACAACCACTGGGGCAGGCAGCATGGGGGCAAAGGAATAAGCAGAAGGCATGGCGAACAGACAGCAAAGGACACAAAACAATATGGCCCGCCTCGCCGCTTTTCCCCGTCCATTGCCCCCCGTGCCCGGCCCGATTGAAGACGTACATAAATTGCGCTACATCGATGTGGCGCGTGGGGTGGCGATTATACTTGTCGTGTTCGACCACACAAGTCAGCACCTGAGCGGCTTGAACTCCTGGCTGGAAGATGCCGCTCGTATGGGGCAAATGGGGGTTCAGCTCTTTTTTGTGGCAAGCGCACTCACGCTGTGCCTGTCGGCGGCAGAGCGCGGCCTTGCGACGAAGGCACAGGTCCGCAATTTCTACATCCGCCGCTTTTTCCGCATCGCGCCTTTGTACTATATGGGGATCGCGTTTTACAATGCGCGCGGCTTTGGGCATCTGCCCGCGACGACGCCAGGCGGCGACCCTGGCCTGCATGGGAGGCTGCTGGCGAGTGTTCTCTTTGTGCATAACCTAATCCCATCCGCCACTGAGCGAGTTATGCCGGGGGGATGGTCGATCAGCGCAGAAATGCTTTTTTATGTCGCCTTTCCACTTTTGTTTCGGGTGGTGACTGGACAGCGGCGGGCGGCTGTATTTTTCGCCTTATCTTTGGGGTTTGCACTTGCTTTTCAGAGTGTGATGTGTATCCTTGCGGGGCAGCCTATTTTTGTGCCGAATGCTTCCTTCGCTTATTTCCTGGTTATCAACCACTTGCCTGTTTTTGCTTGCGGGTTTCTGCTTGCTTATACATCTGCCTCGCGAAAGCCTGGTTTGGATTTTGTGACGGCATTCGCTTTGTTGCTGACAATGGCGTGGTTCTTTTGCCACAGCAAGTTTGGGCTGGCGTTTGTCCTGGTGCCTGCCTTGGCAGGGCTGGGGTTCCTGTTTTTTGTTCGGGTGCTGGCGACACTGCGGCTCAACAGCATTTGGGCTAAAGCGGCGGCGGAACTGGGGAAGAAAAGCTTCAGCATCTATGTCATTCACTTTTTCTTTGCGTGGGAGTGTTCTCATGTATGGGCGCAATATTTAGCGCGGCATCAGGTAGGCCCGAATAGCCAGCTTGGCCTGCTGTTCGTAGCTTCGCTTTTGGCCTCTTACGCTGCCGCCTGTGTTTTGGAGCCGCTCGTGGAGGTTCGTGGCGTGCGTCTGGGGAAAATGCTGATTGCGCGCCTGTCTCGCCCCGCCGCTTCCGGCGTTTAGCCTGCCTCGTGGTTTGGCCGGAGCCGCTTGGGCGGAGTGGTTTGGGCGCGGCCCTCCACCCCACACGCCCGCAGCGCGAACGGGGCAGGTATACTCAAGGGCATGGAATCTCCACTGTTACAAGGCGTCGTGGAAGGCACGCTAATCTTGACACCGTCGGCCTATCCGTCGGGCTACGAGTCGGGCTATGTGCCAGTGGAGCAGGTGCGCGCGGGTGACACAGTGCTGGCAGCGTGCGGAGGGAACGCTCTGCGGCCTGCTTTGGTGGAGAAAGTCATGATGAACGACTACGCGGGGCCAGTGCGCCATATTCATACGGAGCGTCCAGCGGTTCGGGTGACGCCAGACCTTGTGGTGTTTGGCTTGCCGATAAGTGATGCACCCTCAGAGGTTTGGGATAGCTTGCAATTAGAACGTTGCGCGCAGGATGGCAGTCATGAATGGCGCTACAAAGATTGGCCTGCCTGCATTGACTTCACGATGTTTGCGGAGAGTGCAGGTAAGACGGGTTTCCTTGTCAGCGTGCGGACAGCATTGCAGGAATTACACAAGTTATTGATAGGAAGTGACACAAAGCAGGAGTTTCTTGTGAGCATGCAGGGAAGGGACACTGCTGCGTGCGAGGCATTCAGCAGCTATGAGGAAGCCCGGACATTTGCAACTCAGACAGCAATGCAGGTCAATGTGCGGTTGAAAGCAAGACTTGGCAGAGACTTGGTATCAGTGCCTGCCATTCGCGCTCAAGCACTAGGCGAGTGGCACATGCTGCCAATCGTCCTTTGGGTGCCGGACCCCCCAACAAGCTGGCATAATCACAAGGTGCCGGTTGTTATTGTACGACCTGATGCAGGGTGTGTCTCAAATATCACTGAGGAGGAATACACGGGCAAAGTCTATGACTTGAGCGTCGCGCACCTGCGCAACTATGTCGCGAACGGCATCGTCGTCCACGGCGCTGCCGGGTTGTTCGCGACGCCACCACCAAACTAGAGCAGCACTGCAGCGCCCTGCGGCCTACCCTGTCATTGAGTCGGGGGGGGTATACTCATGGGCATGGAAACTCCATCATGGCGAGGCGTTGTAGAAGGCACGCCCATTTTGACGCCTGCGGGTGCGGTGCCCGTGGAGCAGGTGCGCGCGGGGGACACCGTACTGGCGGCGTGCGGGGAAGCCGGGGTTGGCGTGGCGGTTGTCGAGGAGGTCAGCGCGAATGGCTACAGCGGGCAGGTCCGCACCTTCTGCACGGACAATGGCTACTGTGTCAGTGTCACGCCAGGCCAGATTGTGTTTGGGGACGTAGACGATAAAGCGCCTGCAGATGCATGGGAAACGATTGGCCTGCGGCTCCTGACTGAAGACGAGCTTCGCGAAAAGGACGAAGGCGTGCGGCGGATCAATGCTGGTTGGAGGTCCATTGATGCGATGCCCATTGAACCGAGGCACGATGCCTGGAAGCGAAAAGCCACCCAACAACAATCCGGCTTGTGGATTGAGGCGGCGGAAGTTTGGTGGGAGGAAGAGCCTGCACTGACACCGACAGGCCATATTGCGCAACCAAAGATGACATTTCATGTTCATGTATGTGGAATAACGCCACTCTCCAGATGGCTTGGCAGCTGTCATCAGTACGAGGCAGCGTGTCAGGCTGCCAGGGAATGGCAGCAGAAGTTTAACCTGGCAAGCCTGCGGATCACGTGCGTCTTTGGCAGCCGTTCTCTCTATGATCGTCTCAACAATCAGGTTGCAACCTACACAAGTCTGGCCGCCGACGCGCTGACAAAGTGGCATTACGTGCCGACCATTGTTGACTCGATATTGGAAGCCAAGCAAAACCCGCCGCCTCCGAAAGGGGCTAAAACGCGCCCGCGTCCTGTCCCGCGTGTGGAAAAGCAGAATGTCTGGCCGGGGCGCGTGGCTGACATCCTAGACGACGAGTACGTCGGCAAAGTCTACAGCCTGAGCGTGGCAGACTTGCACAACTATGTCGCGGGCGGCATCGTCGTCCACGACGCGTGTGGGCTGTTCGCGACACCGCTACCCTCAAGCTGAAGTAATTCCACCCCTTCCCGCCCGCACTGCCCCTCGTGCAGGTATACTGGTGGGCATGGAATCTCCACTACTGCAAGGATTGAACAACGCGCAGCGGCAGGCCGTCCTGCACGAGCACGGCCCGGTGCTGATCTTCGCCGGCGCAGGGTCGGGCAAGACCAATGCCCTGACCAAGCGCATCGCGTACCTGATGCAGGAGCGCTACGTGCGCCCGTACAACATCCTCGCCGTCACGTTTACCAACAAAGCGGCCAAAGAAATGAAGGAGCGTATCGCCCGGCTGGTCGGCGATGCGGCCATGCGCGACTTGTGGGCGGGCACGTTCCACTCGCTGTGCGCCCGGTGCCTGCGCGAGCGGGGACAACTGATTGGCCTGGACAAGAACTTCGTTATCTACGACGACGGCGACCAGTTATCGCTCGTCAAAGAAACCGTGCGCGAGTTGGACTTAGACGAGAAGCAGTTCGCGCCGCGCGCCGTGCTGTCGCAGATCAGCAAGGCCAAGGAAACGCTGCAAACTCCCGCCCATATTCTGAACGACTTTTCGGCCTCGCCATTTGAGCGGGCGGTGGGCAAGGCGTACCAGAAATACCAAGAAAAGCTCACGCTGTCCAATGCGCTGGACTTTGACGACCTCATTATGAAGACCGTGCAGCTCTTGCGCGAAAGCGAGGCGGCGCGGGAGCATTATCAGCGGCGGTTCCAGTACGTGCATTGCGACGAGTTCCAGGATGTCAACGGCAGCCAGTATGAGTTATTGAAGCTGTTCGCGGGCCAGTGGAAGAACATCTGCGTGGTGGGCGACGATGACCAGTGCGTCGTGGAAGGCACGCCTATTCTCACGCCGTCGGGCTATGTGCCCGTAGAGCAGGTGCGCGAAGGGGATACGGTGCTGGCGGCCTGCGGCGGCCCGCATCTCGCGCCCGCCGTCGTAGAAAAGGTCATGGTGAACGACTACACCGGGCCGGTGCGGCATATCCAGACAGTGCAAGGCGAGACATTGCGCGTGACGCCGAACCACATTCTATTTGTGCATCCTGTGACAGATGCCCCCGATGAAGCATGGAAGGAATTAGGCCACTACCAGTACAAAGATAGCGGTAAGGTTTGGCATGTGCCATGTGACCGCATTACCTTTGCCATGTTCACTCCAATGTACCCCAAGGCAGATCATCCCTTATTTACAGCACATGCGCGTGTGCCGAATGTACTGCCTGAAGATAAGGCGGAGACATTTTCAGGCTATGACGAGGCGTGGGCCTACGCCAAGCAAATGCAAAGCCGCCATGACTTGACGCATATTTACATGGATGCATGGATTGGGCCGGTGTCCCCGCCGACGCGAAAAGGAGACTTGCCATATCATGCCTATGTACGCGGTTTGCAGGCAGACAAGGTGGCACAGTGGCATAATTTGCCGGTTGTCACGCAAGGCATGGAGCAGAGAATCAACCATAGCCGCGTCTGCGCTGTCACCGATGAAGAATATATCGGCAAGACCTACGACCTGAGCGTGGCAAACCTGCGCAACTATGTCGCGGGCGGCATCGTCGTCCACAACTCCATCTACGCCTTCCGGGGAGCCAACGTCCAAATTATCCTCAACTTTGAAGAGGACTTCCCCGACGCCACCACCATCAAGCTGGAACAGAACTACCGCAGCACCAAAACGATCCTAGACGCCGCCTACCATGTGGTCAAGAACAACAAAGGCCGCGCCGACAAGCGCCTGTGGACAGACAACATAGACGGCGAGAACCTCACGCTCATAGAAGCCCCCAACGAGATAGAAGAAGCCGTCGCCGTGGTCAATGTTATCCGCGAGGGAACAATCACCGGCGACCGGCACTACAAAGACTACGCCGTGCTGTACCGCGCCAATGCCCAGTCGCGGGCGTTGGAAGAGCAGTTCATCAACTACCGCATTCCCTACAAGATTGTCGGCGGCGTGCGCTTCTATGAGCGCAGGGAGATTAAAGACATCATCGGCTACCTGCGCGTGATTATGAACCCGTATGACGGCGTTTCTATGCGGCGCATCATCAACGTCCCGACGCGCGCCATCGGGGTCAGCACCGTGGAGAAGATCGCCAGTTTCGCCGCGCGCTACGAGATCGCGTTCTGGGACGCCATGCGGCGCGTGCACGAGATTGATCTGCCCGCGCGCGCCAAGAACAGCGTGCAGGCGTTTGTCAAGATGCTGGAATACCTGCACGGGCGGCGGGAACTGCAAACCGTCGGCGACCTGGTGCAGAACGTGCTGGACACCACGGGCTATTTAGAAGACCTGCGGCGGGAGAAGACGCCCGAAGCGCAGTCCCGCGAGGAGAACGTCGGCGAACTCTTGTCGGTAGCGCGGGAGTTTGAGCAGCAGGCGGGCGAAGAGGGCGACAAGTCCCTGACCGCGTTCCTGGAGAATGTCGCGCTGGTGTCCGACGTAGACGCGTTGGAAGACAATGCCAACTCCGTGACGCTGATGACCCTGCACGCCGCGAAGGGGCTGGAGTTCCCCGTCGTCTTCCTGGTGGGCATGGAGGAAGGCATCTTTCCGCACTTCCGCTCGCTAGGCAGCCAGTCGGACATGGAGGAAGAGCGCCGATTGGCGTATGTCGGTATCACGCGGGCGCAGACGGACTTGTTTATCTCCTACGCTGGGTCACGCATGCTGTTCGGGCAGACGCAGCGCAACCCCGCCTCGCGCTTTGTGGCCGAAATCCCCATGTCTCTGTTCCTAGCGAAGTCCACCCGCCGGGGCGCTGCCGCCGAGTATGCCCCAACCATCAGCGACAGCCGCCGTCCGCTCAGTCAGGCCGCCCCCAAGTGGAGCGACTTTGCCGACAGCGCCGACCGCAAAGAGCGCCTGGCTCCGCCGGGAAGCAACAAGTCTACGGTATCCAAACTCTATCAGCCCGGCGACAAAGTGCGGCACGAGAAGTTCGGGCAGGGCTTTGTCATCAGCCTGGAGGAAGGCAACATCGTCAAAGTGCAGTTTATGGGCGAAGCGGGGCTGAAGAAACTGGACTCAGGCTTTGCCAAATTGGAAAAGATGTAGGGGCGCGAAAGCCACATTGTTGCCTTCCAACACCAAACTGTTCAAGGCCGCGTATTGATGCTGCTGGCGATGCTGCTGAGTTCCTGCTGTTTCTGCTTCAGCGTGGCGAGCTTGGCGTTGTAGCTGTCTATTTGGGCATTGAGCGCATCTTCGGCCTGCTTGGTGGTAACTGCCTCGGCGTTCTTGCGCTCTATTTGCTTGTTGAGGTCGTCTACTCCGCTCTGGCTTGAGGGAGCAGGCCCCGCTTTGCCGGCTTCCACAGCGTCGGTGTCGGCTTTGAGCTGCGCTTGCTGCTGCGCGACGGCGGCTTTGCCGGCGCTGATTTGCTGGGCCAGGGCCTTGACTTCGGCTTGCAGGGCGTTGACATCATCTTGAAGCTGCTGAATGCGGGCGCGCTGCTCCGGGCTGACGCTTTGGGTTTGCGCATGCTGCGGCCCAGCGGTCAGCACAAAGTTCCAGGAGTATTTCATGCCACTGGGAAACTCGTTGTAGCCGAACAGCGGCACGGCGTTGGCGATGGCGGCATTGAACGAGTGAACCCCGGCGGGAATGGTGATGTTTTTGGTCTCGTGAGGGGCGATTTGTATTTCATCCAGCTGGCTGAGGTGCAGGAACAGCGGCAGGCCGGCGCTGTTGGTAACGGAAAGCACGGGCAGGCTGTCGCCGTCAGCGGGCGCGCTTTGCAGCTGTGCCTGAGACTGCGGATGGTCGGTGAGATGGACGGTGAGGTTGCTGGCGCGCACCCACCCCTGATGGCCGGAAGAAGCCTCAATGACATTCATCCATCCGTCAACCGGCGTGCGGGACACCAGGATGGCTCGCTCGCCTGGCTGCATGACCACGATGTGATCCGGGTGCTTGTTGGGGCGCAGAAACAGGGCGCTGACGCTTTTGACGATCCCAATGTCTACACCCATGTCGTCGGTCCCCGGCCTGGCATTGACAGCCTGTGCAGAGGCAGTGGAAGTCGGATTGGCCCTGCCGTGTGTCGGAAGGCACAGGAGGGCACAGCCAAGGGCGCTCAGCGCGCGGAGCCGGGATGGAGTTGGATTAGTCATAGTGAATGGTTCCTTTGGGTGATTTGTTTTCCTGCTGCCTGCTGAAGTGTCATGTCTGGCCCACCCAATCCGGGGCGGCGACCTGCTGCCAGCGGGCGCGGATGGCGTCGATTTCTTCCTGCGGAAGCAGGCCGGGGGCGAGCAGGGCAGCGTTTTGCGCCCAGCGGTCGGGGTTCTTGGTGCCGGCAATGGCGGTTGTCACACCCGGCTGGCTGAGGGTAAAGCGCAGGGCGATCTCGGCGGCACGGTCGGAAGCAAGGAAGTCGTACCCCAGGGCTTGCAGGCGCTGCCAGTAGGCGTATTCGTAGGCGTCCGTAGATGGGGGAGTGCTGCCGTGTGTCCAGGCAGCATTGGCGAGGGGGCGCTTGATAATCACGCCCATGTCGGCCTTGTGAGCGGCGGGCAGTGTTAGGGTCAGGGGTTCCTGGTCGGCGATGTTCAGCGACGTTTGCAGCGTGTCAAATGCGCCGCACTCAATTGCATAGCGGGCGGCGTCCTGGTCGCCGCTGTAGCCGATAAAGCGTGTCTTACCTTGGGCGCGGGCATCCTGCAGAACGCTAATCACGTCGCCCTGGCGCAGCAGGTCTTCGCCGCACGAGTGCAATTGGACAAGGTCAACATGGTCCACGCGCAGGCGGGACAGGCTGCGGTCAATGCTCTGAGCCATCATTGGGGGGTTCCAGTCTTCGCCGGGCAGGCCCGATGCGTGGCCGCACTTGGTAAACAGGTGGAACTCATCACGCCGGTGCGCGATGGCCTGCCCGATCTTTTCTTCACTATCGCCGTAGCATTCCGCCGTGTCAATCGTGTTCAGGCCTGCGTCAAGAGCGGCGTTGAGCAGGCGCTCCACGACCTGCAAGTCGGCAGTGCTGATTTCCGCGCCGCCGAAGCCCAATGTGCTGACCACCAACCCGGTTTTGCCCAATATGCGTGTTTCCATAACATTATTTTTCCCCAACGGTGTCTTTCCCCAACAGTGTCTTTCCCCCGCTCTCAAACTACCCGGCAAGCCGCCGAGTGCAAACCTTGACACAGCAAACATTTGTTTGTTATAATAGGCCATGCAAGACGAATGTGAACTGCGTCTGGATATTCCCCTCCCCCCCAACGGCACAACTCAGCACTTTGAGCGAGGCTGGCGCGCCCAGCTCAGCGCCCAGCATTTGACCGCCCTGGCCGTGCCGCCTGCCCAGGCGCTCGCCGCGCGCTTTCAGGTGTGCGGCCCGGCGGATGAGGCCCTGCACCAGTATCTGCCGCATCGTCTCGCGGCCCTGCCCGGCGCGCCGCGCGTGCAGGCCGAGCCGGACAGCCCGCCCGGTGATTGGCGAGGCGTGCGCATCTGGCTTTCGTACCGGGCGCAGGAGTTGCCCGCTTTGCTTCAGCGCCCCCCGCGCAAACCCAACTTCCCTTCTTTCCACGCTTTCCGAGGACGACACTGATGAAAACAAAGGCTGCTGCCCCTGTGGCTGCGCGACAGCGCGCGCCGCAGACATTGACGCTGGACATGGACCTGCTGCCGGCTCCCGTCAAACCTGCGCGCAAAGCGTCCGCGCCCAAAGCACCGGTGGATACTCCCTTCATGGCAGCGCCCCCCTTCGTGCAGGCGAAGCCCGCTGTCAAGAAGATACCTGCCAAGACGCCCGCCCCTGTGTCAAAAGCCGCCGGGAAAGCAAAGACTGCTGTGCCTGAAACAGCACGCGTGGAGCGCGACCTGGCGCTGGAAGGCGGCAGATTGTGGCGCATGAGCGGACGTCACGCCGTCGCGTATGTGCAGAGTGCATCGCTGGCCTGCGCCCTGCTTTCGGTGGAAACCAGGCATCTGGCGCGCCACGCGATGGCGGTGTACTATGACAAAAAGGGCCGGGCGATTGCCTGGCAGGTGCGGTTTGACGCGCAGCAGTGGGATGATGTAATACGTCAGCTAGGCTAGAAAGCGCTGGGCACGTTTGCCTGAGAAAGCAGCAGCCCCCGGAGTTTACGCTCCGGGGGCTGCTGTTGTTTGCTGGGCACTGATCTCCTGCGCATCGGCCTCCATTTGGTCAAGGACACGCTCTGGAGCGACATCCTGCGCGAGTTCCGCAAGCTCAGGGTCGGCGGCCTCATCAATCCCCATTTTCTGCGCCATGAGCATGACCAATGTAATCAGGCGCGTCACCTCGTGTTCGGCTAATAGGCTGACCTGCAAATCCAAGTCGGCGCGCTGCTCGGCGCGGGCGGCCATGCGGTTCTGGCTGATCAGCACGAACGTGGACAGAAAGATCGCCTCCACCGATGCCTCCATCGCCAGCACCACAAAGGTCGGGTCAAAGCGCGGAATATGCAGCCAGGGCAGGCGACCCACGTTGATGAGTATCCAAAGGCTGTAGATAATCACGTGCAGCCAGACAAAGACCATGCTGCCGGTGAACCGTGTGACGGCGTCGGCTATTCTTTCCTGGGGCGTTCTCTGCGCTTCTTCTATCCGGCGACGGGCGAGCAGGGCCTGGATGTTGCGGGAAACCACATGCGCCATGCCCGTGGAAGGCTCGTGCGTTGTTGGGGAAGGCATTCTTTCCAGTCCTTGAGAACGATGCTGTGCCTGAGTTTGGCTTGCCTGAGTTTGGCTTGGAGGTGTTTCCTGCGCCCGCCCCTGTTATTGAAGCAGCGATGCGCCGCCGTCTACATATATATCCACGCCGGAAACATGGCGCGACAAGTCGGATGCCAGGAACAGGCAGGTGTCGGCCACGTCTATCGGCTGGCCTTGTCCCCCATGTATCGCAGGGCTGCCTTGAGGCATCTCCACTTTAATCCCGATCTTTTCTGTGTCCCGCTGCTGTGTGCGTGCGCTGATGTTGGTTTCAATCGCGCCGGGGCAGACGGCATTGACACGGATATTATGCCGCCCAAGCTCTAAAGCAGCCATCTTCATCAGGGCCACCTGTCCGGCTTTGCTGGTGCTGTACGCCGATGCGCCTGGCATGGAAAATGTCCGGTTGCCGTTGACGCTGCTGGTGATAATCACAGACCCGCCCCCGCCTTGCTTGAGATAAGGGACGGCGAAGTGCAGCGTGAGAAATGTCCCGCGCAGGTTGGTATTGAGAGTGTGGTCCCACTCTTCCGGCGTCAGCTCGTCCAGCGGTGTCCACACGCCGTTGATGCCGGCATTGGCGAACACAATATCCAGCTTGCCGTACTCCTGTACGGTGCGCTCAATCGCTTCCTGCACTGAGGCGGCCTGCGAGACATCGCAGGCCGTGAACAGCGCCTGTCCGCCCGCCGCTTCAATCTCGCGCACGGCCTGCGCGCCCTCTTCCTGCTGCTCCGCAAGGTCTGCCAGCGCGACCCGCGCGCCTTCCTGGGCAAAGCGTTTCGCCGTGCCTAGTCCGATCCCGCTTGCCCCGCCCGTGACAAACGCCACTTTGTCTTCCAGCATCGCCATAATCTTGCTCCTTGATACAACTCCTTGATCCAACTTTGGACTGCGTGAAAGGATTACCCATGCGCCCTTGCGGGGAAACCAGCCTGCTTGGAGGGGAGTGTCCCACTTCGCTCGGTTTGGCAGGGCCGGTGTCCCGTAAAGGCCATTCCCAGAAGCTTCCAAAGGCGCGGCATAAGCGTTTCCCCGGCTGATGATCGGCGTATCTACGGCGTACCAACGACGGAAGGATTTGTTCCGTCGTCGGTTATGGCTTGGTACGCCGTGCATCAGCCGCAGCAATGCTGCTGAGACACGGAGGCAAGACCGAGCCAAAAGGGACACTCCCGCTTGGGGAGTGTTTCTGTGCGCTTATAAGTATTTCTGTGCGCTTGTAGATGAAGCCTCCGGCCTCGGCCGGGGGCTTTTTGTTTGGCCGGGGCGCGCATGACGCAGTTTCAAGTGGTGCGGGTGATCTTGGACAGGCCGCGCGGGGCATCGGGGTCCAAGCCTTTGGCAGCACACAGCCAGTAGGCGAACAACTGGGCGGCGACAGCGTAGACGATGGGACTGACCCATTCGGCAACGGCGGCGGGGATACGCACAGCGGTTTCGCTGGCCGCTAGAAAGGCGGCATCGTGGGCGAAGCAGATCAAGGCGGGGTGCTGGGCGCGCAGCTTCTCGGCCAGGGCGGTCATGGTGGCGAAGGCTTTGCCGTCGGGGGCGAACAGCAGGCAGGGAAAGCCGCTGTACACCTGGGCGATGGGGCCATGCAGGAAGTCGGCGGCGGAATAGCCGTGCGCGCTGATCGAGCTGGTTTCCGTGATCTTGAGAGCGGTCTCGGTCGCAGTGGCGCGGTTGAAGCCACGGCCCAGGATGACACAGCCCTGCATGTCGGTGTATTTCTCAACCAGACGGTGGATGGCTTCGTCCAGCTGCAGGGTCTGCTCCAGGGCGGCGGGAACACGGCGCAGGTGCTCCACGCGTTCAGGGTGGCTTTCATCCAGGAACGTGGACAGCAGTGCCAGGAGGGCCAGTGAGCCGGTGTAGGTCTTGGTGGCGGAAACGGCGCGCTCTTCGCCTGCCCCAATCAGCATAGGGTATTCGGCGGCCTGGGCGATGTCGGACTGGGGTTCGTTGGTGATGCAGGCAGTCAATGCGCCTGCCTCGCGGGCGCGCTGCACGACCTGCGTGACATCGGGGGCGGCCCCGGACTGGCTGATGCCCAGCACAAGGGTGTTGGGGCCGAACTTGGGGGTTGACCCATACAGGGTGAAGGCGGACGGCGCGGCGAGGGCGACCGGGATGCCCTGCTGGATTTCCAGCAGGTACTTGCCGTACATGGCGGCGTTTTCCGAGGTGCCGCGCCCGGCAACATAAACAAAGGCGGTCTGACGGCAGCGCATTTCCACTGCGAGCGCTTCGGCAGGGGCATAGCCGTCGGCCAGGATGCGCTGGATCAGGTCGGGCTGCTGTCGTATCTCGTCAAGCATAAAGGACATGGCGTGTGGTTTCTTATTGGCGTGTGGTTTCTTTAGTGGCGGGCGTGAAGCGTGTCCAGCAGAGACGCCGGGGCGGGCTTGCCCCCGTAGACAATGCCCAGCGGGACATGGGGCTTGGGCGTGCCGTGGAAGTCGGAGCCGCCGGTGACAATCAAGTGGTTCTGCCGGGCGAGGGCGAGAAAGCGGGCTGTCTGCGCTTCAGTGTGCTGGGAATAGAAGGTCTCAATGCCGTCCATCCCGGCCTGGGACGCGAGGGAGGCGATGCGGGCCGCGAGTGCATCGTCGCTCAGGGAAAGGAGGCCGGGGTGGGCCATGACCGCCACGCCGCCTGCGTTATGAATGAGCGCGATAGCATCCTGGGGCGTCAGCACCTGTTTGGGCAGGTACAGGGGCTTGCCCGTCGCGAGGTAGCGGTCAAAGGCATCCTGCACGCTGGTCACCAGGCCGCGCCTCAGCAGGGCCTGCGCGAAATGGGGCCGCGCGACCACCTGAGAGTCCGGCCCGGCTTCCGCCCGCACGTCGTCCATCGTGAGGGGCAGGCCGAGTGCGGCCATCTTCCCGGCCATCAGCGCATTGCGCTCGGCGCGGCTTTGGCGCAGGTGGGCCAGCGCATCTTGCAGAGCCTTGTCGTGTGGGTTGAACGCATAGCCGAGCAGGTGAAAGCGCCCGCTGTCGTCTTCCACGGACAGCTCCACGCCCGGCACCAGGGTCAGGCTCAAGCTTTGTGCGGCGTGCAGGGCTTCGGCCAGCCCGTCCACGGTGTCATGGTCGGTGACAGCCAGCGCGGACAGGCCCAGGGCGTGGGCAGCGTGGACGAGTTCCGTAGGGGACAGGCTGCCATCGGACGCGGTGGTGTGGGCATGCAGGTCAATGCCGGGGGCTAAGCGGGTGGCTTGCGGGGCCGTGCCGGGCGCGGGTGTCTGCATGGGAGTTATTATAGTGGGTCGGAGGGCGTAAGTCAAGCACGGGGGCCACCGCCGCGCTATGGTGGGATGTCCTGCCACCGCCGCGCGTCCGCCAGACGCGAGAGATGCCCCACATTGCCCGTCGCAATCACCACTGCTTCTCCTGCTCTGCCCAGCGCGAGCGTGTCCAGCGTTGCGGCCTGCGCGCATAAGATCACGTCTGCATCTAGTGCCAATCGGTCTGCCGTAGGCAGGCCCAGACGCCACAAGCCTGCCCAGAACTCCGCCGCCTGGCGCATTGCCTCCATCGTCAGCGGCAGATAATGGCCGAGCTTTATCAATGCGTCCAGGTTGTGCAGGCCGCGCCCTTTGCCGTAGACCGCAGTTCGCGCCGCACTTCGTAGTCAATAATGGCGGGGACAAGGGGCAGGTGTGCCGCATGGGAAAGCGCACGCAGCCAGGCGCGGCAAGCCTCCGCCTCCGCGCTGTTCTTTGGGTTGGTCGCTAGGCCCAGCGGCTCGCTGTCCAGCAGCACTATCATAGGCACGGCGCTTTCATAGGCACGGCGCTTTCATAGGCACGGCGCTTTCATAGGCGTGGTGATTTCAGGCAGGGTTGGTGCCTTCGCCGAACACGCGCCGCTGGCCCGGTCGGTCTTCGTTGAGAGCGTGTGCCAGCGCTGCCACTGTGTCTTTGTGGTCTTGCGGGTCGCCTTCATCAAACGAATCCAGCAGTGCGTCCCAATCCGCCAGGGCCTGCGCTTGCTCCACGCCCGCCTCTCGTGCAGCCAGTTGCTGCATTAGGCCAGCCATGTCCCGTCCCTCTCGCGCCGCCTTGCCCGCCAGCCGCGCGGCGACATCCGCCGGGAGATCAATAGTAATTGTCATGCCTTGTTGTACCCTGCCCTAAGATCGCACTCTAACTGGCCCACGAATTGCGAACGATGACAGGCATTAGGCCGTGCATCCCCCGTCCATTGGCGGCGCGTTCTTTCCTTTGACCACCGTGTAGGTACCCAGGGCCTGATGTGTCGCCGTGTCTGTCACAGTGAGGGTGATGGTGTCTCCATCGGCGGTTCCAGAGAGAACCACCGGCTTCGGCACAGGCGAGGGCGAACCAACGGGCACGCCAAGCACAGGGTATGTTGATGTTCCGGCAATGCTGAAGCGCCCATTGGCATCGGTGACGGGGGGCTGATTGAACTGGTCGGTAACATTGCAGGGCAGAGTGAGCTGCCCGCCGCTCGCCGTGAGCTGCAATGTGGCAGGAGACCGACCGGTATCGGCGCTTGCGCCTCCGTAGGCTCCTGTCAGGGTGACGTTGGCGTTGTTTGGGCCACTGCTGGAACCGCCGCAGCCGGTGAGGACAAGGCCCACGGCCACAGATAAGCACACGTGGGACGCCTTTGTTGATAACATGGCAACTCGCTCCTTTGGTGTTGATTGACGCGCGTGGCGTGCGGCCCGCTTTGGCAGGATGCCGCACAATTATTATACTCTAAGCATAATACCTGCGGCTGGAATAAATTGGCGCGTCTGCACGGTTGTTTATCGACGTCGCGTGGACGATAAAGAGGCCCCTCCGCCCCAAGTTTGGGGAACTCAGACAAGGCAGGGCTTGCCTTTCTTTGCCGAATCCTTTCTTTCTCCGGCTCCCCAGAATTGGGGCGGGGGGGCCGCTTTACTACGTTGTACCGATGGCATACGCACGGCGTTCCCACGGCTGATACACGGCGTACTGACGACGGCCTGATTTGTTCCGTCGTTGGTATGCGCTTGCCACGCCGAGGGAATGCGGCTGAGACACGGGGGCAACACGAGAACAAACCGGGCAAAGCAGGATTGTAGGGCGCGCGGTGCGTATTATGCGCGTGGAGGCGGGACACATGGAAACCAGTCTGGTGACGACGGCGAATGAGTTTAGCGGGCTGAAGATCACGCGTTATCTGGGGATTGTGCGGGGCATCACGGTGCGCTCGCGGAGCGTGTTCGGGCAGGTGGGGGCGAGCGTGCAGCAGATGTTTGGGGGCAACATCAGCCTGTACACGGAATTGTGCGAGCATGCGCGGCAGGAGGCGTTTGATATTATGATGCAGCACGGCGCGGCAGTCGGGGCGAATGCGATTATCGGGATGCGCTACGATGCCAATGAAATCAGCGACGGCGTGACCGAAGTGATCGCTTACGGCACGGCGGTGGTGGTGGAGCGTGCGTGATGATACGCCGGTGACACTCCGGCGGGCGCGGGCGGACGATGCGCCCCAAGCCGGGCCATTGGTGTTTGAGGCCGCGCCGATCTTGTTTTCGCTGCTGTTTGGGCCACGGGAAACCGAAGCGGTGCGGGCATTGACGCATCTGTTCCAGTTGGGCGGCAACCCGTTTGGATGGGAGCAGGCGTGGGTGGCGGTGCAGGGCGAAGCGGTTGTCGGAGTGATGATCGCGGCGACAGTGGAAGCGCGTCGCCGGGGCGGGCGGCGGATGTGGTGGCTGCTGCCGCGCGTGCGGGGCGTGGGGGCGATGCTGCGGCGCCTGCCGGAAGCCCTGGCGATGATGCGCGGGTATGCATCGCCGCCCGCCGAGGCGTTTTACGTAGGCATCCTGGCGGTCGCGGAGGACTGCCGGGGGCAGGGGATCGGCAGCCGGTTGTTGGAGGCAGCGGCGGCGCAGGCGATACAAGAGCGGTGCGCGCTGACGACCCTGCATGTGGAGATGGACCATGAGGACGCCCTGCGGTTTTACCGGCGGGCGGGCTTTCGGGAAGCGGCGCGGCACCTCGCGGCGCCCCGTTTGGCACGTCAGGGAATCGCGGGCTTTGTGACGATGGAGCGGTTGACCACGCTGCCGCAGTTGGACGAGAGCGTCTTTGCGTTGGACTAGGACGGCGTTGCGGGGGTATACTGGGCCATCTGGAAAGACGGAAAGCAAAAGGACAACTATGAAGGACCCGCGTATCGCAAAGCTGGCGGACATTCTGGTGGGCTATTCCACCCGCGTGCAGCCGGGCGACAAAGTGCTGATTGAGGCGTATGACATCCCCGATGACGCGGTGACCGAAATTGCCGACCGCGTGGGGCGCGCGGGCGGGCTGCCGTTTGTCACGGTCAAGCGCAACAAAGTGCTGCGGGCGCTGTACCAGAACGCCACGGAAGAGCAGATGCGTCTGACCGGTGCGTTTGAGCGGGCGCGCATGGAGCAGATGGACGCTTATATCGGCGTGCGCGGGGCGGACAACATCAGCGAGCACTCGGACGTGCCGGATGACAAGATGAAGCTGTACCGCTCCTTGTGGTGGAACCCGGTGCATTCGCAGGTGCGCGTGCCGAAGACCAAATGGGTCGTTCTGCGGTGGCCGACGGCGAGCATGGCGCAGCAGGCGGGCATGAGCACGGAAGCGTTTGAGGACTTCTACTTTGATGTGTGTACGTTTGACTATTCCAAACTGGATGCGTTGATCGTGCCGCTCAAGGACTTGATGGACAGAACGGACAGGGTGCGCCTGACCGGGTGTGGGACAGACTTGTCGTTCTCCATCAAAGGCATCCCCACTATTCCCTGCACGGGTCAGGCCAACATCCCCGACGGCGAGATATTCACCGCGCCGGTCAAGGACAGCGTGACAGGGACGATTGCGTTCAACACGCCGACCATCTATCAGGGCACGGTCTTTGACGGCGTGACATTGACATTTGAGCAGGGGCGCGTGGTGAAGGCCACGAGTGCGGGGGCCACGGAAAAGACGCTCAACGAGATACTGGACAGCGACGACGGCGCGCGCTTTGTGGGCGAGTTCTCGCTGGGCTTCAACCCGTATGTCTTGCAGCCGATGAAGGACATCCTGTTTGACGAGAAGATCGCCGGCTCGTTCCACTTCACGCCCGGCCAGGCGTATGAAGAGGCCGACAACGGCAACCGCTCGGTTGTGCATTGGGACATGGTGTTTGTGCAGCGTCCTGAGTTCGGGGGCGGCGACGTGTATTTTGACGAGCTGCTGGTGCGGCACGACGGTTTGTTTGTGCCGCAAAATCTGCTGCCCCTCAACCCGGATGCGTTAAAAGCCAGCCGTTCGTGAGCAGCGACACCCATGCGGAGCAGCCGTTGCCCCGTGCGTTTTACCAGCAGCCGACGCGGGAAGTCGCCCGGCAATTGCTGGGTCAGATGCTGACACGCCGCCTGCCGGGCGGAGCAATTGTGTCTGGCGTGATTGTGGAAACGGAGGCGTATCCGCACGGCGACCCGGCGTTGTATGCGTATCAGTCCCCCACCCCGCGCACGCGGCCCATCTTCGGGCAGGCAGGCCATGTGTACCTGTACGCCACCTATCGCATTCACCTGATGCTGAACATCGTTTGCGGGCCGGTGGGCATCGCCGCGTCCGTGCTCATCCGTGCCCTGGAACCCGTGGAGGGGCTGGACACGATGCAGATGGCCCGCGCCAATGCTGCCGACACTCGGCAGCTCACCAACGGGCCGGGCAAGCTTTCGGCGGCTTTGGGCCTGACAGTCGCGGGCTTCAGCGGCATGGATGTGACCAACCCCGACAGTCCTTTGCAGATTACCGCCTGCCACAGTATGCCGTTTGAGACCATCGTGACAACGCGTATCGGCCTGTCCCGTGGGGCGGGCTTGCCGTATCGGTTCTACATTGCGGGGAATGCATTCGTGTCGCGGCTTGCGCCACGCATACGATAAAGTAGAGGAAAGTGCGTTATGAGAGTGAAATTGAACCTTGTTTTTTCCGGCACGGCGACTGTGGAGATGGAGGCGGACTCGGTGGAAGCCGCGCGTCTGTCCGCTTCGGAATTGACCCTCGCAGACCTTGCCCGCGCGGGACACACGGACATCTTGTCGTTCAAGGTGGCGGCGCGGGAAGCGACGCCGACATCGGCGCTGGGCGGCGAGGGCGACGACACGCGGACGGGCGACGACAGGCGCACTGCGCGCCCGTCGGGCTGGTATCGTCCCAAGTAGCGCTCTTTCCCAGCGAGGGCACAAGCCTCTGGGCAAGGGTGAGAACCGGGGTATGAAGCCTTCAGCAAGAGCAAGTACCGGGGGTGTAAAACCCCCGGCAAGGGCGAAGCCACGTCCTTCGGACGTAAGACGGAGTTCACACAGGCCAATCTTTGCCCATAAAGGCTTTTTCTCCAGCCCGTGAGGGCATGGCTTCGTCCCTGCCGGGGGTTTTACACCCCCGGTACTTGCAGAAATCAACTGAAACCAACGCTAAAAGCGCCAATCCAAATCGGCGGCGGGCACGCGGCGGAATGTCCAGTGCAGCTGGCGCTCGGTCAGGCGGCAGTCTACGAACCACCACGGGTAGGCCAGCGGGTCATCGATGCGGAACGTTTCCCGGTAGCTTTGGATGGCGGGAAAGGCGGAAGTGAAGCCGCACCGATGCATGGTCAGAAACAGGGCCAGCAGGCGCACCCGCAGCTTGACCGCCTGGGCGTTTTCCAGCGGCACGGCGAATGACGAGGACAGGGCGAACAATTCCCGCTGGGCGAGGTGCAGGGCGATGGTGTCAATGCCTTTGAGGATGCCCAGCTTGTCCGGGGTTTCGGTTTCGCGCAGGCGGGCGGACAGGGTCAGCACATAGCGCTCAATGCTGTCCGCCCAGCCGCTTTCCACGTGGCGGGCGACGGAAGCAATGGTTTCCAGGGCGGGGGCATGGGACAGGGTGGCGCGCAGGCGTGTTTCGGCCCATTCCCAGCGGGCGAGGGCGCGGCGCGGCAGGCGATCCATCTCGGAGGACGGGCACAGTCGGCACAGCGCGCCGCGCGCGCCCAGCAGGCGGCTGTAGGCAAACTCCAGGCGGCCGGCTCCGGCGCGCGGGTCCAGCAGGTCTTCCACCAGCTTGACGTAGCTGTCCAGCAGAAAGGAGGCGGCATCCCGCGAAAACGCAGGCGTTGGGGAATGCGTACACAGACCGGTGGCCGGTGCGGGGAATGGCGGGGGCTTTGCCGCCCTGCGCTGCCTGCCTGTGCTTGTATGTGCCGACATATCGCGCTCCTTGTGCCGCCCGCCGCGCGTGTGCGCAGGCTGATGATCGGCAGGCAACAATGGCATTATCGGCAGCGACGGGGCGCATCCGCCTCCGCAAATGCGCGGGGAATGGGCGGTCGCTTGGCGGGGCGCGGGCAGAAGCGCTGTATAATAGCTTGCCGCCAGGGTGTTTGACATGCAGGTCCAGCAGAGCCGACAGATGGAAACAGCACATGACGCAGAACATTCACGCCGCGCATCAATATAAATGTGCTGTGCATCAACGTAAACGAGTATGGACTTGGCTTGCCCTGCTCGGCCTTGCCGCCGGACTGTGCGGGTGCGGCGGCGGGGGAACAAGCACGCCGATGGATCAAGCGCTGCCGCCATCTGCAATCGGGCAGCCGTTGCTGCAGGCATTAGAATGCGCAGGGGCCGGTGCGGATCATGCCGCTGGGCGACTCCAACACATGGGGGTGGCTTGTTCCCGGCAGCTACCGCACGCAGCTGTACCAGGATTTGACGGCGCAAGGCATTCGGGCGCAGTTTGTCGGCTCGCTGTCCAACGGGCCGGACAACCTGCCCAGCAAAAACAACGAAGGGCATTCAGGCTGGACAATCAGCCAGATTGCAGGCGGGGCGGATGGGTGGATCAAAGCCGCGCAGCCGCAGATTGTGCTGCTGATGATCGGCACCAACGATGTCTGGCATCAGCAGGACGCGGCCAATGCACCCAAACGCCTGGGCGACTTGATCGACCAACTCGCGCGCGATCTGCCGCATGGGTATATCGTGGTGGCCTCCGTGCCGCCCCTCGCCAGTGCGAACAATAACAGCGCGGCTGCCGTCTACAACAGCGCTATCGCCCCCCTAGTCGCCGCGCACGCCGCCGGGGGAGAGCATGTGTCTTATGCCGACATTTATGCCGCCACTCCCCCTGTCGACCTGATGGACGAGGCCCACTTCAATGCCGACGGCTATGCAAAGATGGCCGAGATATGGAATAATACGATGGAAAGATTGACCGTGCAGCCTTAGCACGCCGCCACTTTCCCCGCTAAAAACCACGCCTTGATTGAAAGATGCCCCTCATGCAAAGCCGCACTTTAGTTTTGCTCGGCCTGCTGACCGCCTGCCTGGGCGGACTTCTGCCTTCCCCGACTGCCGCGCAGCGCACGGTCACCACCCAAAACGGCGATAATGCCCGGACGGGCGCAAACCTCACGGAAACCGCCCTGACGCCCGACAGCGTCCGGTCGGGCAATTTTGGCAAACTGTTCACCATCACCGGCCTGGACGCCAATGTCAACGGGCAGGCGCTGTATGTTCCCCAGCTTGCGATTGGGGGAGCGACGCACAATGCGCTGTACGCCTACCAATCCAACAACGCCGACAATTCGCCCTGCGGTCTTTGGGCATTTGATGCAGATACGGGCGCGGTGCTGTGGCACACTGCGCTGCCCCTGTCCGCGACCTACACCACGGCGACGCCCGTGATTGATACAAACGCAGGCCTTATTTATGTGCTGTCAAAGACCGGCAGCGACAACATCGGTGCGACCTATCTGCATGCCATCGACCTTGCGACCGGGAGGGAGCGGACTGGCAGCCCCGTTCAGGTGCAGGCGACTGCGCGCGGCACGGGCGATGGCAGCGTCAATGGCGTGGTGTCGTTTGACGGGCCGGCGAGCAGCGGGCGGTTCCATGCCAACGACCGGGCGGCCCTGCTGCTGCTCAATGGCATTGTCTACGCATCGTTCGCGCACAACTCGGACAGCTTTCCCTATCATGGCTGGGTGCTGGGCTACCAGTATGATGGCAGCCGGTTCACGCAAAAGTACGTGTTCTGCACCACGCCCAACGGCGGCGACGGCGGCATCTGGCAGGCGGGCAAGGGCCTGACCGCCGACGCAGACGGCAACATCTACCTGTCTGTCGGCAACGGCACGTTTGACGCGAACACAAAGGCATCACGGCGGGCACGGACTATGGCATGTGCTATCTCAAGCTCAGCCCCGCTTTGCAGGTGCTGGACTGGTTTGCGCCGTTTGACCAGCAGACGCAAAGCAGCCAGGACTTAGACCTGGGCAACACGGGCCTGGTCGGCATTCCCGGCACCACGCGCCTTTTTGCCGGAGCCACCAAGTTCGGGGCGGGCTTTCTGCTGGACTCGCACGGGCTGGGCGGCTTTACCCCCAATGGGCCGGACAAGGCGATCCTGCGCCTGAACGGGCTTTCCAGCGATGACAACGTCGGCCAGAACCCTGTCGCGTGGGACGTCGGCAGTGTCAAATATGTGTATTTGTGGCCTTCCGGCTCCAATCTCAAGCAGTTCACATATTCCACCACCACGGGCAGCTTCAGCCCGCCCGGCGTGGCGGCGCAGACGGCAAGCCAGACGGCGGGCGGCTCGCTTGCCGTCTCATCAAGCGGCAGCAAAAACGGCATCGTTTGGGCCGTAGGCTACGATGGCGTGCTCCATGCGTTTGACGCCGCCGACGTGTCCAAGCCCGAACTTTGGAACAGCAGCGCCAATGCCGCGCGCGATGGCCTGGGGTCGGTGGGACACTTTCAGTTTGCCACGGTCACGGGGGGCAAAGTCTACGTGCCGACCGGTTCGGCGAGCATTGCCGTGTACGGCCTGCTCCATCCGGTGTGGACAGCCGTTTTCGCTGCGTCCGGCCCGGACGGGCAAACGCGTGTGCTGTGGGACAGAAGCGATGGCCTGATGACCGTGTGGACGCTAAGCCCCGATGGCACGCGAACCGCACAGACCGCAAACTTCGGACCCTTTGCCGGGTGGACCGCTCAAGCCCTCAGTATTGGGGCCGACAACAGCATGCACATCTTGTGGACACACACCGATGGCGCAGTGACCATATGGACACTGAACCCCAGCGGCGCATTGACGGCACAAACCGAGAACTTTGGTCCCTACGCAGGGTGGACTGCTGTGAGCAGCAGCGTCGACCCCAACGGCTTCGCCCACGTCTTATGGGACACGGCCGACGGGGAAATGACACTCTGGACGCTGGACACCAGCGGACGAAAAACAGGAAGCTTCCCGACCTATGGCCCATACTAATCCGCGCCGTGGGAAGACCAGCGAGCGTGAGTTACAGCCGACAGCCTACGGGGAGTGTGCAATTTCGCTCGGTTTGGCAGTGCCGGTGTTTGCGGGGATTGAGGCCGCTCCCAGGGGCTTCTCTGAGGCAGAGTAGAGGCGCTGCCACGGCGTCTCTAGCGCGTTGCGACGACGGAAGATTTTGTTCCGTCGTCGGTACGCCGCAGGAATGCTGTGGGAACACTGTTTCAGCGCCGCTGGGATACGGAGGGAGGATCGAGCCGAAATGAACACTCCCAGCCTACGCTCTAGGTTGACTTCGCGGGCGGTTTGCGTCTATACTGAGGATGTTATCGGCGGAGATGGGGAAGAGTAAGCGGAGCGGCCGCGTCAGAGAGGGATGCCGGGAGCAGGCAAGTCTGCGCCCGTGCTGCAAGTGTCCCGCGCGCCGCCCGCCGAAGGTCGCCCCGGAGCCGGTTTGGAAGAGTGTCCGCGCTTTGCATAATGGCAGCGCGGAAAGCAAGGTGGTACCGCGCGAGGGCTGGCCCCCCGCGTCCTTGCGACAGGCCGACGCCTGCCGCACAGGATGCGGGGGGTTTTTGCCTGCGCGCTGGATGGGATTTGCACGCGCAGGCGCAGGCAGCGCAGCAGGGAACGGGCAAAAGGAAGACAAGGCATGGACATTGCTTTGGCGGACACGGACGCGCAGATTGGCGCGTGTTTTGCGGTCATGGCGCAATTGCGCCCGCATCTAGCGGAAGCGGACTTTGTCGTTCGTGTTCGGCGCATGCAGGCAGAGGGGTTCCGGCTGGCGGCTTTGTCGGACGGCGGGCAGGTGCGGGCGGTCGCGGGCTTTCGCCTGCAGGAAAACCTGTCCGCCGGACGCTTTCTCTATGTGGACGACCTGGTAACAGATACCTGGTTCCGGTCGCAGGGCTGCGGCGCGCGCTTGATAGATTGGCTTTGTGACTATGGCCGCTCGCACGAATGCACGCTGCTGAAGCTGAACTCCGGGGTGCAGCGAGCCGACGCGCACCGTTTTTATTTCGCGCGACGCATGCATATTGCGTCGTATCATTTCGCGCTGCCGCTGAAATAGGCGGCAGAGGGAAACAGTGAAAAGAGGTCCCCCCGCCCCAATTCTGGGGAGCCAGAAGAAGACAGGACAGGGGAAAAGCCACTGGCGAATGCCTCTCATGCTCCCCATTATTGGGGCGGGGGGGCCTCTTCAGGACTGACACAAAGCGTGCCGACGGAGAATAATCGCTTGACGCAAGTCGCAAGGACAACAGCCAATGGACAAAATCTACGAGCCGCAAGAAGTGGAAGCGCGCCGCTACCAGGAATGGGAAGAGTCGGGCGTGTTCCATGCCCAGCCCACGCCCGGCAAGCCCAAATACAGCATCACCATCCCGCCGCCCAATGTCACCGGCAGCCTGCATATCGGCCATGCGCTCAACCATTCCATTCAGGACGCGCTGGGACGCTGGCACCGCATGCGCGGGTTTACAACGCTTATCCTGCCGGGCACCGACCACGCGGGCATCGCGACGCAGACCGTGGTGGAAAAAGAAATTGCCCGCGAGGGCCTGACCCGCTACACGCTGGGCCGCGAGGCGTTTGTCAGCCGCGTGTGGGCCTGGCGCGAGCAGTACGGGTCACGCATTATCATGCAGCTCAAGCGCCTGGGGTGCTCCTACGACTGGCAGCGCACCCGCTTCACCCTGGATGCCGGGTACGCCGAGGCAGTCTCGGAAGCGTTCGTGCGGTTCTACGATCAGGGCCTGATTTACCGGGGCAAGCGGCTGGTCAACTGGTGCACGCACCACCGCACGGTCATCTCGGATATTGAAGTGGAAGAAGAGGAGCAGGCCGGGCACCTGTGGCATATCCGCTACCCCTACGCCGATGGGTCGGGGTTTGTCACTGTCGCCACCACGCGCCCCGAAACGATGCTCGGCGATGCCGCTGTCGCTGTCAACCCCCAAGACGCGCGTTATGACGGCAAAGTGGGCCAGAGGCTCGCCCTGCCCCTCGCGGACAGGCTCATCCCACTCATTGCCGACGACTACGCGCAGGCGGAGTTTGGCACGGGCGCGGTCAAAGTCACGCCTGCCCACGACCCCAACGACTACGAGGCGGGCCTGCGCCACAACCTGCCGCAGATTACGGTCATCGGGTTTGATGGAGCCATGACACCCGAAGCCGGGGAGCGCTATGCGGGCCTAGACCGTTATGAGGCGCGCAATCTAGTCGTCGCTGATTTAGAAGAACTGGGGCTGCTGGAGAAGGTGGACGACCACCCGCACCGTGTCCCGACCTGCGAGCGCTGCCACACGACCATTGAGCCGCTCTTGTCCGACCAATGGTTTATGAAGATGGCAGGCACGCCGATTGTGGACAAGGCCATCGCGGTGGCAGAAGACGGCACTGTTAAATTCGTGCCGGAGCGGTACGGGCGCACGTATTTGGGCTGGATGGACGGCATTCGCGACTGGGCCTTGTCCAGGCAGTTGTGGTGGGGGCACCGCATCCCCATCTATTACAAGCCGGACGGCAGTCATGTCGCCGCGCGCACCTGGGAAGAAGCCGTGGAACGGGCGGGCACAGACCAGATTGTGCAGGACGAGGACGTGCTGGACACGTGGTTTTCCAGCGCCCTGTGGCCGTTCGCCACGATGGGCTGGCCTGCCCAGACGCCTGACCTAGCGTACTTCTACCCCACCGATATGCTGACCACGGCGGCGGAAATCCTGCGCCTGTGGGTCGCCCGCATGATTATGACCGGCGAAGAGTTCATGGGGGAAGAGCCGTTCCACGATGTTTATATCCACGCGACGGTGCTGGATAAGCGGGGGCGGCGCATGTCCAAGTCACTGGGCAACGGCATTGACCCCGTGGAGATGATTGACAAATACGGCGCGGATGCCCTGCGTTTCTCGCTGCTGCGCCTGGCCTCCAAAGGGCAGGATATTAAGTTTAGCGAAGACCGCGTGCCCGACGCGCGCAATTTCGCCAACAAGCTGTGGAACGCCGCCCGCTTTGTGCTGCTCAATGTGGAAGACTACGCGCCCGCGCCTGCAGAAGCTGAAGACACTCAGCCGTCCCTGCCCCAGCGCTGGATCGTGTCCCGTTTGCAGCGGACAATCGGCAAAGTCAACGAGGCGCTGGGCGCGTATGACTTTGACGAAGCCTGCGCCGCAGTGTACGAGTTCGTGTGGAATGAATACTGCGACTGGTTCCTGGAATGGTGCAAGCCCGCGCTGCAGGGCACGGACAGCGCGGCCAAAAGGAGCGCGCAGGCCTCGGTGCTCGGCGTGCTGGAAACCACTCTGCGACTGCTGCACCCGCTCATGCCGTTTATCACGGAAGAGATTTACCAGGCCCTGCCCCATACGCCGGGAAGCATCTGCATCGCCCCCTTCCCGCAAACAGACAGCGCCCTGGTTGACGCCGACGCGGAGCGGGACATGGGGCTGCTGATTGGGGGCATCTCCGCCCTGCGCACCCTGCGCGCCGAGTTTACGCCGCCGGGCCAGGAAAACGAGGCCGCGCGGGCGGCCATGATTGCCCGCCGCCTGACAGTGACAATCGTGCCGGAGAACGCCCCTGCGGAAGCCGCCCTGCGCGCGCAATTGCCCACGCTCACCGCTCTCGCCCGCCTGGGCACGGTGACCATCGCCGAGGCCGCGCCCGCCCATGAGCGCACGGTGGCGACCGGCGTGCCTGGCGCGACGTTTTACCTGCCCGCCGGGGAGCTGCTGGAAGGGATCGACCCGGCCCGCGAGACCGTGCGCCTGAGCAGTGAAGTCGCCAAACTGGACAAAGAGCTTGCGGGCATTGAGGGCCGCCTGTCCAATGCGGGCTTTGTAGAGAAAGCCGCGCCCGAAGCTGTCGCCAAAGCGCGCCAGGATGCGTCCGACCTCGCCGCGCGGCGCGAGAAGCTAGAAGCGCGCCGCGCATTGCTTCAGTCGCTGTAACACGCTGCTGAGCCTGAGATGCAAGCCGTCAATAGGCGTTTGGGGTTGCTAAGGCTGCGTCGCGCAATAGCTCTGCCGACTGCGCCGTCAGAGGAAACACCAGCGCGGCAGCATCCTGGGCAAACCGCGCGTCGGGCGGGTACACTAGGCGGCAGAATGCGCTCACGGACTGCTGCCGCCCTGCCTCTTTTCGCTGTTCTTCTGCTGGCCCTGGCACTGCGTGCCTGGGGGCTGGCGTGGGGCCTGCCCACCGACACCCATTATTTCAGCTACCACCCGGACGAAAGCGTCGTGCTGGAAGCCGCGATGGGCATGAACGTCTTTGCCGGCCATTTGCTTCCCGGCTTTTATCACTACGGCTCCCTCCAGCTTTACCTAGTCTGCTTTGCCAACTCGCTGGCGTTTGTCTTTGGCGGGGCCAACATTGTCATCAAAGACCTGGCTGCCGACCATGCGCAGTGGGCGCGTTTGTATCTGATCGGGCGCGGCCTCACCGTGGCGATGGGCGTGGGCACGGTCTGGGCGACTTATGCGCTTGGACGGCGCTTGTGGGGGCATCCGGCGGGCTTGTGGGCGGCGGGCGTGCTGGCAATCACGCCGCTGCACGCGCAGCAGTCGCACTGGCTGACCGTGGACGTGCCCGCAGCGTTCTGGGGCGTGCTGGCGCTGCTGTGGACGGCAAAGGCGGACCATGCCCTGCGTCAAGACAGGCACGGCAAAGATGTTTGGCGGGCCGCGCTGTGGGCAGGCGTGTTTGCGGGCCTGGCGGCGGCTACCAAGTACAACATGGCGCTGGTTTTGCTGCCGCTGCTCCTGCTTTGCGTGCTTGGGCGTCACGTGAAGCTGCTGCTTGTGGGGCTGGTGTCGGGGATTGCCGCCTTTCTCATTGGGTGTCCGGGGGCGCTGCTGGACACGCGCCCCTTCCTCTCTGATGTGCGGTTTGAGTGGGTGCATGTCAGCCGACAGCCCGGCCCGACCTTTGAGGATACGGGCAGCGGGTTTGTGTACCTAGTTACCCATACGCTGGATGCCGGGCTGGGTTTGCCGCTGCTGCTTCTCGTGCTGGCGTCAGTGTGCTACGCTGCCGTGCGGCGCACGCGCGGCGATGGCCTGCTTGCGGCGTTCGCGGTGCCCTACTTCTGCGTCATCAGTCTGGCCGCGGTGCGCTATGCCCGCTATGCCGTGCCGCTTCTGCCCCTGCTGGCCTTGTGGGGCGGACGGCTGCTGGCGGACTGGACAGCGCCGCGCCCGCGTCCCCTGCTCGCTTTGCGGATGTCTGCCGCGGCGACCGTGCTTGTTTTGACACTGGCCGACTGCATCACGCTGGTGCGTCCGATGGCGCAGGCCGACCCGCGTGATCGCGCTCTGGCCTGGCTCCGGCAGGCGCCTGCTCCGGCGTCTGTGGGCTTTGCCGCGCAGCCCTGGTTTGGAACGCCACCCCTGACCCCCTACTTTTCCTCGCCCCAGCCTGGGGCGTGGCGTCGGTTTTTGACGCCGGGCAGTCCCACTCGCCTGGATGGAAACGGGCGGCAGTGGCTCCTGACAGCGCCCGCTGCGGATTGGGACAAGGCCCTTCTCACCGACAGCCCGCCGCAGTTTATCATCCTGACAGAGTATGACTATCGGGATGCGCTGCGTCTCCATGACCCGCGCGCGCAGGCGTTTCTGAGCCTCCTGCGCCGTGACTATACACAAGCGGCGGCGTTCAGCGGCCCGCCGACACTGTTTCGCCTGCACAGCGCCATCGGCGGCCTGCCGACACAGGACTTGCCCCACGACATGCTTTATCCCAACCCGACGACCCTGATCTATCAGCAAAGGAACGAGTGAACTATGGACAGACAGCGCGCCCAGGCGATCCTGGATGGCTTTACCGGCAAAAAGGTGCTGGTGATAGGCGATGTGATGCTGGACGAGTATGTCTGGGGCCGCGTCAGCCGCATTTCCCCGGAAGCGCCCGTGATGGTCGTGGATGCCGACCGGGAAACCTATGTGCCCGGCGGCGCGGCCAATGTCGTCAATAATGTGTGCGCCCTGGGCGGAGCGGCCTCTATCGCGGGCATCATCGGCGAAGACGGCGCGGGGGCGAAGCTGCTGGAAAAGCTGCGCGAGGAAGGGGCCAACACCGACGGCTTGATTTCCAGCGCGACGCGGCCTACCACGCGCAAAACACGTATTATCGCCCATTCCCAGCAGGTGGTGCGGGTGGACCATGAGCAGCGCGAAGAAGTGCAGGGCGAGGCGCGGGCTTTGATTTTAGACTATCTGCACTCGGTGATCCCCGAATGCGATGCCGTGCTGCTGTCCGACTACCAGAAGGGCCTGCTGAGCCGCGACCTGGTGCAGGCGGTGGTGGAGCAGGCGCGCGGCGCGGGCAAGATTGTCACCGGCAACCTCAAGCCGCAGGGCATCGGCGCGCATGCGCGTTTGACGGTCATCACGCTGAACCTGTCGGAAGCCAGCCAGGCGACGGGCATTTCGCTGGAAGGGGCGAGCGAGAACACGCTGCGCGAGGCGGGCCAGGTCATCCTGCGCAGCTCCGGCTCCGACCATGTGCTGATCACGCGCGGCGCGCAGGGATTGACGCTGTTCAGCGCGGACGGCAGCGAGGCGAGTGTCCCCGCGCACCCGGTAGAAGTGTACGATGTGGCGGGCGCGGGCGATACGGTCATCTCCACGCTGACACTGACCCTGGCGGCGGGGGCGACACCCGCCGAAGCGATCACTTTGGCGAACTGTGCGGGCGCGGTGGTGGTGCGCAAAGTCGGCGTGGCGACCGCCCTGCGGGAGGAAATCCTTGCAACGGTTGTCAGCGACAACGCGTGACACCTTTGTCAGCCTGTATAGAAATGGACAGAGGGTCTCCTCACAGCGAATTGGCTCGGCAGGAAGGCTGACGCCCGACAGGGGCACAGCCGTCTTCATCCCGGCGCCCGGCCACGGCGCAGCCCACAGGCCGCTTTGCGCCATCAGAACGCCCGCTGCAAGCCACAGCCCGCCCGGCCTGCCCCACACCCTCCGCACTGCGAAAAGGCCCAAACTTTTTTGCCGAACATGGCGACATGCTCCTGGCCCGTGGTGCGGCCTGCGGGCCGCTTCCCTTGTTATCGGAAAGGGGGCACAGAGAAACCAAGCCCCGCGCCAAAAACCAACAGCAATGCCGGGAAGCAGGGCCGGGTGCGGCGTTCCCAAAGCGCGGCATCGGCTTTCTTTAGGCGTTGCTAGGGCATACTAAGCGCGTCGCAAGCCATGATCAACGACGGAAGAAACTGTTCCGTCGTCGGTACGCGCTTGCAATGCCGTAGCAACGCGCTAGGAACGCCTTTGCAACGGCAAGCAGGATGCCTCTGACGCTGCGCAAACCGGGCAGCCCATGCTGAAAGCAGGGGCCGCATCTCTGCCCTCCATGCTCCCTTGTGGCGGGGCGGACGCGCTGAGTGCAAGCGAGGACACACGGCGCGAGATAAATCATCAGGTTGGCATGGGGGTGCTGGACAACAGCATCGGTGTTTGACAGAATCGGTGCGGGGTGGTACAATGCAACACACAAACGAAAACAACAAAGCACCAAAACTGCCCTAAGGAACATCGCAGAATACGCCAACAATAGGAATGTCGCGGCATCATCCGCGACGCGAAGTTGAGACAAAGGCAAACTTGACCGAAAGGCGAGGACGCAAAGCCGCTGGGTCTAACAACGCCGCAAGGCGTTTATGACAGCCAGGCTGCCGCATCGCTGCATGAGAAGCAGTCCTCCACGGACAGTTTCCAAGTTCAAGCAGATATGAAGGCAGGGAATATGAGAATCACAGACACAGAGTCATTGCGGGCAGGACAAGTTTCTCCGGTCACGTCCGCGCAAACAATCGCGCCCCAAAACAAAGCCGTGGCGCAGGCTTACGGCAAGGGAGCCACTCCGGCTGCCCAGGTGGAATTTTCCGCGCAGGCGCAGGCCATCGCGGTCGCCGCCGTAGCGGTGGACGCGGCGCCGGATGTGCGGACGGACCTGGTCGCAAAGCTGAAGTCTCAGGTGGATGCGGGGACATACCACGTGAGCGGCAAGGATATTGCCGAGCAGATCCTGCGCCGGGCGCAGGCAGACCGCATTCGGTAAGCCATCGCACAGACCACAGCCAATCGCACAGATCACAAGCAACCGCACAAATGTTCGCTCAAGCCTGGGGATTATTCCCCAGGCTTTTTTGCATGCGGGGAGGGATAAGCGCTTTCCCTGCCGAATGACGGGGCATGAACGAGCAGCAAACAGCGCCCAGGGCGCATTCGGGAGGGCGAAGCCGATGACATGGACTTTGGCGGTCGTCAACCAAAAGGGCGGGGTCGGCAAAACCACCACGGCAGTGAACTTGGCGGCAAGCCTGGCGGCGGCGGGCAAGCGGACGCTTCTGGTGGATTGCGACCCGCAGGGCAACGCGAGCAGCGGGCTGGGCATTGATAAAAATGCGCTGGAGCATTGTTTGTACGATGCGCTGGTGGAAGGGGTGCCTCTCGCCAAGGTTATCCACTGCGATGTGCTGGTGCCGGGCCTAGATGTTGTTCCGGCGACATTAGAGCTGGCCGGCGCGGAGATGGCGATGATCTCGGAACTCTCGCGCGAGACTATCCTCAAGAAGACGCTGCGCCCTGTCTTGTCGCAGTATGCATATGTGCTGATTGACGGCCCGCCGTCTTTGGGGCTGCTGACGCTCAACATATTAACGGCAGCGGATGCGGTGCTGATTCCGATCCAATGCGAGTATTATGCGCTGGAAGGCATTTCGCAATTGATCGGCATTGTGGAGCGCGTGCAGGGGCAGCTCAACCCGAAGCTGACCATCGGCCTGGTCGTGCTGACCATGCATGACGAGCGCATCAACCTTTCCCGGCAGGTGGTTACGGAAGTGCGCGAATACTTCGGCGATGCAGCCGCAAAGACAATTGTGCCACGCAATGTGCGTTTGAGCGAAGCGCCGTCATTCGGGCAGCCAATTTCGCTGTATGACCCCAAATCAAAAGGCGCACAGGCGTATGCCGAACTGGCGCAGGAGGTGATCGCACTTGGAAAAGAATAATTTGCCGAAGTCTTCGCTGCTGGACCGAAATAAAGGCACGGACAAGAACCGCCTGGGGCGCGGCTTGTCCGCCCTGCTGCCACCCGCGCGCACGGCCCCCGCGTCCCCGCCTTCCCCCATGGAGCCGGACGAAGAGAAAGTTCCCCCTGTCACCGCAGAAGCCGAAGTAGCGGGCGTGGAACGCATCCCGCTGCGATCAATTGTGCCCAATTCGCTGCAGCCGCGCCAAATCTTTGACCCGGAAGCATTGGAAGACCTCGCCGAGTCGGTGCGAGTGCATGGTGTCCTGCAGCCGGTCATGGTGCGTCCTCTGGGCGCGGGCCGCTACGAGCTGGTGGCGGGCGAGCGGCGGTTCCGGGCGGCGGAAAAAGCGGGGCTGACCGAAGTGCCTGCCGTGGTTCGCGCGATGACGGATGAAGAGTCCCTGGTCATCGCGCTGATTGAGAACATCCAGCGCGAAGACCTGAACGCGATTGAGGCCGCGCGCGGCTACCGGCAGTTGATGGATCAGTTCCACCTGACGCAGACCGAGCTTGCGCGCCAGATCGGCAAATCACAGCCCACGGTCGCCAACGCGATGGGCCTCTTACGCCTGCCCGAAGAGATACAGTCCAGCATCGGATTGGGGCAGATTTCCGGCGAGCATGGCCGCCTTTTGCTAACCATCAAGGACGACAGGCAGCGTTTGTCTGTGTGGCGTGCGACTCTGGACCAGGGGTTGAGTGTCAAAGAGATGCGCTACGTAATGGCGCAGGCGCCGGGGCAGACCGGCACGCGAGGGCAAGCAGCTCCAGCCGCGACAAAAGATATTCACTGGCAGGGTCTAGAAGACAAGTTGCGGGCGGCACTAGGCATGAAAGTTGGCATCAAGCTGGGGCGTGAGGGGCGAGGCACATTGACGATTGAGTTCTCCGATGCCGACGAGATAGAGTACTTATTGGAAAAGATACACCCCGGCGCTTAGCGGGCATACGCAGATTATGAGTCAACTGATAATTGCAGCCTGTGCCGACCAAATTATCAGTTGACTGATAATACATAGGCCGTAGATTATCAGTTGACTCATAATCTACAGCGCGATTTACAGGCATTATCAGTTGACTGATAACACAAGGATGTCAAAGAATGACAACAGAAGCACAAACTGCCATTTTAGAGTTGCTGGATTATGAACGGCGAACAATAATTTATCCCGGCGTGACGCGCTTTTCGGATGAAGGGGTCGTGAGAGACGTTTCGCCTCTTAATAAGAGTTGTGAAATTGTCTATTGCTCCTGTTCAGAGAGTGATGTCGACCGTATCATCCGAAAGCAGATTGAATTCGCGCGCCGCACCGGATGTGAGTTGGAGTGGAAACTGTATGAACATGACCATCCGCGTAGCTTGGGAAGCCACTTGGTCGCCGCTGGGTTTGAGGGAGGCGCGAAGGAAGCTTTTATGGTTTTCTCCGCAGGCGATGACTCCGTAAAGAGGTTCGGAGAGTGTCGCAGCGATATTAGACGTGTCACAACCAAAGAAGAACTCAAGGATGTACAATTCATCTCGGAAGAGGTTTACGGCAGAAGCTTTGAAAAACAGATCAACCTCTGGGGGTTCATGCTGGAAAATCACCCGGATAGTATGAGCATCTATGTCGCTTACATTGATGGAGAACCCGCAGCAAGCGGGCGTATCTACTTCCATAGTGAGAGCAAATTCGCTGGCATTTACGGTGGGCAGACACGAGAGCGGTTCCGTCAGCGCGGCTTATTCACTGATATTGTTGCTATTCGTAATTCGCGAAGCGCTCAATCGGGGTGTTGTAAGCGTATGCGTGGACGCTTTGCCGACTTCTGAGCCAATTTTACGAAAACGCGGCTTTGAGATTGTTACTTA
>JAABUQ010001426.1_pt1 | contig 51401 bp, 45 predicted proteins | sample 5560001 | NCBI WGS metagenome assembly JAABUQ01 (sample SAMN10711888, study PRJNA513371) | rock metagenome | isolation source: Antarctica rocks | place: Antarctica: Victoria Land, Finger Mt nord | collected 2015-12-18
CCCTAACCCTAACCCTAACCCTAACCCTAACCCTAACCCTAACCCTAACCCTAACCCTAACCCTAACCCTAACCCTAACCCTAACCCGTCTCCTTAAAATAGGGTAAGTTAGGCTAGGAGGCCTTAAAGCTTATAGATTTCCCCTTAAATAAATTAACTAAACTTGCTAAAGGAAAATCGGATATTTTTGAAATTTAATTAATTATAATTATCTCTTTAAATAATATAATTAATATTAATAAAGTAGTTATATAACCGTTAACCGAAAGTACGGAGATATAATACTTAAACGAATAGGGTAAATAAATTGTTAAATAAAATATTCTCCTAGAGCTTAGAGAGGCGGTTATAAATATATTTTATTATTTTTAACCTTTTTGCTTAAATAGATATTTAAACTATAATTAACTAGGCCCTTTTAATAAATATAGCGAGATACGGAGTTATAATAGCGGACTTATAAAAACCCCCTATAGCGCTATTAATATTGAAAACGGCAAAGAATATAATAATAATACTTTTGTTAAGCCGTTTATATAATCGGTAATCGAGGAGGATAATCGCTAATACTCCTATACTTTTAATAAGATATTCCTAATAATATTCTAAATAATCCCGCCCTTCTTAGTCGGGGGTTTCGTCTTATATTTATTCTATAAATATTTACGCTATATAAATCGATTCGTTATCGCGAAAATATATTTTAAGCTAGTAAAGTTATAATAATATTAATATAAAATAAAATAAATTATTATTATTTAAGTAAATCCGGATAACGAAACAGAATAAGCCTTTCTATACCTATTTATACTTTTTTTATATCTTTATTTATAGCTTATTTTATAGAAGCGCCCTAGCCCGGTTTCTATAGTTAGTAAATATATTAATTATAATTTAATCGAAAATATTAATCTTTTAATATAAAAGGGAATTATATATAATAATAATTAATAAATCAAATATAAAGTAAACCCGCTTTAACTTTTCTTTATCGTAATAGGGGAAATTAATTAAAAAAAGGAGGCTATTTATTATAAAGCTTTACAAATAATAAGTAATTTAGCTATATTTAAATTACAGGTTAATTTCCGAAATATATAACCTTGCCGGATCCGGGGCAATTATTATAAACGATATTAATTAAGCATTATTTAATCGGCGGCGGACAAAGACCCCGATAGCGGTAGCATAAATACGTCTTGGGATTAAAGGGGGCAAAATAAAGATCTGAAGAACAAATAAAAAAATAATGAAGTTTAAATTAATATAATAATAGAATTACCTTTTACCGAATATAATAATTTATTAATATATAATTTTAAAATCCTAATCCTTTTCTTTAATATATTTATAGCGATTAATAATATAAGATCAACTCCGGCTTTAGCCCGAAGTTAAATAGCTCGTAAAATTATATTCTTTTTTATAATAAATATATATTATACCGTAATACCGGAGGATATAAGAATATTAGCGATATATATAATTATTATAGAAAGTCTAAATATAAGAGATAAGAAAATCGATAAGCCCGGAGATATTATCGAAAATTAATTTAAATATATAATTTAAATCAAAATATTAAAATTAGGTAATATATTTATTATAAGCGGGTTTTGAAAGGTCGGAATAATTTATATTTAAATAACTTTTTAAATTATAGAATTATAAGTATTATATTAAGATTTTATATTAATATTAAATATAAATAAGAATCGAAGGTTACAGATAATATATAATTAACTCTATTATAATCGAGGGCGGGGATTAGGAAAAATATAAAGGAAAAAAAAAGATAAAGAATTAAGGGAAGCGATAATTAAACAGAAAATTAAAAACGCGTTATACAATTAAAAAGGGAAAATAATAATACGAAAAATTAGTATAAATTAATTCTTATCGGGATACAAATCGACCCTTATCGGGATATAAATAGATTAAAGAGTAATATAAATTGACCCCCGGTCCAAAGTAAATCAACTAGGGAGTAATACAAATCGACCCCGAATCCAATTTACCCTGAAAGCAATTGGTATCGAAATCGACTCGGAAGACACCAGTTCAGCACAAGATATTAAGGTATCCGCGGAAACTTTGTTTAAATCGAGTTAAAAACCCTAAAATTTAGATCGGATAAAAGGGGTTATATCTTCTATATCTCTTAATTTGGCCTCGTTTTAAGCTTTTATTATTGCCTAAATTATAAAATCGGTAAATATATCTTCTACCGGTATTATTCGCTCGAGTTCTTTAGTAGTAAATATTTGAATATCCTTGGTAAATATAACTAATAATAAATCAGTATTTAAGGGCGGGTATAGAACCTTAATATTCTTTCTAAAGTCTATAATAAGGATTTCTTAAATTAATAATAATATTTAAGCGTATTATCTTTTACCGTTTATAACGGCGAGGTTTAACCTTCCTATTTTCCAAAAAGTAGTATTAAGGTTGCTCTTATATATAATAAAATCGGCGTTATATTGCTTTTGGGTTTTGTTAAAGGATAAACGATCTGCCTAATTAACAAACTCCTTATTATTTATAATAATAAGGTATATTCCTAGATCTATTAATTATTGATTAGCAATATTCTCTATAGATAACTTCGTTATATCGGTAATTATATCCTCTTTCGTTAACCCTAATTCTTTATCTGTTAGGAATTCCAGAATAATAATAATATTATCTTATACTTTGCTCGTAATATTATATATTAATTTAGTATTTATCTTCTTAAATTGATAATATATATTATATACGCGATACTAGTCCTCTAGGGAATACCTCTCGATTTTATATATATTTAACGCTTCGTCTAGGAAGTAATTAGAAATACTTATAATAATTTGATATATTATCCAGACTTATAAAGCGTAGCTATAGTAATCGCTTTCGAAAAGGTACTCCTTCGGGAAGGGAAAAGGCTAATAAAACTAATATAATAATAGGGATTCCTCGTTCGTAATAATATTAAATATAGTCTTAACCGCTTATAATAAATCTTTCGTTTTACCTAGGATTTAAAACTTTATATTTTTTTTATACAATTAAAATTAAAGGAAATTTCGATTTATTATTAATATTAATATAAATTTAATTAAAGGTATAATAGAAAGGAAACCTAAGTACCCGGCGAGCTAACTAATATTGGATTCGAAGTTCTAATTAATAACCCTAACCCTAGGGATATTTCTTTATAAAATATTAAGTTTATATTTTAATTTCTGCGATTCTGTTATTTTTTGCTTAGCGTAAATCTTATTCGCAAGGTTAATATCGATAATATCTTTTTTTCCCCTTATCTTAACGGAGGTTGACAAGTATTAAAATAATAATAATAAATAAAATAGCAAATATTATTTATAGCCAAAATAATAAAATAAAGGAAATAATTTGGATAATAAAAAAGGCTAATATTATCTGCAAATAATAAATAATTAATATATTTTCGGAAATCTTTTAATAAAGCCTTATTATATAATTAATTTTATTAACGTTTCAAAGGCTTCGGAAAGGAATAGAGACTATTCGAATAAAAATTAATATAATAAAATAATTAAAGAATAATAAATAAAATATCCGGCGATCAAAAGCGAACGGTATAAAATATAATATTATAAAATAAGAAAAAGATAAAAATAAAAATATAAAGAAGTAATATTATATATAAAAACCGTATTAATTATATCCGGCCCGGTATCGTTCTTTATTAATATTATATAAGTTTATTCGCAGATAATATTAGGTATATAGGAACGGATTAGCTTCGAGATATATTAAATTATAAAATATAATAATAAAATAGACTAGGGAGAAAATATAATAAATTATAAAGGTAAAAATAATAATATAGAATATAACGGTAATAATAAATTAAATCGGTTAGCAAATAATAAAACTATAATAATATTAATTTAAGCTCGAAGTTAGAGGAAATAAGTAAATATATCTTATAAATAAATAAGAACCGATTATAACGCAGAATTGATATATTAATATAACTATAATAAATTATCAAAAAATATAAAAGATCAAATATTATATTAAATAAACGTAAAAAGGATATACGAGGAATCAAGGCAACTAAATCAAAGGCTTGTAAATATTTAGCTATTCTTAAAGATATTAACTTGATAATAATATTAATAAAAAGGGATATAAATAATAAATAATATTTGCAATTTAGATAAAAAGGATATTTCGCTCTATTATTTAGTTTTTTAAGTTGGCTGATTAGTCCGTATTAAATTATAGCAAAAGATAGAAACTTGCTTATAAATAAATTAGGGATATATTTTAATAAAGATATTAAAATTACGTTTAATATAGCTTGCGGGGGTATTATTTGATAACCGCTTATTATTATTGGAAAGTTATTAAAAATATTATATTATTTATACCGGATAGGCTCTGTTTTAGCAACCCTAATATAATAATTTAATATATTATTTATAGATAATAAGAAAGCTATTTGAATAACTTTAATATAATAATATAATATATTATTTGCAGATAATAAAGGGGCTATTTTAATAACCCTAATATAATAATATAATATATTATTTTTAAATAATATAAAGGCTATTTAAGCAACTTTGATATAATAATCTAATATATTATTTGCAAATAATATAAGATAATAATTTTAACTTTTTATATTATTATTAAATAAAATATTTCTATATAAATTAGATTTTTTGCTTACTTAACTCCTATCTTTCGTTATATATAATATTTTAATTTTACTAATTGCTTTCCCTTTTCTATTTATAATTTTATTCTAAAATAAAGTTAAATATCTCCTGTTAATAATCTAAGCTTTATTAATATAATTTTTTCTAAATTATAAAAAACTAATATTAAAAGTCCTATTAAAGTTATTTTTATTTTTATTATATATATAAAATTAAGCTATTAGAAAACCTTCTCTAATTAAGAAATATTATATATATTATAAGAATTATTAAAGGGGTAATATATTTCTGAGGAAAGATTAATATTATTCTCGAAATTACAGGTAATATTATAAATAATATTATTTTCAAAAAGAAGGGTAAAGCTATAGATAATAGAATTCTCCAAAATAAAGTTATTCGTAATATTAACTACCTTAACTTAAATAATCCTAGGCCGGTATAACTTTTAAGGGTACCGCCTTTTACCTATTAATAAGCCCCGATAGGAGCGATTATTCTAAGGGTATAGAGGCTAGCTTAGACGTTAAAGGACTTAAGGATCAAAGGCTACTATTAAAGGAAAAGGAGCCGCAAAGGGGAGGAAATAAATAGGCTAAGCCTAAATAAGGGTATAATTACCGGCTAAGGGGGAAGTAATAATAAAAGGTTTATAAAAATTAATAGAAACAAAGCTTCCTTATACCCTGAGTTATTAAACGTTATCTTATTATTAAATATAAATCCTTTATTTATTTTTCTATTATATAAGATATTTATTCTTATAATACCGCTTATTATCTCTAACGGAACTTGCGGCGAAGCGGGTAATAAAGCTTATAAAGCTAGTAGGAGAACTGATAATAAAGTTAATAATAAAGTTTATAAAATTAATAAAGGAATTAATAATAAAGCTAGTAATAAAATTAATAAAGCTGCTAAAGCTATTAGAATTAATAAAGGAGTTACTACTATAAGTTCCGGTTTAAATTATATAGCTACTTTTTATATAACTTCTATTATTACTTTGATTATTATCTTTATTAATATATCCTTAGCTAAGGGGTTAAGCTTCTTCTTAACCGGTTAGAGGAGAAGTTAATATTAAACCTAACTAATTTAACAATAATATTCCTAATAAGCTTTAATATATTTAAATTGTTTATGAATAAGGCAGCTATAGAGAGCCCCGGCGGTAATATTATAATAACCGGTTTATTTATTTAAGATATTTATATTACCTTAATTCAGTTATTAATCAAAATAATTCCTTTTAAAAATAAATTCTTTAAATATAACAATAATAATATAATAATAAAACGTTATTATAAAACGATAATCGTCCTTTATTATTATAATAAATCGAGTACCAAAGGTCTACAAAAGGCGGTTATTATATTATAAATAATTATTATCTAGGGCTTAAAAAAAAATAGAGCCTATATATAAGATTAGATAAAATTAGATAAGTTATTCGATAAAGGGATAAATTAGAATTAAATATTATATCAAGATCTGGCTCAACAATTTCAGGAGATAATAATAAATAATCTTAATAATATTTTTGAAATTATATCTTTTATAATAAGTAATAATAAAGTTAATTATTCTTTATTTAATAAAGATATTCCGATAGCTCTTAAATAAAATATTTTAGAAATATAGGCTTAAAAGTTCAGTATCTTATAAAGACTACCCCCTAAAGATATATATTATTAGGAAGAGCCTATATAGGAAGTCCTAATATACTTTAATATATTTATTAATCCGCCGCGGTATTCAGGTAGATTCCTGGTTTAAAAGGGTCCCTTATATAGGCCCTGCTTTGAAAAACTCCTTATATTAACTAATAAAACTTAATAACTAATTTATTAATTAAAGATTATACCTCTTTAAATAGTTCTGAGGCTCCTAAAGGAATAATTGTTATTTAATATTATTAATTAAGTTATTAATTAAAATAGAGAAGTCGATATATAATATTTATATATATAAAGATAAGGCCTCCTTTAATAGAAGGGTTAGTATAGCTAAGGCGTTTTGTAAATAGCCGATCTCCTTTTAAATAAAAATATAAAAATAATTAATAATAAATATTATTTCTTTAAAGCTTAGCGAACTTTAGTTATCGGATTAGGTAATATAGCCGATATTAATAATATTATTATATAATTATTATTTATATTTATATAAATATAAAGCCTAAGTAAATAATATATAAGATATATTAAGCAGATATTTATCTTAGATCTTATAAAAATAGAAGGTAATATATTAAACTTAATTTACTTTTTAAGCTTAAAGAAATACTTATATTATAACTAATTAAATCTCTTTAATAAAGGCGGCGAGATATTATATTATTATTAAAGCGTTATAAAATATCTTAATATAATTATTTATATTAAATATAATAATAAACGTAATAATAATATTCTTATTAAACTTAATATAAAGCTTGTAAGTAAAAAAGGTAATTATAAAGCTTTTAATAGTTTTAGCAAGGTTTATTATCCAATATTCTTTATTTTTATTCTGAAGATTTTTTATCTTATTCGTTATTTAAGCTTCCCGGAAATATTATTTTAATTATCGAAGTTAAACCGATTATAAATAAAAATTAAATTTATTATTTTTTAAATAAAAGGCCCAGATAATAAAATAGAAGAACCTCTTCCAAATTCCCGTATATTAATTTTATATTTTCTATTATAATTTAACTTATAAAAGGGTCCTTACTTAGTTATTATAATCGATAAATATATTAATTAAAATTTAATTAAATATATTAATTTTCTTAGCAAAGAGCGAATTCTATATAATAATAATTAAGGAATTAATTATAAGGCAAATCTATTAATAAACCCCTTTATTCAGCCGAAGGAGATTAACAAGCAGAAGGAGGTTATCTAGCTCGAAATTATAAAAATATTTAATAATATAATAATATTCGAATTATAAGTTAATTTCGGTCGGGTATAACGTTATTAAGTTTAGAATAATAATATTAATCGGTATTTTTAAAATATCTTCTAACCGATTATATATAAAAATACTTAAGGCGGTCGTATAAATCTGCTATAAGATTAAGGGAGGTAAAATAAAAGTCCGCGGATAAAATAAAAAAATAATAAGATAAATAATAATTCGAAAATATTATTATTTATAGCCAGATATTATAATATATTAGCAAGGGACGTTGCTATTTTAAACTTAATTATAAAGGAAATATCGGAAGTTTTTAATATATAATTTATATATTTTTTATTTGGTTATTAACTTTATTCGGAAATTATATATATTTTTATAATAATATTTAATATTATTAAAATTTAAAATAATATAATAATATTAACAGCAAACGAACTTATTCCGGTAATATTAAATAAAAAGGATCGGAAGGTTATTAAAGCAAAGAATATTAATAAATATTAATATTTTAATATAAATTAAAAAATAGTTTTTAAATATTATAATATATATTTAGCAATATTTCGGTAAAATATTACCGTATTTAATATTAAAATAGTTTTTGAGGCTAGTTATTAATAATATTATTATCGAGATCTTATATTAATATAGCTTATAAATAAGAATTTTATATTAAGAATTATAAATAATTAGATTATTAATAATAAAAGGTTTTATTATTAGCAATTATAATAAATATAAAAAGGAAAGGGATAAGGCGGTAATAAAACAGACAGATTATTAAATTAAAAGCGAATATTAATATATTTTTATACAATTAGATTTACGTAAAAATTTAAGTTTAATCAGGATTGATTTCGACCCTTATTAAGATTTATTTCGATTAAGGATTAGATCGATTTCGACCCTTATTAAGATCTATTTCGATTAAGGATTGGATCGATTTCGATTAAAAATTAATATTAATTCGATAAGGATCCAATTCGACCTCGAATAGGATCCTAGAAAAAGAAAATACTCGACGGGGGCGAACAATGACGAAGAGGGTTTTATAAAATCTTGTTATTAGTAATTAATTGGGATGTATATACGTCCCAATTAAACATTAAAAATAGAAGTTTTTAGCCTATGTGATGTTTTTGTTTGCATGAAAAGTATTGAAAATTTTTTTTATCATCATTCAGATCTATTCTATTTCTTGCATTCCTTTTTGTGTTCCTTCCATGCCTTTTTCTGACACTCTTTACTACAGTATTTGGCCGACCCGCACCCAGCACAAGCCTTCAATGCTTCCATTTCACCACATTGACTACACCCTTTGCCGGTGCCAGCGCTACTTGCAGACCTTTGGCCCATGCCAGCCAGCATATCCTCGAGCCTCGCTGCCGATGTACCAGCATCCCTGAGACCTACGGTATGGCCTGGTGTATCCTCCCGAAGTCTCGACATCGAACTCTCCACGTATGGGATGGGGAAAATAGGGGAGATGGCTATACGAACCACATATTTGGCAAAGGGTGCCCATTCCTTATGACCCAATTTTGCCAGTTCGGCTCCGGAGATCTTGCCTTCGCCACAGCTACACAGTGGGCTGCTTTCCTCCTCGGTTGACAGCGGAGCGCCTCTTACACTGTATTCGCAAGTCTTCTTGTGAGACCATGTACGGCAGCGCTCAGCCAGTGCGGGGAGCATGCGTTTCCAGAGTATCATTTCTTCCCTGCTAACGGCAATCTGTAGGGCCTCCACTTTTAACCTTCGACCTAGCGCTGATTGAAGCTCTATGACCCGTGAGACTGTGAGCGGAAGTGCATAAGCCTCCATGACCAGAGATCCGAGGTCTAGATCATGGCGGGCAGCTGTAGCGAAAATGATCGTATTGCAGTTCCGATCAATAGCGAGATCAAAGGTCTTAATCTGGCGTTTCTTATGATGGGGATTAGCGCCGGCGAAAGTGACGAAGATGTGGTTGAGAGATTGCTTCAAGTCGGCTCTAGCATTGCCTGATGTTGCGCTTTGGGTGGTGTTAAGGGCTTGTTCTCGGTCACTCAGGGTGGTGCCGAGGAAGGTTCGAATCCAAGAGTTATTGCCCTGCATCATAAAGGGAATTTCAGGGAGAATCGCAAGGTTTACTCGTGGTATAGTGCTACAGAAAGCTGGTCGCTGGGCTGGGAAATAAGTCAACTGGGTCCAGCTATCAAATCGATCATTGTTATGGACAGTGGAGATGGGTACAGTCATCTCGATCCACAAAGATTTTCTTGCGATGCGGACGCTAGGCTTGGTGCCCTGAACTGGGAACGGGAACGTAAATAAGAATGTCGATGACTTTCCAAGCTTAGCAGAGATTACAGCAGGGGAAACATGTTCCGTTCCGACCTCCACACCAGCGGAGAAGTGTTTGGCATCTGTCGAGTTCGCAGTCAAAGTACGATTTAGTAGAAGATGGCTAGCACGATGATTACTGTCCATCTTGACAGAGGCTGTATGAGCTTCGGTGGATATTGGTTGCTTTCGGATCGACTCAGGGACCAATGGCTCCCACTTAGGCGCCGAACGCATTATGAAACATCTCGTTTCGTCTTTGAGGTTTGCTTCGAATATGATCAAACGGAGACCAAGCAACGAGGCATAATTCTTCGCATTCTCCGGGCTGGTGGCCAGCCTCAATGCCACATGAATACCATCACGAGGCCCAAGAAGGAGGGTGAATGTAGGTATAGGGCAGATGACGACGAGATCCCTGGTCCCTGCCCACCCTGTTTTGTCTTCTTCCAATACAGATGCAGTCTCTCCTGAAGCATCGTGCCTAACCTTTCCGAAAAAGCAGTGGAATGAGGCGAAGTTATTTTCGTATGCACGGCTTGTAACCTTTTGAGAAACCGCAACGTGGAGAGCTGGCGTTCCTAATCTTTCCAGCTTTTCCATGGTGAATAATCCCAGATTCTTGCGTGGAACGATAAGAGCAATGTAGACGATGCTAGGAACATCCTGCTGTGCTAACACTCCGACGTCCTCGGCTATTGACCTGAGTTTGAGTCCGAGGCTATTCGAGATTTGTCGCGGTCCGGCCTTTAAAGCTTCACTTGTGAAAAGACCAGCAAGATGAAGGTGAAGGTAGAATTCTTGTATACTGTTACTGCCTATCATCAAAGACCGATCTGATTCGACCATTCCGGTGAAAGCTCGCATGGCCTCGTCCCAGCTGGTCTCGGTTCTGGCCATCACTAGACGAATGAAGGCAGCAATAGCCGCTCTTGTATAGCGTGGCATGGCGAAGGCGAGATGCCCGTCTTGCACTCTTTGATACCTTGACATGATGTTGGAGATATCCTCCTGTGCAAACATCGCTTTGTACATATCGAACAGATATGCGGCAAGATCGCGAACTTCGATTTTGACGGGGAGGCGAGTGTGGCCCTCAAGACAATGTGAAGCCTTGACATCAAAGGACTCGGAGTATTTCCACGGGACTCGCACACGATATTGTCGAGGGGCACCCTTGGCCTGGAACATCGTAAACATGGCGGCCTCGGCGCCAACTCCATCCATTGTGATGCTCGTTGTGAGTCCCATTGGGGCGAGACCTACAAGCAATGAATATGTCGCTACGTCTGAGCAGAGCATTTCCGACAGAGACTGGGAGGTCTCTTCACTTGCTGTCAGAAGGCTCTCGGTATAAAGTACCGATGTAGTAGCGATACGGAGTAGTGGAGCTGTGGCGGAAAGCATGTTGATTAGTCCAACGTGGTCTCCTAGATTAGACGTGTCTATCACGTCAAATGGTCGAAGCGCCACCTCATTGCCACACAGCCCGTCGAGGAGAAGAGGTTCCCCACTCCATGGCTTGATGTAGTCCTTCGGCCCTAAAGATTGGCTTTGCAGGGCGCGCCCGAAAGCAAGTCCGTCGCCACAGAACAAGTTGATGACACATTGATCCTTGAGAAGGTACATTTTCAAGTTACTGCACCAGTCTCCGAATTGCGTTTTGGCAACTTCCACTACACGCTTAGCGTTTTGTGCCAGGTCATCGTTCTTATCGGAAGTAAAAGCATCCGCAACATGGAAGCCCATTAGTGGATCTGTGCCGTAATGCACAGCAAAGTTCTGAGAAGGAGCGGAGGAAATGGCGAACATGGGGTTGATCAAGCCAGCACCACCCAACGCCTCGAGATCTTCATTGTTGCCTCCTGCCACGCCAGTTTCCCAGAACTTCTTGTAGAGGTATGGCATGGTCTCTACAGACTTACTCCAGAGGGGGCCGGCTGCACGGACACCGGTTGATACGCTTTCACGGTGTTGCGGAGTCAGCATAACCATCTCAAGACAAGCTACGAAGCGGGAGAGCAGGGGGTTTGAGACGACTCGTGAATTCGATAGGCGGAGCCCTTGCCCAAAAGGCGTCTTTGACGCATCATATACTTTTCAGAATGCATGCTCTGGGTGAGATATATCCTAAGAAGACAAAAGGCTTACCTTGAATATCCAATCTCTGTATTTCGCTTGGTAATTGCCTGTCGAGCTTTGAAATCTAGACCTGGCTCATCTTGACAGTATCGATGCCAGTACCCTCGCAATGAGTGAAGCGTGGCTCTATTAATCCATCCGATGAACTTTCCTATCAAGAAGTCAGAGTCAAGGGTACACCCACTGTTTGGGATGGTCCGGTTCATAAAAGAAGCCAAAGCGGCCCAGAACAGTTCCAAATTTATGAAAGACGCCTCGAAGTTCCTTGAAAAGCAGGAACAGGGGAGGGGAAAGAGCGGTATTTACTCACCATATCGCGAGGTCTTCCACTTTTCGATAGTTTCAGAAACTTGCAGGAGATTCGAGACCTGAGTTCGTAGCACGTTTATGGCACTTCGATTGACAAAGAAATGGTAGAATAAGCTCCACATATCTTTGCTTGCGTGACCTCTGCTATTCAGTTAGTTCCAGCAAAGCGGCCTTTGAACCATTTTTAGGTAGTATGACGAGCTAGAATAGTAGCAGCAAGCCAAAAGAAGACACCACGGCCCAGGAATTAGCCTGGACAGCTTTGAATGGCAGTAGTAGGGACAAAAAAGCGATGAAATACTACTCACCCGTCTTCAATCATTGTTAAAAGTACCACGTTCCGAGCCAGGACCGCTGGCTCGATGTCACAACATGTAAAGGAAATCTTCCGGTCTGCTATGGTGCCTTGTTCACACCATAGAGAGAAGAGAATACTCCTTGGGTCTCCGCAAGCAATAGAGAGGATGTTGACAGTTTCATCGCTTTCAGCAATTGGGGCTGGCAGGTTGCGGAGCAGATTCTATTCGACATTTCAGAGTCAGTACACACTTCTAAACCTTGAGAAGGGGTTCTGGATTCAGGAACATCGGTCCAGAAGATGCGTACCACTGCAGGTGTATTGCCAATAGGGTAGAAGAAGTACTTCAGCTGGATATACGCAGGGGTGAGCATCGTCACTAATATGGTGTCGATTTAGGATCCGATGAAACCCTTCAGTCGTTCTTGTCATACCTGTGCAGCAGATAATGGTGGTCGATAGCATACAATTTTATTGACTGGGATAATAAAGCTAAAGAGAGAAGAGGTATTGTGTGCTAAGCCTGATTTTGTGCTAAGCCTGATTAAGCTTAGTGCTTCGGGGACCAATTCTCCAAGAAATTTCTCCATGATTTTGAGATTGGCGAGCATTCTGGAGCTGCGTGACAATGTACTATTGGATACTGGTACACCGTTGGACACATTACTCCATCATGAGGTTAATAATGGATCCGCGTCATTGAGATGCTCAGTTTCAATATTGCCTGTCATTCTGGAACAGTTCATCCGCACGCGTATTGGTGGATCAAGCCTGTAGTTTGATACAAGGGCTTATGGTTGGGAGGAAGCCGTGGCTTTGAAAGACGAAGGCGGAGAGAAGTACGCTTGTCAGTATCTTGCAAGAATTCAGGAGATAATCCTTAGGCAGGGACGCTGATGCAATACAGACTCGCTGACCTTGTTTGCTCTGGGAGTCAAGCTGGTCCAGCATGGACAGCGTGTGGAAAGAAATGGTACTCTCACAGATGTACACATGCCAATCTTGCCACCGCCGCTAGCTTAGCATGTCAGTCGAGTATTGCAAGTCCTTCGCACATTGTGCTTGGCCAAGTAATACTCAGAGAGGCAATTGTAGGAGGCGACCGTGACATTGGGGACTTTATCAAGTACAGTGGTGGAGATTGGATTAAGTATATGCAGAAATGATTGTAGAAGATTGTATCAAATGATAGCAGCCTGCTGTTCACTCAGGATATATAACTGCGAATCGCGTCTTCTCGCCGCAAGTTAAGCAAAAGAACAAGAGTGCGATTCTGGTCCTGCGCCTGTTGCGCACTTTCTTGGTTTGCAGCTCTGCTAGTATGTCTCCCATTTGTAACATTGAGTATAACATGGTTGAAAACACAAACCGAATTTGTTCTCCGGGTACTGAACGACTCAAGGAGTAACGAAAAACATTTGCTAGTCTGTTTAACATCTATACTTGGCACAATCAAAGGAAGCAACGTTTCTCTAATACAAAGTCGAATGTTCCCGTTATGCTAACGACCAGAATATGTACCTTGTGTAACGCCAAACTCATTTCGATGAACCAGTGTATAACGAATGCTATCTTCCTCCCTTTCAGGATGTCGAAGCATATATAGCCATCCACTGGGACCCTGGGAGCGATATCATACATTGCGAACCGTTAACGTGAGCGACGGGTACCCCACAGCTCTTTCTATCAGGATCGCATTCTAGGTTATTCAGAAGTTTGGCGTTGGTATTGGGTTGCGATAATCTAACGAGTACAGAGGAAGGATACATTTGATTTTGCGTATGGATTCCAGGAGTGTTCGGAACCGTTTGTAATCCAGAAGGAGTCGACCCTATCGCGAGATTACCGTCGCTGGTGGAGTAGGGATCGCCGATGCAACCTGAATTTTCGAAGTCACCAAGATATATTGAGGCGGTGAGCGGGTCACTTGAGCCACCGAATCAGCTTGGTTCGTGAAAGCTCATTTATTGGTAAAACGTTACCCAGGTCTTGCGGGTCGAACTGGCAATGATGTCGTAGTTTGTATAAAGGATAGAAGTGCGGAGATCGTAAAAAGAGGTTCTAGCAACATGATTATGTAAGATTGCTGGGAAAGAGTAATTGCTTGTAGGCTCTGATAAGAATGTTTGTTAAAGGAAAACAGAAGGTGTAGTGAAGTTGCGTATCGAATGAGATATTGCGAGATGCAAACATGTAAATATATATACAATAATGACAGACCAAATTCAAAGAGAAGTGAAGAGAAGGCGGAGTGCAAAAGCTAACTCAACTGAGTAATTGTTCATCAAATGGTCGCAGTTGAAGTACCAACAAAGTAATTGCTATTCAGACTGTCGCAGTTAAAGTCCCAACAAAGTTATTGTCAATCAAATTGTCGCAGTCAGAGTACACATCCTCAATTGATAAACCAACTATTCGGCTACTAAGCAGGCTTTTGTCCTAAACAAGTAATAATATTAATTAATGAAGTAAGAGTTAACTATATTCAAGATAGTACATCATTATGGAAGACTAGTCGAAACGACGGTGCCGCACCTTTCGTCTTTCCCCTGGTACAATAACATCGGAACGGAGTACACAAACACAATAATTGGTCCAAGACTTCCTCCGTGTTATGTTATGTTTTATGTTTTCTGTACCTGGAAAGGGATACATTGCATTGCAATTTCGATAAAGCAGAAAATTGGCCGAGAAACGTCCCACAAGTAGCATCGACAGAAGGCTCCAACCAGCAAGTTTCATACATACGCCCAGCGCCCAGCGTTGGCCTGAACATCGTAAAGTTGTAACTTGGCTTTCCCGACCAGATTGCCAGCATGTGCCGACGATCGCTTGGGTCAAAGTACGGCTCGATCTCTGAGACCCGTTTGAATCTCCAAAGGTCTATGCGGGCCCTCGGAGGACCCTTTTAGCGCTCGTTAGTTGGTGTTTCCAAGTCGTAGGCAAAGGTTTGGGCGTAGTCCTGGGGTCCGGCAAGTCGGTGATCGTCGCCACAGAAAGTCCGCTATGACGGTGACCCAGTCATCGCGACTCCGGAATCTTTGCCTGTCCTTTCCCAAAAGCATCCTTCTTCCTCTTTCCCCTACAGGTTTAAATCTCTGTACGATTGCTAGGATATCACTGAGTGAAAGGCGGACCGTGTAATTGAGGGACAAGAAGTGGCCAACGGCAATGCCAATTCAGGGTGGGAGGAACGCTGCGAGCGGAGTCTGTGGCTTTGAATCTAAGTGGGCAAGCCACGTGAGATTTTCCACAACCAGGGTTTGTGACTATGAAGCAAGTAAGCAATTTTATCAAGAAGGAAACAGCAATTGCTTGTGACATGTCAGCGTGCCTATGTTTTGATTGTGTTGGAGAATAGCGTGGGTGCACTTTGGACTCGTTCGATCCTGTAGAAAACTCCATATTTGCTTGTGTACTTGGGTCTGGTAGTTGCATAAACTGGAGGCATGAAGAGTTCAGCACCCATAAGTACATAAAGGTGGACTCTCCTTTCGATGTAAGCTTCATTTAACCTGATACCACTTACCTCGAATCCACCATCAGCTATAGCAAAGAAAACTGGTTTCGATTAACTTGGACTGCGTTTAATATCATGTCTCTCGGCCTGCGGACGTCCTGTGGCACAAGAGAACATGAAGATGTATACAAGTCTGCATACCGCTGAGTTCTTGGCCCATGCCTACACGTCCAATGACTACGCGTAGGTCAACTTCAGGACTGAATCTGGCTACGCTCGTAAGAAGCAACATGCTACCATATTCGCTAGTGGCTGGAAAGCTTTTGCATATCCGTCTGATTGAGGCGTGAGTATTATCAAAATCCCAGCTGTGCCAAATCGAGACCCAAACGCTGCCAGATCTTGACAGACACTTGAGTCAGACCATGTAAATCTCACGGTCCCGAAAGGTCTGCATCACATTTGGCATTCAATCCAGCCGCGAGGTGTTCTGTACTTTGTATCACGAATCGTTCGTCTTTGACCTAAGCGCTCCATATCTGGAATCCTTCCGACCCTTGCTGATGATATGTCAGCGTCTGCGACCACTCTCATTGTCACAAAGAGTCACGACTCCAAGGACGCTATTGGAAACACAGCATTTCTCGATCATGCTCCAGAACCGCCTCGTCCTATGATCTGCGGCTTCTGCAGTCTCACCCTTAATGTCCCTACCGGAAGCTGTAAGAAATACCGCTACAGTGTGAGGGATACAGCCGTGCGCCTAGTGGAGCAAAATGAGGCTGTGCTGGCTGTGTCTTGTGAAAGAAGGGCGTGAATGCTGCAGAATGCGCAGAAATTTCGGTACGGGCTGACATGGTTCAGAAGGTGTATTTGTCAAGGACAAGAAGGTTTCCAGGGCTGCTGTTTCTCTACATAACCAATTAGAGTTTGAAATGCAGTCTATCTACCATAATCAGCAGTAACGTATGGGTAGGCTACTTTCCTAAACCACCTCTTCATGCTCGTTCCAACCCGTTTCGGCGTCTCTCTTGTATTTCGAAGCTTCTTCCTCTTTCACTCCGCAAATACCCTTGGTATGACACGCGGCCGACTTTAGGTCCAAGGATGGTGAGTCCCAATTCATCCCCCCAACACTAAACGTCATTCCAGCCGACCCATGTATCTCCACGGGAAGTGAAACACTCATGCACAAGGATGTACCTCGGAGCTGTGGGAAACATGAGAGGAAAATTAATAGTTCGTCGCTAAGGATGTGAGCTGATAGCTGGTATGAAGATTTGGGTTATGACTGCCTCAGCCAAAAAGGCCAAACTCTCGAGTTGATAGAGATGAGGGGTTGTGTTACGTTCTTCGTACTTTGTGGTGATCTCATGGTGGTCATTGCAAAACCTACCCACGATCATAAGTCCTCTGCAAAGCGCATTCTGCACTCGGGGCAGCAATTTTCCTAGAAGACGCAGAAGAGCTTGGTTTCGACCAGGCTCAGTCAATTTTGCGATTGTAGCCTAAGTGTACATAGTACCCAAGGGATTAATTTTGATTATGAGAACAGCCCAAATTATCGATTAGAAAATAGCAAGCCAAACCTCTCAATAATAACGTTTCGGATGTACTGCGCTCGAGGTTGAAGGTCCCAGAATCCCAAGTATTGACAGCAAAGAAATGCATTTATTATAAAACAATTATTGTGAGCTCTACAGCCATATGGGGGTGTCTCGATGACTTGCCGAAGGAGGTTTGCAATGCCAAGTGTGGAGAAAACCTTCGGAGCGCCGTTCCTTCTCCGCACAGTAATAGCGGCGATCCAGCAGCTTCCCGTCGCGTCATGGAGGGGCCACGGAGAATTCCTTGACATAAGCAACCGCCGAGGTAGAGAGTAGACTTTCGAGTGGGGCCTGTGGGGGTTTGAAGGGTTCTAGGAATACATGGGGGGCGGGGGCCTTGTTTGAAGGCGTGGGGCCGGCAAGTACATTTCCACTCAAGCTCGTAGGATTCAAATTGCGAAAGCCGTTGTTTCAATTGAAACAAATGATCATAATTGGGAACACAAGGACGATATTGGCAGAAGCATATTTGTTGGTTCGCAGCCGAATGTACGATTGTAGTCGACGAGTCGAGATGAATCGAAATGCATTGTTTTCCCCTGGAATAAGGGCAAGTCAATTTGTTTAGGCAAGCCGCCAATGCAAACCTTGTCAGTTTGCAGCGTGGCGACCGGGATATAGGGCGCTTTCGCACATTAGATCCCGTCTAAGCCAGTATCTGAAACTCTCCATTAACGACATCGGGTTTGGTTCGTCCTTAATATTGCCCGAGATCGACTCCCACCTAACCGAGATCCACTAGAGGCCTCTTCTCATTTAGGGGGGCCGTTATTCCGGAGCCTACAGGTTATCCGACCACCACTAAAAAACTCGGCCGACCATATTAGGGTCGGACGACTATTGGTCTAGCTATATTAAGGTTAGCTTTAAAGAAAAAATTTAAAAAAACTTTTTGGTTGGATAACCTCCTATTTTTTATATAATTTTATAAATTTTAAAATTATAGAATAAACCAGGATTAATTCGAGATTGATTTTAAATTGATTATTAATAAAAATAACTCCGATATCGAATAAATTATTATATCTAAATTTACTATTATATTTATATACTATTATACCGGCTTGAAAATATTATTTATTAAATATTTTCTTATTTTCCCCAATTATCTTCAAAGCTACCTTAATAGATATATATATATTATTAATATATCCTTAAAAGACCGAGGAAAAGCAAAGGAGGTTTGTAATTCGGTAAATTATATTTAAATTAATCCGAATTTAATTTAAATTTAAACCTAATTTAATAACAGATTTAATATTTATAAAAGCAAAAGTATCCGAAAAAGTATTTCTTATTAATATACTTAAACAACGCTCCTTATATTCGATATATATATCGATATTTTAAAGTTATATATTACTAATATTTATATCCAGATCTTATAGGAATATAATATATATCTTTTGCTAAAAACGATTTGAAACGGATTTAAGAAATTCGATAATTTTATAATAATTTATATAATTTACGGATTCGATTTATAATCGCGTAAGAATTAATTCTAAATTAATCTATAATCGAATTTATTTAATATTTAAAAAAGCAGTTTATCTAAATTTAAAAGCGATTCGAGTAAAAGAATATATATAAGCAGTAAAATAAAAAATACAATCCTATAATTAAATAAGTAAGAACTCAGGTATTCAATCCGAAATTAATTTTAAATCGATTATAATTTAAAACTAAATTGATTTTAGACTATCTCCGGCGAACTTTTATTCTATATTAATTATATAAATAATAAAGGTCTAGAATAGAAAATATATTTTTTTCAATTATTAAATATTATTAAAAATATTTATATTAAATATTTCAAAAATCTTTTTTCAAAGTCAAATAATCCCCAATCAGAGCCGGAGAACTTATATTATATTATTAAATATATATTAACTAAGAAGAAGAATTATAATAATTAATTTATATTCGATTCAAAATTATTTTAGAATTAATTTTAAATTAATTTAGATATTAATTATTAGACTAGTTCTAGAGCTTTATAACGTATAAATTATTAAGTAGAATTTAATATTCTTATCCCTAACGATTTAGCTTATTGCCTATATTTTATTTTTATTTTATATAGAGTATATATATATCCGCCGCCGCTATATAATCGTTTTTTATTAGAATTATAAGATAGCTTTTTCAAATTTGCTAAATAAATAAAAGACCTAAAATTAACAATCAGTTTGAAATTAAATCGAAATTAATTTGAAATTGAATTTAATTAATTATATAAGAAAATTCCTTCGTAATCTATTATTAAATACGTTTTATTTAAATTATTAAATAAAATATATTATAGATATCTATTAAAGTATTAGTTAAATAAACCGAATCGAAGCTATTATTCGGAAGCAAAAGATATTTTATTATCTTAAAAAACAAATATTTAATAATATTTAATTTGAATATAAATTCAAATATCGAAATATAAATAAAGGAGTAAGTTTTTAATTATTTATTAATTAATTTTTATTCGATTTTGAATTAATTTATAATCGATTAATATCGGTATATCTAATATCTTAATATTAATAAAGCTAATATTAAAATTATTATTATTTTTTATAAGAAATAGGCCCAGATCTTTTCGCAGCTAGAAGCTTACGAAGTAAATATAGCGTTTAAAAAGGTAAAAAGATTAATTAATAAAATCGTATTTGCGATATTCGAACCAAAATCAGGAAAATATAAAGGATTTAATTCGGAATTAATTTATAATTAATTCAAAAATTTTATTAATTATATATTTTATAATTTTTATACTTTGCCGAGTCTATATAAATAGGTTAAATAGCGAATATTATTAATGAATATTTACAAAAATATTCGAATTAGTTTCCGAATTATCGTAATTTCTTATTTATTAATTTTATCTTTATAATAATAGCCTCAAAATAGTCTTTATAAATATAAATAAAATATAAATTAAAGGTATATATAATCTAGATTCAATCCTAATTTAATATTAATTTAATTAAGATTTGGGTAATATCTTTAATCTATCGACCCTTATCTTTGGCCTTAATATTAATATACGTAATAGATAATTATTTATTATAATATTTATTTTAAATATAAAGTTCGTTAAAGTACTAGAATTAATTAATATAATAGATCTATTTATAAACGAATAATAGCTTTATTAGAATATTCTTCGAAAGAAGATTATTTCAAAGTTTATTAACTTTTAATTAATAATTAAATCCAAATTAAATCTAAATCAAATCTAAATTAAATACTTATTATCTTTTTAGACTTATTATTATCTACTCCGAAGATCCGTAATTGGGCTTATTATAAATAAAATATTAATATTATTTCGGGTATTAATATATACTGTTCCGAAATCCTAAGGGAAGTCTTTATTATAATTTATAATTATATTAATATAATCGAGCAAATATATTATAAAAGTAATATTATTAGGAAGGGTTTAATATTATTATATATTATTATAAAATAAGCTTAAATCTAAATCAAATCTAAATTAAATCTAAATTAATTTATATTTAATTTAATATTAGAAACTTTAATTAATATAATATCTAATAATATTTAATATTTTTCGATTTTAATATATAATATATATATTGTTAAACAAATTTATCAGAAAGGTTTTATAAATTTGAATAAAAATTAAATAATAATTTATTTTATTTTATTTTAAATTTAATTTAGAATTAATTTAAATATTAAGAAGTTATTGCAAAAATTAGAAGCAATTATTAATCGAAATAAGCTTTAATAAAGAAGATAATATAAAATCTTTTATATTTTCTAAAAGCCGAAAAAAACAATTAAATTTTAAATTTAATAATAATTTTCGATTATAATCAAAACTAAAATTAAGCTTTCAAAGATCTAAAAAATAGAATTGAATCTTAATTAATTTCGATTTATTTATTAATTAATTTTAGTTTTTTTTAACGAATAGCTTTAATAAATCAATAGAATTCGTCTAATTAATTATTAATTAATAACTTAGAGCAAAGACAAAAAGAAATAGAAATTCGAAAACTAAAGCTTAAAAATAAAAAAGCAAAATTAAAAATAATATAATTAAGAAATTAAATAAATAATAAAAGGATATAATTAAATTAGGATTAAATTAGAAATAATTCTAATTAATTTTATTATTTATTTATCTTAAATTAAGTTAATTTAATTTATTAATTAAGATCAATCTTTATTCAATCCCAGATTAATCTCGATTCGATTTAATTAGTTTACTCCTTATTACCTTTACCCCCCTAATCTCCCTTTTAGCCTCCCTTTTTGTTTCCCCCCTAGCCTCCCTTTTAGCCTTTTTCCCAGCCTCCCCCCCTGTTTCCCCTCTTATCCTCCCCGCAGCCTTTTTTCTAGCTTCTCCTTTAATCTCCCCTTTAATTTCCCCTCTAATCTCCCCTTCAACCTCCTGATTATTCCTATTATTTTTATTAGAATACTTGCTAACAGCAAATATATCCTTAGCTTTTATTATATTAGAATTATAGTCCAAATAATCGAAACGCTTTAGATAATCGTAATAAATAGGATTTCGTAAATATTTTATATTCAATTAATAATTAATTTAGATTCAAATCGAATTTGATTTAAAATTAAGTTATTAAGAAGTTAAAAACTTATCGATTTTATAATTCTTGTAATTATAATAAAATGCCTCTTTTTTTAAAACTTTAAATAAAATACGAATATATATTTTATAAAGCTAAATTAATTAATAATTAATCTTATTTTAATTTTAAATTAATTATTATTTAATCCTTCTTTAAAGGCAATTTCTGCTTAGTTAAGGCCTTAATAATTTTTTTTATTAAATTGAAAATTTCGGGAATTATATCTCCTAGCTAATAATATATAAACTGCTTAAAGAATTCTGAATTAATTAATATTTAATCCCGAATTAATCTAAAATTAAACTTACTAATTGATTATATAATACCTTAAAGTCCCTAAGAACTATAATTCTCCTGAAAAATATCTATTTTATAACCTTTCGATATATATTTGCGGAAGATTAAGGTATTTAAAAAATAAACTTATAATTATATTAATTTTAGATTAAATCTAAATTAAATAAGAATTAATCTTATTATAATAGGATAGAGCTTTTTATCGTTTATATCAAGATAATAGAAGAGCTTGTTTGTTATAATACGCAACCTATCCTATTCGAATTGATTAGCAAATAATCTTAAATTAATTTAAATAAATAGAATTTTAATATTAAAGATAAATTAAATCAAATCAGGATTAATTAATAAATAATCTTGAATCAATTTTAATAAATAGAATTTTAAGATAAAAATTAAATTAAATTAAATTAGGATTAATTTAGAATTGAATTATTATTATTATTTTATTTATTAATTTTTTATCTTATACAGGCCAGTCTATAGGGCGCTAGGTTAGGGTTTTATATTAAATATAGATATCGCTTTTCTTCAGATTAGCTATTGCAATAGATTTAATTGATTAAGGATTAATTATTAATTAATTATATAATTAATTTATAATTAATTATATAAAAGGTATATAGTATAAGAAAGATAATAAGGCGACTATAAACAAAACGAAGATAAATTACACCCAAACTCTAATTCTTAGCGTAGTCGTCTGAGTTTTTTAGTGGTGGTCGGATGACCTGCCTCCTCGTCATTCCGTGTCCGTAGTGTCAGCTTACCGCCCGCACTCTCTACTCTTACCATCGAGGATTACTACCATGAGGAGGGAGTCTCTCACCGAATTACTCCGCATGTCTGGGTACAAGCATCAACCTCTCGTGTCCTCCATCCCGTGCTGTTTCGGATCTTCGGCGGCAGCCCTCGAGACCAATCAAAACAGTCATGTGGTTGGCGTGGAACCGAATTGCCCCTCTTCATATGATACGCAGCACTCACCTCCGGTGACCGGGGATTGCTACATCCCGCTCCTTGTAATCATAATAGTAGATTGATGGCAGCGGGGTCATCGACTCCCACAGGAAGTTTCTGCATAAGTAGAGCTTCTCGGCTTCAAATATTTCTTGAATCTTCAGCGCCCTGCATATTCTTTTCCTGCTTTGTCAAAACGCTCCTTTCTCTGTCAGATCGTCCAAAGAAAGGGAGCAGGACCTCTCTCTGCAGGCATCCCTTCATCCAAATAATATCTTCCACATCCAAGCACCCTGTCCTCATCAAAACTCCAAGTTATCATGAGATGCCAAGCACTACTTTTGGTGCTATCTGCCTACTGTGCCAGCGCTTGCGCTCTTGAACCGATCGGTCAGTGGGGCAAATGTGGAGGCCAGAACTGGGACCAGTCAACAGAATGTGTCAGCGGCTTTGAGTGCGTCAATAAAGGAGCATGTAAGTTCTCCTGCGCTCTTCCAATCTACTCTGTGTTCGGCCAATACAGCATGTCCAATTATCAAAGCATCCACATTGACAACATCGAAACATCGCCCACAAATGCTGATCTCTTCTCTGCTATAGACTACTCTCAGTGCATGCCCAGTGGCTCGCAGGGTGGCGGCAGCCCGCAGCCTGCTACCTCAGCAGCTCCGCCTGCCTCGAAGCCATCTCCCGCGTCCGTGGCCGGCTCCAAACCATCCCCGAGCAGCTCGTCGGGCGGCGGCAGCACAGGCGGTGTAAACACATCGGGAAGCTGTGGTCCCTACAGTGGTGACAAGACCGGTCTTGCGTCGACCACTGTACGTATCCATATCAAAGACCTCCATCCCCAATCTAACATGGTGTTCTAGAACTACTATGATGGCCAGGTGGGTGCATGCGGCTGCGGAAGCAATGGTGCCATGGACTCCTGGCAGTCGAATCCTGGTGACAAGCTCTACACCGCCGCTGGAAGCCAAACCCTTTTCGGTGGCTCGGGAAGCTGGTGTGGCAGCGGGTGCGGGACATGTTACGAGCTGACCAACATGGGCTCGATTGCCGCGACCGGCCAAGGCGAGTGCACTGGCGCTGGCCAGACTATCACTGTCATGATCACCAATTTGTGCCCTGCCAACGGCAACGCGCAGTGGTGCTCGGTACCTGACTCGTATGGGTTCCCTGCTCATTTTGACATCATGTCCCAGACCGGAGGCCCTTCAGGATGGAGTAAGTTGCTTCTTGACACGCAATCCTAATATCAAGTGTCTCTCGTGACTAACGATTGCAACCAGACAACCCCATCGTCAGCTACAAATCCGTCGCATGCCCCGGCTCCCTCACATCCGATTATGGCTCCTGCCAGTGCGCCACCGGCAAGATGTCCAGGGTTCGCCGTGGCCTGCTCTCAAACTAAGATGATTAACGCACGGCAGACAATTGAAGCAACATAAGACCACCGCTACATTTCGCTTCTATTCATTTCTCATGGTCGCTCCTTATTCGAAATCTTACGACGCATCCGGTCATTTCCTCAGAGCATTGCAGATTTGAGCATCTGCACATTTGTACATACATTATCATTCTCAAAGCAGGTCTTACATGAGAAAAAATCGAAGATCCATAACTTTTGCACCCTAAGCTAGTGTCGTGAGGCTGAAAACTGAGTACTCGAAGAATGAAGCAAAGCTCAGCCCAGAATGTCAAACACGTCAAGGCATGCAGTGCGCCATAAGCTAGGTGAACGCAGGCAGATCTTAAACCAGGGGTCCCTCGTTCAAGCTCACGCAAGATCATTTCCAACTGTTGGACTTGAAACATTGTCACTCGATCGCGAGGCTCAAAATAGCTTCCGTGCCGCTGAGGGAGGAATGTCATGACCAGGTGGTTACACAAAGGTTTTCTAGTCAAACTCCCGTTGTTACGAGTCAGCTCTGGCAAGGGCCCGTTGCTGCTCTTGCATTTCGGGAGGGAGTGAGGTCAAGTGGTGTGGGTGTCCATCACGATCGATGTTTACCTCAATGACGTTACTCTCGTAGCAGCGAGCCGCTATGCAACGTCTTTTGGCTCCAAACAGGCAATCCTTAGATGACAATATGCCTTGATGAATCAAATAATATTTCTCTGGACGGGCTTTGCATCGTGGCTTCTGAATCCCCTTTTGCCTTTTGATGCTATGTAATGAATTCGACGGATAGAAATGTCAGATGTGAATACTGAGCTGAAATGCAGAGAATCGGCTTCCGCCTTTAGGAGTCTAGCGCTGTTGAATTTGTATATAATACTGCGTTCGATGAGAGATCCCACTCTATACCTTCAATAGTTGAGCACGCAAGTCTAGTAATGCAGCTCGCGGCAAGGAACTCCATACATTAATGGCTCGACCATGTTACACATGTTGCCTTTGGTTTCATCGAAGACAAATCCTGCGTTGCTGAGTGGGGACAGCCTTGAAAGACGGGGCAAAACGGAACGCGCAGATGGGGCTTCTTATCCGAGGCCGCTGGGTTCACTGTTGACACTCTTTTGGCCCGTTGACACGGGGAAGGGAAGGACAGAGAACCTCACTGCATCTGAGTCTTCAAATAGTACGTTGTCCTCCTCTCTGAACAAGTTGCTTTTCTGAAGAGTCACCGTGAGATCTTGACAGTATTTCGAGAACTTCGGCTTGGGTTTCTTCTCACCAGCTCCTTGGGAGATGCTATTCACCACACCCACCGTCGTAATGCCCAATCCTGGTTCTCCACTCCCAGCATGAAACTCGAAACGGGCGGCACACAGAAGACCCCGTGTCATGGACTTGTCACTGTCATCGAAGATGCCGCGTCTCTGTGCAGTCCAAAACGTACCCACGCCGTTTTACGTAGTAGATTCAAGGAGTCGTGAACACGATTCGGCTGATACCAACCCAGACCAGGTTGCTCCCCACCAAACAGAGCAGGGAATGCAATACACGGTCTGTCCGACCTAGATCTTGCTTTCGCCAGTAGGAGGCGATACATCACAAGATAATAGCTCACATGCATCTTTCTATGCGTCGACGTTTGAGCGGTATTGTGACCTTCAGTGGAAATCATCTAATCCCGTCCCACAAAAGCTTGTAAGGTGGGCAGCCATCAGTTGTTTAATCCCTGAATTCTGACAAGCTCGGTTTGACGTCGAAAGCAGGCAAAGGACGCTCTTGGTCGGAGGCTACAACTGGCTCCCAATCCCGACATACAACGCAGTGCATTTCTCCACCCTATAGAAGCATGTTAAAACCAGCTTTGTAGCTTGTCGTACACTATCAGGCTGAGAAGGGTTAGAGTCGGAAGGATTGGAAAAGGCTTTTGTGTTAGCCAAAGCCGAGCTGAAAAGCTGAAAAAGCTGGAAAAGGTGAGAAGGCTGAAACGGCTGAAAAGGCTGAGGGAAGCTGAAGCGCATGCGAACGGATCAAGTGATTCGTCTTTGGCCAGATCCACTGTACGTGAGATGTTGGCTAGGCTTACGTTTGATAAGCTGACAGGTCAGCTTACAAGTCTCTTGAATTGCAACGAGTGAGACAATCCGGCGCATTCCTCTTCGGGTTGTCACGGCTATGGGCTGAGGAACCCTCTTGATGAAGGTGGTGGCACGGCACCGAGAACGGGCGAAGAAAAAGTAAAGAAGGGAGATGGTGTTGTCGTATCAGTAGGTTTGGAATTCATTCCGAGTTCGAGAGGGACTATAGCTATCAGTAGCCGGCCAATCCACCATCCACCAAGACACAGCCAGCATGTCCATCATCTGCGACCCATGTATCCCAATGTGCATCTCCTTCCGATGCGTTCCTTACCTTTCGCCCTCATGTTCTTCCTCAACCGCCACCACCTCCGTCCCCGCCTCCGTCACCTCCGCGGCTACTATTATGCCTCCTCTTGTAATCCACGATAGCTACCCCAGCGCAAACGATCTCGTCCATCCCTGGCCCCGCGGCAACCAGCGGCCCCAACTCTAGCTTCCCAGTCTTGCTCGCACTCCAATTGCTACTCTCAAACCTCGCGACCGGTCTCTCACTTGCATCGGAGCAAACCAGATCTCCTCCACTGAACACCCCATCATTCTTCCACGTCAGGGTTTGTCTAGGCGCAGCGAAGGGTGACATGTATTCGTGGCCTGATTTGAACATTGCACGGGAGTTGACGGGTATCGAAGTATTGTGGACGACGAGGTCGATGGTGTTGGAGAGGGAATGAAAGGTAACAGTGGCGATGATTGTGTTGTTGGGTCCACGAATCTCGACATGGGGCTTGGTGTAGCTGTGGATCTCGATGGTGTAGAGAATGGTCTGCTTATTGCTGTCTAGGATCTTGGTGTGTCGATGGGAGAGGCCTTCATGATAGATGTGTAGTAGTCGAGGGTGGGCGGGCGCGGGGAACATGTGATGGGCGGACGTCTGCATTTGAGGAGGATACTGATTTGGTGTATATGAAGGAGGGTGCTGGTTTGGAGGAAATGGAGGAGGCTGATACCCTTAGGGTGGTGTTGCGTAGGGCGACTTGTGGCCTTGGGGTTGTTGGTAGGCCATAGTGTTCAATTAATAGGCTAGAAGGAGATTTGTACAGTTTATGACCCTCGTTGTAATGGGGAAAGCAGCAGCTGCTGAAGCCATTATATGCAGTGATGACGAGGCTCAGCCCCGCAAGCTTATATCAGCTCATCTCTGCGGCGTAGGCTGTAAGATACTACCTTATTCCCGCGATTGTATTCCTGAAATCGTCAAGCTGGTCATGAGATGATTATGTGGTCGCTATAATGTTACTCTCAGGACCTTGAATATCTTTCTCTGAGGATGATTCACCAATTGTCCTACTTTAATTACGTGCCCCAGCCTTTTGTATAGGATGTTATCCAGCCTCCCAGCCTACCCAACCACAGAGCTTACCTTCCTACCTACCACTGATTACGCTGTACATAATGACACAATGGCCACACCAGCGCCCGGCGCAATTCCAAGGCCAGCACACCTCGACAGACCAGAAGTCGAATATGGCTTGGCTGCGCCTGCATATTTCCACCATAGAGAAACTCCCACGTCCCCCACGACCTCAATCGATGTGCTGGAATTGAACCAACATTGTGGTATGCAATGGAAACAAGGCCTGGATCATGACGGCGTAATCCATCATTTTGAAGTACAGAGTCGAGTTTCTGGATCCACATTGAAGTGTCTGACAAAGACGTTCTGCAGCCACGCGAAGATAGTCCAGAGTACTCCGCTGGCCCTTCATTACGTGTAATGTGAGCCGCCTATACGCCCTCGCCCGTGATGGCATGTTGAACCAAGGGGCCCAGTTTTTTGAATGCCAAATCAGTAGCTGGAATGACTCCCTGTTCGTCCTGAACCCTATAGTCCTCTTGTATACGTTGCTTATCCCCATACAGTCGTGTTGGCTCATCCATCTACCTTGGAATGGCTGCGCATCCGATTTGGTCTACCTATGTTGTTCCTAGAATGCGTTGTAGATATGTCTTGGGCAGCGGGACTAGGCAAGTCTGTCTCTACGCGACTGGATGATGGTAGAAAAGTGGTACAGACGGGTTCGCATAGTCCTTTAATAATTGGAAGTCGTGTCTGATATTCCATAGACGCATTCTATCACTTCGCTTCTGATGAACGGCCCTGCAATATGTGGTTCTCCTACCATCACTCTGGTGAAATGACCACGTGGGAGACCCCCTTTTCTACCATTATCGTTATTGTCACAGATGACAGTACAACTTGACGTGATACGTGCAACAAGATTGCACCGCATTATTACTGACCGAGACGTTTGTAGATATATTCTGTCCAATTGTCCGTTGAAAGCCAAGATCCGCCTACTCCAAATGGCGATCGGCGATCGGCGCCAAACGCTACTTCGTCCCATGATGGTGGATACGTTGATTGCCGACGCCGGTGCCGAAATGTTCAAAATAAGTCTTAAGCAGTGGCATGGTACTCTAGTCAAATATGTAGGTCTTGAAGCTTGGGTATAGACCTTTTGGCAACTGATGGTGGCCTTTGATAGGAGAATCATGGAGCTTCTCCACTCCCTTCAGAGCCGCTCCAGAATACATTCCAAACCCTTCATCGATTAGTCAAGATCTGGCATATTCTCCATGAACAGATGATCGACCACGAAGAAACTTTAAGGTTTGTTATGGGAATATATAACGACTACATCAGCACATCTCAATCAACCCAAGTTGTTGTACCAAATCAGCAATCGATGGAACTTCTTTTGGCACGAGATCACATTTGGAAACGATGGCTCGCAAATTACAATACAAGAACAAAGATCCGCATCGACTTGTTCTTCAATCTGGCGAGCCAGAAGGACAATCGAATCAATATTGAGATAGCCAATACATCGAAGCAGATAGCTGCGGACACTCAGAGGGTAGCCGAAGAAGCTCGCAAAGACAGCTCCTCGATGATCACTATAGCTGCTGTGACCATGCTGTTCCTTCCTGGGACTTTTGTCTCGGTCTGTCTCTCCCTTTTGGAAGAATGATAGAGCGCTAATGTAAAGCGAAGGCTGTTTTCAGCATGACTTTCTTCAACACTGGAACGGGCCCGGCTGGCGAGGCCGTCTTGACCGTGCTGCCAGAGTGGTGGTATTATCCCGTCGCTACTATCCCGTTGACATTCTTTGTGTTCAGCTTCTGGCTGATGTGGCAGAAACAGCGGGAGAATCGCAAGAGTTGTAAGCCGGCAACTTTCAATATTAACTTGGAATAGTACGGTCACCACTTTGGAAATTTGCCTCTCAAAGAGAAATGGCCAGCTAGTGCGTCAGGCGAGATGATTACAGATGACTTTTAAACTTAATAATTTCTCTATGCTTTGCAACCATTTAGTTGCCCTAGCTGGAAGGCGTTGATATCGGCATCGATGAAGAAAGACGGCCGACGAGCGAAGGTACAAGTTACAAGTGTCAAAGCCTGGGAATTTCGCTCTGTCTTGGACACCGATGCGGGGCTTCCTCGCCACCGTCCGCCACGCACCCAACCTCAGAAGCAGAATGTCGCGCATGGTACCATCCAATGCGAGATTTATGTTCGTCATTCAATTAAAGATCTGTGCTTCGGCTCGGCCTGGTAGTAGGTGAGAACTCTGTCAACATGGAAGTCAGCACTACTTCCCTATCGCGGGTCTTTAGGTACCTTAGCCCGCATCCCCACATCTAGCTTCACTTGACCTTCCAATCTGCTCTATACTAAAGGTCACTTGATCCTATTGACCTATGGATCGAGTCATAAGAAAGTTCACCTTGACCATACGGAACTTGCATGCCTTGCATGCATTGCTTACGCCTTTTGTTTATGATACGATAATTGTCATCCCACCCTGACTCTCAATGATGTCAGTGGCTTCCAGAACTTTCTTCAGTGTCTTTTTCGTGCATTCAGCAGTGCTGCATCTCGGAGTGACGCGGGGAGCGAGTTACCAAAATGACTTTATGCAAAGGTGAATGCAGACGTATATTCCCAGAGAGTTCCCTGTCCAATCGCCCAGCCAGGCTGACATGAGGGAATTCGTTAAGTCCCCGATCGCATTCCGACTTTCTAAGAGGATATATTATACCCCTTTACCATTAGTATTTACTCAATTTGACGTCGCTTTCTTCGCAAAGTCTCCTGCTCAATCCATACCCCTTCCCTGAATCTCACAAGTATGGCGTCTTACGCGTTAGAAGACGTTGTAAAACCTCGTCTCGCTCTCGAAGTTGTTGGTCTCTTACTGCTCTATTGTGTCGGTCTGGGTATCTACCGACTGTTCTTGGACCCGCTTTCCAAATTCCCTGGCCCCAAGCTTGCCGCCCTTTCCCTCTGGTACGAGTTCTATTTTGATGTTATCAAGCGGGGGAGATACACTTGGGAAATCGAGAAAATGCACGAGCAATACGGTTCGAAGCGGTAACATCCAAGTTTTCATTTAGAATACTAACAAAGATGAAAGGCCCCATCGTCCGCATCAGCCCTTATGAGCTCCACATCAAAGATGCCGATTACCATGACGAGCTCTACCCTGGCCCATCCGTGCGAAAGACCAACAAGTATCACTGGACAATGAAGATGTTTGGTCCAAGCCAATCTACTTTCCAAACAGCAGACCATGATCTCCATCACATCCGACGGGCCGCTCTGATGCCCTTCTTTTCAACAGCATCCGTCAAGAAAGTGGAGCCCTTTATACAGGAAGTTACTGACAAGCTTACCGCACGTCTATATGGATTGAAAGGCTCTGGCAAACCCATCAACCTGCTGGACGTTTTCTCCTCCTTCACCGGAGATGTCACTGGAAAGTATGCATTCAACAAAGACTTTGGATATTTAGACACACCGGACTTTGCCCCATGGTGGCATCAAACCATCATGGACTTCTCAGAAAACGGCCACAAATTCAAGCAATTCGAGTGGTTGGAGCCCTTGCAACGAAATCTGCCCAGGTGGTTTGTCAAAATCGTGAACCCCCAGGTCCTGTCAATCTTCGCAATGAATGATGTACATGCGAAAGCTTCTCTGGTAGCGTTACTATTGCTAACCTTACCCAGAGAATGGATTTCCAAATCGCCGAGGCCAAGGCCAACATTGCCAAAGACGAAAAACCTGTTGGACACAGGACAATCTTCTACGAGCTCCTCACCAACGACCAGATCCCAGCACAGGAGAGAGAACAAGGTCGAATCAGGACTGAAGCGCAGTCCGTCACCGTGGCAGGGACCGTGACCGCCGCCAACATTCTTTCGAATATTGCATTCCACATCATTGACAACCCCCCCGTTCTAGAAAAGCTGCAAGCTGAGCTGAAGACTGTCATGCCGAACAACGACACCAAGCCACACTGGGACCAGCTCAAGAATCTGCCATACTTAGTAAGATTTACAGCAACTTGTTTGCAGCGCTAGAGAGAGAATGCGCTTACACATGACCAGGCTGCCTGTATCAACGAAGGCCTGAGAATCTCCTACGGCGTCATCCACCGTCTCCAGCGCATCTCCCCCAACGTTCCAATCCAGTACAAACAATACAGCATTCCCGCCAACGTAAGTCTCCCTCTCCCCAGCCTCCTTCCCCGCACACAGCATCCACACGCATGGATCTGACCTTGACTCTCTCCTCCTGCAGACACCCGTCGGCATGTCCCCCAAGTTCATGCACGACGACCCGGAAGTCTACCCCAACCCCCGCGCCTTCATCCCTGAGCGTTTCATCCAGCCCAAGGACCCCCGCGTCTATAAGCACATGATCGTGTTCGGCAAAGGTTCTCGCGGGTGTATCGGTCGCGAGTGAGTCCTCCCCTTCCCCTATCCTTATCCAAAGCACTCGCAAGCCTCAGCAACAGAAGATATACCTTAGCTGACATAATGTGTGCAACAGCTTGGCTAGTTGCGAAATGAACCTCTGCCTCGCCAACATGTTCGCCCCGGACAGGTTCAAGTTCGAGATGTTCGAGTCAGATGTCACGGACATTGAGCCTGCGCATGACTTCTTCAACCCGTCGCCGAAGATTGATTCGAAGGGGTTAAGGGCTGTGGTGAAGTGAGATGCCAGGAAGAGGACGTTTGAGGCTCGAGCTGGTGAGGTGCTTGCAGGTGACATATCAATCGTTGAACAGTTTTTTCTTGGGTTATGCGGGTGGTGTGTACCGTACATGATGGAATCGGTAAATTTAACAGAGATATAGAGGGAGAAATTGCAACTCTTGTTACCGTAACTTGCACGCGGTGTTCAGACCAATTTTTCGGAGAAATGTGTCTATATTGAGCTCTGATGAGCGCTGACGAGGCCTCAGGAACGAGGGCTTTTTGAGCCTCAACAAATGGTCGTTGTATATGGGTAACTTTGCGTCGCTGTGTGCTACAGCTCTGATACTGTCCTCTACTGTGACCTTGCCTTTTTCGCTGCCTGGTAGTAGTGGAATAGAGAATTTGCATCTGTAGCTTGAGACTTATTTAAAGGTTCATGCCTGCGTCTTGCTACAGCATCAATGAGGGTTCTCAGTGACATGCCCGGACTTCCCCAAAGAGCATCGTAATGCCTCTTTCTCCAGAAATGATTTAAGAAATAATCAGGTCCCATCGAATGCATGCATAAGAAGTCTCGATGCAGCTAGGATGCCCTGCAGAGGAATATTTTGGAGGGTAGCAAGAAATACAAAAGCAAGGACGTAGTTTATGAAATGACACATAACGGTACATGGCCTTAAAAAGTATCGACGGTGGTTGCCCATGTGCTTCAGAATATCGTAGAATTAATATAGCCGACCCATCAACCGCTTTCATGGAGGAACCGAGGTAGTTTTCTTCTGTTAAACGGCACCAATCTCACCTACCAAGCCACTACCTCGATTACTTCTTAGCCACCAATGTCTTCGCTCGCTTTTCGCGATATTACTCATTAAGAATAGCCCACATCATCCAAATGAAAGAAAAGAGATCCGGTCGAGACGCTCCCCGTGATAAATAATCAAATATTTAGCGACGATCAGTAGATTAGCCATGATTGGTCCTCAAGGAGAGATCTTCCAGAGAAAAGATCTGACTTATCCATGAAATCTTTCTTCACATGTTGCGGTCCTTCTACCTTTTCAGGCAGCACGTTCACCGTTGCAATGAAATTCGCTCCGAGACAGCCTGCAGGCGTAGAAGACGAAACAGCATCTACCAGCACTGCAATACCACAACCCTTCATACCTGATTCATCGATCGGAATCAAGCGCGGTCTATGAAGGCAGAATGCTCCTTTCATAGCTTTGCGATCATCTTGGCCGGAGACCTTGACCCAGAATCGATGGTTGTGTGTACCGGTTGACATCGATATCCCAAAGTCAGACTCGAGCGATAGACCCTTGGAGTTTTCAGCGATTATCTCGATGCCAGATCGAGAGAAAAGGAGTCCACGTTCGTCCGGGCCTATTTGGCCAGTGCCAATCTCAATACGGAACGGCGCAAACGGCGTCTTTCTGAAGAAATTGAGAAACCAGAGCGATGATGAGGTGTGTCCTAGTCGATTCTAATTTACTTTTGTTTACATACTTTCTCGTCGCATCCATCATGGATCTTTCGGAAGGGAGGAGGGACTAACGTACTGGCATAGTAAAGGCCCTGTATTTGCTGTCCCTGCGTCGAAGGCTGAATGGCTGTAATGCACCAGCCGGATTCTTTCATACGATTTACCAAGAGCGGGCTCGCTCTCCAGTCAAGTGGGATAGCTACCCGTCCAATTTCGTAGCAAGCAAGAGCAAGTGTGTCTGCAAGTATTAAGAATCTGCACTTGCTACTGCTTGCCCATGATCCTTGGCTTATGCACAACCATAGTAGGCCTAGGTATGCCAAGGCATGATGCTTTAGTATCCGTGACCATTATCTTTGTCTTCTGATTGTATTTGCAGGAGACTTTGATGCAACCAAAGCTGAATCGATGAATTGTCTCAGCTTGATCTTGCTGCGGGGCATCTCCCGAGGCTCCCCCACTAATCTAGCTTCGCGCTACAGCCCGCCCGAAAAGCCGAACCTAGGTAAGGTAGTGGTCGGAAAGCGAGAAAGCGCGAAGTCAAAGAAATCGCGTATCATTTTCAGTTCCCATCACAACAATCATGTCAATTGTCAGTATACCCTTCAGGGCACGGACCACATGTATCAGATGGCCTCGCAGCCATTTTCCTTTTGACGCTTCCCAAAGCCTCGCTCTCAGCATGTTCCGATCTCAATGCCCGTTCCCCTCTCTTCTATCCCGATGATGCCTTCTTTCCGCCTGTCCCCCAGCGCCTGAGCTCCCCTTATCTGCCTAAATGTGATGCGGGCATCTGAACCTCATCACAGTCCGAGGTATCTGAATAAGCACACCACCTTCGTGCACCTCTTTCGGCCCCTCGGTCTTAGCTTCACTACTTTGCATCATCGCTCTTCTCCTTTTTATTAGGTGCCCCGTCCAACTATGTAGTCCCTCATCTCATCTCAGACCTCGTGTAAACAAGCTCTACCACATCCCTCTCCTCACTTTCATTGCCACCGCCAAGGTCCAAGTAATACTCCCACCCTCTCAATTCTCACAACCAACCGCGCTTGCTGAGCTCCTGGCGATGGCAGCCGACCGCTCAGCCCAGCAATCCACCGACAGAATGTCCGACACCACTGCCCATGATGGCGACGTCGAGAAAGAACCTCAAGCCAACGGCGACGTCGAGAAGAGAGCAGAAGCACCAGCCGCACCAGCCCCCTCAGGACCACCACAACAGCCACCCAAAGATCCGAATGTGATCGGCTTTGAAGACATCGACCCCTCCCTCAACCCCATGAATTGGTCCAAGAGCTTCAAATGGGTGACCACTGCTATTCTCACTCTCCTGACCTTCGCCATCACATTCACGAGTGCTATGTTCAGCACAGCTTCGATTGCTACTGCTGATGAATATGGGGTCGGTCCTACTGTTACTGTCCTAGGAACTAGCCTGTATGTCTTGGTGAGTTGCTTCCCTGGCAAGTGTGGGAAGGATACCAGGATCCTGATGGATTCAGGGTTTCGCATTCGGCCCAATCATCTTCGGCCCCATGTCTGAGCTATTTGGACGCAAGACTCCTCTGTTGATCGGTGTCTTTGGCATGTCAACATTCCAGATCGGTGTAGCTGTGGCACAGAACCTCTACACCATCATGCTTTGCCGTTTCTTTGCTGGCACCTTCGGCTCTGCACCTCTTGCTGTCATCGGAGGATGCCTCGCAGACTTCTGGACCCCAGTCGAACGCGGTATTGCATTCGGAGCCTTCTCATCTGCAACATTTGTTGGTCCAGTGCTCGCGCCCGTCATGGGCGGATTTATCACGCCCAGCTACCTCGGCTGGCGCTGGACTGAATGGATTACGGTCATCCTCGGTTATTTCTGCTTTTCATTGGGTCTCCTGTTCCTGCCCGAGTCCTATGGCGCGTTGATATTGTCGCGACAAGCCAAGAAGATGCGCATTGAGACGAAAAATTGGGCGCTTCGTGCACCAGCGGATGAGAAAGAGGTCAATGCCAAAGTCATCTTCACCACATATCTCTTCCGACCGTTCAGGATGATTTTCCTCGAGCCAATTCTCATCCTAGTGACCCTGTAAGTGACTTGCCTTGCGATCTCTCCCCTATCTCGCCCAGCCCCTCCTTAGGAAGATTGTTATACTTCGTACTAACATACCCCTCCCAGCTACATGGGTCTCGTCTACGGCATCCTCTACCTCTTCCTCGAAGCATTCCCCGTTTCCTTTGGCGAACAGCGCGGCTGGAACGAAGGCGTCTCCGCCCTACCATTCCTATCAATCATGCTCGGAGTCTTCGGCGCCGGTCTCTACCTCTCCATCTACGCCCGTGTCGTTTACGCTCCCAAAATCCAAAAGACAGGCGGGAAAGTCATCCCGGAAGATCGGCTCCCTCCAATGGCCATTGGCGGTGCGGCTTTCACCATCGGTCTATTCTGGTGGGCGTGGTCCAGCTTCCCTGGCGTACACAAGCTGTGGGTGTCGCAGTTGTTCGCGGGGATACCGATCGGGTTCGGCATCAATGTCATTTTCGTGCAGGGGTTGAGTTATATCATCGACTGCTACAAGTGGCACGCCAACAGCGCCATCTCGGCGAGTACCTTTTTCAGGAGCTTGTTGGGAGCTGGCTTCCCACTCTTTGCCACCGCCATGTACCACAAGCTCGGGGTGCCGTGGGCGACGAGTCTGCTGGCCTTCCTGACTTTGGTGCTGTTCCCAGTTCCGATTCTCTTCCGAGTCTATGGCCGACGGATCAGGGACTGGAGTAAGTATGCTCCTAAGCTGGGCTTCTAAACGGTCGCGGATGTAATCGAAGTGATGATACTTGAGATAAGAAGGGGTTAAGGAAGACGAAATACAAGACGAAATGATTGTGGCCTGGTTTGCGGGTGACAGATAGAAATACCCACAACCATAGATTTCGAATAATGCATGGATCAATTATCTAAACAATGCTCGCTTGCAGAATGGATTGCATGCAGCCCCCTCCCACAGCACACAGCACACAGCGCATATCACCCACCGCGCCACCTCTAACCATCCTTTCCCACCCGCCCACCTCACAAATCAGCTCGCCCCCAAAAATCCCTGCGGATTCGGTTCCAACGCAACATGGCCCGCCAAGGGCATACTAGTCCTAAAATACGGCCTCCCATTCAACAAGAACGAGCCATTGAGATCAATCCACAGCACCATCCTCATCAACAACCCGTCCAACCCCAACGTCTCCAGCCCCCCCCTCGCCCTTACCATATCCCTCAACCCCCGCATATGCATATGGAACAGCTCCGCATCGCCAAACATAGCCTCGTAGCTCGCCATCTTGGCCACGGCGGCGACGACCACGTCGGAGGTTGGCTGGTTAGGGGAGGAGCGGAGGAGGACGTTGATGGCGCAGAGGGTTTGCTGTTTGAGGTGCAGGAGGATGGCGCAGATGTGGGGACGTTCCAGGAGGGGGGAGTGGGTGGCGGCGTAGTGGGAGGCGGCGGTTAGCATGACGACGTAGAAGGTGGCGGTTGAGGTGATGACCATGGGGAACCATTTGTGGCGCAGGATGAAGGGGGTGCCGGCGTCGAGTTCGGGGATATCGGTTGCGAGATTGGCGAGGTCTGTGGGGTTTTAGCATTCGGCAAGGGATGTAGGTGGCTAGATGTGAGGGTGGGTTGGAGAATTCGTTTGCGGCTTTTGGGGGTTTTCTCTTTGGGTTCTGGGGTTGAAAAGGTGGATGGGAATCCCTAGTGGACAGGGTCATGGCGAAGGGAAAAGTGGAAGATGGGAAATGAGTAGAAGAGCAGTGATTCAAGAGGTAATGCGGGACGGGAGGCTTACAATGCTCAATCAAGAGTGGTATGTACGGCTTTCTGGAACCAGGATCGTTCACAAACGGCGCGACCCAGCCCGCACCAGGCATGCTAGGAATCGACTCCAGCGTTGGACTATTACTCGGAGTGGTGTTGTGTTGATCAAAGAAGGACTTTCCACTCTGTGATGAAGTCGACTCATTACCCTCAGGATTTAGATGACCGGACTCCTCGCCTATAGCCTGTGGATTCTGCTTGGGATCAAGGCCATCCTGCGTACCAGTCTGCGGAGTCAAATCGTCTAGACTGGCTGCACTAAGGGCAATCGTGGTTGAAGATGCTTTTTCCCGTTTCCTCCTGCGGACCTGGTGCTTGCTCCATGCCGCAGCGCTGCGAAGCCTGTCTGAATGTGTCGGTGAATCGCCAGGAGCGCTTGTTGTGGAATGAGGCCCCCGCGCGGCATGTGATCTAACGATCTTCCTCTTGGTCTTTGATTTTGCGTCTTCGGGATTAGTGTCGTTGACGAAGACAAAGGCTGGCCTTATCTGGGGAGTATCCATGTTGTGCGCGTCACGTCTGGCTTTTTTTAGCACAGCACGGCCCGTCTCAAGCGTGCATATACCTTTCTAGGGGTAGTAGATTGACAGTGCGCTTTACAATCGTTTGGGGAAATGCTTTGCTTTTGAGTTCTGCGGCCAGTACATGGCTCAGCTAGTCGTGAGATAATATCAACAAGTACCCTGGGAATGACGAGCAGGACGATAAATGAGAGGTTCAAATGTCCGAGATGCGTCGAGGCTTATGCAAGACATCAGCCCCCGTTTTTTCGAAAATGTTAAAGTGGTCCTCGGATCGTCTCGCTAATCTGCCGGAGAAGCTCGCTCCTGTTCCTGCATGGATTCTGGACCGGCCTTTCAATCACCGTCATCGCAACAATGACGCTGTTGCGCATTGAACAGCTCCATTTGAACGATATGGCTGTGTTTACGAAACACTCCGTGATGCAAATTAGGTAAAAGTGTAACCATTTCGACAGACAGAACTTGGATTCTAGACCAGGCCATAGACTGCCCTTACTAAAACATTGTTACATCGGATAGCAACTTTTGCCTTTGATTCCGGTCCTCCGTATTTTGAGGTCACAAGACAGACCAAGATAGCAAGTTTGATTGAAAGTACTCAGATAAGATATAGAACGTGGGTGAATTCGAGCTTGGAAATAGGATCCATGGAGCGTGTCTCTGATAGTTGCCCTGACAAATCAGCTGAAATAAAAGCTTCAACCTGAGATTGAGTACCTGATATGTCATCTGCAGTACTCTCAACGGTCGCTCGTTAATTTTAGGTAAAATTGGTTGAAGTTGGCCATGCTATGGGAGCATTAGCATCCATACACAACTTGATATCTTCCTTGCACATAGGACCATGTACGATCAGACCCCAGAAATGAATCTCTTTCACCCAGTCAATCAGGAGGTGAACATCCCTGTGAATTGTGCACTTTCCGGAGCCCACCTGTCTGATTTGGCATCCAGCCCAACCTCTAGTCGCTGTCATCTTGGGCGTTATGCACTAGATATCAAAGATCGGGCCCAGCATACTGATACCATAGTATTTGATCTGGTCCAAATCTAGGGTACTCTCAGGTCCTTCGTGGCTAAGCCCGGACTGCTCTATCTTCGCGCGCCTCATTTTCCAGCGATCGAACAAAGCCAGGGATGCCGCTGCTGCGATCTTGTTGACGGCGCTGCGATTCTTAGACATGGTTTTTTCGAATTCAATCGTCATATAAGGGCAGGTGATGAGAGATTGTTACACGTGAGGGAATTGCTCGACTTTGTGCAAGTAGGTGCGACTAAACGAGTAGAAAGAAATTCAGTCAGAACAATCAGATTGCACGTCAAAGTCATAGAACTTTGTTGAGATTCATCCGTCGAGAACTGGGGGAGGCATCCACTGTCCAAGATGATTCGGCTTGGTGACAAGTTTCAGCATTCTCCCGGCCTTCCAGTCTCTGTGATCGAGGCGGTACGCATGCGGGAGTTTCTGTGGCTCTTGTCTGAAGATGGTTTCTGTGGCGTACTAAACACAAAGACTGGTGAGCGACTTCTTGAATGAAACCATCACTTGCTTCCAGCCATATGGTACAGTGCGCCGCGCCTCTCTTTCTTTTCAATGATGCTCGATCTCCTTCAGCTTTTTCCACTTTGAAAAGCTCGTGGGCTGGTACTACCGACCCGATTTACATCATGATTCCTCGAGAATCAAGCACCTGCTATCGGAAGTCGTTGTCATCAGGCGATAGCGCCTTCGCATTGATTGTTCCCAAGTCACTCATCGTGGTGCTTGGAATGTTGGCAATCTCCTTCGCGGCGTTGGCCGCATGCTCCCATAGCTCCTTTATACTCTGCGATTCCGTCTCGGGTGTTTTGATGCCGCCATCCACGAAGGAAATCGAGTCAGGATCGCTGTAGTGGGCTGGGACCAGGCATCCATCTGCCTCCTTCCCTGCCACCTCTCTCGCCATCTTCAATACCTTGGCATTCTTCCGCTCTTCACGGCGTGTGCGCATGCCCGCATTCTTTTCTTCCGGAGTCATCACGGCAATTCCTTTGGTGCTCTCGCCATGCTCGAGGCCAGACGACCGGCTTGTAGCCCACTTTGGAACAGTCATCACAGCTGCGTTCTTCCACGGTGCCTCCGTCTCCTTTGTCCCTGACGTTTCCACCTCCCTTCCCAATGCCTCTTCCTCCTTCTTCAACCCCTAAGCTTTCTTCTGCTCTTCACGGCGTTTGCGTGTGAGCGCATTGTTGTCCTCTGTTGTCATGATCCCAGAGTTCTCGCTTCTGTTGAGGCCATAGGTCAACACAGTTGGAGAAGGGCTCGATGCACTGGAAAGTTGGTTAAGCCAGGCGACAGTCCAATGGCATTTCCCATCAATCATTCACTTGACCAGCACGATATGGTTGTGATGGTGGTAATGCTTGTTGGCGTGACTTGCAACGGCGAAGAGATGGCTGCTGTAGGGGTCTTGGCGAGCATATTGACGTTTTTTACTAAATGGCATCTGTTTGAGGGTTGATAGTGAGGCAGCTTGTGACAAACCTTGGTTGGCAAGGGAGGAGGAAGTGGAGTCTCGTGCGAATTCAACGCCTGCCATCGTTAAGAGAGACATTGCTAGGTGCCGAGAGTCTGTCTGGGTGTTAAAACTTTGATCTGGGCGAATCAGAGGAACTAAGAGAGAAGGACACCGATCTCTCGGACATTGCGGGGTCAACGCTTTCCGAGACTGCGAGATTTCCGAGATAGGCGTCGGGATGGGTCACTTTCAATGCTTTTAATCCTTCAAGGCAATGACTCACATTCTCACTTGCGTCGCCGTTTTTTCGGTCCTCGAGGACTCAAATTTGCTTTCTAATTGTACATTCAAGTGAGCAATGCTAATTCGTAGATAGAATGAGACATCTTTTCCTGATATCCAGTAGCGCTATCGCCTATACAAGTTTGTATTGACTCCCGGTCCCTACGCAGATACTAGGTTCCCCAGTCAATGACTCTCCCTCTTCATCACTCTTCTCCATTTGTCCTGTCAAGATACAGCAGCAAATATGTGAGACTATACCACGCACAAACTTAAAAAGCCTACGGCTTGTCTCACAAGATATCAACCTAGTCGCCGAGAGAAAGCTGTATCGAGAAATCTTTTTCAAACGCAACACAGAGAGCTTCTGCAAGCTTCGCCTCATTGCTACTCATCCGTTGTTGAGCAAACATGTTCAAGCTTTGCGGTATGATGGACGTATGGTCCAAAGAAACCCTGGTGGGGGCTCCTGCTTCGATGGTTGGTACTGTTTCATTGGGGATGGGTTTACAGCGTCCGGAGAATCTCATACTCGTGACACCATAGACAAGTTCAAGAAAAGCTTTACAGAAGAACATTGAGCTTTCATTACTCGAAATACTACGAGCAGATATGTAGCGAAGATCGCGTGGATAAAGACAATATTGAAGAGATTGACTTGACCAATGTATTCAGATCCTGCCCTCACCTTCAGAGAATCGCTTTCTATTGTGACCCGAGCTTTCGGTGGAATACAGGAGGAGGTCCGCTTCGAAGACCTCAGCAGTATCGGACGTTACACGTTCGTCGAGCCTACACCTGACGGAGAATAAGAGAGGAACCACAGACAATTTGGAGCCTTGCTAGTCGCTGCTCAAAGAGCGGGAATCGAAGTCAAAGAAATCCGCGGCTATGGGCTACCCGTGAACATATATCGGCAATTTGAATAGCATCTCCAATACTAAGCGGTATTGCAAGGAAATGTCAGTCAGTCACATTGGAAACGGAATTTGAGGATAGCACGGAAGCGAACACTGCCAAAGACGACTACTTTGCAGCGATGATCAAGCATACACCGCTCTTGCACACTCTTGAGCTCTCGTTGGGGTGCTTTGAATCCGAATTCGGGGATATAGACTCCAATGTCAAACTAGCCAGCCTCATCGACTCGCATGCACACTGGCCCCATCTGCGGCGCTTGAAACTACAGGGTATTAAGACAACAGACGTGGACTTGAGGCGCTTCCTTAGATCACATCAATCCACCCTACGATCTCTGGAGCTCGGGCATATCAAATTTGATGATCACAGTTTCGAGGGGAAGGTGCGTCATGGCTCGTGGGTCTCCATGATCCTATTCCTCCACCAGTCACTCCATCTGCAGCATGTTTATTTGGGTGGTATATTAGACAGCGACTCTAAGGAAACCTGGGACATATATGATCCAGATGAACCTGGATGGTATACCACGCGTATGTTTACTACATGGGTGGCCAATTTCAAGCACCGCATTGAACAATATGTCCTCGAAGGCGGCGAATTTCCATTTCATCCTGATTACGGAGACGTGCGGGCAGTCTTATCTGACAGCACTGTGCTAGCGTTCGCGGACCTTAGCATTCTCGACCTGTCGAGCAGGACGCGTCTTAGATGTTCTGCGAGCAGTCGCTGGCGTTGATCATACGAGCAAGGGAGATTTGAAATGACGGCAGCCCTTCCGGATGACGAAAAGTCTTATAATCTTTCGAATGAAGCTGGAATGAGTGCAAGAAGCCTAAACAGGTACAAGGCATTTAGAAGCGGCCTGGGGTTTATGTGCGCCAGTTACTGCGACACAAGACTCATTAGGGCATTATATACAATAGCGCGGAGAAACGATTTCCCAAGAATGAGAACCCATCACCAAAGATCAATGGAGCCGGGCCTAGACATTGAAAAGACGCCACGAGAATGACAATATAGACTGACAAGATCAATTGACCCTCAGGGGCTGGATGCCCATCGACGCTGGAGGAGGACCCCTATATCGCGTGAGTAACAGACACGAAATAGCCACGACGAAGCCAAGGAATTGCGAGCTTACGGGACTTGCTCCATGGATGTGACTTTGATCTCCTTCCTGCCATTCATCACCCTTCGCAACTTGCTACTCTGGGGATAGACTGCAGTCCACAATCAGCATTCGAAACGCCGAAAAACAAACCCTCGTGAAACTCACCAACCCGACGCAGCCTGTTCGGCGACCCAAGCGGCTGAAAAGATTTCAGCCCCAGCCAGGGATCAATCCGCATATGATCCTCCCAATACGACTTCAGCTCATAGTTGAACGAGTCTTGCTTCGGTACGCGTAACGTCGCCACCGTCTGCCAAGGATATTTCTCCGGATCCCACACCTTCCCTGCGTATTCGACCGGCTGGTCCTCCAGGTTCTCCAATAGCTGAAATTGGAGCAAGTATTCCGCCTCGTGCATCTCGTGGAAATTCTTGAGCCATTGGCTGAGGACGTTCGAGCTGTGCTCGTTGGGTTTGACGGTCTCTTCGTACAGCTTCTTCTGCGTTTCCGTCGAGGGGACCAGGCAGTACTTGGCTACGTAGTCGCCGAAGCGGTATGCAGTCTGCGAGTAGTACCGTGTGGACTCTAGATGTGTGTTTCGCACTTGGTCCCTGGCTTTCTGCAAGTCTGTGTCCTTTCGCTCTTCTAGCTTTTTGTACTTCTCTTGCTTGTCACCCCCATATTTGATTCGAATGTCGATGATTTCTCTTGTTGTCTTCGCGTCTGCCAAGTCCAAGGCGGGGGTGGAGTTGAATTCGATGTCATGAGTGGTCTGTGATGAATCGAATTTGTCCCCTGGGACATTGAAAACTTTCATGGCGAAGCCTCGAGGTTGAGCAGTGCGGTCCTGCACTGCGTAAGCTTCTTCAAGACATCGATAGATAGAGGGCTGTCATTGTACATCAAGTCCTGGATCTCCGGGCTCACTGCTATAACGACAGACCAAGGGATATTCTCCACCATTCTGGAACATGCTTTGCTTCAGGTGTTTTGGGAGATCATCTTTGATGACTAGTTGTCCTTTGACAAGACCTTGTGTGCGAGCATGTGTGCCTGGAGCGGTCAGGGCTGTTCCATGAATGGCAACAACAATTGTATGTACCTGAATAGCAATGCCGATGGTTGTTGTACTGCGCTCTTTGCATGTCATTGATCATATCAGCCACAGCTTGTATGTCCTCGGTTTCATTGACTGGGATCTTTTCTACCCCTTCAGCCTTCCAGTGAATGTATTTCCTGCTTTCCAGTTTATCGGGGCCCACTTCTTTGTTTGATATCTCCATAGGTGTAGAATTTTTCCTGCTATGGCAATTGGTACGTGGTAATCAGGTAGAGGGGGATGGACGAGAAGCTCCAGGCCAATGACAGGAGCATTATACATGCTTTGAGATGTGGTGCATGCCGATCTGGTGTCCGTGATACCATGAGGGGGTGTCATCTGGAGGTCCAGACGCCAATTAGACTTCTCCCCGCCCAATCAAGCTGTCTCTTTCGGATGTAGTGGATTACCATCTCCGTCAAAGATCTAGCAGCGAAATCTTGGGCATCCACCGCGGTCGGACGAATGGACATTCTGAACTTATACGTTTGATCCCCTTGCTCTATTTGCCTTAGTTACTTAAACTCTATATACTAATACCCTTCGGGGTTAGCCGCTATTAATTATATATATAATAATTATTAAATTTAAATTTAAAAATATATAATTTTTTTAAATATAATTTAATTTTTATTTTTATTTTTATATTTTAATTTTTATTATATAATATTTATATATTTTTTATATAAAATTTTTTATAATTATTATATATATAATTAACAGCGGCTAACCCCGAAAGGTATTAATATATAGAGTCTAAGTAATTAAGGCAATCCTCTATAAGCTCGCAAGGTCTGCTTAGTTATCGCCTCCGGCTTGGCACCTGGACCTCAGGAGACACTTCTTGGTGTGTCGATAACTAGGTTAGCCAATCACTTAGACAGCATTCGCATCGCCTTGGAGCGTGTGGTTACGAAGCTGAGACGCTCTTTAAACACTTGTACACACCGGAATTGAGTATTAGCTGTGCGACGCAAGGTCGGTCATCTGCACGACTTCGTCCAATATATAATGGGTTGATAACACTTCAGACGACCGACTCAGCTTGCAAAGCGTACAAGCCCGAAGAAGAGCAATAGTAGTACAGGGTTCGAATCTGGGCATCCTACTTTGCCTAATTCTACTCCAGACAGTGGGACGTGCATCCCAGACTTCCATGCCGTGCTCGCCAACAAGGCACGTGGTGACTACCAAGAATCAACAGTAGTCTTCAATGCCCTGACAGCTTCCAAAACCATCGAATCGCTCATCGGTCGACAGCAGTACACGTTTTTCCAAGATCTGCCCAGCGCACAGACATGGTAATCCCACGAGGTGACAAGCAAAACATCCGAGGCCGTGTTGGTTGGGCTCAGCCTCCGCCTTCATTTCCAATTGATCCTAGGCAATCTTGACCTTTGAACTTTATAATTCACCACATCATGTTTGATACGAAGGAAGACAGGTCCTACGACACAGAGAATCTATTCACTGTCCATTGTGTCCTTGATTCTAGCCTTTTTCAAGATCCCAATCAATCCTGCACTTGCGTTGGGATTGCGCTCTACCTCGTTGTTGCGTCGGAAGTCCAACCTTCCAATACAGATCGCAAGGCTCTCTTCATACCTAACCCAAGAACTACAACTACAACGGTGTACTGCAATTTCCAACAGGACGTTTTGATACAGTCTGCTTCGCAAGCAGATTATAGGATCCTGCGTGTCACGTTTTCATCCTTTCGTGGTTGTCTGGAGCATAAACTTCATTCACGTCCAAGAATGCGAGCGCAATTATAGGCAATGCATATAACAATACTGCACTCTTTCTTCTAGTCTTTTTTCTGAACGTCTACTGTCTTTACCAGAAATCGTTGTGTGCTGTTGATCTTGATTTCTACTCCGGTGTCTCTACCACAATGCGTCAAATGGTCGGATTGACCTTTGCAGTCACTCTTTTTTCAAGATGTATAACATGTCGATTTGTAAGACGTGACACTTCTGTCACATCCACAGCCACATGGGGATGCAGTCAAGTGTAAGCTTCTTCCAATTATAATCTCCAATGAGAAGAGCTTTGATCTATACTCCCGACTCAAGACATTAGCTGACGTTGAATATCTTAGATGCGATACAAATTGGTGCCCTGAGGAGAAATGTATCTGCCATTCTGTACTATCCGCACCAATTGTGAAGACCCTGGGAACTTCAGTTACCACAGTTACGGGAAGCGACTATACCTACGCAACGGTCGATGATCAATTTGGTCCGTGCCCATACACATGCACGGACGAAGCTCCCAAGTCATCAATATTCTTGTACAGCAAGACTGAAAGCATATGCTCGACGACACACTTCTCGCCGGTATTCTACTTAACCGAGACTGGCCCTCACCCGGTGATGCTATCTTCACATCCTACGTCGTCACCTTCCTCATTCTTATCTTCGAGCTACTCAAATTGTACCAGCTCGACCGCAACCGTCTCATGTTCAGACTCGCCATCTTTGACATCTGGTTCCTCATCCTCGTCGTCTTGCTCGTCGCAATCTTTATCCTCATCTTATTCATCTTCGGCATCTTTGTCTGCATCGTCGGATCTTGCCCCTACAGCTTCGAGTTCACTGCCACCGTCTGCCCCAGGAGCATCTATTACCTCACTTCCGTCATCAACTGCCGCGCCATCATCAACCATAGTCCCTTCATCGACTACGACTTCGTGGACGATCAAGTACGTACCACGTCAAACCCCACTAATCACATTGGTTGTAGCTGACCTACACTCTTTGTAGCGCAATCAATACATGCCTTAGCAACGGAACCCCTCTCCCAACGACGCTGACCCCGTTGCAAAAATGCGGGCCTGACCTGACCGCAGCGCCAAATTGTGCAGCGAACACTGCCCTGTAAGCTTCTCTTCTTAGACTCTCCCTTAGCACCTTGACCTGATTCTCACAATCTCTCCAGCACCGTCGCTCCTATAGAGTACAGCACCTATGGCCTCGTTGCTTGCGGATGCATGAATGGTTGGGGCGCAGTAGCAGCTACAGCTGGAATGGTTGTGCACATTGACCAAGCTGCAGACTTCGACGCTTTTTCAAAAGGAGCTTCCTGCAACCCTTCGCTGGCAACGGCCGGACCTTTCTGCACGCTGGGACCAAAGGATAAAGATGATCGCCTCCAATGCGACTGTAACAGATGGGTAACGGACAAGGCTTCGGTGCCTGTTTCTGGGTTCAATCCGTGCAAAGGATTTATGTATACCTCGACGATCGCGACGCTACCTTGTTCCTATATGTGAGTACCCCGCTTCCATGATAGATGTCTCTATAATCCATTTCATGATGCTTGGTATATACGCTTCCCAATTTAGTGCTGAATTGCTGACCCCGTTTAGGAAGCTGCCCCCTGGAGGCAATTTGGGTGGCGAGTCTGGGTGCTTGTGTGCGACACCGGGGGTGACAACTTCCGTTTCTTCGTATGGGAAGTGCAAATCGAGCACGACTGTCGTCACGTCGACATCAAAGATTACCTAAATCACTAGACAGGAGGGACTATCTTGAGTTGTAGTAATTTACCTTAGATATACCTTGATATTCTCAGAAGCGTTGGGTTATATGGAAGCCAACTGCACATTGTAAACAGAGCGAGATCGAGAGCCTCTTGTCTCACTAATGCCCTTTGTTTTTCTTTGTTGGAAATCTTCGCCATGGTGAAGAGGCATCATGAAACCAGTAAAACACCGCAGCTTTTTTGGAAATAGGAATTACCAGCGAACGATTTGTATTCGCTAGGTATTTTACAACTACGTACTCATTTTCACCGTTGTCAGCAACCTACAAATGTCCTTATACTACCACGTCAAAAGTCTGCACCAATACCCCTTTTTACACCAAAACCTGTATGATTTACGTATATATTTCAACCCTTATATATAAATTTAAAATTCCAAAAATTTCAATTAAGATACTTTATTATACTATTTAATTTTTTATATATTTAGATTTTTGATATAAATATATAATTATACCGTAAAATACCGTAGAAAAAAAGTATTTTGAAAATTTGATTTTTTTGACTTGTATATACTTTATATATATTATATACGATAATAACGTAGTAAATTAAAATCGTAATACATAGAAATATTTATTAAGCGATTTTATTATATAATTATAATTTTTAAAAAATTTTGTGACCTAGAAAAAAAGTTAAGCTCCCTAAGAAAATTACAGGTTTTGGTGTAAAAAGGGGTGTTAGTGCAGACTTTTGACGTGGTAGTGTAGAAGCCCCCTACTTTAGAGAAACCGGCTCCAAATTAACCCCGAAGAAACCAACATAACACGATCGGCACCAAAAACGCCCTGTTGTCCTTTCAATCTTCGCAAAACCAGCAACATATCAACAAATGTCAATTTGGCAATTTACATCTTGAATCATTTCCAGCATTGCGCCACGGCAGACGGCCAGTCGTCAAAGCCTATAGGATTTCGTTTGGTACATTTGACGTTCTTCAGACCAGCATCGCCTTCAGATGCCAGTACAGTATTTTGTCAAGCAATCCAAAGATTGCACAGAGCGTCGCAGCCAAGATTACCGGACTTTCTCATTCCAGTTTGCTCTTCGATTGTGGCCATATTATTTCGCTGATTTAATTTATGCTTCAGCTTGTTGCTCTTAGCATTATGTTATGTTGCGCGTTCGCTCTGGTCTCAACAACTGTTTGTCCGCCCAGGTAGATGTTTGATGTGCCTCGTAATTTTGTGGGCATCTCTCGGCAATCATCCCTTCAATGCGTGTCACATCCTTCACATGGTCTTTACCAACACCATTTCCTCATTCATCTGTTCATTTCACTCTCTCTCTCTCCTCAGGAACACATTATTCTCTGGCCGAAGAATGTCCTATCATTAAATAGCCATATACCGTAATACTCATCGCTCACTCACCGCTTCTATATTACTCGACGCCGTGCAACAGCTCGTTCGCAATGCACTCATTCATTCGTGCTTGCACACATAAACTTTGCGCTTATTTAATTCTGTCTCTTGCTTTGACTACAGAAGCTGTACCATGGTTCCCCGACCTACGGTATATCATTGGTCCATTAATTCAGAGATGTTCTAAGCAGCTGATAGTCAATAGAGCGTTGAACTCACCACCTCCTCCAGCCATCGAGGACCGGTCACTACCGCCCGTGATAGAACGCGAAGAGCTGGGCTCTAATGATATCGCCGCAACAATCCAAAAAGTGCACGAGAGGAGGACTGATCCACATGTGCAAGACATGTCGATTTCCGGCGCCTTTGGACTAGATGGTCTCCTTACTGCAATTGGATTCGCCATATCGCCTGTCTTAATTACTTCCACAGTCGCAGTCGTCTTCACTGCCATCGTTGCCACCTTGGCTGTGGTAGTCATGGCGATGGTAGCGTTTGGCATCTACGCATTGGTCCAATGGATCCTAGAATTCCACAACACTGATGAAAAAAAGTGGCCCCAGTACGACAATGGGAAAACAAAGAATAACGGGCAAGTAGTCGAGGCTGCCTGGTCAATCCGGGTATTCGAAGACGGAGGCTGCGGCAACCACCCAGTGCACGGCAACAACCCATACTTCCAATTACACAACAACTGGCCGTCGATGATCACGGAGTACATATCGAACGATCTCAGCTACAGCGACCACAAACCCTGCGAGTCCTTCATGATAAGCGCAGACTACCACGTCTCCTCCGTCGCAGTCTGGATCGCCAAGTCCGTCACGGACAAAAACCCCGGCTTCATCTTCCTCTACTCCCATCCGCTCTGCCACGTAACCATGGACCCCTCCCGCGTGACCGCAGACTCCCCGAACGGAACCTTCCCATCCACACCCTCCAAACAGTACCCAGACTACATGCAGATCTACAACGGCTCGGCGCCGAGGTACGGGTCCGGGAAAGCTTACGAGGAAGGGACGTGGCAGTGCTACAAAGGGCGCTTCGCCGCTTTCACGGTGCTGTTTCCCAACATCACGAATATCAACACGGAGGACGGGTACAAGATCACGGCGCAGAACACGGTGCCGAATCCGAACAAGAAAGGGGCGTCTGATCGAGCGGCCCGGTTGGCGAATAAGCCTGTTATGGTCACGGATATTAACAAGACTTATCTGAAGGGGACGAAGCCCAGTGATGGTTTATTCTAGCATTTATGGAGTTGGCCTCTATCGCATAATTCGATTCTTTTTGTTTGGCGACCCTCAGGACTTTGGGAACGAACGGAATGCCCCTGTACTGCAAACCGTATTACTATACGAGGGCTGGAACGAAATACAAAGACAGACACCGACACGAGAACCATATCAAAATCTCCCCATCAGCAACCCACTCCCACCCCCAATCCTAAAACCCCGCCTCCCGAACCATCCTCTCACTCCCCTCCCACAACCGCTCCTCCCCCCCAACCCACTTCTCCCCCCTCTTATCCACTTTCCCCCCCAGCACGAAGAA
>JAABUQ010001427.1_pt1 | contig 51392 bp, 39 predicted proteins | sample 5560001 | NCBI WGS metagenome assembly JAABUQ01 (sample SAMN10711888, study PRJNA513371) | rock metagenome | isolation source: Antarctica rocks | place: Antarctica: Victoria Land, Finger Mt nord | collected 2015-12-18
GCATTACTATATAATATTATAAACAAATTAATTAAATTAATCAACTTGATTAAGTTGATTAATGCATTTTTTCAAAAATAATCTAAATTTTTCGAGTCTTGGCGAGTTGGGCTAGGTTATACGCTAAGTACTTCATATCTATCCTTTGACCTAGCCCAAATACTTGGGCCAAGATTTCTAACCCAAATCGAGTCTTGGCGAGTCGAGAACCTGGCTCGAACTCGATGACCTAACTCGATGCGACCAGTCTAAGATATTGTCTACGAACGCTACTCTCTCTTTGATCGTCCTTGTATCGCCATGGAAGACTTCTTGTCTTATTTGAAGTGTTCGAAATGTGTTCGTGCGAACAAATCGTGCGTAAACATGTCTTGGTCTTCTCTTGATCACAATAGGAAAGATCTCTTTGTTAAAATCGTTAAAGATGAAGCTTTGCTAATAGTCGTCATAACTCGATTGCTACGAAATAAGAAAATTCTAAAGAAAATTAATGCGAAGACGAAACGAAAAACACAATGTCTATTGTTAAGAATAAAGAAATTGAATGCTTTCGAATTCTTCAATTGTCTTGTTACGAATGTTTTTGTTGAATTATCTTTTATCTTCTAGTTATTTTTCGCTATGCTAAATGATTTTTCGAATGTCGATGAAATTTCTAAATAAAATCATGACAATCATCAAGATTCTTCTTGAATTCTTACGTGTTTTTTGAGATAAATTATCTTTTTCACTTGATTAAGTAGTTTTGATCTTGTTGTCTTAGAATTTTTTTCACTTTATATCGATTTTCTTTTTGAGCTTTGTAATGAAATGTTTCTTGTATAGACGTATTAAAATCGACTAGTTCTAATAATGAGATATAGAATACTAAAAATACTTTGACGTTTTTGAGTAAATCGAGTTCGTAGTTGATTAATTTCTTAGTCTTTTTAATGAGAAACGATTTGATCTTAACATGATTTAATTTTTTATTTAATTTCCTTGTCTTAAGATTTTTTGTAAGAAGATAAATTTTATTTTTCTCTTTTAGTTGAGATGTCGTTTTTCGCTTTTTGTTTTAATACTTGATCGACTTTTTTTGCATTTTCGAGATGTTGTCGTGTATCTTTTTCAATGTCGTTATTCTTTCGATGATTAATTGAGCTAATAGATGCTTTCGTTTTTCTTCGAAGAAATTGAATTTCTTATCATAGTTGACGAAAAATGAAGTTGTCTTAGTAATATTCGAAATCTTTGCATTTAATGTTAATTGTGTCATAAATAAGAGTAATACTCAATTGCTATAAATATTGTTGACGTAGTGTCGCAAATATTGCTCTAGACTTTAATTTGTTCGCTTTATTTAATCATTTGTAATCGAATGATAGACAATTGACATTCGAAGTCTTGTTTCTAACATTAATATCAATGTCTTTTAATAGTTAGACGTGAAGAGCTTGTCTCTATTACTAATTATTTCCTTAAATATATCGTGATATCGTATAAGTCGATTTAACACAATGTATTTTAATTGTTTTGCTATGAACTTTTTCTTGCATGCGATAATATATAAGTACTTAATAAGTTTGTTAATCATTATTAATATTAAATTATATTTGTCTTCAATTGCTAAGTTCGTCGACTTGAACAACTTAATAATAAAGTTTATCGTAACTTTATTCTATAGCAATTTAGATAATTCTTAATATTGAATTTCGTCATAGTTCGCATATGTATTATGTTTGTTTTGCTAACAACTAAGACATCGTTTAATATATGTTTTGACAACTTGTCTTATTTGTGAAAATTAATAATGCTAACGTAAAAGCTAAAGAATTTTGATCACTCTCAAGTATTTTTGCAATAATTTATCATAATGTTCTCTTATATATTCGTCGATTTTGTCAATAGATATTTGAAGTTTTTCTTTCTTTATTGAAAACTCTTTTGTATTGTCTTGAAATATTCGTAATGTAACATTTAGCTCGTATTTGTTTGCTAATAGTGATTCGTCTTTATTAATCTTAAGTATGTTGTAATTAAACGATTTCTTCGTTTTTATATGATCACTTCTTTTGCTAAGTGCGTTTGCTTTATTATTATCTTTTCTTAATATATATTGTATCTTGAACTTGTATTGATCAAGTCGCTTCAATTATTATATTTGTCTTCTATTAAGTTGTTTAATAATGATAAAGTGCACAAGATTTTTATGATTCGTAAGAATTGTTAATTTTGATAATTTTTCGATGTATACTCTTTATAACTTTAAGGAGACTACAATAGCGAATAGTTTCTTGTTATAAACATCGTAATTTTGTTCGATTAACAAGAGTTTTTTCGAAAGATATGTTATTAGATGTTACATGTTTTTATGCTTTTAATTGAAGCATGCATTGATAACTAAATTTAATGCGTCGATTTTAATTCTATTTGACAATCGTAAATTGTACATTTTTAATATTGATTTTTTCAAACATTCTAACTTAAAATTCTAAAATGATTTTTTTTCTACGAATTTCTATATTTATGACGTATTCTTTTTCGTAAAGTTCGTTAATAATATCGCATTAACGAAGTAATTCTTAATAAACTTTCTATTGTAATTTATAAAATTTAGAAAGAATTGCATTTCTTTAACATTAATAGATGATTTTTATTCTTTAATTGCTCGTAATTTTTTAAGATCTATGCGTATTTCATGTCGTTTTACGACAAATTCAAGAAAGTCAACTTCTTTTTAATAAAATTCGCATTTTTTTAATTTAAGATGTAAGTTTCTTTTATTTAGACATTCTAGTACTTTGAAGACATGCTTGATATGTTCGTTCAAGATTTTTGAGTAAATTATGATGTCGTTCAAGTATGTTATGACAAATTGATTTAGATGTTGTCGTAATGTATTATTGATCATTTTCTAACACATTGTTAAGACGTTCGTGAGCTCAAACGACATTATCGTGTATTCGTATAATTTATATCGTATGCAAAAAGCTATTTTTTACTCTTCTTTTGTCTTTATTTTAATCTAGTTGTACGCTTCTCGTAGATTTAGCTTAATAAAGTACTTAACTTCAAATAGTCGATTCTAAAGCTCGCTAATATTAGATAGTAAATATCGATTCTTGATCGTAATATTGTTTAGCTTTCGATAATTAACATATAGACGAAGAGTTTCGTTCTTTTTCGATACAAAGAGAATCGAGTATCTTGTTTGTGATTAGAATTTTTTAATAAATTCTTTTTTTTCGTTTTTTGCCAAATATTCGCGAAGTACTTCGAGCTTCTTCTTGAATAAAGCATATATAAGTTCAAACGTAAGTTGTTTGTCTAATTTAAGTTTAATTTCATAATTTTACGATTAATGTTTAGAGAGAGTCTTTGTCATTTTCTTTTCTTGAAATAGATGCTTTCAATTGTTGTATATTCGTAATACGTGTTTTAGCGATTTCTTCGTTATATTAAATAGTTCAAGATTCTTAAAAGATTTGTAGTTTTTTTCATTTACTTTGTTTTTATAACTCGATTAACCTTTGTTAATGTCTAACGAGTCGAATTATTGTTGATCGTTTTTGTACAAGATAGCAAGTTCGCTTCTTGCGATCGAATTTCGACTCAATCTTTTATCTATCATTGAACGCTATCGATGCGTAGATTAAATGTGAATTGCGTGATCACATCGCTCAAATCTAAGTACTCGTATATTTTAATTAACTTTTGAATTGTGTTGCTTCAATCAAGGCATTTCTAAAACGATATTGTGAGTAACTATTCTCACTATATTAAAGATTAGTTTCTCGTGATGTTGCTAAATAGCTATTGATAGTAATTTCGTTTCTCTATTCACTTTTTCATTTTTGTTAAATAATGAATTTTCATTTACAATTACTAGATTGTAAGCGTTAGACTTTTTCTAAGTAAAATATTCTTTCTTCTTAACAAGAGCTCTAGCTATAAAATTACTTGTCGCACTAGAATCGATCATTGCAATGAGTTAACAATCATTGATTTTAATTAATGTGATAAAACATTGTACGTGTGCTATTAAGTTTAGTTGCTACTATTGAACTAACATATTGCATTTCGCTAGTATGCTCTTTATTAAGAAATTTGAACTTTTTCTTGCTCTTGTGTTGCGACTTTTATTTCGAACGCCTATTTGCGCTAAGCTTTCTTCTATTGCTAGATTGCTAACTTTGACTTTCTAGAAAATTAATTAATTTCTTTCTTTTCTTTTAGATAAGTTTAGCATAAGTCGTCGTAACAAGTTGTTCAACTAAGTGTTGCATATTTCTTTGCTTTCTCTATCTTCTATTTAGATAGACTAACATTGTTTAGTTGTCGTTCAATTTTGTCAAAAATGTCTTTTTCTTTAATGGCGTCGCTTTCTAGCGCTTTCTTGCATTTGTTTACAATTTGACTAAATTTTTTTTTTTTCGATGAGCTAGCTAAAGTCTCGAGATGATTCGTGATATTTTTTATGCATTTGTGAAAGTTCTTCTAGTTATACTCTTTGTTTGAGTCGATGACTAGGCTATAAGATTTGATAGTTTTCTTAAGTGCTTTGTTGACTTTCTACGTAAATGCGAGTGCCTTGTTTGATAATGTTTTATCTAGAACTTTCTACAACTAATTTGAGTTTTTTATCAAATAGTAGTCGTCGTTCGATCTAGTCTTGAGGATGTTCGCTCTTGTGTCGATTTGCTTTCTAATGTCGTTCTAGCTATCAAGTATCTCTCTCAACATAGCATTGATTTGTCGTGAAATCATCAAGTTCTTTGAACGACAATCTTTTGCAAAATGACCTAATTTGCCACATGAATAGCACGTTTTCTAGGATTTGTTATTTTGCTTTCTCTTAGAATTCTTGTCTTTACGTCGTTGAGTAAAGTTCAATTTTATAGATGCAAGTTTACGATAATTTGGATTGCTATACTTTTTGAAATGGTTCCCCTTCGCGTAATATTCGATCGTTGGTTCAAAGAAGATTCTCGCTCTCTTATGAGATTGATCGTATTGTTTTTTCATAGCTCTTTCGTATAGCTTGTCGTCTACGTCGATTGTTATCTTCACTAAAGTTTAAATGATGTCGAATCTTGCATCGTTGCGCATGAGTTCGTTCTTAACATTCTTCTTCAAGTCTCGCTTGAACATTGTCATTAGTGATGCATTGTCTTAATTGATTAGATTTGCGTATTCTTGAAATTTGGCGACGTAGTTTGTTGCTAATGTTTTTTGTTGCAAATGCTAAATGACTCGTTTCGCTATCTATTTTTCATTGAATATTTCGAATACTTGTCGTAGTTCTTTCTTGAAGACATCGAAGTTAATGAAGATTCCTCTTGAATCTTCTTGTTACGCTAGTACTTTCTCGAAAGATATTAGAGAGAATTATGCTTTAGAAAGATTTATAGACGTCTTTAGACAATGCAAGCAATCACTTGATAACAAGGGTTTGCAACTTGACAATCGTAACAATAAGTCAAGACTTAAAATAAATTGAACACGATTTATAAAAAAATTGTGTTAGAAAATCTATATACTAAAGAAGATCTCTCTTGTTCGTCAAGCTCGTTGTCGAACATGTCGAACATTGTTCGCTCAACTCGCTATCAAACATGTCGAACATTGTTCGCTTAGTTCGCTATCAAACATGTCGAACATTGCTCGCTCAACTCGTTGTCGAACATGTCGAACATTGTTCGTTTGCCAAGTTGTCGAACATACAAGTAGTCGTGCTTCGTGTTGCATATTGCGTTGTAGTTAGTATACTACGTTGTTTCGAGTTAGACTCGTAATACTATCTCTTTTCTTAAAGATTTTCGTCTCGAAAATTAAACGTCTCTCACCATGTCTCGTTAGCAACAAAGTCGTCTTCGTATCGCATTCGAAATCGAACGTTACAATACATTGATAGATATTGCTTGTGAACGTTGCTCTCTCTTTGATTATTCTTGTATTATTATGAAAAACTCTTCGTTTTGTTTGAAGTGTTCGAAATGTGTTTGTGCGATCAAATTGTGCGTGAATATGTCTTGATCTTCTCTCGACCAAAATAGAGAAAATCTTTTCGTTAAGATTGTTAAAGATGAAGCTTTGCTAACAATCGTCATAATTCGATTGCTACGAAATAAGAAGATTTTGAAAAAAATTAATGCGAAGACGAAACAAAAAACACAATGTCTATTGTTAAAAATAAAGAAATTAAATGTTTCTAAGTTTTTTAATTGTTCTATTGCGAATGCTTTTGTTAAGTCGTCTTTTATCTTCTAGTTATTTTTCGCTATGTTGAATGATTTTTTGAACGTCGATAGAATCTCTAGATAAAATCATAGCAATCATCAAGATTCTTTTCGAATTTTCATGTGTTCTTTAAGATAAAATATCTTTTTTACTTGATTAGGTAGTTTTGACCTTGCTATCTTAGAATTTTTTTCATTTCGTATTTGCTTTTCTTTTGGGTCTTGTAACGAAATATTTTCTATAAAGGCGTAATTAAATTCGTTGATTTCAACAATAAGATATAAAATACTAAAAATACTTTGACGTCTTTGAACAAGTCGAGTTTGTAATTAATTGATTTCTTAGTCTTCTTAACGAGAAACGATTCGACTTTGACATAATTTAATTTTTTGCTTAATTTTCTTATCTTAAGATTTTTTGTAAAAAGATATATTTTATTTTTTTCTTTTAATTAAGATGTCGTTTTTCGTTTTTTGTTCTAGTATTTGATTGATCGTTCTTGCATCTTTAAGATGTTGTTATGTATCTTTTTTAATGTCGCTATTCTTTCGATGATTGATTGAATTAATAGATGCTTTCGCTCTTCTTCGAAGAGATTGAATTTCTTATTATAGTTGACGAAGAATAAAGTTATTTTAGTGATATTCGAAATCTTTGCATTTAGTGCTAGTTGTGTCATAAATAAAAGTGATATTCAATTGCTATAAGTATGATTGACGTAGTGTCGCAAATATTGCTTTAGACTTTAGTTTGTTCGCTTTGTTTAATCATTTATGATCAAGTAATAGGCAATAAACATTTTAAGTCTTGTTTCTAACATTAATATTAATGTCTTTCAATAATTAGACGTGAAGAGCTTGTCTTTGTTACTAGTTAGTTCTTTAAGTATATTATAATATCGTATAAGCTAGTTCAAAACAATGTATTTTAATTGTTCTACTATGAACTTTTTCTTGCATGCGATAATATGTGAGTACTTAATAAGTTTGTCAATCATTATTAGTATCGAATTATATTTGTTTTCAATTGCTAGATTCGTCGACTTAAACAACTTAATAATAAAGTTTATCGTAACTTTATCTTATAGCGACTTAAGTAATTTCTAATATTGAATTTCGTCATAGTTCGCATATGTATTATATTTGTTTTGTTAACAACTAAGACATCGTTTAATATATATTTCAACAACTTGTCTCATTTGTGAAAATTAACAATGTTGACGTAAAAATTGAAGGATTTTGATTATTCTCGAATGCTTTTGCAATGATTTATTATGATGTTCTCTTATATATTCGTCGATTTTATTGATAGATATTTGAAGCTTTTCTTTCTTTATTGAAAATTCTTTTTTATCGTCTTGAAGTATTCGTAATGTAGCATTTAGCTCGTGTTTGTTTGTTAATAGTGATTCGTCTTCGTTGACCTTAAGTATGTTGTAATTAAACGATTTCTTCGTTTCTATATAATTATTTCTTTTGTTAAGTGCGTTTGCTTTGTCGTTATTCTTATCTAAAATATATTGTATTTTGAACTTGTATTGTTCGAATCTTTCTAATTATTGTATTTGTCTTTTGTTTAACTATTTAATAGTAATAAAGTGCACAAGATTTTTATAATTCGTAAGAATTGTAAGTTTTAATGATTCTTCGATGTATACTCTTTATAACTCTAGAAAGATTATAATAGCAAGTAGTTTCTTGTTATAAACATCGTAATTTTGTTTGATTAACAAAAGTTTTTTCAAGAGATATGTTATTAAGTGTTACATGTTTTTATGCTCTTGATTGAAACATGCATTGATAATTAGATTTAATGCGTTAATTTTAATTCTATTTGACAATCGTAAATCGTACATCTTTAGTATTGATTTTTTCAAGCATTTTAGCTTAAAATTCTAAAATGATTTCTCTTTTGCGAATTCTTATATTTATGACGTATTTTTTTTCGTAAAATTCGTCAATAATATCGCATTAATAAAGTAGTTTTTGATGAACTTTTTGTTGTAGTTTATGAAATCTAGAAAGAATTGTACTTTTTTAACATTGATAGATGATTTTCATTCTTTGATTGCTTGTAGCTTTTTAAGATTTATGCGTATTTCGTGTCGTTTTATGATAAATTCAAAAAAATCAATTTTTTTTTCGATGAAATTCGCATTTCTTTAATTTAAGATGTAAGTTTTTTCTATCTAGACATTCTAGTACTTTAAAAACATAACTAACATGTTTTTTCAAAATTTTTAAGTAAATTATAATATTGTTTAAGTATATTATGACAAATTGATTCAAATGTTGTCGTAATGCATTATTGATTATTTCTTAATACGTTGTCGAGACGTTCGTAAGTTCGAACGACATTATCGTATATTTGTATAGTTTATATTGTATACAAAAAGTTGTTTTTTACTCTTTCTTTATTTTTATTTTAATTTGATTGTACGCTTCTTGTAGATTTAACTTAGTAAAATATTTAACTTCGAATAATCGATTTTGAAGCTCGCTAATATTAAGTAATAAATATCGATTCTTGATCGTAATATTGTTTAGCTTTCGATAATTAACACATAGACAAAAAGTTTCGTTCTTTTTAGATACAAAGAGAATCGAGTATTTTGCTTGTAATTAAGATTTTTTGATAAATTCTTTTTTTTCGTTTTTTGCCAAGTATTCGCGAAGTACTTCGAGCTTTTTTTTAAATAGAGCATATATAAATTTAAACGTAAACTACTTGTTTAATTTAAGTCTAATTTCGTAATCTCACAATTAATGTTTAGAAAAAATCTTTATTGTTTTCTTTTCTTAAAATAGATGCTCTTAATTGTTGTATATTCGTAATACGTACTTTAGCGATTTCTTCGCTATATTAGATAATTTAAGGCTCTTAAAAGATTCGCAATTTTCTTTACTTACTTTGACTTTGTAATTCGACTAATCTTTGTTAATGTTTGTCGAATTAAATTCGATTAAATCGTTTTGTTTCAAAAATGCAAATTCGTATTTTACGATCGAATTTCGACTCTATTTTTTATCTATTATTGAACGCTATCGATGCGTAGATTAAATGTGAATTGCGTGATCACATCGTTCGAATCTAAGTACTTGTGTATTTTAGTCGACTTCTAGATTGTGTTGCTTCAATTAAGACATTTCTAAAACGATATCGTAAGTAATTATTTTTACTATATTAAAGATTAGCTTCTTGTAATGTTGCTAAATAGCTATCGATAATAATTTCGTTTTTTTGTCTACTCTTTCATTCTTGTCAAGTAATGAGTTTTCATTTACAATCATTAGATTGTATGCGTTAGACTTCTTTCGAATAAAGTACTTTTTCCTCTTTACAAGAGCTTTAGTTATAAAATTATCTATCGCATTAAAATCGATCATTGCAATAAATTAACAATTATTGATTTTAATTAATGTGATAAAACATCGTACGTATGCTATTAAGTTTAGTTGTTGCTATTGAGCTAACACATTGCATTTCTTTAATATGCTCTTTACTAAAAAATTTGATCTTTTCTTTTTTCTTATGTTGCGACTTTTGCTTCAAACGTCTATTTGTGTTAAGCTTTCTTTCATTGTTGAAGTGCTAACTTTGATTTTCTAGAAAACTAGTTAACTCCTTCTTTTTCTTCTAGATAAGTCTAGCATAAGTCGTCGTAACAAACGATTCAACTAAGTGTTTTATGTTTCTTTGCTTTCTCTATCTTTTGTTTAGATAGATTAACATTGTTTAGTTGTCGTTTAACTTCGTCAAGAATATTCTTTTTTATAGTGGCGTCGTTTTCTAGCGTTTCCTCGAATTTTTTTACGATCTAATTGATTTATCTTTTCTTTGATGAGCTAGTTAAAGCGTCAAGATGTTTCGTAATGTTTTCTATGCATTCGTGAAAATTCTTTTAATTATACTCTTCGTTTAAGTTGATAATTAAGCTATAAAATTTAATAGTCTTCTAAAGTACTTGATTGACTTTCTACGTAAATGCGAGTGCCTTGTTTGATAATGTTTCATCTAGAACTTTCTATAATTAATTTGAGTTCTCTACCAAATAGTAGTCGTCGTTCGATTTAGTTTTGAGGGTGTTCGCTTCTTTGTCAACTTGCTCTCTAATGTTGTTCTAGCTATCGAGTATTTCTCTCAACATAGCATTGATTTGTTAACGATTTATTAAGTTTCGTAATCGACAATCTCTTGCGAAGTGACTCGATTTGCTACATAAATAGCACGTTTTTTAAGATTTGTTATCTTGCTTTTCTTTAGAGTTCTTCTCTTTACGTCGTTAAGTAAAGTTTAGTTCCATAGATGCAAGCTCGCGATAATTTGGGTTGTTGTATTTCTTGAAATGATCTTTCTTTGCGTAATATTTGATCATTGATTCAAAGAAAATTTCTACTCTTTCATAAAATTAATCGTATTGTTTTTTCATAGCTCTCTTATATAGCTTGTCGTCTATGTCGATTGCTATCTTTACTAAAGTCTAGATAGTGTCGAATTTTGCGTCGCTACGCATAAGTTCGTTCTTAACATTCTTCTTTAAGTCTCGTTTAAACATTGTCATTAGTAATGCATTGTTTCAATTGATTAGATTTGCGTATTCTTGAAATTTGACGACGTAATCTATTGCTAATGTTTTTTGTTGCAAATGCTAAATAACTCGTTTTGTTATTTATTTTTCGTTAAATATTTCAAATATTTGTCGTAGTTCTTTCTTAAAGACATCGAAGTTAATGAAGATTTCTCTTGAATCCTTTTTATTCTTAAGATGCTTTCGAAGATTTAACTTCAATCAATGTTAAACTCGTTCTTAAAGAAAGATAAAAGCCAACAAGATCTTCTTATTTCTTGAAACGAGATAAAACGTAAAGTAGATTTTAATTTGCGTAATTTAATTCTTCAATTTAGTTCTATCTTCATAATATTTGTTTAAAGCATTGATCTTAATTTTTGATAAAATTTCTTCTTCATTGTTAATATTGTTGTCGTTATCGTCGATCTTCATAAGATTTGACATAAGTTGTTTTTCTTTTGTTGTAGAGTTAATGTTTGGAATAGAGACGCGTTGACTTAATACAAACATTCTTAGAATGTTCAAAGTGTTACGCTAATACTTTCTCGAAAGATATTAGAGAGAGTTATGCTTTAAAGAGATTTATAGACGTCTTTAGACAATGTAAGCAATCACTTAATAACAAGAATTTGCAACTTGACAATCGTAACAATAAGTCAAGACTTAAGATAAATTAAATACAATTTATAAGAAAATTGTGTTAGAAAATCTATATACTAAAGAAAATTCTTTTTGTTCGCCAAACTCGTTGTCGAACATATCGAGCATTGTTCGCTTAGCTCGTTGTCGAACATGTTGAACATTGTTCGTTTAACTCGTTGTCGAACATGTCGAACATTGTTCGCTCAACTCGTTGTTAAGTATGTCGAGCATTGTTCGTTTGTTAAGTCGTCGAACATGTAGACAATTGTGCTTCGTATTACATGTTGCGTTGTAGTTAATATATCACGTTGTTCCAAGTTAGGCTCGTAACACTTCTTTATTCTTAAGATGCTTTCGAAGATTTAACTTCAATCAATGTTGAGCTCGTTCTTAAAGAAAGATAGAAGTCAACAAGATCTTCTTATTTCTTAAAACAAGATAAAACGTAAAGTAGATTTCAATTTGCGTAATTTAATTCTTCAATTTAATTTTATCTTTATAATATTTGTCTAAAGCATTGACTTTGATCTTTGATAAAATTTCTTTTTTATTGTTGATGCTATTATTGTTATTATCGATCTTCATGAGATTTGTCACGAGTTGTTTTCCTTTTGCTATAGAGTTGATGTTCAAGATAGAGGCGCGTTGACCTAATATAGACATCCTTAAAGTGTTCAAAGTGTTACGCTAGTACTTCTCACGAAGATATTAGAGAGAGTTATGCTATCGAAGAGATTTGTAGACGCCTTTAGACAATGCTAGCAATCACTTGATAACAAGAGTTTGCAACTAAGTAGTCGTAACAATAAGTCAAGACTTAAAATAAATTAAATACAATTTATAAGAAAATCGTGTTTAGAAAATCTATATATTGAAGAAAATTCTTCTTGTTTGTCATGCTCGTTGTCAAGCATGTTGAGCAACGTTCGTTTAGCTTGTTGTCGAACACATCGAACGCATCGAACATTGCTCGTTTAGCTCGTTGTCAAACATGTCGAACGCATCGAACATTGCTCGCTTAGTTCGTTGTCAAATATGTCGAACATTGTTTGTTCGTCAAGTCGTCGAACATGTAGACAATCGTGCTTCGTGCTACATGTTGCGTTGTAGTTAACATATCACATTGTTTCGAGCTTAGGCTCGTAACACTTATTAAGTAGAATTCAAATTTTTTTTAATAATTTGTTAAAGAATGTTTAAAAGAAATAAGCAAAATCTTTAAAAATAAAAGCGTTAACAAAATATAAATCAACGACAACGTTATTTGATTACATGTAATTCGCAATCTTAATAAATAATTCTATTAAAATTGTTGTCTAAAGTTATAATAACAATTGAAGTAATATTGTAAATGTAATATAATTGTTTCGAAATTGCACTCTCGAACGCAAAATTTTTGAAAAAAAATACTTTCGAAATTTTCTTACAACTTAAGAAATTATTACTTGAAAAACAATTATATCGATAACAAAATTTATAACAACAAGATTTTAAAATAATAGCACGCACTTTTGTAAAATAATAGAAGTATATCGAAACTATAAGAAATAAAGAAATAAAACAATATAAACGTAAAACGCAACAATTTAGAGAAGATAAAAAAGATCTTCTTCGAATAATCGAAAACGATGTTTAAAGACTTCAAATGCATTTGTTTTAAAGCTCTAAATTAATTAATAAATAGCATTTACTTATCGATTAATATTTGAATATCGTATCAATTCTTATTAATTTTAAACAAGAAGAATTTCTTGTTAAATTGCTTTTATTATCACACAAAGTAATTAGTTATTATGCTAAAAATATAAAGTTGTATGTTTCGATATCTTAATAGTCTTTAATATTTAATTCGATCATTTTAATTAATCTTGTTATTGCTTATAATGTAGAGAAAATATAAAATTGACGTCGAGTTTTTATTTTTAAGATGTAATAATTACAAATTAGAAAGCTTCGTACGTCGACATAACTTTTTTCGCAAAAAAAGAAAATAATTTAAAAGAAAGTTTAAATTGCTTCGCAAAAAGCAATCGAAAATAATATACTTAATATTTGCGAAATGTTGTCAAAAGAAGTTAAATATTTGTCTTAATATTTGCAAATTATAATTGTTAACAATAATTTCTTTATCGTAACTCTTGTAATAATCTTTAGTCTTTTAATGTTAAATAATTCGTTAAGTTTTTTGTTACAAGTCTAGCTCGAAACAACGTAATATATTAATTACAACGCAACATGTAGCACGAAGTACAATTGTCTACATGTTTGACGACTTGACGAACGAACAATGTTCGACATACTTAATAACGAACAAAGCGAACAATGTTTGCGTTCGACATGTTCGACAACGAACTAAACGAATAGCGTTCAACATGTTCGACAATGAGCAAAGCGAACAAGAAAGATCTTTTTTAATATATAGATTTTCTAAATACGACTTTTTTATAAATCGTATTTAATTTATCTTAAGTCTTAATTTATTGTTACGATTGTTAAAGTTGCAAACTCTTGTTATTAAATGATTGCTTGCATTGTCTAAAGACGCCTATAAATCTCTTCAATAACATAACTTTCTCTAATATCTTCGTGAGAAATACTAGCGTAACACTTTGAACATTCTAAGAATGTCTATATTAGGTCAACGCGTCTCTATCTCAAGCACTAGCTTATTAGCATCACGTCAACTATTGAACATGAAAGACGACAAGATCAAAATTAACAAACTCGACGTCTATCATAAAGATCGTACTAATCTAGAGAATTAATTTATGCAAGTAAATATTTATTTCATCTTCTATCTTGTTCTAGCGAACAAGAAGACAATTTTCGCATTCACATTTCTTAGAGAAAGAGCTTAGCACTAGCTCAAGTCAAACTTACGCAAGTATCTAGAGAATTATGACGAAAATTCTTGTACAATGTTCACGAACTTCGACAACTTTAAGAGAGAGCTTCGAAGAATCTTTGAAACATTTAACGAAAAACAAATTGCGAAAAGAATAATTTAGCATTTAATTTAACGAATCTTTGCAACAAAGTACGCAACAAGATTTCAAAAATATGTTAATTTTATTAAATGAGACAATATCGCACTTATAACAATGTTTTGACAAGATTTTAAAAACAATCTCAAGAATGAAATTATGCGCGATGACAAATTCATTAGCGATATGTTTGATCTTATCGAAGTAGTCATCAATTTCGACGACAAATTGTATGAAAGAGCTATGAAAAAAAAATACAATTAATTTTAAGAAAGAGCAAGAATCTTCTTTGAATTAACGATCAAATATTATTTGAAAGAATCTCGTTTTAACTAGAAGTATAATAATCTAAACTATCGTAAGTTTGCATCTATGAAATTAAATTTTACTTAATAACGTAAAAAAAAGAATTTTAAAAGAAAGCAAGGTAACAAATTCTAGAAAACGTGCTATTCATGTGGCAAATCGAGTCACTTCGCAAAAGATTGTCGATCGCGAAACTTAATAAATCGTCAACAAATCAATGCTATGTTAAGAGAGATATCTAATAGCTAAAACGACATTAGAAAGCAAATTAACACAAAAGCGAACACTCTCAAGACTAGATCGAACGACGACTACTATCTAATAGAAAATTCAAATTAGTTACAAAAAGTTCTAGATGAAACATTATCAAGCAAGGCATTCGCATCTACGCAAGAAGTTAATCAAGCACTTAAGAAAACTATTAAATCTTATAGTTTAATTATCGACTTAGACGAAGAATATAGCTAAAAGAACTTTCACGAATGCATAGAAGACATCACGAATTATCTCGAGATTTTAGTTAGTTCATCGAAGAAAGATTAAATCAATTAAATCGTAAACAAATGCGAGAAAGCGCTAGAAAGCGACGCCACTATAGAAAAGAATATTCTTGACGAAATCGAACAACAACTAAACAATGTTAGTCTATCTAAACAAAAGATAAAGAAAGCAAAGAAACATAAAACACTTAATTGAATCGCTTGTTACGACGACTTATGCTAAACTTATCTAGAAGAAAAAGAAAAAGTCAATTAGTTTTCTAGAAAGTCAAAGTTAGCAATTTAGCAACAAAAAAGAGCTTAGCGCAAGAAGACGTTTGAAGCAAAAGTCGCAACACAAAAAAAGAGAAAAGTTCAAATTTCTTAATAAAGAATATATTAAAGAAATGCAATATGTTAGTTTAACAATAGCAACTAAACTTAACAACATACGCATAATGTTTTATCACATCAATTAAAATCAATAATTGTTAACTTACTACAATAATCGATTTTAATGCGATAAATAATTTTATAATTAAAGCTCTTATAAAGAGGAAAAAGTATTTTATTCGAAAGAAGTTTAACGCTTACAATCTAATAATTGTAGATAAAAATTTATTACTTGACAAGAATGAAAAAGTAAATAAAGAAACGAAATTACTATTAATAGTTATTTAGCAACATTACGAGAAACTAATCTTTAATATAGTAAAAATAATTATTTACAATATTGTTTTAAAAAATGTCTTAATTAAAGCAACACAATTTAGAAGTTAACTAAAATATACAAATACTTAGATTTGAACGATGTGATCACACAATTTATATTTAATCTACGCATTGACAACGTTCGATAATAGATAAAAGACAAAGTCGAAACTTGATCGCAAAGTGCGAATTTGCATTTTTGAAAAAGAACGATTTAATTAAGTTTAACTTGACAAGCATTAAGAAAAATTAACTAAATTACGAAGTCAAAGTAAGTAAAAAAAATTGCGAATCTTTTGAGAGTCTTGAATTATTTAGTATAGCGAAGAAATCGCTAAAGTACGTATTACGAATATACAACAATTGAAAGCATCTATTTTAAGAAAAGAAAACGACAAAGACTCTTTCTAAACATCAATTATAAAATTATGAAATTAGACTTGAATTAGACAAGTAGCTCACGTTTGAATTTATATATGCTTTATTCAAAAAGAAGCTCGAAGTACTTCGCGAATATCTAGCAAAAAATAAAAAGAAAGAATTTATTAAAAAATTTCAATCACAAACAAGATACTCGATTCTCTTTGTATCTAAGAAGAACGAAATTCTTCGTCTATGTGTTAATTACTAGAAGCTAAATTATATTACGATCAAGAATTGATATTTACTATCTAATATTAGCGAGCTTTAAAATTAATTATTCGAAGTTAAATATTTTATTAAACTAGATTTACAAAAAGCGTACAATCAAATTAGAATAAAGACGAGAAAAGAGTAAAAGACAACTTTTTATATACAATATAAATTATACAAATACACAATAATGTCGTTTGAACTTACGAACGTCTCGACAACGTATTAGAAAATGATCAATAATACATTACGATAACATCTAAATCGATTTGTCATAATATATTTGAACGACATCATAATTTATTTAAAAATCTTAAAAGAACATGTTAATTATGTTTTCAAAGTACTAGAATGTCTAAATAGAAAAAACTTACATCTTAAACTAAAGAAATGCGAATTTCATTAAAAAGAAGTTGATTTTTTTAAATTTATCGTAGAACGATACGAAGTACGCATGAATCTCAAGAAGCTACAAGCAATTAAAAAATGAAAATTATCTATTAATGTTAAGAAAGTACAATTCTTTTTAGATTTCATAAACTATAATAAGAAATTTATTAAAAGCTACTTCGTTAATGCGATATTATTGACGAATCTTACAAAAAAAAATACGTCATAAATATAAGAATTCGCAAAAAAAAAATCATTTTAGAATCTTAAGCTAGAATGCTTAAAGAAATCAATACTAAAGATGTACGATTTACGATTATTAAGTAGAATTAAAATTGACGCATTAGATTTAATTATCAATGCATGCTTTAGTTAAAAGCATGAACGCATATAACACTTAATAACATATCTCTTAAAAAAACTCTTATTAATTAAATAGAATTACGATGTTTATAACAAGAAATTACTCGCTATTGTAGTCTTCTTAAAGTCATAAAGAATATACATTAAAGAATTGCTAGAACTTACGATTCTTACGAATTATAAAAATCTTGTACACTTTATTATTATTAAACAACTTAACAAAAGATAAATATAATAATTAGAATAACTTAAACAATACAAGTTTAAAATACAATATATCTTAGACAAAGACAACGACAAAGTAGACGCACTTAACAAAAGAAATAATTATATAAAAACGAAGAAATCGTTTAATTACAACATACTTAAGATTAACAAAGACGAATTACTATTAGCAAACAAATACGAGCTAAATGCTATATTACGAATACTTCGAAATAATATAAAAGAATTTCCAATAAAGAAAGAAAAACTTCAAATATTTATTGACAAGATCGACGAATGTATAAGAGAACATCATAATGAATCATTGCAAAAACACTTGAAAATAATTAAAATTCTTTAGTTTTTACGTTAGCATTGTTAGTTCTTACAAATAAGACAAGCTATCAAGACATACGTCAAACGATATCTTAGTTATTAGCAAAACAAACATAATACATATGCGAGCTATGACGAAATTTAATATTAGAAATTATTTAAATCGTTATAGAAAGAAGTTACGATAAACTTTATTATCAAGTTGCTTAAATTGACGAATTTAACAACTAGAGACAAATATAATTCGATACTAATAATAATTGACAAATTTATCAAGTACTTATATATTATCGCATGCAAGGAAAAGTTCACAATAGAATAACTAAAATACATTGTGTTAAATCGACTTATACAATATTACAATATACTCAAAGAATTAACTAGTAACAAAGACAAGCTCTTCACGTCTAACTATTAAAAGACATTGATATCAATGTTAGAAACAAGACTTAGAATGTTTACTATCTATTATTCGATTACGAATAAATAGACAAAGCGAATAAATTAGAGTCTAGAGCAATATTTGCGACATTACGTCAACAATACTTATAGCAATTAAGTATTACTTTTATTTATGACACAATTAACATTAAATGCAAAGATTTCGAATATTATTAAAATATCTTTATTCTTCGTCAATTATAACAAAGAACTTAATTTCTTCGAAAAAGAACAAAAACATTTATTAGCTCAATTAATCATCGAAAGAATAGCGACATTAAAAAAGATACACGACAACATCTTAATAATGCAAGAAAGATCAACCAAGTACTAGAACAAAAAACGAAAAATAATATCTTAACTAAAAGAAAGAAATAAGATTTATCTTCTTACAAAAAATCTTAAGACAAGGAAATTAAACAAGAAATTAAATTATGTTAAAGTCGAATTATTTTACGTTAAAAAGATTAAGAGATTAATTAATTACGAACTCGACTTATCTAAGAACGTTAAAGTATTTCTAGTATTTTATATCTTGTTATTAGAATTAGTCGATCCCAATACGTTTATATAGAAAACATTTCATTACAAAGCTTAAGAAGAGAGTTAATACAAAGTAAAAAGAATTCTAAAGTAGCAAGGTCAAAACTATCTAATCAAGTGAAAAAAATATTTTATCTTAAAGAACACGTGAAAACTTAAGAACAATCTTGACGATTGCTATGATCTTATTTAGAGATTTCATCGACGTTCGAAAAATCATTTAGCATAGCAAGAAATAATCAAAAGGCAAGAGATAACTTAACAAAAGTATTCGTAGCAAGACAATTAAAAAACTTAGAAGCGTTTAACTTCTTCATTCTTGATAATAGACATTGTGTTTTTCGTTTCGTCTTCGCATCAATCTTCTTTAAAATTTTCTTATTTCGTAGCAATCGAATTATGACGATTGTTAAAAGAGTTTTATCTTTAACGATCTTGACAAAAAGATTTTTTCTATTATGATTAAAAGAAAACTAAGACATGTTCACGTACAATTTGTTCGCACAAACACATTTCGAATACTTCAAATAAAACGAGAAGTCTTTCATGACAATACAAAAATAACTAGAGAGAGAGCAACGTTTATAGACAATATTTACTAGTGTATTGTAGCGTTCGATTTCGAATGCGATACGAAGACGACTTTGTTGCTAACGAGACATAATAAGAGACGATTAACTTTCAAGACGAAAATCTTTAAGAAAAGAAATAGTGTTACGAGCCTAGCTCGAAATAGCGTGATATATTAATTACAACGCAACATGTAGCACGAAGCACGATTGCCTACATGTTCGACGACTTGACGAATGAGCAATGTTCGACATGTTTGATAGCGAGCAAAGCGAACAATGTTCGCGTTCAACATGTTCGACAACGAACTAAGCGAACAACGTTCGACATGTTCGACAACGAGCAAAGCGAACAAGAAAGATCTTTTTTAATATATAGATCTTCTAAATACGACTTTCTTATAAATCGTGTTTAATTTATTTTAAGTTTTGACTTATTGTTACGATTGTCAAAGTTGCAAACTCTTGTTATCAAGTGATTGCTTGCATTGCCTAAAGACGTTTACAAATCTCTTTAATAGCATAACTTTCTCTAATATCTTCGTGGAAAGTACTAGCGTAACACTTTTATTAAACTTTGAAGTGCTATATTGTTAAAATTGAAATAATAATTAGAGACTTTAACAACTTAATAATAGTAAAAATTTATTAATCTTGTTTTGTAATCTTGAATGCTTTAATATTTTAACGTTTGTAATAATGCATTTTTATTAACATTCTTCAACAAAAAGAGATTCTCTTTTTATATCTTTATTAAGAACAAATTCTTATTTTGTTTACGTTTCTTAAGACTACTTTTGAGCGATTAATTAATTATCTTTTTTGCTAGAAATCGAACTAGTTTTGTCTTATACACAAAATTATTGTTGTCGAAGTTATAAATTAGACATTAAGCTCGTTATTTTTTTTCGACGCGTAAGTAAATCTTTATAATGTTTTTAAAGCAATAAGTTTGTGCAAAAACAAGAGCGACTTATTGAGCTCGAAAATTTGTTGTATCGTTGTTCAAATTAATCTATATACAATCGATAATTATCTTAATAAAGAATTAACTTGATTTGTAAATTAAATAAGATTGTAAATGTAAATAAAACGATAAATGTATAAGAAGATGCAAATCGAAAATGCGAAAGTAAAGACAAAATTTTCGTGCGAATAATAATAATTCTAAATTATACTCTAAATTTCTATTATTAAATGTTGCTTATTAAGCAAACTATTAGATCTTTGCAAAATATCTATGTAAATTAGATGCAAATTAGTCGTTTTGGAATATCTATAAGATATTCGAAATTTTTGATGAGAGAGACTGCAAATATCGATGATATTCCCGAGTCAGCCGTGGTTATCCCGGTTAGCCGCCTCTCGGATACCAACAAGCCATGCCCATTGCGACGTTGCGGTTCCTCAGAAGCTTGGCAGAGGCTCAGCGGAGCGGCCCGACAGCCGTAGAGTATACCCTTCTCTCAACCCTAAATGCACTCTACATGTAAGGTACCTTGAGGTATTCAGATCACAGCTCATTAAGGTAACAAGGGAGTCTCTATCCGTACCCTACTTTACATCTGGTTACCGGACCCTGTGTATTTTATCCGGTATATGGCAAGATTTCTCTATCCTATACTCCGGCATCCCGCAACTTTTAGGGGTCTAGAATCAAGTGTGTGGATATTCAACATTCGATTTGCTGTGTTGTGCAGCCGCTTCTTCAAGGTCTCTGATGACCGCGCAAGTACAACGCATTGACAACCTTTCTCCTTACCTATGGACCTTCACTGGTTGATAAGCCCATCACCATGTCGTCAAATCATTCTGTGGTGCACTATCTCTTATCGAGAATTGGATCCGAGAAAACCTGCCATGATCCGGCTAGTATCTTACATAAGTATAGGGTCCATCCGTTTAATATATGTAGGGTACGAATAGAGACGACCACCAGATAAGGTGCCGCTTTCCTCGTCCAAGCATTCAAATCCATCAACATGACGTCTCCGTAAAGTACTCATCTCCATTACCAAGTTTGTCTTCTCCTGTCCCTACAATGTCTCTCTTTCCATACAAGCCTCATACGATCCGCCTCGTCTATACTTCACAGAAGTCTTCCGCTCTCGGTACTTTACACTACACACAAACCCTCCAACATTTACCATGACTTCCTCCTTCCTTCAAGCGAAGCCCTTCGCCGAGATGGTGAAATCCCGTGTCCGACGTATTGTGCTTGGGGATGAAAATTCAGCTGCACACCCGAGCTTCACGGGGAAGTATGTTTACAGGGGTTTGACACCGATGAGTGAAATTGTGGCGCTGCTGAGGGGACGAGTTGACACGGAATAGCCAGATGTACATGGGATACCACGGGCACGTGCTCAGTTCCTAATCGAGCTCGTAGAAATGATGAATGTGGTTACCTATCGGACAATGAGGGATGGGAAGTGGGAGGATAAGGAATGGGTGCAGCTGTGGTTGCGTTCCGGACGAAGAGGGATAGGAAGTAGGAGGATAAGGAATGGTGCAGCTGATACGGAAAGCGAATATGAGTGCGGATTCCCAGGAATGGGGCCAGAGTGTCAAGGAAAATGAGCTTGCCGGACAGCCATGATGTGTGGGCGCTGTCTTGATTACCTTACTGCGGAGACATATGACAAGGGGAGAGTGTATTTGTTGGGGGACTCGGCGCACGCAAGCATGCCTACCAGGGACAGGGGCGCGGATGGCCTTGGAAGATGCCTTTGTCGTGTCGGCTTTGTTGGGAGAGGTGGAGGAGAAGGAGCGGACTGAGAGGGCGCTTGGAGCGTTCGAAGAGGTGCGAAAGCCAACGACGCAGAGGCTGGTAGTCACGAGCAGAGAGGGGGGAAAATTGTATGGCTTTGAAGGGTTGTGGGTGGGGAATGATGGAGAAATCGGGGAGTAAGCTGGACAAGAGGTTGAAATGGATTTGGTAAGGGGATTTGCGAGGGCATTTGGAGGAGGCGAAGAGACTGTTGGCTAAGGGGAGGTAACAGAAATGCCCTTTTGCAATGCTATCTGAGGCGGCCACGCCCTGACCAGACATCTATGACCCTGAATTCGCCGGTTCCATACAGTTTGATGGTACACAAATCATGGCCCAAAACCGTCTATTGGTCAATGTCCATCTTCTCCACGACAACAACATCATCATCTGACGACAGCTCCTGCACCGTAACATACTTGCTAATCTCCTCTTTGGTGATGACCTTCTCATTCAGCACCGCCGTCGTCCCTCTCTTGAACTTGTAGCTCCTCTGTTTCTCCTCCCTCTGATTGGGCGTAATATAGTTCCTCATCAGCGTCGTCTTCTCCGCCGTAATAACACACACATCCACATTCGACCCGGACCCCAGATCATTGAAGATACCAGCCTGGATCGCATCAGACGTCAATTTCACCGCCTCCTCCCGCGTCATCTTCTGCTTCCACTGCGTCTCAAACACCGACATCGCGGCCAGCGACCCGCTACCCATCGTCACGTAGGGGAGCTTGTCCGTGCTACCGTGGGCGTGTACGGTGAAGAGACCGACGCCGGTAGGGTCAACGCCCGCGACCACGAGGTAGGCACCGATGTGGCCCTGGTGTTGGAAGAGGTGCTGCTTCAACATCGTCATGCAAGTTACGACGCGCGGCTTGCGGCCTGTGGAGAGGGAGTGCAGCTCGAGATTGGAGGAGATGATGGCGGTGGTGAATTCGGTGTCGGCGGCTGTGCCCGCGCCGGCACACCATATTTGAGGTGCGATGTAGTGGAGTTTTTCACAGTTCTAGAGGGGGATTCCTGGTTAGCTTTCAATAGTGGAGGGAGTCTCTAGGCGAGGGTTGTAAAGGGGACGGAGAGAGACCTTATCGGCAACTATTGGTCCGCTGGTTGCTCTTGTGTCCGCTGCTATTACGACACCGCCATCAAAGATACAGCCGACAATGGTTGTGCCTGTGCTGGTAGCTTTGGGGAGGGGGACACCTCGCGCGTGGAGAGCGAGGTTGCGGTTGTGGTTAGAAAAGTCGAAGCCAGGCATGGCGGCGGAGGGCGGTCAGCCGCTGACCTTGGGATTTGTATATCGGCGCTTCTAGTGATGACTTTTATCCAATACTCTCTGTCGAATCCTCACGATTTGGTTCACTGAAGTGATGAGTTAATTTCTCTTGATGCTCGTAGATGCAGTGACGAGTTCGAGCTGCTTCAAGCTCGCCAGCTTCTCAACGCAAGGTTTACCGATCTAACCCTAACCCTAGAAGCGCTTCATATTTCTTCAAATGCTCGCGACGATAATTCTTGAGAGTCTTGCAGCATTACTAGGCTTTAGTGCTCGCTCCTCTGCTGCCGAGCACGAATCCGACTCTATCCTGGACCGCGCCCTCACATTTCTTCACCGGCCAACTCCTGCGGCCCGACCACACTCCTTTAGTAGCTTGTCTCGAACTCCTCCCAATGCCCTTCGACACCTCCATCCCTTGAAACGTGAGGTGGGGACTGCCTCTCCAGCCTTCGAACGAGCAAGGATGGCGTTCCAATTCGCCAGTGCCGGGACTTCAGGCTTTGGGAACAATGCTGGAGGAACTAGTAACGCTCAAACGCAAACTGGCTCGGACCTAGAGGAGATTCAGACGGAGGTGAGATAGATGGCTACTCGATCCACGGTCTTGCTAAAAATTGATAAGGCACTCGGATTCCAATCGATCGCTGGCGAGTCCAAGGTCCGACTATTACCTTCGCCATGGCCGAGCAATGCTCTTCCTCCCCCAACGGCTTCTCTGCTCAGCATAGCTTCGAGGAAAGGGCTCCTGGCCGCTGCTGGGCCCGACTCAGTCATACTTGCCAGTACGGAGTCTGTACGACAGGCTTTCTCGAGCGGCGGAGAGGGCAACCCAAAGTCTTTTACGCCACAGCTGATTTTGAACCTTGGCATTCGAGTCTCACAGGTCGCTTTCTCAGCTGACGAGGACCATCTTATAATCTCAGCAGAGCAAGGTGGAGGATTGGCAGTCTACAACGTGCAAGCCCTTATGCAAGGCAACACCGAACCAGCGTTCGAGTTACCTACGAATAACATCGGAATCCGATCACTGGTACCTAATCCTACTGCAGAAAAGGCCGAACTGGTTGCAGTGGTTACGAGCAATGGGGGGCTTATGATGGCCAATCTGCAGACTCGCGAGTTCTGCATTGGCGCTCAAGGCCTAATCATGAAGGAAGGTGTCAGCTGTGTATCATGGAGTAATAAAGGGAAGCAGCTAGTAGCAGGACTTGGAGATGGAACGTGCCTCCAGTTGACTCCGGAAGGACTGGGCAAGGCTGAGATACCTAAACCACTGGCACTGGAGGGTGATCAGCATGGTATGCTTCCTTGCCTAGACCGCTGAACTCTCTGACGTGCATAGTCTCTTCCATTTTGTGGCTCGAGAACAACATTTTCCTGGTGGCTCACACCCCTACATCTTGCGACGCTGAAAACTCTCCAGCGAGCATCTTCCATCTCATTTCTCGGCAACCGAGCCAGAATTCTGTCATTTTCCAAAAGCTTCCCGAAGTGTGCGCTCCATTCGGACTCAATCGATCGCCTCCCAACCATTTCATACAAAGGCTAAAGGATTTCCCGCCCGGTTTACAAGACCTCATACTCGTGGCGTCTACAGCCTCCGACGACGTTGGTCTTTTCTCTCGATCTACAGCGCCTCTCTCAAGCGACCTGCCGCCAGAGCAGGTTACCAACGTTTTTACGACCACCACCATGGCCAATGACTCGCGTCGCGCAATACTCCCTATGGCCGAGGATTTGGACTTAGCGAGTACCTCGCCCATCGGCACAGCTTTGGACTTGTCCGCGAAAGAAAACGTGCCACGACCTCTGCCAGGTGAAGAAATGGATTCATCCCCGGGGCCACTGCCCGCTTTGATGGTACTGAACCACGAAGGAATCTTGGTTTCATGGTGGATCGTATACGCGGAGTCTATTCGCCAAGGCACAGCGTATCCTGGACTGGTCGCTGAAGGATCTCAGACTTATCATCAATCGCAAACCAGTCAGCCGCCGCCCGTCTTTGATGCCGCTGCTACGCCTACGGCGCCCGCTTTTGGCCAGGCTGGATTCGGAACAACCGCGTCAGGAGCGGGATTGACTTCGCTCAACAAACCTTCTGGATCTTTGTTTGGGGGCGCAAAGGCCCCGAGCGCCATTGGGGGAGGTCCGTTCGGCAATTCCTCAGCCTTAGGTACACCTCAATCACCCTGGACGACTAGCGGTCCTACGTCTGGCGCTTCTCAAGCTGCGCCATCTAGTTTTGGAAAGCCCAGTTTTGGGGCCCCAGCTACTGTTGGGGGATCAACACACGCTCCAGCGTTTGGTACGACAGGCGGTCTCGGCAAGAATGTTTCTCCTTGGGCTACTCCATCCATCGGAGGTCAGCAGACAGGAGGAAGTGTTTTTGGTCAGTCCGGTAGTCTCGGTATGCGGAGTGGATCTGCCTTCGCTGGAGCTTCCGCCACGAATCCATTCGGCTCTGGCGTTTCTGCCAAGAGCCCATTTGCAAGCTTCACGCAGGGAGGCGGCTTCGCCCAAGCTGCCGCTCAGGTTGGAGGAGAGAGTCCGTTCGCGAAAGCCGGTACCGCGGCTTCTTTTGAATCTACAATGGACACAGATACCAATTTTGGGGGGACCCCTCAAAAGAAAGCAGACACAATGTCGACGAGTGGTTTCAAATTAGGCTCAACATTTGTCGGCGACGGCTCAGCCAAGGTGGATAACTCGGAATCTATAGCAAAACACGGTGGCTTTGGTTTTGCGCCATTGGGTAGCGCTCTCGATGAGGCACGGAATCATGTCTCTGAGCCTCAAATGAAAGAAACAAATATGGAGGATGACGATAGCAGTGTAGTATCTCACGATGATAGCTTGGACCTAGCCCGGCCAGAAAAGTCGGCTGAAGCTACAGCACCTGCTCCAGCTAGTAACGAGCCTTCCGACACCTCGCCTCCGAAAGCAGGCGGGTTCTTCGGCACTCAGACACAGCAGAAGACCACGCCTGCTGCTGTACAAAACAGCGCCCCTGCGCCATCACTGTTCGACAGAATAACCCCTAGATCGGAAACGCAGCCTCATGAGACGCAACCCCCGAAGGTTGGTGGTTTATTTAGCACACAGGCGCAAGGGAAATCTACACCTGCTGCGGTGCAAACAAGCGCCCCGGTCCCTTCAATCTTTGGCAACTCAACATCTACAACAACCCCTCAGAGCACCCCCCAGAAAGCAGCTGAGACTCCTAAGCCGTCAGACACACCACCATCTCCTCCGATCAAAGCCGAGCCTGACGACTCGCAAACGCCTACTGACCTTCTGAAGTCTATCCCGGAAGCCCCATTACCGCCCGAGTCGACTAGCAAAACAGCTTTTGCCCCTGGCGACTCCTCAAATTCATCCAAATCCTCGCTGGACGACGCTCCTTTGCCTCCAGATTGGACTCCTGTGCGGACCAAGCTGAATAAAGAAGAGAAGCCACCATCGGAAGGCACTGCCTCACCAGACGATGCACCGTTGCCACCAGACTATAATCTGCCGAAACCGAAGCCTAAGCAGACGAAGTCGCCCGCCGAAGAAGAGACTGCACTGCCATCGGATGAGGACGATGAAGGGTGGGATGACGAGGGCAGCGGTGTGGATGTAGCGCAGGAGATTGGATCTACCACTGGGGTGACGCCTGAGAGTTCTTTCGGGGCCTCGTTTGAACGTAGTCCTCTTGGAGAACTGTTCAGCAAAGTCCCGCGTCAGCCAGCTCGACAAAAGGTTACGTCTCTCTTTGGAGAATTGGGGCAGCCGAGTGCACCATATCTACCACCGCCAACAAAATCTAAAGAAAGCCCAAGATCTCCTAGTCCCGTTCGATCCGTCCCTCCGACAGGGAATCTAAGAGCTCAGAAGGCTAGATCTGTCAGCCCCGCTAGTCGACCTCCCAATTTCATGAACAGCCGCAAACCTGGAGCTAAAAAAACTACTTCAACGCTTAAGACACAACCTAGTGTGCAACAACAGCGCCAGAGAGACCTCGAAGCCATCTTGGCTCAACGCACTAAGCGCCAAGAAGAGGAAGAGCAAGATCTTAGCGACTGTGAGGACGAGAGAGTACGGGAGGAGCTAGAAGCAGATCTTGAGGCTACCAAGACATTGGACGACTTCGTCGCTCATCAAGACTACGTTGGCAACATCACTAAGCCTGGAATACCAGGCCAAATCGAGAAAGTCTATAGAGACATCAACTCTATGGTAGATACACTGGGTCTCAACGCGCGTTCTCTGGAGGCCTTCGTTAGAGGCCATAGTGAGCTAGCCAAGAATGGTGGTCGCTCGATGGAGGATCTCGACAATGAAGATTGGTGTCTTATAGAAATCGCTGATCTAGGAACCTTGGAAAAAAATCTCAAAGATCAATTGTTCGATGGTCGGTTGCAGGACATCCAACAGAAGCTCGACGTGTGTAGAGACATGCGAAAGGATCTTGCCAAACTCCAACCAAAGCGCACGGAAATCAAACGGTACATCGATTTCAAGGGCGACCGTGAGCAACAGGCAACGCTCAGGGCTGCTCCTTTGAGCACTGAGTATGCCGAACAACAGCACATGTTGCGAAAGAAATTTGCGAGTGTTCAGAAATTGATCGCGGAAGTCGAGGAAAGTATCACCTTGCTTAGAACCAGCCTTGCCTCGCACGACACGAGTAATAGCCAAGGCACCCCTCTAAAAAGACCAACCGTCGAGGCCGTCACCAACACTATCTTGAAAATGACCAGCATGATCGAGAAGAAGAGTGGGGATATTGACGTCCTAGAGAACCAAATGCGGAAGCTGCGATTCTCATCGATCAACCGGCCGACCAGCCGAGACGGTTCTCCCTTCAATGCAGCGAAATCAGTAGATCAACTTTCTAGCCTCATGAACGCTACCTCGTTAGCGTCCGGCGCTGCAGAATCTCCAGGTAGCACGTTCAGACGGTCCACAGGTGATCGCGGGACTCCTCGAAAGCGAATGAGCGCTATCAGCCCTGAAGAAGTCTCAGGACTTCGAGCAAAGACGAAGAGGAGGAAAGAAGTCAGTCGCATGGTACAAGAGGCGTTCTTGAAGACGGGTCCGAGGGTTAGGCCTCTGGACTGAGCGGCTTTGTACGTCAGTAAGGCTTTTGAATCAATGGAAAGGATATCCAAGCAGGAATTCATTGATGGCAATTGCCCTGTTTCCTCGTCATTACTGTTTTCCGTCGTTAAAAACGTTTCGAGCGTGGACCATATGGCAGAGTGTTTCGCCATGGAAGAAGCAGAGACATCCCCATCAATGATGAGCAGAAGTGACCCTGTCTACGAGTCGACAAACCCCGAGCCGCTAGATCTTCCAGGCAGTGGTATATGCCCTTGCCAACGCTATTCGAGGGGTAGAAAAGACTCAACTCCCATTACGCGTGCTCATCCTACAGTAAATGTATCCAGAGATCCACGGTGTTGTACGTAGAACCTCGCCGCGCCCGAGATGGTGGGCTTGCGTAGTAACGTGTGTGCTGCGTCTCAATAGAAAGGAAGGCCCCAAGGCTGTGTACTTGTAGATGTCGCCGGGAGTCGAAAACCGTTGTGTTATGGATCTGCAATGCGAACCGACGATCTGACAGTCTGGGCTTGAACGGGTGATTGATGGAGTGTCCTGTCTTCACCGTGGCGAGAAAGATAGAGAATCAATATTCGTGGATTGATCTCACTTTCTTCACGTGATGAAGAGGGCCTTGTGCTGAAGTGCTTCCTCTGGACTTCGTGTAGAGGTAGATATACAATGTGCGGGCTCTGGATTGGTGTTTTGACAAGCGCCTCCTATTGCTTCGAAGGCTCGGTCGGTGGACTATAGTGAGATTGAAAGGAGTCAGGTAAGAGCACCTTGAGTCTTCGCTTTTCGGCTCCATCAATAAGAAAAAGCTGGCCAGAGACATGTAATGGCATTGCATCGCAACTAGTGAGAGCTTGGCGTGCTCTCTTGTATTTACTATGCGACTGCCTCGAAGTGGTGAGAGTAATATTGTGGAACTGCCCGTGCACTCATCGGACGTGACATGGTTTTCCACTTTTCTTGCCTTTTCTGTCCTAATTTGGCTATGAGCAAGCAGATAAGAAACGGTTCATCGGACTGCTTAGAACACAATGCCCATTCATGGGCGATGTAGATCCAGGATATTTTGAAGTAAGAAATGCAATGGGAGATCGAGATCTCATGGTGCTGAACGAAGGAATCATAGTGATCGTCATAGACACAACTACCTATCCCTACCGAACATCAAGTACTTAAGTCTCGCCCAAAACAGAAAATGCATGACGGCAAATGGCTGTGCACAAGCACTCGAGATTACCTATCTTTTCTTAGTATCGCACTTTCCAAGTTCCGTGTCCAACTTGATCTACTCAATCAAAACGATTCTCACTCCCCAGCTGGGCTCTCCACGTCCAATTTTGAAGGATATTCCTGCAGAGGGGATTGTTGTTGCCAGCCTAGGGCGGAATTCGCGGCTCATAAGCCAGCCAGAATGTAGAGTAGAGATGTGATCCAAGGCAAGATGTTGCGTAAGCTGCCTTTCCGGAATGGGACTAGCGTCTTTTTGCCGCGATATCTTCACCCTTCGTCGCCAATCAAATTTCGACGTCGTTCCGACTTCAATTTTAGGTTCACTTTACATTGAATAATGAGACAGAGTCTAGGCAATTGTGCATTGATGTGCTACTCTGCTTCAACCAATGAAATACAAAAAAAAGCAGGTAACTCCAAGATCCCCCAAAACTCCAAATAATTCGATCAACCGACGCCGACCTTTCCATGATCCAAAACAAAAGCCCGGCTTGAAATCGTAGATCCGCCGATGTTGGGAAACGCTGCCTTGAGTTCATCGCTAATTGGTGCAACTGCCTTTGATCTGGAGGAGCGATGTCAAGACTGTCAGCGATGAATGAGTTTCCTTGCACTCTCGGCGGTGTATCTGGTCCAGCTATGATCATCATGGCTTTGAATGTGCTGTGCCGAACCCGGGTACGGTGTCTGGAAAGGCGGAAATATTCGCAGCAATGGTCCTGACCTGCTTCGAAGACTCCAGAGATATAGCAGATACCAACAAAGACCCATCGACCACTCGTTCAACAATTTTGATGCTTGCAAGGCTGACGTCGACTGATGAAAATGAGGCTGCCGCAGGGACGAGAAGAAGACGTGGGTGCTTTAGGCCCGATGCTGACCTGCAGACATCGCTACCGGAATCATGGGCTTGGATTGAGCTGGACAAATTGAGGACGTCCGCGGAGTTTGCTAATGCTGGACCACCTGGAGCTCTGCGTTTTCTTGAGGTAGTTCACCTCTACATGAATTTTCTTGAGGAAGTTCACTCTACCTGGGTTTTCTTATAGGAAGTTCACTCTTCCTTCTCGTGGGGCGGATTTGCTGGCAGCGCGAGCTGAGTAATGATTGACGAGGCAGCTGCATTGACCGTAAAGCCATCTATCGTTGGGCTTCTCCGTATCTGTCATTCAGGTAGGCGACCAATCTCTCCCCATGCCCCGAAAAGTACCGATTCAGCATCTCCATGACCGCATTAGCTCCCAGGCGCTCGGCATACTCGTACGCAGCAAGGATGATAGCGTTGAAAGGGCCACCTGGTCTATGGATTTGCATATCCGAGAATTGACCGAAATGCTCCTCGACGGCTTCCTGGATGGTATCAAAAATTCGAGCCCGATCCTTCCGGAACTCGCTCATGTACCAAATTTTCTGTTTCTTCTCGCGGATCGCAAGTTCTCGGGCACCCATTTGGGAGACATCGCGTTGCTGGCGGAAATCTTTGTTCCGGAAGTTGTTGCGGTACTGTTGGAGCTGGTCCAGGTGCGGCTGGGCACGGATAGCCATCAAGAGCTTCTCAGCGGCGATGGCCATGGTGTGGCGGGAGTCAGCCGTTTCCCCGTTCTGATCAACGAATGCCATGTTGGCATCCGCCAAGGACTGAAGGACGGCTTCCGACTTCAATGGGCCCCGTGTTGGCAATTCACAGTCTGTCGTGAGACGGCCACCCGCCCCGGCAGCACGCTCGGCTGCCCAGTACAAGTCTGCGTAGCGTCGAGACCCGGCAAGCGAGTCTGTTCGGGCTTGGCTTTCGTCGTAAACTTCCTGTGCGTGCTGCGGGGCAACTGGTAACGTCGCAGTCTGATGGTAAGTGTTGGCCTCCAGCTGGAGCTTTCGGTCTATCGCACCCGCGTCGGCTACAAGTTGCCAAAGGATTAGCTACCATTCAATCCAGCCAACGATCCGCCGAATGTATCTAACTTACCAGTTGTCCGCAAGTTCGCCTCCTCATCTTTCAACGCCACGTCCATGTCAATCTCCTGTTGCTCTACCCACCAGTTCCATATCCGATACTCCTGCACATCCTTGATCTCCTTGTACTCTTTCTCGTTCCTCGCCCCCACTTCCGCGAACCTACACTGGTCGCGATAATCTTGCACCACCGATGCACGGTCATATCTGGAGTCCGGCGGCTCGGTATCGTCTAATCGCTGCCTACGGGCCGCCATGTTCTCATTCTGGCGCCTCGACAATTTCACTGGAGCCGGCCAGCAGCTCGGGTGCGTAAATGGTGGTAGAAGCCTATTGATGAAGCCTTCGTCCTGGGTTTCCGGTAGCACCTTATGTGCTTGCTCATAATGGTACTTCAGTATATCTTTCGTCAGAAAGCTCTTTCGGCACACGATGCATCTTGCTCTCCGGCCTTCATACGCAATGCTGACGTGGGGACCGCCTGGTAGCTTTGATCTGGTGATACGATAGTCTCTGGAAATGGCGTTCTTCGGCAGAGAATAGTTGATGCACTTCGGCTTAGCTACGTTTGGTGCCATTGTACGTGAAAGCGTTGATCAGGAAAGCCGTCAAAGAGCCAGAGGGGGGTCGTCGTCGATGGTTCTGCGAAATACAGCGAGCAAGCTCCGATATGAAAACCGACCAGAATACGACCAGCGCAGTGACAATGCTGAAATGAACAGACGGAAACACGGAATGCCACAAGCACGCTGCCCAATCGATCCGAACGTCAACTCGCTAATCCGTTGAAAGGCCGCCGGCGGTCCTCTGGAGATGATCTTATGGCGCTGATGATGGTGCTGACGAAAGGGCAGAAAAACGGCCACCAGGGCGGAAGAAATGCTGAATTGGTGGTACAAAGAAGCTCTGATACTGGATAAAAAACATCCACCAGGGCTTTGCAACTGCAGGAGAATTGGTACAGATAAGTATACTTGATGGTAAAGAGCAGTTATTGCTTGTACACGATTCTAACAACGACGAAGAGGACGAAGAGAGAAGAGAGAGAGAGAAAAGGATGAGAAACACCGAACCTACGAGCGCAGGCTGGAGAATTGCGCGCTAAGAATCCTATTGTGGGTTTCTATTGTTACTTCCATTGTCTACCTACGTTTTTCATTGTTCGACTGCCCGAAAGCTATTGTCTCTTTTGCGGGTCCTGGCGAGAATCTATTATTAGTGGATGTTGATGAATTTCACTAGCGCGAGCGGAACCTGCTATTGTCGTCAACCTGCGTTCACAGCGAGGTTAACAGGAACTTCCAAAATTACGGTCTTTGCGTTGCTGTAGACTGTACGCTAGTCTGTCAACACCTTAATGGTGCAATCACAACTCCATGGTCACTCAGGAAGAACACTTCGCTCAATGCCGAGCAAAAAGCCCTGAACTCGCTTAACACACATAAGTGTAGGTTCAAGCAAAAATTTGGTCTAGCAGAGGGACCGCTAGTGAAGAACATCGAATCGGTCCTTGACTTATATTCTGTGCGCTGCCAAGGTACTGGAGTTCTTGAGCTGGCTGAATCAAGAGCCGCTTGCTTTGCACCTCACTCTGGAACAATGTGTTGAAGAGATAACGATGACCAGTGTCGGCCCATTGCCAAAGCGGCGAAGCGTTGAACGACATCAATTACAAGACTTTGAATATGCAACACTAGACTGGATTCGGTAACGATTCCCGAACAGATGGGCCTCCACTGCTGCAAATGCATGAGGTACAGTTTGACGACTAAAGGTTGCCTCGAAGACAGATATTGATCGACACAGCACAGATCATTCTTCTGCGTATAGTTCAAGCAGTCCCGACGCTGGTTACAGCACACCATCCGATTGCAAGAGCTCTCCGTTCTACGCTAAACCCTTGTAATCATCATATAAGAAGGGCCTTTTACGATCATCGGTATCCCACCTGGATCTTTCGCGCTCATCGTTGGTAAGCTTTTCCTCGAGCGTAACCTGTTTCGCGAGGATTTCCTTGCAAGTAAATCCTTCGTGCTATTCCATCTGCTGCTCTTCTTCTAGAAATTCAAGTTGATGTATCATGGAGTTGGCTACGTTGGTTGGTAGTGGTACTCGCGTGATCCATACCGGAGCGATCAGCTTAGCTTCTGCCACATATTGCGGATCAGAGACGTCTTCCCCATAACTGTCGCTCAGCGCGTGAACGGAGCCCTTGATATTGAATCGGGCCAGGTATGTTGATGTGTGAATACTGTTATCAATATATAGTTATACAGTACGCGAATTTGCACTTCCGTGGACACTGTTTCCCTCGATCCACAGTTCCGCAACGAGTCCGCTTGAGATATTAATGGAAGGGATAGGGCATCGTTGGTACTAGTGTCCGCCTTCGCGGAAACATTGTCTGAGCCTTAAGTATATTGGACACAGATTTCATTATTCTCTGGTATTAAATAATTCTTATGTTAGCCCTACCCTTCTCCTTTCGCAAGGATTCAATGAATTGATGGGCCTCATCATTTTCCTGCTGAAGAAAGTAGATAGCCGCTCGGTCTTCCTTCTGGAATTTGGCCGATTTATCACGATCCTTCTCATTTTCCGTTACCAAGAACTTCCGGACTCGCGTGACTGATTCACCCATTTGCCGATCTTTTATACGTGCTGTAATTGTCGCCGGAAGGGCTGCGTCTACAGGTTCAAAAGTATTATTTGAAGTGCATTTCCTAGCATGACAAGCTTCAGATATCGTTAAACCCAATACGGTACTAGTACTGCAGTGACGAGGATGTTGGCGAATGGCGCCCTTTGGTAGAACAATCGTGAGCTCATCCTTGGGCTGGTATATTTTGTCCGTATTTCATCGTATATAAGGTGGAGACAAGTTGCTCACCCTTCATAAATTGTCTCTAGAGCCCAAACTCAGTCTTCACGGTGATATTTGATCCTGTGGGTTGGATGATCGATAGATCCAAGTGGTTATAATTTCTAATTAGGTGAGCACGTAGAACCGCTTTTGCATAACTTGGTAAGACTCTCCTTGTAGAAACAATATTAGCGGTCAAATCTGGTAACACGGACATGGAAACATCAGCAGGTATAGATAGGGCCAATACGGTGGCGAGCATAGCCGGAACAGCCGATAATTAAAAGATACATGACACTGGTCAGGCAATGGTTAATTCAAAGGCCGATGGTTGATAGGTTTTGTGTAGCGGTATTGTTGGACAGAGGTGTCCAACTTATATAATCCTCAGTCGTTATAGTACCACATTGATCTATAATTGATCGCTCGACCAAGGCGTTCACGACGGTCTTGCGATCACGCGAGGTACGGAATGGAGTCGCTGACGCCAATGGGCAATATTCGCGTCTCAAAAGTCAAGCAACAGACGCTTGTAGCATTCCGTTAATTGTCCTGCTAAGGCAAATAAGCGGCCCTTAGAGCAATGCTATACTGCTATCTCACGTAGTAATCGAGGAGGAGTAGGAAAAAGCCTTTCTGACAGTGACTCATTCAAGGATAAATGCCCGAGCGCTCGCCAAGCTTTTCTGGACTTCAATAGCATTCATCTTATGGTATGAGCCGCCTGTTTAGTTCCCGTAGACAGATTTACCTACCTCAATATTCAGAATGTGGTTTCCCCCCCGCAACTTTTGAAAATCAGTTTTTTTTTTCGACGTCGGATTGCAAATATCACTTATTCCTCAACATCAACGCTATTTTTCTACATAAAATTGATTCCAAATAGAAATACTATATCTAGGAACACTTTGACAACACTCTTATTTCTTAGTTCAACTTGAGACAAAAGTTATGTGTGTAATTGCGTTTTTCAAAGCTTTGTTTCGATTTATTTTGAGCACTTCTCATGCTCCCATCAAGTCCCTATCAAGCCTCATCAAATACGTTTGATTAAAGTCTCTCGATAGCAATAGATACACACGATCGTAATTGCAATGCTCAAATTGAATTAGAATTAATGTAAAAACTATTATCAATATTTTACTAGAATTTGTAGCAATTTAAATGCGTTGATGTTGAGGCATGGATGATGTTTGCAATCTGGCGTCGAAAAAAAAAACTGATTTTCAAAAGTTGCGAGGGGGAACCACATTCTGAATATTGAGGTAATCGCGCTCCTAGCAGGAGAGGAAATTTCCATGAAAGTTCCGGGCGCAACTCTTTCTATCTTCTATAGCAATACAGATTATACTGACTCAAAAGCTTGTTTCCGTACGTGCTGCATACCTCTGCTTCACGAAACATGAAGTGTCATTTGATTCAAAAGAAGAAGATTCGAGCATCAGAGTTGAAAGAAAAGGAGATGGCGATGCGGGGTCGACTCTTGACGTACTATCGCAAGACTTCGACTGCGTGAGCAAGGTCCTCTTGCATGCTGAAGGTTCGCCTCCAAATACTTGTCATGGCTGCGAACTTACGCAGTGGGGTGGGGTTGGAGGCTGCGAGACGAAAATAGCTAATTTGGTATGCGAACTTGTGAGTTGAGACCAAGGTAAGGTAGATGAGTGGTAGAAAGCTGGCCTAGAGAGAAGTAAGTTGTTACGATTTGTAGCCGCGGTGTCTTTCGATCCGTAGCCGCTCGCCTACGCCGGCGCCAGAGGTAAATCGCCAAGTCAGGCTTCACTCATGGGCTTCCCTGGAGATTCCACCTTCACCTGAGTCTATATTCTACCGAGCCTCATGTGGTCTGAGCATTTCCTACTATCCGTCCAATCCTCTGGCTGAAGCCTACGAGGCGTGGTCCACGGTGCTAATCACATTTCATAAAATTGTAGAATAGTCCAAAACCATTTTCCCAGTTGGCCACATTCCATACAATGCGCCCAAAGAGCAGCCAAAGTGACTTATCAGAAGACAATGTGCCTGAGGTCTTCCGTCTCCGTCCCTTCAAGTCTTTGAATCTCTACGAGGTCACGGTCGAAGACTTACAGCAGTATATGTCTAACGGCGATATGACATCTGTCGAATACGTGGCGTATTGTTTGGAGCGTGTCCATGCAGTCAGTAGCCCTTCCGATACCACTCCACGGGACGATTCGAGTCAAAGAAGCTCACTGAGATCTCCCCATCACACAAGGTGAACCCATATCTCGAGGCAGTGATCGAATTAAACCCAGACGCTTCGGCCATCGCGGCGGAGCTCGATAATGAACGGCGAGCGGGCAGGGTGAGAGGCATGCTCCATGGTATTCCAATCCTAGTAAAAGACGTGCGTGACACGATTGCGTATACCTTGCAAATACTAACGCCCACAGAACATGGCCACTCATGACAAGATGCAAACGACTGCGGGCTCGTGGGCTTTGCTAGGCAGCAAGGTTCCCAAAGACGCCCACGTCGTGTCTCGGCTTCGTCAAGCCGGAGCCATCATCCTCGGCCACGCCAATATGAGTGAGTGGGCTTCTGTACGGTCGACTCAAGCATCAACCGGATATTCTCCGAGGGGAGGGCAAACCCGCAATCCCTTCGATCTATCTAAGACTCCATGTACGTCTTTCAAGGCCGCTGAAGCTGGGTATAATCATCTAACGCACAGAATGCAAGTTGGCTCGAGCTCGGGCTCTGCGGTGGCGGTCTCAGCAAACATGGTAAGCTATATGTGTTCCAGCTCTTCAACCTGGAGGACGCCTATTGATCTGGATAATTTGAAGGTGCTGATCTCGCTGGGCACAGAAACAGATACATCGATAATTGGACCAGCTAATTACAATGGCGTTGTTGGCATTAAGCCCACCGTTGGGCTTACTTCGAGGGCTGGGACAATTCCTATAAGCGAGAACCTGGATACTGTAGGCTCCTTTGGCCGGACCGTGGCTGATGCTGTACATGGGCTCAGCGCCATAGTTGGGCCAGACGAGGATGATCCTATGACACTCGTACCTTCGAGAAATTATGAGCAAGATTACTCCAAATTCTTAGCCTCTAGAATGGCTCTGAAAGGAGCAAGGTTTGGGCTGCCATGGATACGCTACTGGGATTCAGTGGGTCGGGCAGAGAAGGATGTCGCTTTGCAAATTTTTGAGGCAATAGAGAATGCTGGAGGTAAGATTATTCGCACGGACTTCCCTTGCGCCGAAGAACGTATTGCCTCGGATGGTACCTGGGATTGGTGAGCTTCATCAGGGCCATCACTTATGGATGGGCTGATGAAAGCAGGAAGCGTGGTGAACCATCCAAATCAGAATTCACCGTTGTGAAAGTAGACGCATACAATGGCATAAATACTTACCTGTCAGGGCTATCAGCATCTCCGGTGAAGACAATAGAGGACGTTCTCGCTTTCAATGAGAGTAACACTGGTACGGAGGGCGCTCAACCAGGAGACTTACCTGCTTTTGCATCAGGACAGGTTCATACTTGACCACAGGCTAGACTAGATGACATGCTGACGAAGTAGGATAATCTTCAAGAGATCGTCGACTGCGGTGGTGTGAAAGACGAGGATTACTCAAAAGCTCTGGCGCATATTCAGCATCAGTGCCGCACTCGTGGTATCGAAGCTGCTCTGAATCCCGTGACCGAGAGTGACGGTAAGGGTGAACTCGATGCTCTTTTGCTGTGTGATCGCAAAGGAGCAGGTCAACAACTGGCTGCACAAGCAGGTACATATACGTTGCACTCCTCAAGCCCAATGATACGGCTAAGGTCTTCAAAGGGTATCCTATTAATAGTATACCGATAAGTGTGGATGCTGTTGGCTTCCCTGTCAGCCTTTCCCTGCAGCACACGGCCTGGCAAGAAGGCACACTCATTAAATGGGCCAGCGCGATTGAGGATCTTGTACATCAAATACAAGGCTGGCGACCAACACCCGAGTACAAATCGTATCACTCGAAAAACATACCGATAGATCCATCACCTTGATTTAAGGTAGGGAATGGTTGCGGTCTTCGAGAAGCGTACAATGGTACACAATGAACGAAATGGAATGGAGATCGACATTATCAGGGATACTGTAATTGGAGAAATCCGTTAGTAGAGCACGGTAAACGCAACGGGGGTATCTTTGAAACAAACTTCAAGCTCAAATCACTGAGAGCATCCCAGACCAGATGCCACTCAAGGTTATGAATTCCATCAATGCCCCTCAATTGGGCGCCCGGGCACCACATACGCCACATAAAGCGCAGTCGGCGACGTTGACATACTGGCTATCGGCGCATACAGAGCTATTGCAACGCCAGTAGCCAGGAACTTTTGCTAGATCGAGGACGTGGGAGCAGACCATGCAAGTGACGGCAGAGAGGTCATTGGCCATGGTGCAGATCGGACAGGCCAGGGTTCCTTCTCTAGACTCGTTGACATTTGCTTGCGTGTCACGGCCTATATTGCTCGCGGAGATAGGTATTGGGGCCGCTGAGAGCGTCTGTGTCATCGTAGTCGGATGACTAGATCCTGGTCCTGCATTTTCGTCGTCGTGCTCCAGAGGAGACTCGCCCCTAGGACCAGAGGCCTCGCTCGAAGCACGATTCGATGCTGGTTGGCTGCCCCTATCGAGTTGCTCCAAGTCCTGCAGCTCCTGCATTTCCTGCTTGACATGCACATCATCTTGGTCTTCGTCTTCGCATATCCGGACTAAGCCATTTCCCTTGCCGTCCAGCATCCGTGATCCATCAAGATTGACAGCTTCTTTACCCTCATCAGCAGCATCGTAGTCATCGTCCGTCTCCCTATCACTCTCGAGCTCCGCTTCTGACTTCGAGATCTCCTCCTTCTTCTTCTGCTGCCCGAATCTTGCAAGAGCAGCCGCAGCGCGAAGTTCCCGCCCTCGATTGCTGCCCGCGACCCTAGGCTTAGCCTTCACCTTCTGCCCATCTTCCAGCTTCACTCTTGTCTCCTCATCAGCCCCCAAGGCCATTCCATTGGCACCAAACTTCTTCGCAATTCGCTTCTGTTGTCTCTCTGCATACGTCGACATCTGCCCAGACCCGTCATCCTTCCTCTTTCGCTTCCTGCGTCTCGACCGAAACGTGCCGCCACACAGACTCCTCGGCATGATCTCCGGCGCTGTTGGTGCCGTGTTCTCATACCGCTCACTCAACACAGTCTTCCCTCTCCCCCAGAACCCATCGCCCGTATATCCTTTCGCCCACAAGCCCCTCAACTCCTCAGCGTACTGATTCCTGACCTTCCAGAACGCGCCACTGTGATTCATCTGCATGCAATGTGCCAGCTCGTGCATCATGACCATCTGCACGCTCCGGAAGCTTAGCCATGATCCATCTCTTGCTCTTAGGACTAGCTGGACGATTTCTCCGGCGTTGAAGTTGCGGCCTACGAACTCAGGATTGGGCTCGTATTCCTCAAGGGTCATGAGGGAGAGATGGTTGGCTTTCATGATGGGGTGACATATTGCCGCGATGCGCTCGAGGAAGTCTTGGGCGAATGGGGAGTTGGGGCCTGGGAGCGGCTTGATGAAGATGATGCAAGTGTTAGGCTGTTCGTGGCGGGCGTTCAGACGGGTGATGCCGATGGGCATTGTAGATGGTGCACGCGATGGTAGGAGAACAGACAATGAGACGGCTAATTCATATGTTCGGTGAGCGCGAAGGTATGTAGAATGGTTCGTGTTAAACGAAGTAGACGTTCTGGGAAGTGCGAGTGGCGCGGTTCCTTGCATGGCGACGAGCGCTCGCTTAGGATAGGGCTTTGGTTAGCGCCTTCACGCACTCACGTGATACATTCGATGGCTGCAAGCTCAGATAAATATAATGTCGTCCAATATCCTGATTACAAGGCTCCTCTCGGTGGGAACACATGTGCTAGTGGATGCTAATCCACCAGTATAGTCTATACGTGTATGCTTCCCAACGTGATGCTGTAGTGTGCTAAATGCCCCTATCCAGTCCTCATCATTCGTGGGTATCATCAAGATTTCTCAATTGTTATCCAATCAGAAGATAGAACTCTGTTTCTTCACCAGTCGACCCTCCGGCTCCCTGCTTCCACCTCCGAGCCCCCAGAAGCTTTTCTTCGCCTTCAACTTCTTACCATCGTTGCGGCCCGATACTGGTGCTAAAGAGAAACTACTCGCCGCACCATCCTCGCCCAATGGCTGCATATAAGGCCCTGAAGACGTTCGCTGCTGCGGTCTGGCCCCATTCATCCGTGGTTGAGCACTATGCGGTCGTTGAACGGGCTGCGCTACATACAAACCGCCCTGTTGGGCGCGTATCTTCTCCGCCTCGAACACCCGCCGTAAACGGTCTGTTTCTTTATCGATCTCAGCCTGCTTTTGGCGATCACTCTCTGCTTTCAGCCGTGCTGCTTCACGCTCTTCCGCTTCGATCATCATCTTCACACGCTTGGTTTGCGCGTGATCTAATCGCTTACGCTCCCGTTCTTCCTTTTCTACCTGCTTTTTTAACCGGGCGGTTTCCGCGTCAAGCTCCCATTGAGTACGCGGATCTGTAGGTGGAGGCCGAGTGTTGGGGCTTTGGTTCTGGAGAGGGAGGCGCGGGGAAGATGTTTGCGGTTGCTGTTGGCCAGGTCTTGAGGGCAGAGTGGGTGTTGATCGTTGCGGCGGTGGAGGCACTTTGATATTTGGTACGTGAGCTTGTGCCTCGGTGATGTTGAAGGCCTCTTGAATTCGGCCATTATAAACTTCCCGTATCACAATGGCGCCGAGCAAAAGTACAACTTCTAGGCCCTTCGGGTCTTCCATTTCGATACGTGAGAGGTTCGACTCGTATAATGTGATCTCTCGAAGGTGTCTGAACAGTGAGATCGGGATGTCCGGCTCCTTGTTTTTTCTTTTGCTTCCATCGGGATTAGTTGATCTGCCAGCTATTGAGCATACGTAATCTTTTGACAGCTTCCCATCCTTCTTCCATCGAAAGTTGACTTTTGGTGTTGTTTCCGAGGCCGTAGGATCGCTCTGCGTGCGGTCTATTGAAGAAACGGACGGCTGACGGAAGCTCTGCTGTGGCATTTCAAATTCCCATGTAGTCGCTGTGTTCCATGTGCATGGCTTTACCCTGACCTTTACCTGCTGGTCTGGATTATAGAGTTGTATGACGAATTCCGTGGGGAGAAAGGGCTGAGGCGCAGGGGGTACACCTCCATTCAGCCGGATTTCCTCTTTTGTTGGTGTTGGATGACTCCAATCTGGTATGAGCAGCACCTCGCCGAACAGGATCTCAGGGTTGTAGATATCGTACAAGGCTGCAGCGTAGCGATTCTTCGAGGTCGTCAGGGATGGGTCTGGATGGCGAAGAGAGTACTCTGGCACAGCGTCGGAGCCATGGTGTGAGAAGAGGAGTGAAGCGTTATGTTTGATGCCATCGCTGGACGGCCGTAGATAGAAGGCTACATCAGAGTCAGTGCTGATCGACATCCCCGCATCGATGGTAATAATTACTAGGGAGATTCTCGTCTAACATGCTTCACTAGACACCGGAAAGGGAGTCGAGGGTGGTTGGCAGGTATGCGGAGAATGATGGAGCATGTATGGATGATCTGTAGAGGTAGCTCGTCGAGATACGGTAAAGGTGCAAAGTTTTCATCATGGTATATATCCCAGGTGGTTCACAAGGCTTTATGACGCGGCTGTGGTGCATGGCCTCCACTGCTTTCGCGTTTGGAGGCTTAGCCGAGATCGCTTCACGCCAAGATGAAGTAAGGTAGCTGCCGTCTTCCCGTGCCCAAATTTAGATGTTTCATCAACGAGCTGGCCAATCAAGACTCACAGTACTTACTCTCGCAAGCCCTTCCTCATTGACTTCCATCCCAGCTCATAACTCTCAGTCGTGTAGCATATGAGTCCGGAATTGCTGGAGACTCAGCACTTGTCATCTCAAAGGCGTCATGAGCCACCATCTCGGGTCTTATATCAGATCTTCGTAACAACGTACCACGACAGAACTGCGCTTCGCACCATAGAGTAATGTTAATCAACAGCTTACCTCCATCTCATATTCTTACTGTCAGCATTCTGTGACGAAATCTCTAGCCATGGGGCGGAACATGTGGGTTCGACGCGCACAGCAAGATCCATGCACAGCGGTAGAAACGTACCCGACACGCGTTGCTTCCTCTATGCGACCAAGACCGCAGCGATCTCTATACATATCTCATAGGACTCTTCTCAATCGACTATTTCTCTAGTCAATGATCGATTCCGTCGCCATGTTTCTCACCCCACTGAACATACAATCTCCCTCCCTGCTCCTCTACCTCCTAACCACCCTCCTCCCCCCAACCCTCACCACCCTCCCACCCGCTCCCAGCATCCTCGCCAGCCAAAACGCATCCCCACCAGCATCTCACCCCCTATCCGCCATTTCCCCCCCCCCCCCGATTTCACCATAACCGTCTCCAGCTCCACCGCCAACATCCCCCAAAGAGCCTGCTTCGCCCTCACCATCACCGCCCTCACCGACCTCGCCGCCCTCCCCTTCAACGCCCACTTCGACACCGCCAAAACCGCCATTTCAGCCCACTTCCCAGGCGTGAGGCTCCGCTTCGCCGGCCCCCACGACCAAGGCGGACTCGATGTCAGATACGCGGTCTGGGGCCTGACCAAGGCGATCCGGCACATGGTGGAACAATACGCGTATCGCGAATCGCGCTTCACGCTGTTCTGGCAGGGGATCGCCGTGGGCACGGTTCAGTTCATCAAGAGCTCCCCAGGCGGCGCAGGCGACACAAGAACCATCGGAGCGAACACGACTCTCCCAACGCGGAACCAGACACAGACCTTACTTTCAGTCAACAACCAAAGCGAGGATGGCAGCCTAAGCGACTCGCTGACCTACAGCGCGACCTTCGTAGGGCGGCCCATTGCTTTTAGGGACGCCATGATGGCCATCATCGGCGGGCTCACGCTCACGGCCGTCAATGACAAGGACGCATGGGTGGACAGCCGCGTCTTCAGCGGGTTCTTCCATTCGTACGGATGTAAATTCGTTTTGGTCACGCCGGCGATCGCCCCGCAGCCTTATTACCATGTTAAGAGTGGGCTTGTGACGGCGATGCTGCAAGCGGCGGGCATGTTCTATATATTCCGCTCAGAGAGCAGAGAGCTAAGGATTGTGATTGTGGAAGAGCGAACCACCGTCATTGCAGCGGGAGCGCTCGTTCTGCGTGATGTAAGGGATGTAGGCATGGATACATTGGGGATAGGACGGAATAATGTTTCGACGTCGTAATGCTAGTAGTACAGGGGTATCGGAAGCACAACGCTTGAGCGCCGTGTAAATGCAAGACCGCTTTTCCTCTGTTCCCTTGCCAAGCGCGTACCGCTCAATGCTCACATAACGCCGAAACCCTGACTGTTTTCGATGGCGAGGCAAAGCTTTTCCTTCAGCTTCTCCCGGCTCGAGTACTCGGGCAGTAGCAGACGGCTGAAGCAGGTGGAGGCGCTGGGTAGTCGCTGTTCAACGTTAGCTGAGGACTTGGTATATATCAACGACACTTACCCCATCATCGCCCGGACCATTCTGCTGGATCATAAACTCGATAGTCTCGATACCGCCAAATGGGACACGATCGCTTGCCGTGACGAATTCAAGGAGTTTTCGAAGCTGCTCTGGAGAGAACGAGCGTACAACATGCCAGAAGTCCTTGATCGTCTGGTCGTTGGCGGTATAACCGTCATAGCTTGTCGCCTTTTGTAAGCCATCCACATTGATCTCGGATGTCCCTTCAACCAGCAGCTTCAACAGGTCGGGCGTAAACATGGAGGTTGCTTTGCGATCGAGACAGCAATAGAAGCCGTGTTCGAAAGCTTCGTATTGCGGAAGGATTGACCTATGTGTTAGCCACCATATATAATCTCTCACATAACTTCTTCGGTTCTCGTTTGTGACCATGTATGGTTCTGTCCGTGATTCTTTCTTTAGATCTAGTGGGTATGGGGAGCCCTTGGGATCCAGTGGGACAGACCACCTGGCCCCAGGTATGTCCACACTGAACTCAAAGTATCTCACGAATACGTCTTCTACATCTTCACCTTTCCAGGACAAAAGATCCTCTAGACCTTTCGCCAGAGCTGGCCAACCGTCGAAGATGTCGTCCATTGTGTTGTGCAAGCCTAGGAGTTTGCGATAGAGCGCTAGAGGAAAGGTAAAAGGTAGAGTGAGTCCATTGTAGACAGCAAGTGAAGTCAGTAGACCGAGTAAATTGAACTTGTACAGAGGCTCATACGACCCTGGCTGGAACCACGACATTCGTGACTGGTCGTCTGTCACGAACATCCCTGTCATATACTGTTAGCTGTGTTGCATAGGTTTCCAATTACCGACAGCATAACGTACCATAATCTGGCTTGAAAGCCTCCCCAATTGCCAATCGAAAGAATTCTTGCTGAACACCTCCATGATCAACGCCCTCTTCACCTTCCGCGGCTCCGATACGGACCTTCAAAGGTTTGAGAATTTCGGGCTTATAGCGCCTCCACAGTTGATTGAAAGCGTCAGTGAGAATGTTTTCCCGACTAATCTCTAGCACGAAGAAGTTGTGAAGCTCTTTATTGAGCCTTTCGCGACGACGGATTGCCCCTAGGCCGGTCTCATGGTTGGTCCATGTCATCAGTGAGAGTAAGCGTCTGGTTAATAGAGATCCCTCGTAAGCCTTGGACATGGCTTCATAGTTGACAGCCCGAAAGTATCCGACTAAAATTGAGTCTGGGAAGAGAAATGGATAGGATAGGAGGTGAACAGAGTCCTTGTCCTCCTGCGACTTTACCCATTCCGTAGGCATTTGGACAACGTCTAAGCGATCCACGATATACCAATTGACAAAAACTTCTTTGAATATGATTTGAAAACGTATCCGGACGCTATGGTGATCTGTAGCATATATTAGAAAGGCTCGAGCAACACCCGGGGAGTACAGACACAAGTGCGCCAGAATCTCGGCAGCTCCCCAAAATGGCCCACCTTTGGCCACACTGGCCTTACCGTTCCACTCCTGGATCATAACGGTCCGAAGCCACTCGATAATCACGTCCAAGAATGGGGCACAGTTGGGCGCGATGCCGGACATACGAATGCAATAAACCATTTCGGGGCTGTAGAAGTATTTGTGGAGAACATTCGGAGCACCAAGAGAGCTCACCGGTGCAGCGTCGCCTTCCAGACCCCTAGCCCAATATAACATTGAAACCTTGATCAGCCTCTTCAGGAGCTTTAGAGCCATGTCGTCCTCGAAAACATCCATTATCTCTAGTACCTTTGTACGAAGATCTGCATTCTCCGGCAATATGCCACCGGCTGGGATCGAACGACCTAATCTGCGGAACCGCAAGAACGCGTCCCAGTGCTTCCAAGAGCGTGTTGGCACCAGGGCGACAAGCGATGCTAGTACCACATCCATGACCTGAATGACATCTGCATCCCTCAGCTCGAACGCGTCTTCTGGTTTGCTCTCGACGCCGACTCTAATATGTGACTGAGCACATAGGGATCGCTCTAATTTTCCTAGGCACGCCCAGAGACTCGAGAGAATTGTCGAGGGATAGGAATCGATCTGCATGAGCTGACGCAATGCGCATTCAATTTCTGTGAAGTAAGCACGAAGTGGCTGCATCGGAAGTCTTGGGTTGCGCGATGAACTTCGAAAAGACATGAGAATACTCCTGACATTGCCGAGGACGTAAACAATAGACTGACAGGCGAAGTCGGCAGCTCTATCTTGACTAGTGTGACCAGTATGTGACGGCGCCAAGCGCATCGGGTCGACTGGACGCTCAAAGGAGCGTAAAAATTGATTATCCGCGTGTACGCTGCTTCTGACGGACGCGACCAAAGCTTCTACGTTTTCGTGGGTAAAATGAGACAGAGTCTTGGGCGCTAGTATCGAAATACCACAGACTAACCTAGTGATGGCCGGACGCGAAGTGATGAGCAAATGCTTAGGTATCAAGCCAGATAAGACTGGTTCGAGGAGATGATGACCACGCTTTGCAGCATCCAGAGAGTATTCTTCGGCTGTGGAGACAGACTCTGCGCCTTCGGCCAACAGATTGTTGGCAACGAGATCTTCGTTGTTGTTCGGTGGTCCATAGGATAGGGGGGTCCCCATATCTGCCGTGCCCATTATGTCTGCCCGACCTTCTGCAACTTCCACCTTAGGAACACTCGCATTCGCAGTCGGCGGACATGACTGGTCATGAAAGGCACTCCGGTTAGCTCCATTATCCTGCGTCTGCGCTTGTGCATGGTTGTACGAGATCCATCGCAACAAGAGGTCCGGAGTCTTCGCAAATTGCAATGCCTTGAAGACCAGGGTATCGAACAAAGTCTGCGAGAAAGACTTCGGGTCTTTCTTGACTATTGGGGCCGGGCCGTCCTGGTTCATCTTTGGTACACGCTTTAACGTCGATGGGGAACGAACTTTCTCAGTCTTGGGGCTGGCTCCATCCCGTGTGGTCGTCTTCGTATTCTCTGGTCTGATCGTTGTCCCCTCAAAGCGTACCGATTTCTTGCCCTTGTGTCCAGCTTTTCCGTTCGGCTTTTGGCTTGTCTTAGTATGGTCATTCGATTCGTGTGCGATGTTACTCTCGACAGAATCTGAGAATTCAGGTGCCATGTGAGGACATAGGTATTGCTCCGGGTAATCGTCACTAGCCAGGTACGTAGCCAGAGCTCGAGCACTAAGCACCGTATATGGGCGGAAAGGACCTTTCGATGACCGTTTCTGGGAGTCAAGACAGCTGGGGGTCGTACACTGGGAGTTCCCGCAGCCATATCGCATTTGCCGATAGAATCTATGAACATTAGTCAATTGGTGAGCTCAAGAAGGGGCATCTGAGCAGACAACCCACTGGTTCAGCAGTTCTCTGCATGCGCGCCGTCGCTCGAGGTAACGATGAGGCAAAGCTGAAGCGGGATCGTCCAGAATGATGGTGCGCTCGTGTATCAGATCATTCGCTTCATCGAGCGAGACTGGGGCATGGCCCCATTTAGTACAAAAAACTGAGCAAGCTGAGCATGCTGAGGCATTGGCGGCCGGTTGGTTCCCACCATGTCTTCCCGTCATATCATCAAGTCGAAGAAGTCCCGGCAATAAAAGAGATCCCTGAGGTGCTACCTAGAGCCTGCTTCTAGGTCGATGATAGCATTTGTAGGAATGCAAAGATAGGGTCAGAGATTAGTCATTAAAGCTATTGACTGCTCTGATGACGGCAAGGCATCGCTGAAAGGGTCTGCCTTTCGTTTTCGCTTCATTGTCAATGTTGGACACTCGGGCGCTTTCAAAATAGGATAGCTCCTTCCACCTTTCAGGTTCAATACAATTCATCTTCAAAAAAGAAGAGCCGCTTTTCGGTCCGAGGTTAAGCCGCTTCCCCTTGTCATTCGTCATGCCGATCATCTGACGTGGGGTTAGACTAGAAATTGAGCGCACTTTGATGATTTTGCCTTCCCTCAGGTACGATACGCACTCTCTTCGCTGGCACAGCTCAGTAGTAAATATTTGCCTTCTTAACCAGTTCAATCCGCGCCAGCTCAGTCCGAATTGCAACTCTTCACCCCTTGCATTCTGGAGCGGACATTAATTTTGCACAATATGACGAGCATCGTGGCAAGCCGATCCACTCCCGTTAGACCTCAACCTGTGACAGTCTCAAGCACCGTGCAGTCCCACCCTTACACATGCAATACCTGCCAAGTGGCATTCAGGAGCAGTGAGCTACAGCGAGGCCACGTGCGAGGTGAATGGCAGTATGTTAGGCTCATAACGTACTGACCTGACCATTCATTGACGGAAGTGCAGCCGCTATAACCTCAAGAGACGAGTCGCCTCCCTGCCACCCATTTCCTCAGAGATCTTTGCAGAGAAAGTCATAAACGCTCAAGCCTCCACCACCGCTGCAGCGGCTAGGGCGTCCTTCGAGAAAACATGTGCGGCTTGCCAGAAAACGTACTACAGCGAGAACGCCCACCAGAACCACTTGGGGAGCCAAAAGCACCAGCTCAATGTCACAGCTTTAGAGAATGGTAAGGTTCCGGCAGTCGCGGATGACAAGACGGATTCTGTCATGAGCTCTACGTTCTCGTTGGGCGAGCCCGTTAATATGACGCCTGCTGAATCTGCGGGTCCATTGGAGCCAGCAACTGATACCGTGGATCTAGAGGCGGAAGTAGAGTTCTCAAAAGTCGTCAATGGTATCAAGGAAACTACGATTACTGACGAGGAGCCGGTGTCTCGGCGACCTACTAGACCACATCACTCGGCCGGTGAGCAGCGGTCCCCACACCCATTGTCTCCCATCAAGAAAGAAGAAGAAGTAATCTCAACATCGGAAGTAGCAGCAAAGCCTGCAGTGGGCTCGCTGCCACAGTGCTTGTTTTGCAATTACGCTTCGCCTTCGTTCAAGCTCAATGTACATCACATGACCAAATTCCACGGCATGTTCATCCCGGAGCAGGCCTACCTGGTAGACCTAGAAGGACTTATTGAATATCTCCATAAGAAAATAATCGAAAATCACGAATGTCTGCATTGTCACAAGTTGAAGGGCTCAACAAGTGGCATCCAGACACACATGCGAGACAAAGGCCATTGCATGATAGCGTTCGAGAGCGAAGAAGAAATGATCGAAGTGGGCCAATTCTACAACTTCTCAAGCACTTACTCCGATCAAGATGAAGACGAGGAAATGGTTGACGGCGAAGAAGGGACCAGTGGCGGCGTCAAGCTCGGATGTCCCAGAGCCGCAAAGATAACCGTTAGCGACGAGAACGGCGATCAGGAGATGGGCGATCCCGAAGCTGCTGGCGAAGGATGGGAGACAGACAGCGAGGATGGCGAGGCGAACACAGAAAACTTAAGCAACGAACCCTCATCAGCTCCCGAAAAACCACCTCCCAACGTTCGACGACCCTCACTCCTCACCGCTGGCCGGCGTTACAGCGCAATCGACGACTACTGCCCTAATCCGCGCTCCCCCAGCCGCGCAGCCTTCACCTCCGAGTACGAGCTCCACCTCCCCAGCGGCCGCACAGCCGGCCATCGCTCTCTAGCGCGCTACTTCCGCCAGAACTTGCACTCCTACCCCACGCCGACGGAGCGCCTCCAGCAACAGCAACTTACGATCGAGGAGGGCGCTTCCTCTGGCTCGGACGAGGAGATGGCGCTGGCCCGACCTGGTGAGCGGGGACGACAGCTGGCGACAAGAGCCGACGGCGGGCTGGGCATGCTGGGCGTGACAGACGCGAAGAAGAATGAGGTGAAGGCCGTGGAGAAGAGGGAGACGAAGAGGGCGCAGAGAGAGATGCGGGACTTTCAGTGGGGGGTGAATAAGAAAGGGAACCAGCAGAAGCATTTCCGGGATCCGTTGCTGCAGTAGAGTGGATCGTATCCATCTGGGGGCAGTCCCTGAACGGGTCTCTTTTCGGCTAAGGCAATTCAGCGTTTATGCATGCATGATAACGGAAGGGGCACGTTCCAATTGGGGAGATGGTATCTGGGTATTAGAGTCAATTATAGAGAGTCAATCATTTTAGTCACACAATATAATTCCTTGCTCGAAGCAAGGTCGGCCACCAAGATCAACTTTTTTTCTTAGCATCGAGTCAACTTGCGAATCGAAGAATACCTTACTTCCAAGGCATCTCATGCCCCATGTACCCACCCACACAAAGCATCCATCTCCCCAGAACAGATATCCAGAATACCGCATCCTAACGCCGACACGAGGTTGTCCCCTAGTTGGATACCTCATACGTGGACAATCGCACACCCAGGGCTTAGAACCTCAGAGAAGTCTTGATTCTACACGGTGCGGATGAGGTATTCCCTACAATACGTGTAGGGGTTTTAGATCCTTGCCAGGACCCATTGCTGCGACCGGCATAAAATCCACTAATCTGTTCGAGATGTTACGAAAGGAAGTAAGCATCTCATAGCCACATAAGGTATCGTACGCGTAGAAGCAACATCTCGTCACCGACTTTCCAATATCGATCATTTGCATTCACTATCTAGACCCTCTCAGGGCCCTTTGCACATCGCTTCCCAAACCATGATGCGGTTCCGCAATGGGTATTCCATATCAACACCAGAAGATTCCCGAGCCCGAGTCCGCTGGGCAGACAGATCAAAAGAAGATGGAGAAAACCGCAAGAATATAGTCATACACATTAATCCAGCACCACCACCCCCTCATCCTCCGCCTTCCGTTTCCGCGGATTCAGTGCGCTCTGCTTCGTCTCCTCTTTCACACCATTACTCGCAATCTCAGGCGCCTCCTCCCTCGCGTCCCGGAACACCTCGTCGATCCTCCTCAACAGCTCCCCCACCCCCTTAACAGAAGCCACAATCCCAGTCCTCAACCCCTGCCAACCAACCCCCCTCTCCCCCAACAGCGCCTTCATCCCGCTCTCGAGCACTACATTCTTACCCGCAGCCGGGAGGTGCCGCACAAACCACTGGACGCGTTCCGGGCCCTGGCGGAGGAGGATGTCGATCCTTCCCCTGGGGTTGCGATAGCGCAGCTCGTACCATTCCGCCGAGCGGGGGAGGATGTCGACTGGCTCTGAGTCGTTCGAGTGGGCGGCTTCGAGGGCGGAGAGTTGCTGGAGGAGGGGGGAGGTGATGCGCAGGTGGATGAGGACTTGGGCGAGGCCGCCGGAGGGGGAGCGTAGGATGGTGGTGAGGGCGTCTTCGATGCGGAGGTGGGGGCTCGGGGCCGAGAATAGGAGACGCATGG
>JAABUQ010001428.1_pt1 | contig 51361 bp, 46 predicted proteins | sample 5560001 | NCBI WGS metagenome assembly JAABUQ01 (sample SAMN10711888, study PRJNA513371) | rock metagenome | isolation source: Antarctica rocks | place: Antarctica: Victoria Land, Finger Mt nord | collected 2015-12-18
ACCTCGAAGCCAGGAACTCGCCTGCGGCTTTGCAGAGTGCGGTCAAGGCGGCGGCGGCGGCGGTGGTGATGTAGGCTTCGGGGTCGTAGAGGCGGGCGATGAGGGCGGGCCAGAGGGCGTGGATTAGGGGGAGGAGGTTGTCTGTGTGGGGGGCGAGGAGGGAGAAGGCGGGGGGGAGGAGGTTGAGGAGAAGAAGACGGAGGGGGGGGGAGGGGGTGGGAAGGTGGTGTTGGGTTAGAGTTGTGATGGAGAAGATGGTGCGGAGAGGGGAGGGGAGGGGGGAGGGGGTGTCTGTGGATGTGGCTTGGGGGGGTTCTTCTGGTGGGGAGGAGGGAGAGGGGTTGGTTTCTGGGGGTGGGGAAGGGAGAGGGTCGAGGTGGGAATTTTCAATTCGGGCTTGTTGGAGTTGGGAGGCGAGGGAGGCGAGGGAGGTGGGTTTGTAGGTTTGGATGCGGGGAAGAGGTTCTGCGGTTTCGGTGATGGCGGTGGCAGAAGCGGCTTTGTTGGCTGTTTCGACGATGGCGTTGAGGACGCTGAACATTTGCTCAACGAGTTTGGGGTAGCCGTGGTAGCATTCTAGGATTGCGAAGATGGACTCGACGAGGTCGTCGAGGTAGGGGATTAGGGTTGCGCCGCAGAGCTTGATCATCATTGTCAGGACTTGCGGTGTCTGGGGGCTGATGTCGAAGGTGTTGAGTTTTAAGGCCACAGCGTTGACGAGGTAGTCGACGTTCTCGATGATTAGGTCTTTAGGGGTAGGATAGCTGCAGGCGGTGGAGACGATGGAGAGGGCGGTAACGGCATGTCGTTGGAGTGCGGCGTTCGGAGAACCCATGCGTTCGAGGATGGGATACAAGGCGTCCACAAGTTCAGGACGGAAGTCTTGACGTTGCTGTTGAGCTTGGAGCGCAATGGCTTCGAGGGAGAGGGCCTGATGGCGCCAGTCATTTTCAGTGGTGTATGTTTGTTCTGAGAGAACCGCAAGAGAAAATGCGTACAGATCGTCAAGGACTGGGTTGCTCTGCTCCGGATCGGCAGCACTGGGATTCAGAAAAACATCAAAGTCGTTGCAGGCAGCTTCGTGCTTGGACTGCATTTGAATAGCCAGCCAAAGAGTGGCGATCTGCTCATCGCCGGACGTCGTTCTCAGAGTCTCAATAACGTCGCGCTGCAGCGTCGTTGCTATTGTTGACCTGCTAATTTTGTTTGCAAGGGACTGAAGCCCCTCGACGGTAGTATATTGACTGATCTTGGTGAACATGACCTCAGGGAAGATCACGGACACCTCTTTTGCCTGATGTACGCGCAATGCCTGATCGACCTCCACATCTGACTCTGCAACGTCTTGGATTGTCTTGGATGCAGAAGCTTGTAGAACGGCGGAGACACTTGCCCTTAGATTACTGATCATCGCGTAATTCAAGGCGTCTGAGACTGTGCCATGAGCGCTAATGATCTCGAAGGCTATTGATATCTGATCCACCGTTCGCTTCTTAGGGGTGTCATCATTTGACTGCATCACTCTGGGTAGAGTGACAATCCAGTCATGTAAAGTGCTTTTGAGACTTTCCAAGAGCTCCGAATTGGTAGTAATGACAATTCTGAGATTGTCCAACAGCTCGATAGTATCGACAATGGAACTTTGAGTACATATTATGACCGAGGTTTCAATCATCATCGGCACAGATTGAGGCAGCGACCGTCGACATCTCTCCAGTATTGACATGCAGAGTCGAAATAATGCCTTTCGAACTTCTACCTGCTCATGGTATCGTAAAAGGAGAACATTCGCGAGAGCAAGCTTGACTTGCGTAGACGTTACTTCTGGCCATGAGTCTTTCGGTCTATCCTTACGATCGTAAGGTACAGTCGCAACTTGACCGCCCGACTCCGATGGCGCCAATTCTGGGTTCGTATGGTCGCTAACCACCTTCACTATGATCTTGGTCAAGACATCAAGGCTACCCTGCAAGGTTCTGTAGGAGCCTTTAGAGCGACTGCCGGCTGACAGCAGCTTGGTCAAGGCTGACACCATTCCGGGGAAGAAACTCTTCAAGGCCTCCTTATCTGAAATACTCGACAACAAAGCATCCAAGGCACTCAAAGCTCCTAACCGTACTTTGATGGAGGGACCGCTCCCCACGCCGTCCAGTAGTACGGAAACAGTATGTCCGAGAACAGGAAAATTAGTGGCATCAACCGAGCCGTCACTGCTGAGGCCGGCAGCATCCGAGGCTCGGAACAAGCTACCCAAGCATGAGAATGCCGCTGCTGCCAACTCTTCATTGACGTCCTTTGTTTTTCCCTCAGTAGCGCTTCCGCCAGCCAGGAAACCCAATAGTATGAGAAGTTGCTTGGCCAAATCTGGAGCAATCGAGTTCCGCCAGCCGCGTGAAATCAATATTTGAAGGCACTGAAGTGCGAGCTCGGTCGCTCGGACGGGAATTGTCTTATTCTCTCGGAAAATGTGAGAGAGTGGAAAGAAGACATACTCGGCCAATTTACCATCCAGGGCGTAGTCTTGCCGGGTGACATCTTTGAGTGTCTGGTGCAAGCTTTCTAGGGCTATTACAACGTCTTTAGGTGCTGCCTTCTTCCCTTGAAAGCGCAGTGCAACCTGACTCAGTTCGACGCATGGAGGTTTCAGCTGCCACAAGGATTAGATCCGTAAGGATGGAATGAATTAATTGGCGTACCAAGCGGAAAGCTCTGGCCCTTGTCTCGTTCATATCGGCGTTGTCGTGAGCTGAAGGAGATCTGTTTGTGGTACTGTACAATGGTGCTGGATCAAGGAACAATCAAAGTGAACGACTTTAAGACATAAATCAGCAAGAGAGAGAGAATGTACTACCGTGCGAGTACCACAGCAGCTCAGGGCCCTTTATCGAAGGGAGACATCGCGGCCCATAATCAACGTCACGCCTTGCGTTTTGAGTACGTGGTATGTGTCAGCGCAACACATCCCAGTGGCGTTAATGACAGTGTACACATCAAAGATAGTGACATTATGGAGGACGATACAGTCAATATTTCTGGCCCCACCAATTTTAGGGCCTGCAGGTAAGGCTTGGGGGGTTTCAATTAGCGGACTGAGCCGCCCGGGGAACACATTGGGACTTTCCGGGTGATTCGCTCGGGCGATCTCCAGTTGACCGAAATATTGGCGCTAAGCGTTGGCCCATGCCCTGTGGTGTACAGTCTATCATGGTCAAAAAGGGGATGTCTGAATTACGCAGCATTCCCTCCCTGCATGAAAAGCAGCTTTCAGATAGGAACTGGCAATAGCCAGCCGCAAACTCATCTGATTTACTGGAAATAGCTGAACAGACAGCTCATCAAAGATTCCACGCTAAACAGCATCATCGGTGCCTACACTATGATACATTCCACTCTCGGCATCCTGCCGTGGACGCCGCATTCTCATTCGTGAAGGAGTCTCATACATTCTGGTGTAATTGACCATCTCACCCCCAAGCATTGCGGATCCAGTATCTCTCTTTCCAAAATATGGAGCGGAGTCGCACCAGAAATCTCTACAATTGGTAAGAATTCCTCGGGAAAATGGGTTGCCTCGTCTTCGCGACCCCGCTGTGCCCTGCGCGGTTGCGACAAAAGTGTCTAGGCCGAGTAGCTTCTTCCATTGCGCAAAGCAACCTTCCCGTTGACGATGTCGCGGCCGATGACCAGGGATAGCTGGATCGGGACCCATACCGGTGTCGGTCAGCTGAGCAGCACTCATGCTTGTCGTACCAGATGTCATCATTGCCGTAGCCGCTTCTGCTGCCTTCGAATTGTGATGCACGTTTCCTCTCATGCTCTCAGTTGTGGTCACGGCTCTGGCAACCTGTACAGACTGCACAATGAGAAGCATTGTGACCCACACCAGCTGAAAGCAGGCCCAGACGGTTACAGTAACGGTGAACGGGTCACGAAGGGCATAAGAGCATATGTCTTCAGAAGGTGCCCAACACTGCTTTTCCATAGGCGCAGAGAGCTGTTTCAGATCTACAACATTAGTATAGTAGGAGGTTCGATTGAAAAGGTCGTACTTACAACTCCAAGATAGATAGATGAAAAGTATGATACCGATCTCTAGGCCGATGATATACATTACAAAATGTCGAAGGTTATTCGCAGCTACGCAATTATGTACCCAAGGGCAATGGCTGAAATGTCAGTGTGTACACTCACAACGAAAGCTTAGAAGGCTCACTGATCAAGTTTCGCAACACAACGATTACACTTCCTGCAGTGCTTGCTTCGCAGTGGCATTCTAAGCATGCAATGGACGCAGAAGTTCTGTTCATCGTATTTCCACAGGCTAAGGAGTTCATCCACGATCCCCTTCTGTTGGCTTCGGCTTGCTGGTTTCGGGACATAACCAGGATCCTCGGTCATGCTAAGAACATAGAAATATGCACAAAGACCGAAGGGTAGCAAGAAGAGTAGGTTAGCGAAAGGGTTCGACATGTAAGTAGCTGTGTATGGTCAGAGGCAACAAAATCGGCAGGTCTTAGAGGCCTACAAGGAAGTATTGTCAGAATCCATCGTACACCAACCCAAAATAGACTCGCTGCGAAAACTCCCGCTAAATATGGCTAATATGCGATTAGTACTGCAATGTCAAGCTCCTTCATAAGGAAGCGCTTACTGTCTTGTGAATATGCTTCATGTCTGAAGGAGCCCATTGTAATAGATACTGGACAGTGTACTGGAAGGTATACGCAAACAGCGCGGACAGGATTAGTGCCGCAAAGACCATCACCCTACTAAATATAAAGAAACAGATAAAGAGGAGCAAGAAGGGTGAGAGGAAGTAGAATCTATTGTAGAAGCTGCGCTTGCCAAGCAGCGAGGTGAACGGGAAGGGAACTTTTCTAGCGGAACCATCATTTCGAAAGCCGCACTCTCTCAGCGCTCGGTGCCATGCTGTAGTAGACCCCATTTCCTCGGAGGTAATGGCAGGGGTTTTTGCCTCGTTAGTCTCCGCAAATCGATCACATCCGTATTCAATGAGCTTTTGTATGCAAGCAGAATTTCCTTTGACCAGAGCCCAGTGCAGTGGCGTCAGGCCATCGTTGTCCCTGCTATTGATGTTGGCGTCCCACCGTAGAAATAAATCTACCACTGCCGGGTATCCCTTGTAAGCTGCCCACATCAAGCTGGTATGGCCTTGAGGATCAGGCGCATCTATTGGGATGTTCTGCTGAAGTAAATAGATCAAGAGGAAGACATTGCCGTCATGCGTAGCCAAGTGAAGTATATTGAAGCCTTGGGCGTCTGTGATCAGAGGGTCGGCTCCGTGCTGCAAGAAAAGGCTCACGATGTAGTAATGACATCTTTGAACGGCCCACATTGCAGGAGTGGCATCAGATTCGCCGCCTTTGGCATTGAGTTCTGCTCCAGCATCGATGAGGTATTGGCACAGTGCGTAATGGTTATTTATGGCTGCCCACTAAAAACACCCATGCATTAGTCAGATATCTCAGTGGGAATAAGCAGCTCACATGAAGCGCAGTGATGCCCTCTTTGTCCTTGTATTTTGCAGAGTATTTACCCTCGTCAATCAAAGTCTGGATGGGACCGATCTCGCCCAGCATGGCTAACTGCATGATATCCTCATGCAGCGGCAGCTTCACTTCTTCCTCGGATGGCTTCATCTGCTCTAGCTCGACAGCGCCATCGACACCGCTCTTGTTTGCTTGTGGTATCGCCATGGCGGTGTTTCGGTTTAGGGGGGTCGCTGCATCGGAAGGAGCGCTCGGAGAGGGAGACCTCGACTTCATACTCGTAGCTCATCACCCCAGTGGAAGTCGACGAGACCGAGGTGTTAGACTGCTGAAAGCCATTCTCACTTCTGTACGACTTTCAGCGCTGATTTTGCCAGGTGTGCTTTCGATGAGAGATTAATGCCTGATCAATACTCCTGGGAAGCTCATGAGAGGCGCTGCGGCCAAACCTCAGCCGCAGTCCTCGGTTCGCCGAACCACCTTCAACAGGGTCCAAATGTGAGCTGCACTTCACAACACGAACAATATATCCTGGGCCACGAAGATATCAAATTCGATCAGCGTGGAATAATGGCTTGGGCAGACCCGCAAAGCTGGCTTTCCGCAGGTATGGCCCCATCGCCTTGGGCGATAGCTATCACGGCCATCGTCGTACTATCAATACCACTATTCCTGCACTTGGTGATCTACCGCTCAACGTCCACCACAACTCTCCCATCTTTCCTGCTTGTGGGACCTAGTGGGGCAGGTAAAACTGCTTTGCTGACTTTGGTATTCTTACCTTTCTCAAACCCATCATTCGCAGTATACTGACGCCTTGATAGTTTGAACAGGGTCGATATGTAGAGACTCGGACTTCGCAAACACCCTTGTCCGTGGAGGTCTCACTACCAGTTACGACAAAGAGAGGCTCTTCCAAATATCGATCCGCTAATGATCCGTCTCTAAAAGTTCACAAGAAGTTTCTACTTGCCGACACTCCAGGACATGGCAAGCTACGCTACCACGCGTTCGAAAACATCATTAAGCCTCATAATATAAAGGGCATCATTTTCATGGTGGATGCCGCTGATCTTTCCGGCGGTCAAGGAGATGAAGGCCTACGTCAGACGGCAGAGTATCTACACGACCTGTTGCTCCTTCTTCAGACCCGATCAACAAAGGCCAAATCATCAAGAGCACCACAAGAGCTCCCAGTTCTCATAGCGGCCAATAAGCTCGATCTCTTCACAGCACTTCCGGCTGTTCTGGTAAAGACCAGTTTGGAGTCGGAAATCACAAAAATCCGGACCTCACGAGACAAGGGTTTGTTCGATTCGGGCGTTGATATGAATGAGATGGATGCGGGCGAAGAGAAGGATTGGCTTGGTGGCGGCAGTGATGGAAAATTTGAATTTTCCCAGTTGGAGGAGTTCAATGTCCCTGTCACAATATTAGGAGGCAACGTTGTGGGCCCCAATCGGCCTGACGTCGAAAAGTGGTGGGACTGGATCGGGAGCAATTTGTGAAGCCGTGCTTGATCATCATGAAACGAGACGCAACTTACAAACTTGCCAGGAAAGCGGTGGTCATGGACCTCTGACGTTTCAATGGGCTGTTGCGTTCCATCCCCATCGAACTGGCAAGCTTGATGGCAATATTCAAGTTATCATACCCTTCGCTCTTTGGCCTGACTCAAATACATACGGCTGATATCCTGACCAAACCGCTGCCTACCGGTGGTACCGGTCAACTATTGTCGACGACGGCCCGGGCATGGCGAACCAAGTTCGTAAGCCTTGATGGTAGATGTGAGAGCTAAGCATCCAGAAGCACATTGTCCAAAATCGGAGCTTTGCGCGCATTAGCAGGCCACACCACGCTCAGCATCGGCGCCTTCAAGGTCGCAAATCGGTTTCAGGATTTCGTCAACGCCGTATCTAAGAGGACCTGATAAGCCGAGGAAGATCGGTCTGGTTACAACAGGGCAATCCTCCTTTCGTCGTCCGATCAACATTAGCAAATAGATCTATTCGTCACCAACTTGACGTCAATATAGCTCGTAGGATGAGACCTGGAGACTCCGAGATCAACAGATAGGATGAATCGTTTACCAGATTTGTGAGAGCATATGCAAATAATCGAGATTTGCTGGGTCCAATGTTGAAGAATGCCCACCTTCTCAAACACAAGATCTCGAAAGCTTGATTCTACGTTGCCCAACCGCTCGCTGAGTCCTCGCTATGCAACGCTATGCTGAAAATGCAGAGCCACAAACACCGTCTCAGCTGTCGGCCGGATCATCAGCCGTCTATCTTTCCCTGCTTGACGAGCCACGTCAACAAGTCGACCTTAGTGACCACCGCAACCGGCTTCATGACTCCGTCATTGCTCTTCTCCGTCACCACAGCCGCACTATTCCACTCGAAGAACCGACTCAGCGCTTTCAGCGGCGTATCGAGTGTAATCTCAACAAACCGCTTTCCCTTTCCCTCGCCACTTCCAGCAACACCATGGCTATCCGCCTCTCCATTCGTCATTTTCTCACCCTTTCCGGCAATGGGAGATATCGCACCAAAGTCGCGAGGATCAGTGACCACCTCAGTGATCTTGCTGAAGCTGAACATCACTGCCGATACAGGACTGCTGGCTGAAGCCCGACCCTGACTTATCCAGCTCAGGAGGTTACCTAGTGTGACCAAACCGACCAGCTTTCTGGACTTAGGCGCTAGGACAGGGAGCTGGTCAAAACCCTTGTCGCGCATCAGTTCTATGGCTTCCGAACACGGTGATGTAGATGTGACGGTGGTCACGGGTTTGAGGCGAAGAGTGCGGATTGTGGCGTCGGAGAAGGCGTCGGATGGTTTGCTTGATGTGAGTGTAGGTGACGGAGGGTTGGTAGGCGGTGGCGTGGGAGGAAGAAGATCGTTCGCTGCTAACCAATCGTCGTCGACGAACTGCGACTGTCAGATGCAGTCCCCTGGGAGAGGGATTCGCGAAGAGGTATCCTACCTTGCTAAGGTAGCTTCGTATGCTATCTGGCAGTATCACCACCACGACATCTCCCTTACCAAGACCCAGTTCATGAACGCCTTTGACCATGGCGGCTAATGCGCTGCCACTGCTGCCGCCTACCAGTAGGCCTTCCTCGGCTATCAGCCTCCGCGCGTATGCAAATGCCTCCCGGTCATCGGTCTTATACCAATGGTCGACCGTTTCTCGATCCAACACATCCGGTACGAAATCATACCCTATGCCCTCCACCTTGTACGCCTCATCCGCATGCTTCTGATTCAACTCCTTAGGTAACGCCAAAATCGAACCATACGGATCCGCAGCCACGATCTTAACCTTCGGATTGTGTTTTCTCAACCCCCTCGCCAACCCCGTGATCGTGCCTCCTGTCCCCGCTCCCGCAACCACAGCCGTGATCTTCCCCTCCGTCTGCGTCCATATCTCCTCCGCGGTGCCGTACTCGTGTGCGAGCGGGTTATCGGGGTTTCCATACTGGTCGAGGATATGCGCGTTGGGGATTTCTTTCTGCAGGCGGCGGGCGACACCGATGTGGGATTCGGGGGAGTCGAAGGCGGCTTGGGTGGGAGTGCGGATGATGGTTGCGTTGAGGGCGCGCAGGACGGCGACTTTCTCGGGGGACATCTTTTCGGGGAGGGTGATGATGGTTTTGTAGCCTGCCATCGTCAGCATATTTCCCCACGTCCACGAACAAGGCGTGCGGCGAGTACCTTTGACGGCTGCGACCAAAGCCAACCCAATCCCACTACCTCAATCAGTTCAAAACCTCGCCAATACTATCCTCAACTCTAGCAAGGATAATACCTACGTGTTCCCGCTCGTCGGCTCGATCAGCGTATCTCCCGGCTTGATCCTCCCCGAGCGCTCCGCCTCCTCGATCATCCGCAGGGCTATCCGGTCTTTGACGCTGCCCCCAGCGTTGAAGTATTCGAGCTTCGCATATACGGTGGCTTCGATGCCGAGGCTTTGCGGGAGCTTGTTCAGGCGGACCATGGGCGTGTTGCCGATTTGTTGGGTGACGGTGTCCAGTACCACGGGTGGCAGTTTGGGATGCGTGAGGGTTGACATGGTCGATACGGAGAGAAGCTGGAGAATTAGGAGAGGCTGAGGACTCGCAAAGTGGATAGGAACTTTTCGATCTCTTGGAGATTACACGCAAGCAGTGTTGCTTTCGTTACGAAGGTTCTTTGAAGTTGAGGATAAAGTAGAAGCCACTATGGAGCCGTTGTCGATACTCTAAGCCGATGTTAGCCGCTGATTAGGGCTACGGAAACCCTAGAATTCAAGCGTGCCCCTTTTCTGGCAGCGTTTTTTATTGGTGGGAGGTGGGAGCTGCCAAGAGAAGGAATTTGGAGAGGCATCACGAGAACGGAGTCGTGGCTTCTCCAGGCCAAGCGCAGTCAACACTACAACAGCGCTGAGCATGCTGCTTCTCTACAGATCTGAAACGAAGCCTGCTACTGTGTACCTTACAGTGTGATACGAAATCAAAGCGATGGACACCGCCTCTAATTTGGTCTTGGCGTCGATGAATCTGGCCAACGATGCTTCAGCTGATCCGCTAAGTGAACAAACCTGGAAAGTGGGATGGCTCCTTGATCACTCTTCCTTTCCCTACAAACTTCATCTCTTTCTGTTGTGTACCTGATTTTGCTACTTCTTCAATATCTCTCTAGATTGGAGACCTATAGAAATATTAGGACCTGTTGACAAACAGCTGCCCTGCACTACCTGACCTGTCAATCGCGCTCTCTCTCTCGCGTCGCACGCACCCACTGTTACAAGCCTACATCTGTCGTTCCTGAATTCTCATTGTCTGTCCTATCTCCTTCAACGATAAGTGCAAAAGCGAAGCTCGATCGTCTGGCAACATGGGGGGCCGCCAACGCAAAGGAGCTTCGAAGACGAGCCATGATCAAGACATAGAGCTCACCAGCTCCACGAGCAATGGCAATGGCAATGGCCTCGTCGAGATGCACCCCATATATACTCATTTGCCGAGGTACAACCATGTATGTCGACCTTGGAGGTCCCTCGCTCGGCCAAAGAGGGCTGCTTCCACTCTCCACAGCCCTCACCCTCGAACCAAGGCTAATACTCGAACATAGAATGGCCACCGCGTTCACAAATACGTACATCCAGATGGCGAATCAGGTCGTCGATGGTTTCATCCTTGGCATTTTAGTCGCATTGGATCCCGAAGCAGTAGTAGAGCCTCGATGCTGGTCAATATTCTGTGGCCAGTTGTCCCAGCCGCTATTGCCGTACATTTTGCTGCACCAGGGGCGCACAGATGGATTTTCGCACTCAATTACATAGCTATGATACCTACGGCAAACCTGATAGGCTTCGCCGGACAAGAGCTGGCTAGAAAGCTGCCAAAAGTCTTTGGTAATATCTGCTCTACGAAACTCAACCGTCGCGGTGGCTAATGTAGCCAGGTATTGTATTGGAGACATTCCTTGGCGGTATCGTCGAAATCATACTCTTCGTTGTTCTCCTAAAAACATCCAGAGATGTCCCAGGGAGTCCCATCGCAGGAACCAGTAAAGTCCCTATCATAAAATCCGCCATCTTGGGGTCCATACTTGCCAATCTGCTTCTGTGTCTTGGGTTCTGCTTCTTCGTCGGAGGCCTGAATAGACATGAACAAGAGTTCGACGAGGCTGTCAGCGAGGTTGGCAGCGGGCTTTTGCTCGTCGCTGGCTTTGGCCTTATGATCCCGAGCGCCTTCTATAACTCTCTGCGGGGAAACAACCTGACCCAGGCTACCCAGGCTGTGCTCGAGCACAAGGTCCTGACCATCAGTCGAGCCACTGCAATTATCCTCCTAATTGCATTCGGAATCTACGTTTGGTTTCAGATGAGGTACAGTCAGTGTTGCTTGCTGAGCACTTTTCTCGCTGATCACATTCCAGAACTCACCACGGAATCTACGACGCGGTACTAGAAAAGGATGAGCAGAGGGACGAGGACCGGCATGAGGACTTGAAGAAGGACAAGCTCACGTTCACCGAGTGTATCCTTGCTCTAGTGCTTGCATTGGCGTGTGTGTCTCTCCATGCCGTATTTCTGGTCCTCGAGATCGAATGGATCGTGGAACATAGTCCAATCAGTGATGCTTTCATGGGCCTCGTGAGTATCCTGGATGCTTCTCTCATTCTACTCTGAACTCTTCGTCGCAGATTCTCGTACCCCTGGTCGAAAAGTTCGCCGAGCACCTGACAGCCGTCGACGAGGCGCACGACAATCAGGTATGCTATACATTTGCCTCCGTCACGGGCCTGTATGCGCTAAGTTCCACAGATGAATTTTGCGCTGGCGCATGTCCTCGGAGCGACTATCCAGACTGCACTCTTCAACTCGTCGCTTATCGTCATCATCGGATGGGGGCTTTCCAAGGGCATGGTAGGTGTTTATTGCGATTACCTAAGTATGTCACTTGCTCACTGCTTCAGGATCTCAATTTCGAGGTCTTCAACATCATCGTCCTCATCATGGCCATCATTGTCGTCGGCAATTTCTTACGTGACCTGAAATCGAATTACCTCGAAGGTTCGCTCTGTATCTTGGTCTACCTCATTATCGCGGTAAGGAAAATTTGTCTAGCCTCGACTGCTTGCATTGAGCTGACATGGTGTAAGGTGGCCTCTTACTACTACCCCAATCCCAACCTGAAAGCCGGTGATACCGCCTCGGAGGGTGTCTCCACCGGCTCACCCACTGGCTCTGAGAGCTCTAGTACCGGAGGAGCGGCTGCTGAGACGGCGAAGGCAGCTCTGCGTTACATGATGGGCTGACCCCTCTTCCATTCAATCGGAGCCCTTCACCACCAGCTTCAACTTTCTCCTACATTTTACAATCTGCTTTTCTCTGTTTACGTAAGACGCAGACTTTTTTTTGAGCTCCTGTAATCCATAGCGACTTAGCGAGGAATTAGCATTGCAAATATCATCACGATCGTAGTAGCATAGAATGGCGCGACAAGTATGTAGTGCAGAATCTCAAGGTTTCATTGCCACCGCTCTATGCATCGCTCCTACAAATATCTACTCTCATTACGTTAATTAGCGAATCGAAAACCAGTCCTGACACGTTGATGTTTCCTGACAGCACCATACCAATCTCCAACCCCCAAAATCTCCACCATCCCCCCCCCCTTCACCTCCACAAGGCGCCCCCCCCCTTCCCAAACAACTCCTTCCGCCCCATCCGCCTGCAACAAGTCTGATAAAACCCTCTACCCTTCTCAGACGTCCCCACAGCCCGCTCCCCATCCCCCTTCATCAAGCACACGAAACCTACAAAACCGCCCCAGCCCCCACTCAGGCCCCTAACCCCAATAAAAAGAAATGCAAAACAAGAAGGCCACCAAACCCCACAGCGGCCTCCCGAACTCCAGCCTCCCGAACTCCAACCTCCCCAAAAGTCTGAGCTGGGGTGATCCATTGCAAAGCTATGCACTTCTGTGCCGTCTCGCTACCAATCTAGTCAATACAAATGGCGCGCTAGAGACAAATCTAATACAATGAGCTCTACAACTACATCGCTATGATCTGTGAGGAATAGTTGTTTTCGGAGCATTCTCATATGGCTCGAAGGTTGGTTTTTTTGGTCTGTGTTTTGATTGTCGACGGTTGAGTGTGAGATGGCCGATGGGGAGGGAGCTTGTGTCGTGGCTTTTTATCCTTGTCCCTCGCTTTCGGTTCAAGGATTATATCTCCCGACAGGGACGCTCCATTGAGATTGGTAGTGAGATTTGTTTTTGTAAGGGTGGTCTCCCACTTGTGTATAGTTTGACAGCGTGTTTCGAGGATCACGAACGTTATGGATGGCAGTGGCTATAGCGGACTAGAATCATCATCGAGTGCATGGAGCTATTCTTGGGTCTACAGCGAAGATTGAATGACGGATCAGTAGGTGGCGAAGCGCATGGAATCGGTCGGACAAGCGTATCATTTGTCGTGCGATTGTTCAATCAAAGAGGCATTTACTAATCTTAAGACCAGTCGTCATGCTCGGTGTAACTAGTCGGCCTGAACGAAAATGAAGCCTCATGTCAGATCTCTTGTGATTTCTTGCCAATTGGTACACCATGTGAAGTGGATTCATTATCCATGCCCACATATATTGGTCATCCGACCTTCCATGCACCGCCCGCTGACCGTCGCTGTTGAGAGACGCCGGAAAACATTCCACTGAAATCCACCGTCAAGCTCGCAGGCTTCATGCGTTCCTCCGCAAGGGCGTGGATACCGCGAGTCTAATGTACACCCCAATGCAATGCGCCTCCATCAGATGCGAGTTCCAGTCCTAGAGCCATCCCGGCATATACATCGTGACGTCGTATGTCATTCACGGTCATCAGTTCACGCCTGACGAATCGGAGTCCGACACATTGTCGGAGATATCGTTGTTCCATGCTTCTGAAAGTGTCAGAAAATACGCACGTCATGTGTCATCGCTAGGTCTACCCACCAGATATAACATCGTCGACATCCGACACCGCCAGGGCACGTAAAGAGTCAAGTGCAGCTAGACTCGACTTCAGCAAATGTTCAACAGTGGGTGAGCACAGGGGAACCCAAGTACCTTCAGCGATGACGCTCAATGGTCGATTCTCTTCGTCTTGGCAATACTTCTGAATACAATAGGTAATAACCCGGTCGACGTTTTCGACCTGTCTGGTGTCCACAGGCTTATGCTCCTGGATCACTGCACTATCGACGCGACGAACACATGCCATGCATAGTTCTCTGGCGGTTTTCTCGATCTGTTCGGCCTCGGCCTCATTATCCATGTTCTGGGTGTCGCGCCCAAAGACTAGGGAATGCAAGAGCTCTATTGTATCGTGACGTACTGACTCCTCCCAATACATGAGCAAGGCTGGTGCCCAGTGTGGAACGTTTAGAAGAACTTGACGGGTGAAGAAGGCAGCGTTTCGTGTAATCCGAATATTGGTTAGCCGTCGAGCGCGAGTGAAAAATTCGAGGTGTTCTGATCCACCATTGGCGCCTATTGTATCGACTTCCAAGGCGATATGCTTAATTACTTCCCTAGCATTATTCGGGTATGGGCAAGCTTCGCAGTAAACAAGCGCAGCGTCAAGGTACGGTGCTGCCAGTGTTGCGGGGTCTATGTTCACCCCGTTCGTAATGGTCTTCTGGATGAGGCTGAGCATTTGAGTGCACGGCTCCGCCAGGACTAGCATGCGGACGATTGATTTAGCCGCCGCCCGGTTCTGGTCCACACTAAGGATCTTTTCGAGAAAGACCAATGATTTCGGGCGTTGTACTTCGGCCCCAAAACGGATCAACTCGTCCTCTTCGGCGCTGAGCACGGCTTTGCCTTCGACTACAGGTCGATCATCACCCTCTTCCAGGGTCACTGGTTCCTCGGCTATGTGGACATGCTCCAGCAAAATGCGTACCAGATCGATCAATTTGTGGAGGGAGTATTTGCGACCTCTGTCAAGTAAGCGAAGGTATGTCCCGTAATAGCTGTTCTTTCGCCGCAGTGGCTCTTTCGCCTCGTGGTGTTCCACGATCAAGTAACCAAGGCACGTCGCAAGGAACCCCTCACGTAAGAGCAAACGCGCTTCTGCAGAGCCAAACTGTGCTATCGTTGTCAAAAGCCCGTAGTAGTCATCCCAGGCCTTGCTATTACTCGGTGTATGACATCTGAGATCCTTGAGAGACTGTACAATTCTTGATAGAGATCCAGAGACGTCAGATAGGGGTGCATCAGAAATGGAAGCCGGCATATCCTCCTCAACTAAACCGTATACTTGCTTGTTGTTGTTCCGGAGAAAAAGGAGCGCATTAGCAATCAAGGCAGCGAACTCTTCCCGAACCTTCGGAGAAGGGCACCGGAGGAGCATCGTTCTTACGTTTCTCTCGTGAAGGGTGAGCCAGTCCAGGGCAATCTTGCAACAGGCAGCGCAAGTATTGACAGTGCGTTCCAATGATTCTATCATGTCGTGAAATCCGAGAGAATCCTTTGCCCTGGAAAAGACTTGATTGAGATGTTCTAGCGCCAGCCAAATTGCTTCTTTCTCGATGTGATGTGAGTCTGAGCATGTATCTTTTTTGAAATAGCGAAGTTGCTCGAGCAGGGACTTTGCAAAAGAAGCGTGCGCAGGATCCAACAGACAATACTTGCGAATAAATATCTCGTTGTTGGTGGCAATGCGATTGTAAAGATCTGTCGCGAGCTCGGTCTTGACTGGCATCCCAACAATAGACGGTTGGTAGGCTCGAAGATCGGCAAGAATGGATTCTCTCCGTTGGTAGAACAAGCAGTACGCATTCCATTGTTTGTGATATTTGAAAGGGGGCTGCTCGACTTCCCCACCAAAACACTGATCGGGAATATTTGAAGGATCAAATCTGGTGAGGTCTGCGTCGTTGTACTCTACCCAAGTTCTGCTCTGACTGGGAGTCACTGGACGCTCGCGAATATAGGAGTAGTAATGACCAGACTCTGCTGTGCCGCTATGGACGAGGACTCCAACAAGTTCGAACACATCGGGAGTGGAAGGGTGTTTTGGGTCCTTGAGGGTATCAACATGATATGGGGCCATGTCTATTTCGCTGGGAAACTCGAATCTGTCGTTGATTTTGCTCCGCAAGCCACTCCCGACATCGTAGTCGAAACGCTTGAGGTGGAAAATCAAATTGTCTGGGATGTCCTTTAAGCAAGCCCTGTTCAATGTCAGCCAAGAAAAGGGGTAAGTTGCAACAACATTTACCGTTTCTCAGCATTCACATAGCTACCGCAGGAGGTACATGAGTATTTGTTATCTTTGTGGACGTTTAGCGCGTTTCTACCAAGATGATGAGCACACCTACCTCCTTCCATTACTTCACCAGCAACATAAGCATCCAGACTTTCCGCCAACGAGCGCTTGCCCTGGATGTCGCACTGTATAGCAGAAAACGGTTCCAGCCGTTCGGATATATGAGGACACTCCTTGGACTTGATCTGTTGCACTATCTGGCCTCCATAAAAACTTCGAAACCGCTTTTTGTCGGCGTCGGAAAGGATCTGGCTTTCGCACCTATCGAACAGCAGGTTGTAGAATTCATCTACATCCATCTGAATGGATACATCGACAGGCAAATTATCATACGTGTTGATGGAGTCAGATATGGCCTGCGGGTCGACTGACTTAAGTAACGTTTCCTGCATATAGGCAAAAAGAGTTTTCGTCTCAGACAGGAGCTTTTGCTGCTCTTCCCCGTCCGCGATGTTCGCATTCAGAATAAATGCCCGGAAGCCGATGTTCATGAATAGCTGAGTGAACAAAGAGTTCATATAGCATGTATTAGAAAGATTCCTCATGCCTGGGTACCCCGTAGGCGAGCGAATGAGCTTGTCCCTTTCGAGGTTCCAATTGGCCTCGTAGGGATATTCTTCTGAGAGTTGAGCGATGCCCCACGACCAAGCCTGTGGATCCTCACCTTCAGGAAGCAAGCCTTTCACAAGGTCCAACAATCTCTCGTACTCGGTCAGGTCGGTATTCAAGGCCAGGACGATTGAGTACAGCGTCTGCCTTGTGCGCGAATTAAGAATTGGGATCCGATAATCAATCCGGTCATCGTCAGGAGCAGTTGAGATAGGCGGAAATAGAAAGGTTTTGAAAAGCGTCTCCATCAGATTGCTACTGATAACTAATTAGAAGCCTTGACAAAGATCGGTTTCGGAGCAACGTACTTTGTCTGCATTGGCTTTTTGAAAGACTTAGCCAGCTGTATACACAGCTGCAGTAGGCTTGATAAACCATGCAAAACCCAATCCGTCTTGTCTGAACCAATACTCTATTATCCGTTAGTAGCGCCAGTAAGATTTGCAATTCCATGTACGGACCTCAATAGATCTGTGCGACAAGAGAATATGGCTCCACTCCTCGACGTTTGTTTGCATCTCGAAGCTCTCGCGGTTCAGATGGTCCAATGACCGGAAGACGACCTGAGCTACGTCGAAGAGCTGCTGGGAATTCTCAGGGTATGCAAGGCTTTGAGAGAACAGGGTACTGATGTGGTGCCAGAAGAATGGGCCCAGCTCTTCTGATGTCGAAGTATTGAGCCTGTACTATCCGTCAGTGGTCAAGCATAGTTTGGCGGCGACAGTGATCTCACGTCGGTAGAACGGAAAATATGCTCTTCAGGCGATCTGTTACGCCTTGCCTTATCTCCCAGCGCATATCTTCCAGAAGGATGGTACGAAGCAACACGGTACACCGACCAGCTACTTGGAAATGCTCCCATACACTGCGGCAATGCAGAGAAGATTCAAGTAGTACGGCAAAACAGTTCAACACAAGATTACCAGAAAGGTATGTAGCTCCCAGGGACTGCGCAGAGAACAAGCACGACGTGAGGCGCTCGGCAAAGGCAGCCGCATCTGCGATGTAATTACTAGACAATTCAGCAGACGTGGGTTCTGTGCAAAGATTAATCAGTACATGATCTGTTGAAGTAGAACCGAGAAATACAGACCCTTCAAAAATGCCAACAGGCAGTCAACCAAGCCACCAGCAATCAGAAGATCAACTTCAGTCTGCACCGAGGCACCGACAATGTCGTACGTGGTGAGAACCGTGGCCAGGAGTCGTACTCCATGGCTGATAAAGTTTTGGCTTGCAGTACCCTGTCTAAAAGTCAATATTACATTCTCAAAACTAGTTGCTTGGGAGGTACATTTCGAAGCTGGTGTAGCAGACAATGCTTGAGCGCATATACAGAGTAGAGGATTTTGAACGGCGACTGTCGAGGAAAGACGTCTTCTATCGGTGATTCTGGAGCGCATACAGGGCCAGTCACACTCTCATCGGGCGGGAATGTGACCAGAAAATCGAAGACCTATAGAAATGAGTCATTGATCAGGAAAAACCGTTCGAGATTGCGCACCTTGTTCGCCAGTGCGTCTTCGACGCCGAGCAGGGGATGCAATTTGGTAAAGTGTTTCATGGTCTCCCCTTGCAGTGGCATGGGCTTCGATACAGGAGTTATATCGGGCGCCGCGCTGTCGTCGTGGACCTTTCTGACGATTAATAGACCTTTCTGGTCGATCTTAATGTCTCGGAGAGTCCTTCCGGGTTCTTCCTGAAGATCCAATCTTTCACCACCCGCAATAACGGTGAACTTCCAAAATCCTGTTCGCTCTACAAGGCGTTGACTAAGGTCTGAAATAGACTCCAGGTCGCCGGCTTCAATGGAGTTGATTCCACTGTTGAGACCTCCGCTGAACGCTTGGTACTTCAACCGCAATGGTAGTCCACTCAAAGCCTGAGTCTCCGATGGTAGCTGCGCAATCGTCTCTTGTGGTGGACTGTACATAGGACGTGATCTTGCACCATGCACAAATTCCTTTAATATCAACAAAGAGCGGCTAAAGGACAATTTGTGGGCCTGAATCTCTTCTTCGGAAGCGACCACGATCATTGGTTCATCCTCTCCACTTGATGTGCCATCAGTGAATCCTTTCAGCGCCGTCGCGGCCAAAGATAATTGGGAAATGCAACGGTCGACTACCTCGACATAACTGGCCTCCATAGCAGCGCCTGGTGAGTCTTTGGCCTTTGGAGAATCTAAGTACAAGGCAACAAGCCTATGTATAGCCTCGAGCTCTACAGTTCCGGAAGGAACGACTGATGCGAAGCGCCAAAGTAATGTCGTACCTGAGGGTGCCACATATTGTTCCTGATCATCACGCGTCAAACGAGCGAGGCGAGACTCATAATATATGATCTGCTCCACAAACGATAGAGAGTGTCGTGTCGCAAACAAAGCTGGATCCAACTCGGGTAAGTAAATGGTTATGCATTTGTCAATGAATGAATTCCTCGTTGAGCATGTCCGGATCGCCTGGACGAGCATAATCAACGCCCTATCTCTCACGACTTCGTGCAGGGACGGCCGACTCAGTATAGAATCCCAAAGTCGCTTTCCATTCTCGATGTCCAGACTGTCCGGGGCATAGATGATTATGGCCTCCAGGAGACCTAGCCGAGGGATCAAAAGCTCATCAATGGCGTCTGGGTTGGTATTTGAGAAGGTTTCTTTTGCTGACTGATAGCTGAGTTCTCCTACGACAAGTCTGGTCAGGTCAAAGTCGTTGGCTAATCGAATGATTTCTTCTCTAGCGTTCTGGCCAAGCAGCGCGTGGATGGCAGATATACTTCCTGTAGAGAATTGAGAGCGAGACCTGATGTCTCTGACACAATTTTCGTATATGGTGTTCCTGTCAGCCTCGTTCGGGCCCAGATGAAGAATGAGCCTTAATTGCTGTGTCCCAAAGACGTTGAGCGCTCTTTTTCTCTCCGCTACTAAAGAATCGTCGGTAGCAGCTTCCCTAATGAGCCTGATGCATAAGTGATACGGTGGCAAATCCAGCTTGCTATCAGAACCCAAGGTTTTCCAGTGCTGCTGTAGGGCGAGCAATAGATGCACACCATAATCCAACATACTCTGATCGTACGACAGAAGCGGTAGCTCGCTCAATTTTGAGGTGAGGTAAAGCAAAGTGTCATAATCGGCTAGGTTGATGAAGCCATTGAGCATCGTTAGTATGGCATCCACTGTCCGCGAATCCTGACTCAGAGTGACTGTGCGCCAAATTGCATCAGTTTCGGTGGCCCGGTACCTGCGAGTGATGATAAGAAAGCCGACAATGTTTGCAGATTGGTTGATCAATTTGGGATGCGACTCAACGCCCACAAGATACTCGACAAATCTGTTGGCAAGCAGAAGCTCTGCGACATGCTGCGCGAGAGCATTCTCATATTGTCCAAGCTCGCGATTCATGTAGGTCTTATACACAGAGACTAGCTCTTGTTGCATGGAGTCGACGCCTTGGACTCTCAATTCCATGCGCCCCTCCATGAGGCACTTCCGGAAGACGAGGAGTTTCCATGTCAGTAGTGCTACCACAGATCCATGTGGACCATACAATGCGTCGGTTATGGTGGGATAATTTTGACTCATTGAGGCTTGTAACCGCTCGTCTGCTCTGGCAACGCTAGAAAGCAGACATGATAGATTGCTTACCAAGTCACGATTGACATCACCGTTGAGTGCCGCAACTTGTTTCGTGATGAGTTGCTGATAGACGGGGTCGACAGCTTGGAACAGCTGGTATGCCTTAGTCGGGAGCTGCACCATAGTGTCCAAAAGTGTCTTTGCAAGGGGTTCATCAATTCCTTTCAATGACACATAGTGCTCCATGATGCGGTTAACGAGCTGTAGCGGATAAAAAGACCTCGGAGCGAGATCTTGCGGGCTGGTAGAGCGGCTCAAAGCCAATATCAACAGTCGAGTCAGATATTGAAAGCCATTGCCAGGGGCTTCGACAAAGCGGAGTGTTATTGCTGTAATTGTTGTATGGTAATCGTAGTCGTGAGATCGGTGTAGGGTCGTCCAAAAGGGGACAGCATGTTGGTAGCTGAAGAAAGCTAAACATCGGAGGTAAGCCTGAGAGGCAAATTCGGTCTGAACGTTGGTCTCCTCGGCCATGTCCTCCAGAGCCTGGCAATCGAGTTTTACCATTCGCGTAGTCAGAGCCGCAAATGCAACCAACAAGTCTTCAAGGTCTTGGCGGTGGTCGACATCCCTGTTGTATCGTAATATCCTAGTCATGACATTCCCAAAATTCGCTTTCTCGCTGCTGAACGTTAGCCCCGAAAGTAAAACAATATCAACTAACTACCTTCGCTTCACCAGCACCATGAGTATATTAGGGAGGCTCTCCCAGAATTCTTGCTGATCCAGATACATGTCCGACCATCGAGACGACTTAGATTCTGTAGCCTCAAGGTAATCCTCAATCCAGCTGGAGATTAATTTGAACGGCCGGGCTTCGTGGGGAAAATCGTCTGTCGATAGGTTAATAACAGTGATACCGGTCTGGCTAATGAGCCTACCGTTATCGAAAGCCATGATTATTGCATCTATCGCCTGCCGTGGATGACGATTTCTAGAAGCGAACGGAAAAGCCCTTAGAAGTGTCCGCTGTAGCTCTGTAGCTTCACTTAAGCATCTCCATCGCGTTTCGCTTGGTGCCTCGCTCATGTCTTCGATCTCGGCAACCTCGATCTCCGGGCTTCGAGAAGGAGAAGAGGACACGGAGATTATCTCGGGTGATGAAGCGTCGACTACAAGAGGAACTTCAACGGTACTAGCCTCTGAAGGTGCTAACTCAGCTCGCATCGTATCTAGTTCTGTGCTAGACATTGTTGGCCCGGGCGGCGAGTTTGTGGGAAGCGGTTCCTTGACATTGATGGTGACCTTGCTGGGTGTTCCGGAAGCGGAAGCTAGGACAGTTGCTTCGTCATCCCGGTTTGATACGTTCATGTAGCGCGCAGGTGTTGAGGGGGAGTGACGCAGAAGATTGCGTGAAGGAGTGTTTGCCAATTCATCGGCGGACATGCTTCTGTATGACCGATCTCCACTATCAAGTCTTGGGCGCTTCCTGGTAAGGGATGGATCGGAGTCGTCCATAGAATCTCGACGAGGTGGGCTGGGCCCAGCAGAAATGGCACGAACGGGCGTAGAAGGTGCGCCCAACGAAGCTATTTCCATGACATTGTTGCTTTTGGAGACAGCAGCCGCGGAGGCTAGTGGAACCAAAGTGAGCAGATCAGGCGAGGTCCGAAGTGAAAAGGGTGGCTCTCCAACGGGGGTTGGCGGAGAGTCATGGGATGGCAAGTGTAGGAGCTTGGTGAAGAGGGAAGTGAGAAATGCAGCAAGGCTTGGTTGGAGCTGTGAGTAAAGTACGAGCAATTGATCGCCGTACATAAATGACGATAGGGGTCTTTAGGCAAGAACACGCTAAAACAGGCCAAGGCGGGAAGTGGGGAGTACGTCCGCTGATTGGTCGATCGTGCTGCTTGGATTACAGCACAAACATGTTGATTCACAGCATAAGAATTGTGCATTACTTCGTGCAACTTTTGCATGCAACATTCGAGGGCGGAAAATCGAGAGCTCAGTCGTTCCCCGCTCCCACATTCCAATAGTAAAGTACCGTATACATCGGAACATTAAATATCTACTAGTGCTGTACATTGGATTGTCCAAGCCCTACACGTCGATCATCCGGATGGGCCGAAGTTTCACCAGTAAATTTAGAAAATGGCTCGTAGGCTCACTAGGCTGCATCTAAGAGTCTGGAAGTACTCTATATTATTGTACTATGCCTCCAACTCTTTCCACTGTTTTGAGATAAAATCTCAGCAAACCAGTAATCAAGTGAGATTCACACGGCAAGTAGCGAATGCCCAACGTAGCAATACTTGAAAGCCAGTGGAGAAGCGGATATGGCGCTGTCAACCCGAAGAGACCGTTAACTCAAGTCTGGTCTCTAACGGTGCTAAGTCTTGCCGGAGCAAGTCCACGTATACACTTCCACCACATTCAGCCAAGCCAGCTCGAACCCACTGTGGGCGCAATTGGTGCATCAAGGGATGGTCAACCAGACTCTGGTCTTCGAGTGTGATGTCGATCAGCAAAGCCCCCTCTATCGCCTCAAATCCAGCTGGCGATTCCTCATCAAAGTCGGTCATTGTCACTCGCGATTGTTGTGACCTGAACATTGAGCCTGCATCGAACCATCTTATTTTCGGCGTCCTCCCCAGCTGGAGGCATTTCGGGACTCTGGCAAATCCGATCCAATGCCGCTTGTCACCATAGCGAGGCTTCCGCACCACCTTGGCTACCTCGGGGAACGGCCAAATCTTCTTGTCTCTCTTCAACTCCTCACCTTATTCTCGTTGTGCCTCGCTTTCAAGTAACATTACGAACATGATAGCATAGAAGAGGCCTTCTACCTACTCACAGGCCGCCCTGGATTGAGAATGAGGACACAATGAGGATTAGGACGTTTATCAAGCTCCACACGAATGGGATCCAAGTAGACATCTTGAAGCTCCCGGAGTTGTATACTGCGCCAAGCCTAACATAGATTGTCAGCTCCCACTGTTGGGGCACCTCACTTTGTGCTCCTAAACGTACAACAAGCCGACCACAGTTCCAGCCAAGATCGCTTCAACCCCGGCGATTACTATGTAGACCAGTGGCACGATCCATATGAACCGCCAACTCTTCCATTGTAGGATCAGCGCATACCCGCTTGCAGCGATATGGATCGCCTCGTAGACGATGAGGGTCCAGTAGAATGTGAAGCGCCAGATATCGGTTTGGTGATATAGATATTGAGGGTCGTCAGGCTTCCCTCTAATGAACCAATAGAGTGATGGAAACGGAGGGGTGGTGTAAGTTGGCGGCACCGATTGAGTTGTGTTGCCTCTCATGATTCAAAGAGATCAACAGAGGCCAAGGCTGGTGTGTGGTCTGAAGACCCTGCCAATTGCATGCCATCGAGCGTAACCTAAGTTGCAGTGGAACGAAGTTTGTGGACCCTGTTCCCAAGAGGAACCTCGGCAAGCAGCTAGGTCCTCCGCCAAGCCCTCCTCGAGCCCCATCTTGTATCTGCATGTTTGGATCCTAAGGGCTGGACACCTGCTTGAAACCAAGTCTTTCTAAACTCGGGACCGGGTCCAAGATGTGTAGTGATGGTGGTCAGGGCTGATCTCGTCAATGGCTACTGACAAGTCACTGACCACCCTACTGCGCGCCTTACAGAGCAGGCCTGACGGACAGGATATTTCTAGGTATTGACTTCGCAAAGTCTTATCCGCACATTAACTCCATTATTGACGCTGTCTAGGCTTCTCGGCTCGGCAACAAATCTGCTGACGTTGTTATCAAATCCACTCAACGTTACGCTTCTCACTGCGCAGCTTCTTTCTGCGCCAGCAATATGGCATCGTCCAGACGGTCTCCAAACAACAGTCCGCATTCTAGGCATATTCTATTCAGCCAGCATCCAATTTCACTCACCGAACGAGTCTCGACCATCAGTCGGTGGATTGGCAGAACCACCCCGGCTCAGCAAGGAGAAATGGGTCACGGCCGTGATCAAGGGCGCCGATGAGCGTTCTCCACGGTGGAGGCACGTGCTCGTCTTCAGCGGACTGCTTCTTGGCTTCTCAGCGAAGAATGGTCATGAGCTCCCGAACAATCTGCTGTGGACATTGGAAAAGGCTACAATCAAGGCAACAAACTCTGCACTCCAAGAACATGAATTGGAGGATGGGCTAGCGGCCAAGAGCACAGCAGTTACACTCAGTCATGTTTTCGATCTTCTCCACGACGCCCAGAAAGCCAGTCTCAACCATGATGCGCTGCTACCGCACCTGTATCATCCTTCTTTCTATGACATGGACGGCCTCCATTCCGGCTACTTCTTGAGTATAATAGACACCGATGTACTCGAGAAATTACCTGGCAAGTTCGATTGGTCTGATCGATCATCTACATACGTACGTGCGCAAGGCATAGCATTCAGTCCACTTGTTGCTTCCCTGGGACCTCTGTCACGGTTGATAGCTTTCTCGGCAGAAAATGCTCGAGATCCCGATCTGCTTACGATAATGGTGGAAGATCTTGCCGACTTCTCCCGCTCGTTGTTCGTTCAGTGGCGACAGAACAAGCTTTCCGAAATAGACGTCACAGAGGAAAGGACGTTCTTAAGCGAGGAGACTTTAAAAATAACATTGCCTCTCCTATGGCGGATATTGAGATCGAGCATGTTCGCAACTGTTGTGATTCTTCGATCGATCCTTGGTCGTGTACTCGGTGACGTACGATTGCCGATAGATAGAGGTGGGAGAAATGTCCTGTAGCTGGTGGTCAGTGCTAAGTGAGACAGCTCCTTTCATGGCGGCCCAAACCCTACATATCCTTCGAAATCTCTACTTCATCTCCTGTCGCCTGGGTGCCAACACCTTTTCGGAGTACAACTTCGTTTATTTATCAGCCATCGACATCCTTTCCAAGTACCCTGTGCAAGCCGAGGCTTTCCTTCGAGATATCAGCCCTTCGGAGACTGGCTCCATAGCGCAACATCCGCTCGATCGATGTCATGATCTCTACTTCTTGAACGCCGCAGAGCACTTTGCATTTGTGCTTAGTCCTCAGACCTGTGAAAATCTGCTGATTCCATCAGCTAAGCGTTATCTAGGTCTTGGTGGTGATCAAAGGTTACTGGAAACTTTCGAGGCCGCGCACAGCGTTATACTTTTCATTTTTGCCGCGCCGCAGAACACGGACATTGTTACAAGGCACATTGATGCATATTTCGATATCCTCTGTAAAGTAAGTCTCTTGGGTGCCGAACGTGGCAGAGTTGCTGTTCTAACTTATCCTTAGGTCTTCCCACACACGCTCTCAGCACGGCAGTTTCGCATAGCTGTCAAAAGTCTAATAAGAGTCATCACAACACCCTCTGACATTTCGGAAGTCCAGCCTCTATTGCCATCGGTCCTTCTTGAGATAGTTCACTTCCGCTTGGCGCATGCCTCTACCCAACCCTTACCACAAGCGAGCGACAGGTCAGCGCCAGCTTTAGGGGCAAGCCAGCAGCCAGCAGTTTCCGAACAGGCTGTGCTCATCTTGACACTTATCGACGCCTTGCCATTCCTTCCAATACCGCAATTAGAGGGCTGGCTACCTATTGTAGCCCAATCACTCCAGAATGTCCAGGACAAGCAGATGTTGCAAGTTTGCAGACAAAGACTATGGGAAGTTCTGAGCGATGGTGAGATGGATGTCGACCGCTCGGCGATTTGCGTTGCGTGGTGGAGTACCAGAGGTGGGAAAGAGATGGTGCTTAGTGAGCACGGCGGTTGCGATGAAGGCCCGTTCATGAGTGGTGGGCTTGTTGAAGCCTGCAAGCTTTGATTGACTCATCGGCTTGCGCCTCTATGGCCATCGTCGGTCTAAGCTAGCCGCGAAGGCCTTTCAGAACTCTGTAAGCGAGGCCTGTTTTCACCCCGTCGGAAGGTGGAGAGTGACGGAAGCAATTCGGCCACACTACGGAGGGTAACATACCTTGTCATTCAATGAATCCCAATAAAAAAATCCCGGTATCGCGCCTTCGTCATTACGATGATTGAAGGTCCTTTTTTGATGAGCTGTCACCCGGCGAAGAACGTTTGCACTATGAAGTCATTGTATCGAGGCTGGCTTTTACAAAAAGAAGTAATGGCTCTACGATTCAATAATGGGGATATACCGAGGCAAATGCTCGCTTTGGATTCGTGCAATTGTTGTGTTGTTGTCTTTACGTCTCTTTGAAGCACTCTATAACGCTTATAGGAGTCAACGCCCTTAATAGGACAGAGCGTTGAGGTGTTCATTATTCCCTAAGGTACTTTCTTCATACTAAACCGCCAACCATTGGAGGCTGAATACTGGGAGGTAACCGAAGGGAACAACAAGGGCAAAAGGGCAACTGTGATATCCCACAGCAGACACCTCCAATCACTCATCGCTCATGTTGGATCCCCTGTGTCGACACCAGCTTGCTAGTACAGCCCAGCAAGCACCGGATTGCCTCCGGCCATGGATCCCACTCATCCTCGTGGTTCCCGAGCTGTCACGAAACGACATGACTTTAACCTCCAATCAAGTGGAGCCGACAAGTACGAGAAACTATTAACTTATAGTGAAAGAGGTCCTCGACGATAAAGGGCTGCAATCAATTTTAGCCAAGCTCGATCTAAAAAGAATTGGGAGGAAAACTACAAAAAGGATGCATAGCAGAATCGGCTGAAGCACGTCTGCACCAACATTGGTACCAGTACCACAGCAACAATCCTCTAATTTCCAGCGAAGACTACTAGGTACTTCGGAACCCGGCCAGAACTTCGGGCAACCAAGCACAGCCAACCTAGAGCATACATGGTACGTACAATGGACGGCAGCCAAGTAGTGCAAGAGCTACGCCAAGACTTATACCCTCAGCTGCTACCTTAATGAGGCAGCCATCACGTAATGCGGGAACTAATGAGCTTACTTTACTGTACCATTAAGGTACCTTAGCAGCTGAGGGGATACTTCATATCCTAAGCGACATCTGATGGAGAAGGTGGCCCACGGTCAAGATAGCAGATGCGTTGACATCCAGAATTCTTCGATGCTAGCTCCTATATTTGCCATCAGCCGATTGCCTTGCTCATCGTCGCAGGACACACATTTACTGACTGTGTCATCCTGTGAGATCGATTGCATGTGGCAAGTGGGAGTGCACCGTTCCTCGATCGTCATTGGGCTGGACCTACTCTGAGTAGTACTGCGGTAGGCCATCGACTCTTTTGGTGCCGTGGTCGAGTCTTGGGACCCCTTCACCTCTACATCGTAGGTCCCCTTTTCCTCTACAAGTCAGTCAGCACTAGCCCGCTGTTGTTGATCCAAAAGAGCTGACCGCATGAATGCGATGTCTTGGCTCGTTGCTTTGCCCATCTCGTTCGTTGAGCTTCAAATTGCTGCCGATAAAAGTCATGCGCGATCACCAGCTTCTGCTCTTCCAAAAAAGATTACTCATCGTCCCTCGGAGTGTCATCCATTAGTCACTTGTATTACAAGTGATAGCACCGTATCTTCCGTCTGTATCCCTCGAGAGAATTTCTCGTATAAAGGTGGCTTAGATCCCTAATCGACCATGCGTCTAACCGTACGAGCTTCATCCTTCGCCCAGCAGCAATGGCTTCCTCAACTATTACGCCCGCCCTCTTCGCCGCCACGCCCTTCGACTATCTCATCGCCGGTGGCGGCACGGCCGGTCTCGCTCTAGCAGCGAGACTCTCCGAGAACCCCAAAATTCACGTCGGAGTCATTGAAGCCGGCCTCGATCGCTCCGCCGACCCTCTGGTCTTGATCTCAGGCTTTGTGCCCAGCTAATGGGATAACCCCGATTACGATTGGATCTTCAAGACCGTCCTTTAAGCGCATGGCAACAACCGAGTCGTCGGCCATCCGAGGGGCAAACAGCTTGGAGGCTCCAGCGCCCTCAACTTCAATTTCTGGACGCACGTCTCACAGCAGGACCTCGAGGACTGGAGCGAGCTTGGCAATCCCGGCTGGTCGTGGAAAGACCTCCTGCCCTATTTCCTCAAATCAGAAACATACCACGCGCCACCGGCTGCGGTATCCGGACAGGTCGACACGACCTTCATCAAGCCTCCTTTGCATGGCGACCACGGACCCGTCCAGGACTCCTTCCCGCCCTTCTACGACAATTTCTACAAGGCTTGGGAGCCCACGTACAAAGCCCTCGGACTCGGACCTACGGGCGATCCGAAAGGCGGCCTCGCCATCGGCGCATACACGACGCTGCTGACCATCGAGCCCCAGAACGCGTCGAGGAGCTACGCTGCCACCGCTTACTACAAGCCCAACGCCAAGCGACCAAAGATCAAAGTCCTGACCGGCGCACTCGCTACCAGAATAACCTTCCAACCGTATACCCAGCCACTGGTAGCCACAGGGCTGGCCTTCCGTGTCGAAGGGAAATCATACACCGCGACCGCAAAGCGGGAGGTCGTTCTCTGCGCCGGCGCATTCCAGTCGCCGCAGCTGCTGGAGCTGTCGGGTGTTGGCAGGGCTTCGTTGCTGGAGTCGAAGGGCGTGGAGGTGCTGTATGAGAATTCGAATGTGGGGGAGAACTTACAGGATCATATTTTAGTGCCGCTTGGCTTTGAAGCTGCGCCGGGGGAAGCAACGCTTGAGTCGTTGAGGAATGAGATGGTGTTGGGTCAGGCGTTGGCGATGTATACGGTGAATCATACCGGGCCGCTGGCAACTGGGTCGGTGTCGACGAATTCGTATGTTTCGTATGCACAGATTCTCGATGCGCTTGGGAAAGGTAGGTGGGATTGGAGAGCTACGCTACTGATTTACACCCTGCCCACTTCACGCTGCCTACTTCACCCCCTGTCTGCAAGCGTCAAGGTCCACAATAGATTGAGCGATTCCATTTTGATCTCGTCTTCTTTTGCTTACATTCCTCAGATTCCAAGCTCCCCCACACAGCAATCCACACAAAGCAGCAAGCTCTAACCCTTCGCAAACTTCAATCACCCACCGAAGCCACCGCTCAAGAGCTCTACCTCTCCGGCGCCATGGCCCCGGAGCCTACTGGGAACATTACAGCGCTCCTCACGCCCTCCCCGGTAAAATATCCCGGCAATTACTTCTCCATGCTTGCCGTCCTCGAGCACCCCTTCTCTCGCGGCTCGGTGCACATCACATCCTCCGACCCCAGCGCATACCCAGCCATCGATCCAAACTACCTCGCGCACCCGCTGGATCTCCAAGTCCTCTCGCAGATCTTGCTCCATCTACAGCAGGTCGCGCGGACACCGCCGCTCTCGAATCATCTCAAGGACGGAGGGCTTGTGTTTGCGCCGGGGTTCTATGAGCTTGATGAAAGCAATGTTGAGGCTTTTGCGAGGGATAGCTTCAGTACCGAGTATCATCCGATGGGGACGTGCCCGATGGGGCCGAGGCACGAGGGTGGTGTTGTTGATGAGAGATTGAGGGTCCATGGGACAAGGAATCTGAGGGTCGTGGATGCGAGTGTTTTCCCGTTGCAGGTGAGGGGGAATCTCGCGAGCTTGGTGTATGCGGTTGCCGAGCGGGCGGCGGATTTCGTCAAGGAGGATGCTAGGAGTTGAACCGCGTGATGGTTTTCTGTTGAGTTTTCTTTGGGAAAGACATATTTGTTGTTGATTGCTTGAGTTTTGTTGGTGGGAAAGAGATGATTGATTCTCAGTTTCCCACCGTATGAAGTTGATTTCTTTAGTATGGCTCTCTTATCCTGTTGTTGGTTGTGTGTAGGTTTTGGTCGTGTGGAGTGCTTTGGTTCTCTCCGTCTTGGAGAGCTTGGTAGGTGAGACGTCTGAGTGCATAACCTTTTGGAACCAGATGGTCACCAGCTACTCTCCGAATGAGTTTCAGGGAGCTTCGATTTATGCGAGGTAGCTAGTCTTCAGATGACCGACTAGTCCGAGCAGTGGGTTTTGCTGATACGCTGTCAATGGAATGGGAGCCCACTCCTAGTCTTCCGCCGGTATTCTACATAATCATCACCGAAGAAGGATACCAACAGCTTCTCTTCCTCTATAATATACTGATGTCAGCTTGTCCTACAAACGCAGGTATATCACCGAGAAAAGAAATCAGGTGTACTGTCACCAAGAAAAGGCAAGTCCCATACCTCTAATCCTGTGCCGGAAAAACCTCCACAGCACTACTGCGTACCCGACCAGGCACACTAGATTCCCCAATACCACCTGAGTGCCAAGCCCCCAGAAGAAGAAGCCGAAGTAACTCGGGTGCCGTAGCCTAGCGTAGATGCCATCTGTGACAAGGGTATGCCCCTGCCTCTTCTTCATTTGAACTGTATGATTGAAATTGCTCCCTGCCTGCGCCATAGCCACCGTCCTTGTGACTTGGCCAACGAGCAGCATGCCGAAGCCAAGGACGAGCCAGAGGAGATGGAGAATATTTGGCAGGTCAAGACCGAGGCGTGCCTCTGGGAAATAGGTGGGAACGAAGCAGTAGTGTACAAAGCACTCAAGGAATGCAAGAGTATGGGCGATGTTATATGCTCTTCCGTTCTGACTCAAGAGGAAAGCGGATACTGTGGCAAAGGATGGATTATACAGGGCGGTAATCTGGTACTCGAGGAAATGGAATAATGATAGGGTGGAAAGGAAAAAAGGAAGACGCCAGAGAGGTTGATTGAAGTAGGTTAAAAAAATAGTGATCAATGTCGAGAGACCAAGAGTGAGGCCAAGACAAAAGGCGCGGAACGAGATGCCGGGTAGATCGTACGCAGGCGGTATTTGAGGCCGTACCGCTTGAAGGGGTGTTTGGAACTCGCTGTCTCGAGCTTGGCCGTTGGCGTCGCTATTCGCATGATCGGTTGAGATGGAGAAGGGGTCATGGTGAATGGGAGGATCAAAGGAGGTAGATATTGCGGCCATCGCAACCGATATAGGTCTCAAAGATCCCAAAATCCGCTGGAGGCTCTGTCATGGAAGATCCATAGCTATTTGTTCGACACAGGAAGAGATAGATGAAGTGAAGTAGGAAAAGAATAGCGGGTAGCAGCTTCTCCATCTTGGAAAGTGATATGCGGCTAAAAGTGGGTCCCGCTTCGTATTGTTCCGTCAGCCCTACCCGAGTGTACCGTGGCACTAGCCAGCCGAGCCAGCCCCTGATCGACCGCGTTATTTGAAGATCAACGTCACTTCCAATTTGTTACAATCGCTCCACGCCAATCTGCAGCATGGCGAAAGCGACTGAGGAGGAGAAGATGCTCAAAGGAGAGCTATATACAGCTTTTTCACCGGAGCTCGTCAAGCAGCGTGAGCGCTGTGCAGATGCCTGTAATCGGTTGAACAACGCGGGGAATTTGACACGAAGGCAGATGGTGCAGCTATGGAGACAGTGAGGAAACTCACTGTGATGTTCGGAGAGTAGGTCATGCACTGACTTCGCTTGTACCGAAGAGTTCAATGCAATGACACGCCAATGCCACCAGAGCTCGGGGACCCAGATGCAGACGCTGCTCAATTTGGAGAAGATCCGTGGATAACCCCACCGATCCGTATGGATTATGGCAAGAACGTCAAGCTGGGCAAGAATGTTTACTTCAATTTCGGTTGCACTTTTGTAGATGGCTGTGTCATTAGTATCGGTTCTCGCACGCTTGTCGGCCCCAACGTGTCATTCTACACGGGCTCCCACCCACTTGACCCTGAGCTACGGAATGGCACGAATGGGCCAGAGTATGGGAAAGAGATCCATGTTGGTGATGATTGCTGGATAGGTGGGAATGTCATCCTGTTGCCTGGAGTGACCCTCGGCTACGGCGTGGTAGTTGGCGCTGGGAGTGTAGTCACCAAGGTACGGAGGAGTCTTGCTATTCCAATGTTTCCCCCGGACTTGTTCTCTACTGAATCTGCAGGATGTGCCTGCTCTACACGTTGTAGCCGGAAACCCTGCAAGAGTTATCAAGAAAATACCTCAACCGCCACAATCAATGCCAGGTGTAGACGGCCAGAAGGGCGCAGAACCCCACATGGCCGACCTGGCTAGGGATATAGAACCTGCAATAACGCCCTAGAGGAGTCGGCATTGCCTAACCTTGTCGTAGCCAGGCGGTAGCAATGTTCCTGAGAACGTGTGAGTGATTTCTTATCGTTTGCGCGGCAGGTTGATGACTCCGCTAGACGATTCATGAGCTCGTTGAAAACTCCCCGCTAGCTCGTAAGTACCTCAGGATGCGAAGATCGTGAGACTCATTTGCGAATTGGGATTGAAGGCACTACATCAGGTTGCAAGATGTGTCATCTTCATATCAATACAAGCCGTATATTATATGTATCAGAAACTGTCCTTCCTTAAGGTCAACTCTGGTGTGAAAATCTGTTTCAATACTTTGAAGACATATATTTTTACTACTTAACCTCTCAATCACTGGCACAGAAAGAAGGTACATCTTATTGTCTCCCAACAGCCATGCCGATCCCCGAACGAGTGCGCCGACGTCTAGCTGAGCTTGCTCAGCGCCCAGTCGATGTCCACACGGGTACACCTTATCCTTGCCATCAGTCCGACATCGATCTTTGTAGGCATACCCGGCAGGCAAACCACCACAGATTACATCGCATGGAAGCGACCTACCAGCTTACGAAGTTCAACCGGATTACGAAAGAGCTGAGCCCAGTGGAAGAGCGTGCGTACAGAAATATTAAGCATGCCCTTCAGCTTCCGGACTGGGGCCCTGATCTAGCTATCAAAGCCTTCAAGGACCTGGATCAGCTTTTCTTCATGGGACGGTTACACGGGAGAGCTTTACTTGGATGGAGTGACCCTGCAGCCTGTATTGCTAGAGTGGGTAACTACCGCACCCAACTGGGAGCCACCTCACAACTCCGCCCCGGAACCGTCAGGATCATTCTGAATATTCACATGATAATGTTCAAAACGTCGAATCCGTACATTTACATGTGGTCAACATTGCTACATGAGTGCTGGTGGTCAGTCTCTTTGGCCGGCGGGTTCCCTTTGATTGGCTTTGGATCGCCGCATTGTGTTATGAGTGGTTGTGCTGACAGACGTTCGATACAGAGTAAATTTCCAAGAACAATCACACGATCCACGCGTACTTAGATGATTATAGTCACGCATACGAGATGATCATGTGTGGGAACTGTGAGGACCTTCCATACGACGTGATGGTTGGTAGTGAGGAATGGCATGGGATCCATTTTTGCACGCAGATACAAGCCGTCCATCGCCGCGCTAAGAAGCTACTAGGACTCAACGCAATTGATCCTGGCGACAAGGCTTACCGGCTTGACAGATTCGACAGAAGCGACTTCGAAAACTTCTTCATCGAAACAGCTAACAAGAACCATAGTCGAAGGGCCTGGGAGCTTTACAATGAAGATCTTCCAATTGACTAGAATCAGCAGACTTGCTCAATTTGGTGGGAGAATTGTGGGGATTGGAGATATATGGGCTCCAAGTGAGCATGTCGAAAAGAGCATGTACGTTGACAGCTTCCGAGGCTGAAAGCTTCATGACTCGATTGAGCGATGAATGAGTTAGCACGTCGTGTTTATGATCCTGACCGGATATCTGAGAAATCGCTCCTTGCTCTGTATTAGCAACTCTAGCATCCACTCGGTTTCACGTTTGCGAGCATTGAGTACTCGTCTGTTCAGCTCTCGAACAGTCATCGTCAGCGACAGGATCCCTATTTGGCTCAGCTATCTAGTTCACTTTCCTGTTTCACTCTGCGCCTCGTCACATGTAAGTACGCTTGCAAAGGTCTCGTTAACAATGCAGTGTCATCGTTCGAGAGGAGTCATAATTTGATGATGGTTTGGGAGGTGTTTCTCTGTGTCAAGGTGGGTGCTTGAACTCATGGCACAATTTATTGCAGACTCGGTTCCGTTAATTTCTTAGATAAATCGGTCTTTTGCTCCTCCTACTTGAAGCTATAGCGTGTGTACTTCGCTTGCAAAACTATGGCTTCAACTCAACCGGCTGGATCTGAGCCACATCGACCGTTCATCAATCGGAGACGCTACGTTAACGCCTTCATGAAAGTCTCCCCCTATACAGGCAGCACATTTTACGCTTGCTCCGAGAACGACATCAAGGCTTTGACCAACGATGATTTCAAGCGTTTCGACAGTCCTGTTCTTGAGGGTCTGATTCTTGGGGGCCTGATGTCGATGGAAGAAGCAACGGTGCAACTCGAACGCTTCCTGCTACCAAGCAATCCGGTTCCGAAATCGGCGACGAACGCGCTCCAACGGCTCCGGAACATGTTAACGTGGGAGAATCATGAATGGGGACCTGATCTCGTTGTGAAGAGCTGCTACGATTGGGATAAAGTGTTCTTCAACAAGCGCTTGAAAGGTCATGTAACAATTCAGTGGAGAAACCAGGAAGCCATAACCACTGCTCTCAATCCTGGCCTCAGTGGGCAATGCGTCAGTAATGACGTATCCTGGCGCTGGGGTCACTGTCGAGTCGAATTAAATGCAGATAGTCTTTTGTTGCTCCCGGGCACTTGGAACCTCCGGGCTGGCGAACAGGTCGTATCCGCTTTCCAATACCTGTGGGCAGTCGTACTGCATGAGTACTGCCATGCTTACCTAGCCGTTCTCACCGGCCACAACATCACCGATTTGGAGGACCGCGCGGCTGGGTTTGACGGGTGTCATGGGAAACATTTTCAAAGATGTATATACGCTGTCGATCAGCGTACTCGGCAATTGTTGGGAATAGGGGCTTCTCGCAACTATCTCGGCATGAGCGGCTTGCCTATCAATTTCTATGATGTCGAGAATCATGTGGTTACACCCCACACAAGCAAGTGGGCTGAGCTGAGGCAGCAAGGATATCATCGAATACTTCAGGCATGCCAGCATAGTCTGCGCAGAGTGGTATTCCGCCAGCAGCAGCTTATCAAGGCTAAATAAGCACGTTATTGGTCTACCTAAGGCCCCACGAGCCTCAACCAAAGTCCTCTACGCCTGGATTCACACAGCTGTGATAGCCCGCAGGAGAAATTGGTGTCGCTGTCAGGATTTCTAGTTTTCTTTAGGTATGCTACTTTTGAAGGTCAAATACGTCAGCACATGTGTCACAGTTTGATGTTTATCCGAACTGCACAACTGCCATCCAGCAATGGTCCTCCATCACAGACTGTTTCACTGTCAATGATAACTGCTTGTTCCCCCAGACCATCTGCCCTATGTATTCGATACTTCTGTTGCCTGACATTTAACCACTTTAGAAAGCTCTGCTAGCAAGGCTTGATGTCATGTTTTACTCGCTCCATGGCCAGTAATACTCATCCTCGAACAGTAACAAAGGGAAGACAATGCCTTTGTTCCTTCGGGCTCACCATTACGATTGATATTCCATTCCTTAGTTATTCTAGCTTTGCACCTCCTCTTCAACATGCGACTAGGGCACATGATGTCGTCCATCTCAAGCAGCAGCCCGCTGAACCAGGTTTAGAGTGGACATATCGCGTAGTAGTGTATGCGTTGATAAAGCCTTTTTGGGTGATATGATGAAGATACAATCTCATGGTACTAACCTGGCTTTTCCAAACTACAATATCAGAACGATTTCCGTAATTATATCATAGCGATGGACGCCGTAAGGTCATCAAAAAGTTTTGCTGCTGTTTGATTAGACCTCTGGACCAGCCCTGAAGCAGCCCTAGAAGGAAATCGTCCACCATGGAAATCTGCCCTCAGAAAGGAGTTCCAAAATCGTTCTCCACCAAACGACTAACAAAACCCTCTTCAGATGGATCCCCGCTCTGAGGAACTACAGACAGGCGGTGCTCCTTTGTAATTGACTCCATCCCATGGCGGGGTCGTCTCGAGAGGCCACTGAAGCAAAGGAAGCAATAAGAAGCTGACTTGGGGAACAAGGAATGAAGAAGAGGGCAGAAAGATGCATGATAGCACGTCAAAAAATCGTTCGGAATGGCGATCTCTCATCGAACTGGTACCGATACGGTATGCAAACGATGCGAAAGATACAATTTTTGTGTGAAACGAACGAATCTGCTCTTTGTGGCATACCGTACAAGCATTAAGTACATATGTCAGACATTGATGTGAGGCTCTTGTATTGCTTTGCTCGGTTGGCGAGCTTTCCTTTGGGCCCCTCCTATGCCTACCTTCTTGAGTGTGAGTGTCGACAAACACATGTCATGAAAACAGATGTATCTCACAATTCAAGGCTGGGTCATAGGTCATAGAGCTTCCAATGCCATCCTACCTACCTGTGGCACTCAAGGTTAGTGTTGCTTTGATGCTTAGACGGCCCTATATCACCTGTTTCTTTCACTTGTGCATTGTTCTTTCCACTTGTGCCTTGTTCCTTTTACTTGTGCATTGTCATCCGCTAGCTTTCCCTATAGTTCACCACAAAGACTTTATCACCTCTGTCGTACAACGTCTTTTGTGCCTGGACTACTTAATCTCACCCCATGCACATGCAAGATGGAAGGTTTGCCTGTCGATCGAAAACTCAGCAAGTCTGGTACGTAAGCATACGACAAATCACTGCAGCATACCACCGTAGGTCCTCTTGAAGCCCGCGGATTCCACCATGGCGACGCAGATTATTGCACAGTGTGACGATTTTAAAAGGCTCAGAAAGCTGAAATTGTAAGTTGAAAATCAGTATTGGCTCGTGTTTTCTAAACGTGGTCTAACTTGATGCTAGTGAGTCTTTCGAGTCCGTTGCCCACATCTCTTCCGGCGACGGCACGGAGAAGTTCCTTTTCCACAAGAGCTTACTCTGCGGCGTTGCGCCGTTCTTCTGAGCTGCGCTCGAAGGTCAATTCAAAGAAGCCGCTGAGGCTACGATCAACATGCCCGAGGAGACTTCGGCAGTTATCAAGCGCTTCCAGCTGTGGGTATATACCGGATCACCCCTTCTGCATGACGAAGGTATCAAGGATACGCCCTGGAAGAAGCTCATTTGGCTCTATCTCTTCGCCGACCGATACTGTATACCGGATTTGCAGAACTCCGTCATCGACAATATTGCAGCCAAACAGCAAGCCTTGTCAACGGTACCTATGGCCCAGCTTCATCTCATCTACGACAACACTCCCCCCACGTCGCCACTTCGACGGTACATGATCGATTTGTCCGCTCAATTAGGCCATCTAGATGAATGGTTCGCAGCACCGGAGGCGAAGGCGTTTCTTGGCCGATATCCGCATGCTTTTCTGTTAGACCTGGCTGTGGAGCAGTACAATCTCCGCAAGAAGCATTCCAAAACGCACGATTGGAAAGCGTTGGGCTGCACATACCACGTCCACCGTTCGACAACTCCAGCGAGATAAACCCGTGGCTGCTTTCCCTCAATCGGCTGGTTTTCGTGTTCTGAAAGCAGCAACTTCCGGTGCTGAGCATGTTTGCACCGGGTGAGGGTTTTGGTATCTTAGCAGAGATCTAAGATACAGGTGGATAATTTCACTGCAGAGATTTTTAGCAATATCCTGTAAGATAAAGTTATGCTCGTCTCCTATTTCCCAACTGGATAAAATCTGCCATTCTTCTTTCTAGCATGCAACGCCCTCTATACGTAGTTATGCTTCACAAACATATACCTTGAACTTCTGCAATTAGAGCGCTCGTACGAACTTACCCACATACAATACTTCGCGCGAATTCGATATCTTGAATCAAACACCTTCGTTTTCGTTGCATATCGGCATCACATATCCCCCTTCACAGGCATGGTCGTTTGGTTCACGGGATCTGTGTATTAGTCGTTGTTTATTCTTCTCCTTCAGCCTTTGTGTCATTTTCCTCTACAAAGGCTTGAGTCATCACTCGATCGGAGCTGGACTGGCACGGTGTTGTGAGAAAGAGAATGAGTTCGTGGCACAGTGATATTTGTGCCATTCGCTGATAATTCTTCGGCCTCGGATAGCTTCTCCATCTTCTAAAAGCTCTCAACCATCCCTTCGATTACCACAGTGTCCTCCTATACCGAAGATCTTTTCGACTCTCGAGTCATGGCCGACGACTCTACAATCGCACCCGCTGCTTCCCATGCTCTGGACCCTTTGTCTCAGATCCCCTCCATCAACCGCAAGCGATACGCCGATGCCTTCAAGAAAGTTCGCTATCGAGACGGAGAACCCTATCTGGGCAATCCGACCAAAGAGATGCTGGGTGTCTACCAAAAAGAGATAGAATCACTGATCCCAAAGGTCCCCACCCTTGCCCTCAGCACCGCCTTCGTCGTAGGCTGTCAAGCTCTCGTGGTTGGATCGAAGCGAGCGATCAGGATTGAGAAACGGCGCGATCAGCCTCGACTGGGAGGGCTCATGTCGGTAGACAAAGCTACAGTGGAGCTTGAGCAGGCGCTTCGTTCAGCTAGGGAAGTTTCACGATCGTCGCACGGTGCACTCAAGCGTCTGAGGAGCATGATCAAAGCAGGCGACCAGGATGAATGGGGCCCGGAATTGGTGGCTAAAAGCTTTCATGACTGGGATCGTGTATTGTTCAATGGTCGACTCAAGGGTCATTGCACATTCGAGTGGAAGAGTGAAGATGACTACGACATGGGCGACCGCCTCTTTGGAAAAATTAAATATGAAGGCTTCGATCTTCGCCAGGCACGAGTCAAGATCTTACTGAACGCAGATCGCATACTCTTGAGTCTAGAATTGGTCGATATAGAGGTGGATGAGGCCTTTGTCAGCTCTTTCCGCGCAATGTTTGGTGGTGAGTAACTCCATCTTCTTCTCTACGCTTCGGTACCTCTTTATGCCTCTGCGCCTCACCTGTCACAATAACAAGAACCACGCTGGCTTACCCAACTTCCAGTATTACTCCACGAGATGATCCACGCCTACCTCGCCATCCTCACCGGCAGCGGCGACGACGAAGACGAATCCGAAGAGGGTTTCGACGGCAGCCACGGACGCCACCTCCAGCGCTGTTTCCATGCGGTTGACAACTTGACACGCGAGCTATTGGGGATCGCCGTTTCCGACGACAAGGAACAAAAATCCTCAGAGGGTCTCCATCGGAAGCTCTTCGACGCTACGACTTACGTGGCGGCGCCGCGCCGCGTTTCAAGATTGAGTCGGCTGGTCCGCAAGAGGAGACCGGAGCGGGAGGGTTCGGAATCTGAGCGATTGGACTTGGGTGACTCAGAGACGGAGAGCCTTGCTTCGTCTTCCGGACGCTCGTAGAAATCCTCCAGCTTTTTGGTCTTGCGTTTCTAGACGGCGTCGCCTTAGGGAGTCGTCAATGAGATGGGATGTAGACTAGATGGATATGAAGATAGAGAGTTCTCAACGTGGGTCCGGCATGTTGTTCTCTCGTTTCTTTAGTGGAATGGCATTCTCTTTCAAAGTGAAAAGCAGGCGTAAAGAAATGCTTGAGCGCTATTAATCAGACTTATGATTTCTACATCCTTGTCTTTGCGAGGGACTGCCACATTTCCTGCCCTGCCCACTACAGGCTGTAATTTCATTTTTCATAGGAATAGCAAAACCCACGTAAGTATACAGCGCCTTCGCGATGCAGATATGCGTTAAGCAGGTATTCGTGTCGCATAGTTTAGCGACGAGTTTTACTTAAGTTTATGGTTTATATGAAGACAGACGACAATACACACGGCCACACCAGATTGAGAATTGGCGATCCCGTCCGATCTCGCATACACAAACAGTCTAGGGATCAGTTCGTAGTTGGGTGGGTGACCACCAGCGAATCCTGATTGCTGTGTGTCCATATCCTTTTGCCGTTTTTGGTTTTGCAGGGCCTTCCTTGTCATAATCGCTTCATGAGGGGCTGACTCGTTTCCTACCATGCAAAACACTGGCTGTAATCTCATCTCATAGCGATGGTCGTGAAGCCTAATTTCACTCTCTTTCATTCGAACAGGAATACCCCAAGTACTTACACAGTGCCTTCGCAGTGCATACACATGTGAGGTAGATTTTGGAGTCGCATAGCTGCCGCATAGCCTAGCGATAATGTACCTTCTGCGGCCAAAGGACTGACAATTCGCTTGGAGCAGAGACCGTTTCGGTCTATGAGGTTCTTTCGTAGACCGCCAGCAGCTGCCAGAGAATCAATGGATCGGGACCGAGGATCAGATGACTTAACAGAGCAAGAAAACGAAAGAGAACGCACCAGGACAGATGTTCACTCTATAGGAATTTTCTCATCCGCTTCTTAGGACCTAGGAATCAAACTTCCACGCCGACTAGCCTTCTCCCGGCACAGGAATGCTATGATAAGGAGGCGCAGCCCTGAATATCAACATATGCAACACCGCCCCAACCAGCGGTCCCACCCACCAGATCCACTGATCCGCGAAACTATTCCTGGCCACCGCAAAGGCGAAACACTTTCCTGGATGCATCGAGGTTCCGCTGTAGCCAGCTGCCAGCGCTCCACTCGAGAAACTGAGCAAGCCCACGGAGGACCCTACCGCAAGCGGCGCCGCGAACATGCCGAAGAGCTTCTGCTGGCGAGGATCGAGGGCGACACCGAAGGCGAGGAACCTGCGTTTCGGGATGTTGTTAGTAGTAGGTACTGTTTTTGATGAGCTGGTGGGGGCTCACAGGAAGGCAAAGACGGAGAAGACCTCGATGAGGAAGGCTTGGCCTACGGAGACGGAGCCGGCGTCGCGGAAGCAGCCACCGCCGTGGTATGTTATGCTGCGTTCTCGGCCGAAGGATCCACGCAGTACCCCGCCAGCAATTGCTGAGCCGAGTAGTTGGCCTAGCATATACAGGATGCCTGCAAAAGCACGGTTGATCAACTATCGTCCTGTAGTAAAGACAGAAGTCGAGGAGCAAATACCTCTTGAGAACCCTGTAAGTCCAGTGATCATGGTGGCGAACGTGATGGTTGGATTGACCTGGCTGTCAATTAGCTGGTTCAACATATCCTGGGGTTTGTCTTTGTGTTCCCACATGTCCACCGGAGCCTGGACCTGCGGCCATGATGAACAGGGTGAGAAGAAAGATGTTGGACACTCCAACATATGCCGCTCCTTGTAATGTTCCGAAATTGCCAATAGTCGTGTTGATGAGCCCGGAGATATAGACCAGTAGGCCGGTGGCGACCATCTCAATAAACTATGAAGGTACTGTCAGTATGCCCCGTGACGACAAAGAGACCTTTGAATGCATACGGCGCTCTTCCAGATGCCGATATCAGTCCAGCCTTCTCGAAGATAGCCGGCTAGGTCCGCGATCCTACTGTTCCCGGTGGGAATCTCAGGAGTAGTAGCTTCTCTGTGGACGATAGAACCTTTGAAGGTGACGATTGGGGCTGGAGTATGGAAGCCTGTTGGCTGTCGAGTCCTGGGGCGCTCGGAGGGATCAAAGTCGACGTGTTTGGAGGCCATTGCTCGTATAGGCTTTAATGTCTAGTAACGTAAAATATGTTCTCGGGGTTTAGACAGACGACCACTAATTAATACTGGTAGAGATAAGGGAACAGGTATGAGCGAGCTTGTTGGATAAGAACGACAGAAGAATTCAAACAGTCAAAGAGGTCGATCAGCATCAACTATGCTGGAATAGCAGTAGCGAGGGGTCGGTCGCGACTGCCTCCTTCCCCACCATCATCTCAGAACAGCCCATGCAGTATGATATCGTGCGAAGTAGATGTCTTGGCTGCATTCTCGATTGCCCTTTGGATTTTCTTAGGCGAGATGAAAACAATTGGCAGAGCTCCCAACAATGCACAGCATCATAACCTTTAAATTACTACAACTTGTGTACAGATTTGAGACTTTTCGAGCTGAAATGAAGTAAACAAAGTTGAGTCGTAGTAAAGTACTTAGTGTCGTTATTCAGGTTCCGTCATTCAGATTTACAATTTTTGAAGATGTCCGGTCCGCCATAGTCCTACATGTGAAGACCCTTATGTTCACGACGCACAACTTATTTTTGTGACTCGAGACTATGCACGACTTATAGAGAGTATCAACTTAAGTTATACATCTCCAAAGAGAGTTATAAGATGTTGAGCTCGTTGCCAGTTGGGAGCTCTGCAAAATTCATTTACTGCGCGGATCGGGCCGCCCGCGGGTAATCCGCCCCAACGACAAGTGCATCGACTATCCCTGTCGATATGCACGTGCACCGGGGTCAAATCGTGCATTGGTTGACTTTCAGACCATTCACACCGCCAATCTCTACAATTCTCTAAATAGAGATCCTCCACCCCGCACAATCCTCCGACATCTACCTCCACTCCTCCAATTGACCTATAATCTATAAGTCCGCACGGAATCTCTAACCATCGGGCGCCGCAGACTCCAGACAAGCAGTTTCTTCAGCACTCCATAGATCTTGTGCCCATCATGCCTAAGGTAAGTTCCTTCAAGCTTGGGCAGGTTAAGGAGAAACGCTGATCTCCGAGGCGCAGATCACCGAACTCCTTTTCGACTGCGACAACACCCTCGTCCTTTCCGAGGAGCTCGCTTTCGTAGCTTGCGCCGACCTCTCCAATGAATTACTCGAATCCAAGGGGATCTCCGACCGTTATACCGGCCCCCAGCTAATGGAAACCTTCGTCGGCCAGAATTTCCGTGGTGTTGTCATGGGTCTGCAGAAGAAGTATGGCTTTACGCTTGAACCCAAAGAGGTCGACGATCTCGTGGGACAGGAGCTGGGACGCGTCATTGCTACGCTGAAAGAGAAGGCTCAGCCCTGCGTCGGCGTAGATGCGGTCTTGAAGAAACTTCACAAGGAGGGAAAGTACGGTCTTGCAGTCGTGTCCTCGAGTGCCTTGAGCCGAGTGCAAGCCTCGCTCGAGAAGGTCGGACAAGACAAATACTTTGCCAAGGACCATGTGTTCAGCGCTGCCACATCTTTGCCCGTGCCTACCACCAAGCCAGACCCAGCCATCTACCTTCACGCTTGTAAGGTCGTTGGTAAAAGGCCGGGCGAGTGCGTTGCCGTTGAAGACAGCAAGAGCGGAGCCACAAGCGGTATCCGTGCCGGTATCCCGGTGATTGGCTATGTGGGTAGCTACGAAGGCAAGATGAAGCAGAAAGAGATAAGCGAAATGATGAACGATCTGGGTGTCAAGGTCATCATGGAGGATTGGGCCGACTTCGAGAAGTGCCTGGCCAAGATCGAGGCGATGTAAGGTGCTTGGCTACATACGCTAGCCATAGCAGGGTCGACGAGGATGTTGAGATGCGGAGATGCGGCGACAAAACATAGATACGACTAGGTCATTAGACTTTAGATTTGGGCCTTTGGCTGCCTGCATCAAAAAGTAATGCATTTGCAACTTCATTCTGCGACTCGTGCCACCTATGCTTCGTTCCCCATGCCAAGGCATTGGAATTTATATCAGTGTCATAGTCGAACCTTCCATAGAAATACATGTTGGTTGTCTCAGCACCGAATCCCATACTCACGATAGTACTTCACTTTCGGAATAAGCGGCCCGATGGTGTATTTCGAATTGACCAATTAGAAGCCTGACGAGACATCACTTGAACCTACCTAAAGTACTCCATATTCTGCTCCGACTTCGGCTTCCTTCCCAGGATGCACCGGAATGACCATAAGGGACCCTGCTCTTGTTCCCATTAGGCGATGAGAATAGGAAATGTGCTTCGATGGCTTGCGACCTCTACACGACGTATCGTGCACCAGACATGGAACGAGATCCCTGAGCTTGCTCATCAAACGTTGCGTACCCAAGGTGGCCGGGCGTTCCTCATTTTCGTAGTCGTTTATGTACTCACCACTTTCTACTGCGCTCACACTTTTAAGCGCGATCCTACCTCGGCATTCTTCGACCCTCGATATGGCTACGAACGGATCTACTCCCTCAAGCGTCAAGAGCAGGCAGAAGTCTTCATAGCGGCCGCAAGGAGCAATCATTCCGTAGTGAAAACTACACGGACCCCCAAGCTCTGTGTCGGCATTTCCACCATTGGGCGCCCTGGCAAGCAGTATGTGTCATATACAATAGGATCGCTCCTTGAAGGCCTGACCGAGCAAGAGCGAGCAGAGATACATCTAGTAACGTTCATCGCACAGACGAATCCCAGTCTCCATCCTATCTACGAAGAACAATGGCTTGAGGCTGTCTCCGACGATGTAATGTTGTACAATGTTAGCAAAGAGACACTTGGGTTCTTGCAAGGGCTCGAAAGGGATCGAGATTACCGCGTAAAAGGCGCTCATGACTACGCTTACGTCCTTGAGCGGTGCATCGAGTCTAAGGCGCCATACATTGCGATACTCGATGACGATACGCTGGCAGTAGCAGGCTGGTACTCACGAGCCATGGCCGCGGTTGAACGAGCAGAAGCTGACACGCCACAAAAGCAAGACCCTAGCTGGCTGTATTTGCGCCTCTTCTTTACTGAAGAGTTCTTGGGCTGGCATAGCGAGCAGTGGCATGTTTACCTACGTTATTCGCTCGCGGTCTTCCTGGGTACTGGCTTAGCCCTGATCGCCCTTCGGAGCTGCGGCCTGCAAAGTCTCATATCTGATCGGATCCTCTTCGTGACTTGCTTTGTCTGTGTTCCTGCCTGCATTGGTCTGTACTTCCTTGCTGGAAGACTATCCCTTCATCCTCTTAAGCCTGGCGTCTATCAGATGCTAAGGTATGGGTGCTGTGGCCAAGCCTTACTTTTCCCGAGAGACATGGCTCTTGTGGTACTTGCCAGGTTTCAGGAGCGAGGAATCGGCTTTCCAGATACTCTTGTGGAAGAGCTGGCGAACGAGAAGGATTACGTGCGATGGGCGGTAATACCGAGCTTAGTCCAGCATATCGGGTCAATCAGCTCGAAAGGTGACGACTTTGGAGCGATGGCAAAACATGCTGCGTCAGTAGCAGAGAAGATATGGAGCTTTGGTTTCGAAATGTACGATGCCAGCAAAGGTTGATATATCCACTAGCCAAGTCCGCCTTTTCGACTTCTTGACTGGTCATGGGCAGTGGTCGGTGGAGGTAGCAGAGGTTAGACAATCAGCAAATATCCGCCGATCTTGCAGAGCCATGTCAATGCAGCACTCTGCCGGGGAGGGCAAGACGGCTGTTTGTCGGAACGTCGAGTCAAATCAGAGTCGACAGGTCCCGCGAATCAATATTTTGGACCCGACCAGTCGCCAGTCAGTGGATCACAACAAATCAGGCGTGATGGACTCGAAGAGGTTCATAGGCGACAAATGCCGCTGAAAGTTTTCCTGTCCAGGCACCCCAGCCAAGTCATTTTGACGGGAGCTACTCCAAGTCAATGATGGAAGAACCACTGGACGCAGAAGGGGTACCGCACAGTGTAGGTATGAGGTGCGAATCCTCCATCCGGAACGCTAATCACCAACTGGTGGCTTTAGAACCTCTCAGAGATACATCTGAGCGATAAGTCTTACAATGACTTACGAGAGCAACACGTATCATTCTACCATATTTCGTCCAGAGTCTCCCAACCGAGTCGTGTATTGAGTGGAAGTGATGTTGTGATGCCGGATCGTTGTCAAGCCAATACTTCTCGCACACTTCTTAGAAAGCCAAAGAGAACCCTTTTTCCGCATGCGGCCGTCACAAGCAGGAGATCGAAGTCATTGGAGTATGAGAATGACCTGGTCAAGCAGAATGATCCTGTATGGATCGCTTTCTACGTGTACGCTGGATTGTAATCTCGTGCTGTACACTTTGTTGAACCTGTAATTTCAGCTCGAGGCCGCAAGACTGGTAGATGAAGCCGAAGATCAAGTGTGAGACTGTGTACTTGGTCTAGCCGGCGCTCTGGAATGGCCCTTTGTGAGATGCATATCCAAATTTTCACAAGAAGGCTGAAGGGCCCAGCCCTTTCCTAACCGATTCCTAGTATGTACGCGAGATCTACTTAGTTTCCTAAACAATCTCATCCTTGTTAGGAGACCAGAGCCCTTACTCTCACGGGAAAAGCCTTTCAACACCTGCTCGCCGGACCTTCTACTTCTTACTCGCAATCTCACCTCGACCATGCCAGCACCCCAGCGCCTTTGACCAAGTAAGACGAAATTTCGACATTGGTAGTTTACATATACTTTCTTAGCATCCAATTACTTCCATGGAGGATGAACCTATGTTGCTCGTGACAGGTAGCCATATTGGACTCCAGCGGCTCTAGATTCCTTGTTTTTGTTTGCTTAGACTGTATTCAAAATCCCAACAAGACTGCTTTTCTTCACACTAGAACACGCACTGTCCCTCACATTCTTACTGTATTCTCCCCTGTTCATGAATATGGATGAGAAAGGCGATTTGGAAGCACCTGACAAATCCCCATGGCGCATTTGCGTTTGCAAAATGTCCAGATTTGTGGCAACTTGACGAAATCCTACTTGGGCCGTCATGAGCAGCTCTAGCATAGGTTTGAGGTAGTCTGGACACCTCCACTATATTTATTCAAATACAAAAATAGCTGACTTATTAATCACTACGCACAGACACACTTTGAGCTTCATCGGGAGCTTCACAGTAGCCAGGTTAAAGACCTTCATCATGCACATTTAGCCATGAGGACATTTGGATCGATGGCTACCTCACTGGACCTTCCTTATTGCGCATCACGCGGGCTTCACAGTGACCAGGCCATGCATTTTGATTGTGGATATGTCTCAGCGAGGAAATCATTCCTATGGCCAGACTATGGAGATTACCTCAGGGCTTCAAGGGAGCCTTCACAAGGATATTCATTGTTGCATGGATCACTATACTTGTAACAGAGACAGAAGCCGAAGGCCAACCTTCTTGACCACAAAGCAATCACTAACAGGAGGTTTTCCATCCCCTCCAAGCCTTTCAAGGAGCTTCGCAGGGAACTCTAAGGGTGGCCTTCCATTCTTACAAAACGACTCATGCTATCAGAAGAGACGTGCGCCTAAAGATTACCGACACTCTTGGCACTTTATCGGTCTCAGACTGACAGACCAGCCAACCGTGCGAAGGAGTCCAAACCACAAAAAGTCTTTACAGGCAGATTTTTCTCGAATTTATCTCGATCTAGTACAGGTTTCCAAATCGGAGACCTGTGTGGTAGACCCTCGAGGAAACCAGCTTGAGTGCAAGGCGTTGGCCAGTGATATCGCATTTCCTCAATTCACGGTGCTTTGATCACAGAGCGGATCGTTCTTCATCCATTCCAAAGATTTTAGAACCATTTAATACTCATAGCAGAGACATACAGGAGTCACGACATCGATTCGAAAAACAAGAATCTATCTCGCTCGCTCAGGAGACTCACATCACAGGAAGGGACATACACTCAGAGATATTTGAACATCGTGATCCGCCGTACACTTTCCGGAATACAACAGGAAGCGGAGCTCCAAAAAATTTGGATTTCTCAACCTTCCTTATTGAACGGCCGAAGAGCAAATTCTTGGTTCCTCGGAGGAAACCCCGTTAGAACAGAACGTACCTGCGAAAATATCTCACACTCTCAGCCCACTGACGCTGATCATCGGATTTGATTTCAAAGGCCCTTGAGACATCCATATCCTGCAAGCGACATACACACAGAGACATTGCAATCTTTCAGCCCACGGTCTAGGGTCCTTGAAGCAGAGGACGAAAGACGGAATATCCCTCCACACCACAGTCAATAGAGATATACACGTGCAGATTGCTGAACACTTCGTCCCACTGTTGATTCGAGCACAAGAGCAGAGTAAAAGCTTACTCTAGCTCGGACCCTTCACTCGTTACGCTCTTATGTGCCAGGCATTGATCTCTCGACCAGCCCAGTGTCCTCGCTAGTCGCATCATACTGAAGCAAGACGGTTTGCCTTATCGTCGAACCAACTGCGTGTACTACGTTACACGACGAGCGATCAAACTTCTCGCGATCGAATATCGAGGATCGAGTCTGCTGCTGCTGTCGACTGCCGTGCACATGGCAATCGGAAAGAACAGGGGACGTTTCAGCGTTTAGTCAGGTACGCGAGTCGCATACCGGAGAATTGTCGTGTCTCCAAGCGGGTTTGCGCTGAAAAGGAGGTTGAGCATCTCCAGTCTTCGTGTTCTTCGCTTAGCTGAAGAGATAGAGAAGCAATTGGTCCTTGTTGGCTTGGACAGGTGAAGGTTTTGCAGTCGCGGAGCAGGCGGGGAGAAGGGCGGTCCAAGGAAGCTAGCGTGATCGCATCAACCCCTCTGCCGCCATCCCAGACAGCTTGCCCTCAACAGCTTCCCTTCTTCTTCCGTCAAACCATCTTCCTATCCATCTCTTCTTTCTCTACTACGCGCCCCGTATCAATTGCCTCTCTTGCTCCCTGAGCTATTCTCTTGCCGGTCTTGGAGCCTGTGCACAGACATCGACAGCAATTCATGAGACTACAGGGATCTCCACTTCTGGAAGACTGCTCCAGACTAGAAGACTCGACTTTACTCACCAGCTGCGATCGAGCGTCAATCTATACCCGCAGTATTCTTTCTTTGGTCTTGGACTAACAGCCATTGGATACCGAAACGCCGTTCATGCCGCAATTCTGTCTGCGATCTCGCCCTTGCCTGAGATAGGATCGCCCACGTTCAAGCTACTTAGCCTGTCCATTACCCTTCCTCAACCATGACCCTAGGGTTCCTCAAGAAGAAAAAGACGAAAGAAGGTGGAGATCCTCATTCACCGAGTTCTCCAACGTCCCACGGAGACTGGAAGGACTCGGCTGCATCACATTCATCGAACACCCTAGAGTCATCCATCACAAATTCGAGCGCGCATACCAATGAGGTTGTAGGGCAAGGACTCTCACAAGCACAACCGCCTGGCTCAGTGGGGCGGACAGCAGGACAGGATCCCCTGGCGCCCACAAGCTCGAATCAAGACGGCCCAACCATCAACAATCTTATTAGCCCTCCGCAAACGGATGGTACATCGCAATCTCAAGCGGCGAGTAAACCAAACGGTGCACGTGCAACGCCGGCGCAGATGGCCTTGAACACTGTATCATCCAACCCAGCCCCCGCGAACCGTACCACCAAAGGCAAGTATTCCTTGACAGACTTTGCGCTGCAGAGAACTTTGGGCACGGGGAGTTTTGGTCGTGTGCACCTAGTCCAGTCGAACCACAACCAACGATACTATGCTATCAAAGTCCTCAAGAAAGCGCAGGTGGTCAAGATGAAGCAGGTCGAGCATACCAATGATGAACGGCGAATGCTTCAGAAATGTAAGCACGCCTTCTTGGTGACGTTATGGGGGACGTTTCAAGACTCCAAGAACCTATACATGGTCATGGATTTCGTAGAAGGGGGAGAACTCTTCAGTCTCTTGCGCAAGTCGCAGGTTGGTGACATCGATTTCTTTGTCTATTACCACCAGTTCTATTCCTTCCATGAATACATGAGCTCACGATGTCAAAAGCGATTTCCAAACCCTGTAGCAAAGTTCTATGCAGCTGAGGTCACCTTGGCGCTTGACTACCTGCACTCTCAGCATATCATATATCGAGATCTGAAGCCTGAGAATTTGTTACTGGACAGACATGGTCATCTCAAGATTACCGACTTTGGCTTTGCGAAAGAAGTGCCCGATATTACATGGACGCTCTGTGGGACCCCTGACTACCTTGCGCCAGAAGTGGTTAACTCAAAACCCTACAATAAATCAGTCGATTGGTAATTACAGCCTCGTGATACTTTTTTATCGTGAAGCTCACGCAGCATCAGGTGGTCTCTGGGCATATTAATCTTCGAAATGCTTTGCGGCTTTACCCCTTTCTGGGATGGCGGCTCTCCCATGAAGATATACGAAAACATCCTGAAAGGCCGCGTGAAGTACCCTCCATACATCCACCCTGATGCACAAGATCTGCTCCAGAGACTCATTACTTCTGACTTGACGAAGCGGTTAGGAAATCTGCACGGTGGGTCAAAGGATGTCATGGACCACGCATGGTTCCAAGAAGTTACTTGGGACCGATTGGCCAAGAAGGACATTGACGCACCATACGTGCCTCCTGTTCAAGGTGGAGTAGGCGATGCTAGTCAATTTGACAAGTATCCTGAAGAGACCGAGAAATACGGAGCACATGGTGATGATCCGTAAGCCGGCCTGCAACAGAGGAGCTTCAAGCACGCTAATTAGGATACAGACATGGGCACTTGTTCAAGGACTTTTAAGACAGCATCCCCTCACGGCTTGACGATTAGGGCCAATTTTGATATGACGTTTCTGGACATGATCGGGGGCGGGCGATGAGCGATTGGGAGCAAATGAGCTCCAAAAAGCCGGGTTCCAACAATTGGATTAGAAGGCCATGCCAAAATGCTCTGAGGATTATTCTCACCCTATCTACCTCGAACTTAGCGGGTCTGACCTATTGTATTGTTATTGACCTGCTTTAGTAGACTATCGATACCTAAGATGGTCCGTCTTGGACACAGTATTGGACACGACATCGATTGCCTAGTTTTTTCTGGCTTTCAAAACAAGGATGTATCACACAACAGTAATCGGGAAGAACAGCACGATCGGCCTTCCGAATGATTGCACGTTCGTTGCATTCGAACACTGAAAAACCAATCGTCTGCTCTAAGCTTTGGATCAACGTGTTGGGTATCATGCGCTCTTCGTCTCCGACCACATCCGATCAATGACCTGAAACGCCGCCGTGATCATCTTCATCGTCTCCCCATCAACCCCCTCCTTCCCCGCCCGCTGCTGCATCTTATCCGGATGCCACCTCACCCTTTCCACCTTCAACAGCGCCCCTAAACCCCCTTCCCCCACCCCCGCATACTGCACTGCATGCCCAAAGAAGCGCTCCACCTCATCCTTCCCCACATCCTCCCACCTGCCCGAAAGCACCGGCCACGGTATGCGTCCCCGCAGAGCCCTCCCCTCCCCACCCCCCTGCACCATCCCCTCCCA
>JAABUQ010001430.1_pt1 | contig 51299 bp, 55 predicted proteins | sample 5560001 | NCBI WGS metagenome assembly JAABUQ01 (sample SAMN10711888, study PRJNA513371) | rock metagenome | isolation source: Antarctica rocks | place: Antarctica: Victoria Land, Finger Mt nord | collected 2015-12-18
GCCGCGCAGCCCGTCCACAACCTCCGTTCCACTGCGCTCGTGTGCTCGCATCGAGCGAACTTCGCGCGCCCACGGCCGGCGTCATGCGCGAACGTTTCGGTGACGTTCTACGGCCGTCGGCATTGAAATGAGCGCGCGCGCGAACGCGACTTACAGCACATTAAGGAAGCCTTAATCTCGCGTTAAACGCAGCATAGGCTGCGACTGCCAATCTAGGTTGCGCGAACTGCAACCGATATCGCCACTGGGTTAGCTCAGGAGGTCCGTACATGTTCAGGCCCGCACGTTCCAGCGTATTGCGAGGCCGGGCGGGGAGAGGACTCAGTGGCAAACGATCGTGCGCGATCCCTGCCGGGCAGCGGGATGAGTGGCGGCGACCCGAGTTGATACCGACTGCGGGGTTCTCGTCTGCGCTACCGATCGCAACGGTAATGGTGCAGCGCCAGCGCTCGTCGTGATGGTCCTTTTCTTAAACGTCCTCGTCCGGGTCGTCGACCTTCGGTCGCCGTTCCGGCTTACCGAGAAAGCCTAATGGTCGAAGCGCACACCGCCCTCGCGAACAAGATGAAGATCGAGGATCTCAACGTCTTCTACGGCACGTTCCAGGCGATGAAGCACGCGAACCTCGACGTGCCGGATCGGCGCGTCATGGCGCTGATCGGTCCCTCGGGTTGCGGTAAATCGACGTTTCTTCGCGCGCTCAATCGCATGCACGACCTCACGCCCGGCGCGCGGGTCGAAGGCATCGTAACCCTCGACGGCGCGGATATTTACGCACCCGGCATCGATCCCGTCGCCGTGCGTCATCGGATCGGCATGGTATTTCAACGGCCCAATCCGTTTCCGAAATCGCTTTTCGAGAACGTCGTCTACGGTCCGAAGATCCATGGCGAGCGAAATCAGAAGCGGCTCATGGAAATTTGCGAGCGGAGTTTGCGCGCGGCCGCGCTTTGGGATGAGGTCAAAGACCGGCTCGATCGCTCGGCGCTCCAGCTCTCGGGCGGTCAGCAGCAGCGTTTGTGCATCGCGCGCGTACTCGCCGTCGAACCCGACGTGATTCTCATGGACGAGCCTGCGTCGGCGCTCGATCCAATTGCGACTTCGAAGATTGAAGATCTCATCGGGGAGCTCAAGAAAAAGTACACCGTCATCATCGTCACGCACTCGATGCAGCAGGCCGCTCGGATTAGCGACTTCACGTCGTTTTTTCTGCTCGGCGAGCTACTGGAAGTCGGAACGACGTCCGATATCTTCACGCGTCCCAAAGAGAAACGCACCGAGGATTATATTACGGGTCGCTATGGGTAGCGCTCGCACCGCTGCCGAGAGGCCGGCGCCGAGTGCAAAGTTTTCGACTTAACCTAAAGTTAAGGTTCCGCTAAATATCGCTTAACCGCCATCTGCGAACTCTGGTACGTTACCTGGGCGCTCAATCACCACCATCTTAAGGGGGATTCGTGAACCTACGTAGACAGTTGACCGTCGCGTCGCTGGTTTTTGCCGCCGTAGCGGCGCCGGCGTATGCGGCCAACGTCAAACTCTTGGAGACGGGCTCGTCGCTCGTCTATCCGCTGATGAATTTGTGGGTCAAAGCGTACCAGAGCGTCGATCCGAACGTTCAGATTACGACGCAGAGCACCGGCAGCGGCACCGGCATCTCGCAAGCGATCGCGGGTGTCGCGCAGATCGGCGCTTCCGACGCGTACGTGAGTGACTCTCAGATGCAGAAATCGTCGGTCGTCAACATCCCGCTCGCCATCAGCGCTCAGCAGATCAATTACAACATTCCCGAACTCGGCAAAGCGCACCTCAACCTATCGGGCCCGGTCCTGGCGGGAATCTACGACGGCTCGATCAAGACCTGGAACGATCCGAAGATCGTTGCGCTCAACAAGAGCCTTGGAAGCAAGCTTCCCAGTAAAACGATCATTCCGATTCGCCGTGCCGACGGCTCCGGCGACTCGTTCATCTTCACGCAGTATCTGAGCGACACGACGCCGTCGTGGAAGAGCGGCCCAGGCTTCGGCACGACGATCAGTTGGCCGAGCGTATCGAACGAAGTCGGTGCGACCGGCAATCCCGGCATGGTCCAGTCGTGCAAAGGCGCGCCGTATTCGGTTGCGTACATCGGCATCAGCTTCCTGACGCAAACGAACGAAGCCGGCCTGGGCTACGCGGCGCTCCAGAACAAGTCGGGAAAGTTCGTTCTGCCCACAGATGACACCATCAAAGCCGCCGCGAGCTCCCTCGTGAACAACACGCCGGCTGACGAACGCATCTCGCTCATCAACGCTGCAGGAGACAACGCCTATCCGATCATCAACTACGAGTATGCGGTCATCAATCCCAAGCAGCCCGACAAGCCGACGGCAGATGCAACCAAGAAATTCTTGACCTGGGCTCTGAGCAAGAGCGGCGGTAACAAGTCGGAGTTTCTCGATCAGGTTCACTTCATCGCTCTCCCCCCGAGCATCGTCGAAAAGAGCAAAGACCAGATCGCTAAAATTCAGTAGCACGTGGAATCGCGACATCGGCAGCGCGAACGTCAGGGTGACGTGCTGCTCCAGTCGGTTACGGGGATCGCGGCTGTCGTGACGGCCGCCGCGGTCTTCCTGATCGCGATTTTCCTCGCGACTGCGGCGTGGCCGGCGATCCGTTTCAACGGCGGCCATTTCTTGACGAGCCTGACCTGGAACAGCGGCAATCAGTACGGCAGCGGCAAGGTCACGCGCAACGGCGTCTCGGCGCTCTCTGGGGCGGACTTCGGGATCGCCGTTTTCATCTTCGGAACGCTCGCCAGTTCGGGCATCGCAATGCTCGTAGCCACGCCGGTCGCGATCCTCGTCGCGATCGCGCTCCTCTTTCGCGTTCCGCAGCGCTTTCGGCTCATCATCAACACGCTCGTCGAATTGATGGCGGGCGTGCCCTCCGTCGTATACGGTTTATGGGGCATCACGGTGGTCGTGCCGTTCATCGGAAGCACGTTCGGACCGTTCATCACCGACCACGTGGGTGCGGTCCCGTTCCTGGGCGGGAGCGCGGGGAGTGGGAACGGACTGTTTGCCGCGGGCCTCATCCTCGCGATCATGGTGCTGCCCATCATGGCGGCGACGATGCGCGACATCATCGCAACCGTGCCGCAGGCGACGATCGAAGGGAGCATCGCGCTCGGTGCCACCTCGTGGCAAACCGTCACCCGCGCGGTCATTCCCGCGGTCGGCTCTGGACTCGTCGGCGCCGGATTACTGGCGCTGGGCCGGGCTCTGGGCGAAACGATTGCCGTGCTGATGGTCAGCGGTTCGGCGATGAACCAGCTCCCCCAAAATCTCTTCGCGCCCATCAATACGATGGCCGCCGCGATCGTCTCGCAGCTCGATAGTGCGCTGACCGATTCGAGTGGACTCTCGGTGTCGTCGCTCGCCGAGATCGCGCTCGTGCTCTTCGCAATGACCTTGCTCGTCAACATCGTCGCACGTTTGATCGTTCGTGCGGCTGCCGGTTCGCGGGTGACATTCTGACGAGCGTGGCCGCGACGAGCGTGATCCGGGCGCAACGCGGGCAGCGCGTCCGTAAGGGGCTGGGCGGCCTCGGCTGGGGCGCGAGCATCGCGGCGCTCGTGCTCGCGATCGGTGTGCTCGGCTTCGTGTTCCTGTTCGTCTTCGTACGCGGCGTGCCCGCGCTGCGCCTGTCGTTATTCACGACCGTAACCAACGGCGTTTCCGGCGGCCTCGCGAACGCAATCGCCGGCACGTTTCTGCTCGTGGTCGGCGCGATACTCTTGACGGTCTTCGTTGGTGTCGGGACGGGCATTTGGCTCGCCGAGTATGCGAAGGGCTTCATCGGCGAAGGACTCCGCTTTCTTAGCGACGTGCTCGCCGGCGTGCCCTCGATCGTGGTCGGGTATTTCGGCTACGCGCTACTCGTGCAGCGCCTCGGCTGGCACTTTTCACTCGCCGCGGGTTCGATCGCGCTCGCCCTCATCATGCTGCCCTACGTCGTGCGCGGAACCGATACATCGCTCGGTTCCGTACCGCCCGCGCTGACCGAGGCGTCCTATGCGCTCGGCGCATCGCGCCGTCAAACGCTTTTTCAAATCACGTTTCCATACGCGATGCCCAGCATCTTGACGTCGCTATTGCTCGCGACCGGCATCGCGCTCGGCGAGACAGCGCCGCTGATCTACACGGCCGGCTGGTCGAATTACCTGCCCTCGCTCGCGTTGACGCATTCGCCGGTCGGGTATCTGACGTACGTTATTTGGACGTTCATCGGTCAACCGTTCCCGGAGTCCCACGCGCTCGCGTACGCCGCGGCCGTGATCCTGATGCTGCTGATCTTCGTAACGAACGTCGTCGCCCGCCTCGTACTCGCCCGCATCAGCTACAACCTGCGCGGCGGAAATTGAAGCCGGGCGTCTGCGTCCTTCGCGGCCACTTCTTGCAACTTTTGCTACAAATGCTACAATGTGGTCATGAAGCGAATTGACGCAACGGAGGTCCGCCGCAACTTCGTTGACGTAGCCGATCGCGTCCGTTACGGGCGTGAGCGGCTCATCGTGCAACGAAATGGCCGGGATCTCGTCGCGATGGTGCCCGTCGAAGAAGCTCTTGAACTGCAAAACGCCGACCGTTCCACGCGGCCGATCGACCGGGCGGCGATCCGCCGCATCGTTGAGCGAACGCAGCGCTTGCCGATCTTAGACGATCGCTCTCCTGAGGAGATACTAGGCTACAGCGACGACGGTCTACCGTCTTAGATGGTCATTGACACGTCGGCGCTCGTTGCGATTTTGCTTGGCGAGCCCGCTTGCGATGCGTTGATCGACGCGATCGAAAGGGCCGACGTCCGCGCACTCTCCGCGGCGACGTTATTGGAGGCGAGCATCGTCATATTTGCGCGCCACGGCCTCGATGGAATAGAAAATCTCGATTTGTTGGTGGAGCGATTGAACTTATCGCTGCACGCCTTCGATGGAGCACAGGTTGCCATAGCGCGAAACGGGTTTCGTCGCTTCGGTAAAGGTCACCATCCGGCGGCGCTCAATTTCGGTGACTGCTTCGCATACGCGCTTGCCACCTATCTCGATCGACCGCTGCTCTTTACGGGTAACGATTTCTCACAGACCGACGTCCGCGCAGCGTAGCGAGGCCCGCGAAGGCGCAGCGTAGTGAAGCGGCAAACATCGAGTACCTTCGCAATGAGGAATCGGCGCTTGTCCGCCGCGCGTGAGATCGCATCGAATTTGCCGGAATCCGAAGAGCGGGACCACATGGGGTCGCCGTCCTTTCGGGTCCGCGGCAAGATCTTCGTACAACTCTCCGAGGACGAAAGCGTCGTGCTCGTCAAGCTCTCGCTCGAAGAGCAAGAAGCGTTGTAGGACAGCGACCCGGGGCGATTTAGGGTGCCGGAATACCGGTCGCGGTACGGTTGGACCTACGTGCGAGTATCGGGGACGACTTACGAACAGCTGCGCGATTTGATCGTGCGGGGTCGTGGCGTTTGATTTTGCCGAAGAGGCTTGCCGCCTCCTTTGAGCCGAAGTCGGCGGCCGGCGACGCGCTTACGTTGAGAGTTTCGTGAGGGCCGAACCTTTGTGGATGGCGATGTGATCCGTCTTATCGCTTTTGATCTCGTACTGCGGTTCGTCCGGACTTGCGCGAACGGTGCGGCCCTTGAACGGTATCTCCGACGTGACGATCTTCGTAATGTGGCCGCTGACGCGACCGGCTTCCGAATTCCAGCTGACGTGGTCGCCCACATGAAAGGTGCGCTTTGCCATGGTTAGCTGCCTGCAGGTGCATTAGGATGCTCGCGCTTTCCGAAGAGTCTTCGGAACGCAGCGCGCAGCGGGTCGGCCTGGCGGTCGACCACGCGTTCCTTCTCGGGAATGATCGCGTTGTCGGTAATGTTGATGTTTTCAGGACACGTTTCGGCACAGCACTTCGTGATGTTGCACAAGCCGAGCCCACCTTCGTGGGAAAGGTAGCCCAGCCGATCTTCGGTGTCCATCGGATGGAAGTCGAGTCCGGCCGCTCGCGCGAAATAGCGCGGCCCGGCAAACTGCGGTTTGACCTCCGTTTGGTAACGCAGCACGTGGCAAACGTCTTGGCACAAGAAGCATTCGATGCACTTGCGCATCTCTTGCGCGCGGTCGACATCGCGCTGATACCAACGCCAATCGCGGTCGGCGCGCGGACGAAACGGCGGCAGCGTGGCATTAACGCGATAGTTCCAAGAAACGTCGGTCACGAGGTCCCTAATGCGCCGAAACGTCTGCATCGGCCCCACGACGACGGGAGACTGGCAGTCGAGCTCCTCGAGGCGCGTCTTGCACATGAGACGCGGCTTACCGCAGACCTCCGCTGAGCACGAGCCGCATTTCGCGGCTTTGCAGTTCCAGCGCACGGCGAGGTCGGGGGCTTGATGCGATTGCGCATGGAGCACCGCATCGAGAACGACCATCCCGGGCGCGAGCGGCACCTCGAAGTCTTCCCAGCGCCCGGCGACGTCTCCAGCCTCGCCGCGGTTGATCCGCAGCACGATCGTGCGCTCCGGCGTCTTTTGAACCGAACTTTTCGGTGAGGCGGCCGCCGTCGCGGCTTCCGTTTCGGCCGGCGGTGCATCGACGGCCGTTGCATCGAGTCGGAGATTCACGCTGGGGCCTTCGCCTCCGTCTTACCGTAAACGAGTTCGCGATACTCCGCCGGCAGCGGCTCCCGTTCCGCGAGCGTGATTCGCACGTTACCCTCGACGAGCTTGGCGATCGTGTTGATGCGCTGCAGCTCGTCGGAGAGATCGGGATAGTCGACGCGCGTATGGGCGCCGCGACTCTCGCGCCGCTCGAGCGCCGCACGCGCGATCGCCTCCGCGATCAAGGTCATGTTCTGCACGTCGAGCGCCGTATGCCAACTCGGGTTGTACCAGCGCGAGCCCGTCGCGCGCACGTCGCGCGCACGCCCGCGAAAAGCGCGCGTTCGTTCCGCTGCGGCGCGGAGTTTGTCTTCCGTGCGATACACGCCGACCTCACTCATCATGAGGTTCTGCAACTCTTCCTGAAGCACGAACGGGTTGTCGCCCTCCGCTTCGAACGGTGCGACGGCTTCGCGTTCGGCCGCGAGCACGTCGGCCGCCTCGGTTTGCAGGTGCGTCGCAGCGCGCGCGTGTTGCGCTGCGGCCTCGCCCGCTCGGCGTCCGAAAACGATGAGATCCGAGAGCGAATTACCGCCCAAACGGTTTGCACCATGCAGACCGCCGGCGCACTCCCCGACAGCAAAAAGCCCGGGCAGCGTGGTCGCCTGCGTTTGGGCGTCGACCCGGATGCCGCCCATGATGTAGTGCGTCGTCGGATAGACTTCCATCGGTTCTTTCGTGATATCGACGTGGGCGAAGTCTCTGAACTGACTGTACATCGACGGCAGCTTTTGCTTGATGAGATCCGCCGGTTTGTGCGCGATGGACAGGAACGCGCCGCCGTGCGGCGAGCCGCGGCCCTCCTGCACCTCGGTGTAGATCGCGCGTGCGACGACGTCCCGCGTCGAGAGCTCCATCCGCTCCTTATCGTAGCGCTCCATGAATCGTTCGCCTTTGGCATTGGTGAGAAAGCCGCCCTCGCCGCGCACCGATTCCGTCACGAGGATGCCGCGTACGCTCGGCGGCCACACCATGCCCGTCGGATGAAACTGAACGAACTCCATGTCGATGAGTTCGGCGCCGGCGCGGAATGCAAGCGCCTGACCGTCGGCCGTGCCTTCCCAAGAATTCGACGTGACGGAGAAGATGCGCCCGGAGCCGCCCGTGGCCAGGATGATCGCCGGCGCGTCCCAGACCATGAACCGGCCGGTTTCGCGTTCGTAACCTGCGGCGCCGACGACGCTTCCATCGCGCAAGAGCAATTTCGTAACCGTGTGTTCCATGAACACCGGCACGCCCTCGGCGACGACTTTGTCTTGCAGCGTGCGGATCAACTCGAGTCCGGTGCGGTCGCCGACGTGCACGAGTCGCTTGTAGGTGTGGCCGCCGAAGAGGCGCTGCATGATGCCGCCCTCAGCCGTGCGGTCGAAGAGCGCGCCCCAGCGTTCGAGATTTTCGATTTCGCGGGGTGCCTCTTGCGCGTGCAGCAGCGCCATCTGCCAGCTGTTCACATACTTGCCGCCGGCCATCGTGTCGTGGAAGTGCACCTTCCAGTCGTCGCGCGGTTCGACGCTGCCGATGGCCGCCGCTATGCCGCCTTCGGCAACGATCGTGTGGGCTTTACCGAGCAGCGACTTGCAAACGATCGCGACGCGGGCACCAGTTGCGCGCGCGGCGATCGCTGCGCGCAGACCGCCGCCGCCGGCGCCGATGATCAGCACGTCCGCCGCGTGCCGCGAAACGCTTACGCCCGGCGCCACTAGTAAAAGCGCAGGTCCGCGAGCGCGCCCGCTGCGCACATGCGAATGTAGAGATCGGTGAACGCGACGCTCAAGAGACTCAGCCACGCCCAGCGCCCGTGAAAGGCGTTGAGAAACGAGACGCCGCGCCACAGACGATAGCGCGTCGCCCCGAAGGCCGAACAGGAGAAGCAGCGCAGGTTGCCGCCGACCGCGCTGCGCAGTGCGTGACAGCCAAACGTAAAGCCCGTTAGCAACACGACGTTGCCGAGCATGATGAGGCTGCCCAGGCCGACGCCAAAATGGCCGTTCCAATCGAATGCGCGCAGCGCGTCCGCCCACAGCCAGAGCACGACGAGGATCGAGAGGTACAGAAACCAGCGGTGCATCACCGGCAGCCAGCTTAGCGGCGGTCGATCCTCGCCCGAATAGTCACGCGACGGTTCGCTGACGGCGCACGCCGGCGGGCTCAGGAAGAACGCGCGGTAGTACGCTTTGCGATAGTAATAGCAACTCAATCGAAACAGGAGCGGGATCCATGCGACGAAGATCGCGGGCGAAATCGGCACGCTCCTCACGAGCGGCGAATAGAACGGCGAGATGTAGGGACCATACGCATAGTCGGTGCCGGCGAGTACGGCCCAGGTCGAATACGCGACGAAGAGCGCGAGTGCGACTGCGGTCGCAAGCGGTTCCGCCCACCAGCGGTCCACGCGCTGCGTTCCTCCGAAGCCCGGGATGCCGGTTCGCGCGACGCGCTCGCCTTGCGTTTCCGTCACCATAGCGGCTCTTTACCCGCCCCGGGCAGAGGAACTGCTATGAGCCGAGCCGGAGTTTCGAGCGGTTTCGCGGGTACGACGTCGATAAGCGGCGGAAGCGTGCCGCCGAGCAGCATGCGCGAAGCGGGTACGAACCGCGACGAAGACGCTCCACCTGGCTCATGATACGTGCATTTCGAAAGGAACGCTGTGGCTTACGAAGTTCCGCCTCTCCCCTACGCATACGACGCACTCGCTCCGACCATCGATGAGGAGACGATGCACTTGCACCACGACAAGCACCATCAAGCGTACGTGGACGCACTCAACAAAGCGCTCGCGGACCAGCCGGCGCTTCAAGGGAAGACGATCGAGGATCTGCTGCGCGGGTTGAACGACGTGCCCGAAAGCATTCGCACGACGGTCCGCAACAACGGCGGCGGCCACGCCAACCATTCGTTGTTCTGGAAGCTCATGGCGCCCGGCGGCACGGCAATGCCCGCCGACCTGCAGCGGCAAATCGAAAGCGATTTCGGCTCCGTCGACGCGATGAAGGAGCAGGTCGAGGCCGCCGGCGTCAAGCGTTTCGGCTCGGGTTGGGTCTTCGTGCTCTTCAACCCGCAAAGCGGCAAACTCGAGATCGAGAGCACCGCCAATCAGGATAGTGCGCTGCTGCTGGGAAAGCCTGCGCTGTTCGGAAACGACGTGTGGGAGCATGCCTACTATCTGACGTATCGCAACAAGCGCGCCGACTATCTCAAGGCGTGGTGGAACGTGGCGAATTGGGCGTACATCGGCGAGCGACTGGCCGGAACCCGCGATGGAAAGCAGCAGCTCTGATCGGCATGGAGCCGCCGCGATGAACGACGCGTTCGAAACGAAACTGGGCGCCGACCTGGCTGAACTCAAAGCGGCCGGGACGTACAAGCGGCTGCGCCACCTCACGAAGCCCATGGCCGCGCGCACGCATATGGAAGAAGCGGGCGACGTCATCGTGCTTTCGAGCAACAACTATCTCGGTCTCGCGAACGATCCGGACGTGATCGCGGCTGGGAAAGCGGCGCTCGACCGGTACGGGGCAGGAACCGCGTCCGTGCGCTTCATCTGCGGCACGTTCGACATCCACCGCGAACTCGAGGCGAAGCTGGCAGCGTTCTTGGGCTTCGAGTCGGCGCTGAGCTACGTGTCGTGCTGGGCCGCGAACGAAGGGTTGCTCCCGACGATCGGAACGGCTGGGAACACGCTGATCTCGGACGAGCTCAACCACGCTTCCATCATCGATGCCTGCCGGCTCGCGGGCGCGAAGCGGCTGCGCTACAAGCACGGCGATATGGCCGATCTCGAAGCGAAGCTGCGCGACTCGGAGGGGATCGCGTTCATCGTGACCGACGGCGTCTTCTCGATGGAAGGCAGCCTCGCCAAGCTGCCGGAGATCGTCGCGCTCGCCGAACGCTACGGTGCCGTAACGATCGTGGACGACAGCCATGGCACGGGCGTCATGGGCCTCGCGGGTCGCGGCACGACCGAGCACTTCGGGCTCGCGGGTAAGATCGACATCGTCACCGGAACGCTCGGCAAGGCGCTGGGGGGCGCCGCCGGCGGGTTCGTTGCGGGAAGCCGCGCGCTCGTCGACACGCTCGTACAGCGTTCGCGCACGCAGCTCTTCTCCAATGCCCTGCCGGCGACCGTGGCCGCAAGCGCGCTGCGTGCCGTGCAGCTCCTGGAAGCCCGACCCGAGCTCGTGCAGAAGCAACGCGACAACGTCAGGTATTTTCGGGACGGTCTCGCACGTTTGGGCTTCGAGCCGCTGCCGGGACCGAGCGCGATCGTGCCGATCATCGTTGGCGAGACGGCGTTTGCCATTGACATGAGCGACCGGCTCCTGCGAGAAGGCGTTTTTGTCACCGGGTTCGGCTTTCCGGTCGTGCCCGAAGGCAGCGCACGCATCCGCGTCCAGATATCGAGCGAACTCGAACGCGGCGACCTCGATGCCGCGCTCGGGGCCTTCGAACGTGTCGGCCGCGAACTCGGCGTGCTGCAGCGGCCGGTACCGGCGTAGGACAAACGGCGCGTCGGCAACCCGAAACATTCAACATCGTACGCAAGAGGCAGCGGGTCGCCGACGTAACTACGCGCGCCATGCGCTATTCGCTCGCACTTCTCGGCACGTTCGCCGCCGTCTCCGCTGCGGCGGTCGCCGCCGCGGACTACGCCGGTCCCCTCGGCTGGAGTCCGGTCGCCGTCCCGACATCGACCGATACGACACGCACCTACAAGCAGTGGCATCTCGGCGACGTCGCGACCGTCACCTATATCAAGGACACGTCGCTCGCCTATGCCGACGCACTCGGCAACATCCAAAAGAACTTCAGCACCAACAAGATCAAAGCGACGACCGATCAGGACCTTCCGTGTCAAGGAAAGACGGCCCACGTCATCGAGTTCACGACGGGACCCGATGGCCATCGCATCGTGATCAACCGCGTGCTCGTGCCCGATGGCAGCGGCGTGCAGACGATCACGTACACGCGCCAGGACGGCGCCGTCTTCGATAGTGACGTCAAAAAATCCGAAACGGCCTTCTGCTCGGGATCTTGACTTCGGAGACCTTTCAATCGGGCGTGCCACGTGCGGTCGCGTTGCGGAAAGCGAGCTTCGCGAATGGCTCGTGACCAACGGCATCGGCGGATTTGCCTCGGGCACGGTCGCCGGTATTGCGACGCGCCGCTATCATGGACTACTAATCGCCGCCCTCGCGCCACCCGTCGAACGCAGGCTGCTCGTGGCGGCGATCGACGAGCTGTTGACGCTGCGCGAAACGGAATACGAACTCGGGGCTCACCGGTGGAGCGGCGGTGCGCTTGCGCCGCGCGGCTACCGGTATCTCGAGCATTTCGAACTCGACGGCACGGTGCCCGTGTGGACCTTCGCGTGTGCGGAAGCGCAGCTGGAGAAACGCATTTGGATGGAGCACGGCGCGAACCGCAGCTACATTCGGTACCGCTTGCTGCGCGGGGACGGCGCGGCGCTCGCGCTCAAGCTCCTCGTCAACGATCGCGACTTCCACGGCAATACGCACGCGGGCGAGCGGCGGCTGCCGATCGAGCCGCTGACGCGCGGCGTGCGCATCGCGACGGAACGCGTGTCGCTCGAGATCCGCTGCGACTCCGGTGACGTCACGCCGGAACACGTTTGGTTTCGCGACGCGCTACTCGCGCGCGAAACGGAGCGCGGCCTCGACGACCGAGACGACATGCTGCACGCCGCGACGATTCGGGTCGCGTTGCCGGCAGGCGGTAGCGTGACGGTTGCGTGCGGTGCACCGGGTGTGCCGGATGTCGATGCAGACGCCGCCTGCGCACGCAACGCGGCGCGCGAAGCGGATATCTTGGCGGCTTTTCGCGATCAGAACGGCGGCGCTGGGGCGCCCTGGATCGAGCGCTTCGCACTCGCGGCTGATCAGTTCGTCGTTCGGCGCGGCAGCGCGCGCGACGCCGGACGCTCGATCGTGGCGGGCTACCACTGGTTCGGCGATTGGGGCCGCGATACGATGATCGCGTTGCCCGGCATAACGCTCGCGACCGGGCGCGCCCGGGTCGCAGCGACAATTCTTGAAACCTTCGCGGGCTACGTCGACGACGGTATGCTGCCGAACTATTTCCCGGACGCCGGGCAGGCGCCGGAGTACAACAGCGTCGATGCGGCGCTTTGGTACGTCGAGGCCGTGCGGCAGTATCATGCGCAGACGGGCGACGACGCACTCGTTCGGCGTCTCTTCGCCGTCCTCGCCGAGATCGTTGCGCGCTACGCTGCCGGGACGCGGTTCGGTATCGGCCAGGCTACCGACGGTCTCCTCGCCGCGGGCGTCCCGGGCGTGCAGCTTACCTGGATGGATGCAAAAGCAGAGGACTGGGTCGTTACGCCGCGGATCGGCAAGCCTGTGGAAGTCAATGCACTGTGGTATAACGCGCTCGACGTGCTTGCGTCCTTCGCGATACTCACCGGCGCTGATCCCGCGCCGTACCAAGCGATGCGCGAGAAGACGCGCAGCGGCTTCGCGCGGTTCTGGAATGCCGAGCGCGCCTATCTTTACGACGTTCTCGACGGGCCCGAAGGCAACGACGCCTCGCTGCGGCCCAATGCGATCTTCGCGGCTGCGCTAACGGTCTCGCCGCTCTCTGCGCAACAGCGCCGCACGATCGTCGACACCTGTGCGCGCGAGCTCCTTACGAGCTTCGGTTTACGCAGTCTCGCTCCGAGCGATGCGAACTACCTCGGAACCTACGGTGGTTCGCTGCGCGAACGCGACGCTGCCTACCATCAGGGTACGGCGTGGGGCTGGCTCATCGGCCCCTTCGCGCTCGCGCACTTTCGCGCGTACGGCGACGCCGCGGCAGCGCTCGCGTTTCTCGAGCCGATGCGCGATCAGCTCGAGGCGTACGGTCTGGGCAGCGCGGGTGAGATCGCCGACGGCGATCCGCCGCACCGCTTCGACGGCTGCATCGCGCAGGCGTGGACCATCGGCGAAGTGCTGCGCGTCGACGCAGCGATTCGCTCAGGTGCCGCCGTGAGCGAACGCTAAGGGCGGTGCAAGGCGCTCACGCCTTACTTACCCGAAGCGCCGTAAAGCCCCGGCGTTCGGGCCGGGGATATAAGGCGCGCGCCTTAGGCATCCTCAGGCTGGCGTGCGTTGGTTCTCGATGTAGTGCTTGATGATCGATAGTGGAGCGCCGCCACAGGACGCAGCGAAATAGCTTGGCGACCAGAGAACGCCCTTCCAATAGCGACGCACGAGCTCTGGGTGAGATTTGCGGAGCAACCGGGATGAAACTCCCTTGAGACTGTTGACCAATGCCGAGAGCGCGACTTTGGGCGGATATCTGACGAGCAGATGAACGTGATCGTCCTCCCCGTCGAACTCGATGAGCGTCGACTCGAAATCCTCGCACAGGCCCGTAAAGAGGGTCCGCATCGCGGCGAGATGCCTGGCCGTGAAGACATGGCGGCGATATTTGGTCACAAAGACCAAATGAACGTGGAGGACAAAGACGCAGTGCCTGCCAGTTCGGAAGTCGGTTGCATCTGCCACAGACCAATGCTACCATGAAGAGGTGATCCGACGCCAGGGATATCGCTTCCGCTTGAAGCCGAGCGCTGCCGAGGACGGATTGCTGCGGCAGTTCCTCGGCTGCTCGCGTTTTGTCTGGAATGCGATCTTGGCCGAGAACGAGTTCCGCTACGAACATGGCGACCCGTTGCCGCGTAACTAGGGCGCGTTCTGCGGGCGACTGAAGACATTGAAGGCTCGCCACGAGTTCTTGCGAGCCGCGCACTCCCAGCCGCTGCAACAGACCTTGCGTGACCTCGCGAGTGCCTACTCGAAGGCGTTCGATCCAAAGCTCCCTGCCGAGATGCCGATATTCAAAAAGAAGGCACATGCCCAAGGCATTCGCTTTCCGCAAGGGTTTAGGGTGCAACGCAACGGCGTCTTCCTACCCAAGATCGGATGGGTCGCGTTTCGCGTCAGTGCGCGAACGGCCAAGCGAAAGGTTGAAGGGGAAGTCAAGAACGTCACGCTTCGCCTCGAAGGCAGCCGGTGGTACGTCTCGTTTCAAACCGAGCGTGAAGTCGAAGAACCGACCCATGAGGATGCCGGATCGGTTGTCGGCGTCGATGTCGGCGTAGCGCGCTTCGTCGCGTTGTCCGATGGGACGTTCTTCGAGGGCGCGAATGCGTTCAAAAAACACCAAAGGCGCCTTACGTTGCTGCAACAGCGTCTTGCTCGGAAGGTCAAGTTCTCCGCGAATTGGCGCAAGGCAAAGGCGCGGATCACGAACCTGCATTCTAAAATTGCGAACATCCGCACGGACCAGCTCCACAAATCCAGCTCGACGATCAGCAAGAACCACGCGGTTGTCGTGCTCGAAGACCTCAGTGTTGTGAACATGACGGCGTCGACCAAGGGCACCGTTAAAGCACCAGGGATCAACGTTGCAGCGAAGAGCGGAATCAATCGACGCATCCTGGACCAAGGCTGGAGCGAGTTCCGCCGCCAGCTCGCCTACAAACTCGCATGGAAGGGCGGCACGATGCTGCTCGTCGATCCGCGCAATACCTCGAGAGCTTGCAGTGCCTGCGGAAACGTCAGCCGCGAGAATCGGCTCACGCAAGCGGCGTTCAGATGCGTGGCGTGCGGTCATGCGGCCAACGCCGACACGAACGCCGCGATCAACATACTCCGAAGGGCTGGACAAGCCCGGATCGCCTGTGGAGACGCGCAAGCGTCGCCGAAACGGGAAGCGCAGTGCGCCGCATGAGCGGCGCGTTGCAGAATCCCCGCCCTTCAGGGCGGAGAGCATGTCAACTCGAGCTTCGACCGGGTGCCGGCATGCCGAAGCGTCGCGGAACGTGCGTCGCCGGCCGGTCCGGGCAACATTCGCGTCGCGTTGAGAATGAACGTCAACTCCGAGGCGACGTGGATGAACGCGGCCGCTAAGGGATGCAGCACGCCGGCCGCGGCGAGCGCGATCCCGATCGCATCCACCGCGATCGTACCGGCAAAGTTCTGCATGACGATGGCCTTCGTTCGGCGTGCGATGCGGATCGTCTCGACGAAGCGTGCCAGGTCGTTGCCCAGCAGCACGACGTCCGCGCTTTCACGTGCGACATCGGTGCCCGATCCCATCGCTACGCCGACCTGCGCGGTCGCGAGCGCCGGCGCATCGTTGATGCCGTCGCCGACCATCGCGACGGTTCTACCGTCGCGTACGAGCGCGGCGATACGATCGCGCTTCCCTTCGGGCAGCAAGCTCGCAGCGAAGTCGCCGATGCCGAGCTCGCCCGCGACGCGTCGCGCGATGGGCAGCGCATCGCCCGTGAGCAGGATCGTTCTGATGCCGAGCGCCTTGAGCGCGGCGACGGCCTCGCGGGCTTCGCCGCGCAGGGCGTCGGCGACGGCGATCCGTCCCAGATACAGGCCGTCGCGCGCGACGAGGATTTCGGTTGCAGCGTTCGCTGGCGGCGCTTCGAACGAGATGCGTTGCTCGGCGAAGAGTTCACGATTGCCGGTCAGGATCGACGAGCCGGCGAAGCTCGCTTCGATGCCCCGACCCGGCGTCGCGACGAACTCGTCCGGTTCCAAGGCGGGAAGCCCGAGTTCCGCTGCGTGCGCAACGACCGCCTTGCCGAGCGGGTGCTCCGAGCGGCGCTCGGCGATGCTCGCAACGGACATGACTTCGTGCGCGCTCACCCCCGGTGCGGCGATGACGTCGATGACGACCGGTTCGCCGAGCGTCAGCGTTCCGGTCTTGTCGAAGGCGACGGTATCGACCGCCGCGAGCACTTCGAGATAGCGGCCGCCCTTCACGATCGCCCCTTCGCGCGCTGCGCGTCCGATTGCGCCGAGGATGGCGAGCGGCGTGCCGGCGGCGACGCCGCATGCGCCCGCCACGATGACGACCGAGATCGTCGCGCGCCCGTCGCGCGTCAGGAGGTACGTGAGAACCGCCGCGCCGAGCGCGAAGTACACGAGATAACCGGAAAGCCGGTCGGCGAGCTTTTGGATCGGCGCGCGCGAACGTTCCGCCGATTCGACGGCTTCGACGATCTTGCCGAAGCTCGTGTCGGCTCCGATCCGCTCCGCGCGGATCTCGAGCGCCCCGCCGGCATTGAGCGTCCCCGCGAAGGCGGCGCAGCCGGCAACCTTTTCGACGGGCATCGACTCGCCCGTGATACGGGCCTCATCGACGAACGAGCGTCCGGCAACGACGGTGCCGTCGACGGGAACGAGACCGCCCGGATCGACCAGAACGAGGTCGTCGACGCGCAGATCCGTTGCGGCGACGTCGAGGGATTGGCCCGCACGCCGCACGGTCGCCGTCTGCGGCAGGAGATCGAGGAGCGCACCGATGGCGCGGCGCCCGCGCGACACGGTCAACGTTTCGAGAATCTCGGCGCCAAGGACGAACGCCGTGATGACGAGGGCCGTAAAGAACTCGCCGATCGCGAGCGCCGCCACGAGCGCGATCGTCATTGAGAGTTCCATCGTCATCCGACGCCGGATGGCGTTCTCGAAGGCTTCGGCGAAGATCGGCCAGCCGCCGATCAGCGTTGCTGCAATGCCGATGACGCTCGCATGCGGGAACGGCTCCCACAGACGAAACCAGACCGCGGCCGCTGCGAGCGTGACCACGATGACGCGTGCGACGTCGCTGGCACGGGTGCCGATGCGCTCTTGCGCTGCGGGCGGTTCTGTAGGGACGCGATCTATCGGCGGCGCCTGCATGGCCACGTTCTTATTTGAGATAGGCACGCACGACGTCGACAAGCTCCTCGGCCGCCTGCGCGCTTTGTCGCGACGGCTTTGCATCGAGCACGTGCGTGCGCACGTGCTCCTCGAGGACGACGGACATCAGTCCATTCATCGCGCCGCGTGCCGAGGCGATCAGCTGCAGCGTCGGCGCGCAGCCACTCTCCGTTTCGAGCGAACGCTCGATCGCCTCGACCTGTCCGCGGATGCGGCCCACGCGCGCGAGCAGTTTGTTCTTGTCTCGAATCGTATGGCCCATACGGGGGTATGGTTCCACCTTCTGATAAGCTACCCCCCTATGGTTTAGCCAGAGCCACTTCGGTCGCTCAGTCGCCGTCGGCGTCCTTCTGTTCACCGCCGGCCTGCGACGCCGGTGCGTTGTCGGCCGAGTTCTCGAGAACGGCGCCGGTTTTGGCGTCGATGCCGACTTCACGCGTGCCCGCCGTCGTTGCGATATCGAAGCTGTAGCGCAGGCCGCTGCCGCCCGCTTCCTGCTCGAGTTCCGACGCCGCGATCTTGCCGGGGACCGCCGCGAGCGCCTTGGCGCGCGCTTGAGGCAGCGTGATCTTCGCCTGCGCCGCGAGAGTTGCGTTCGTGGCAGCGGTGGCGAACGCGCTCGTCAGGCCGGCGGCAAGGACGGCGGCGAGTGCGATGGTCGTGGGGCGATTCTTCATGAAGAGCGTTCCTTTCGAACGAGAGGTGATGCCCTTACGATACGTCACCAACATGACGCTTCGATGAATCCGGCAATCTCGCGCGCGGGAACGTGAGCGTCACGACCGCGCCGCCGTCGCCCGCGTTCGCGAGCGCGAGCGTGCCGCCGGCGGCCTCGACGATCGCGTGCGCGAGTGCGAGGCCGAGTCCCGAGCCGTCACGGCCGTGCGTCGAGGCGTCGCGCCAGAAGCGTTCGGTCGCGCGCGCGAGTGCAGGTTGCGAGAAGCCCGGGCCGGCGTCACGGATGGTGACGCGCGCGTCGCTTCCGGTCGCGTCGACGACGGCGACGACGACGGCATGCTCGTCGCCGCCGTACTTTCGCGCGTTATCGAGGATGGCGACGAGCGCGCGCGTGAGCTCGGCACGGTCGGCGACGATCGCAACGTCGCTTTCGGCGCGCACGTCGAGCGTGATGCGGTGCGCGCCGGCGAGCGGCGCGATCGTTGCGACGGCATCGACGACGGCATCGCGCAATGGAAAGATTGCGAGTGCGCGCGGCGCGTCGTCGCGATAGGATGCGAGCAGATCGCTCGCGAGACGGTCGAGTCCGAGCGTTTCGTCGCGCACGGCATCGAGGGTGCGCTCGTACTCTACCGGATTGCGCGGCTTGCGACGCGCGACGTCGATTTCGGCGAGCACGACCGCGAGCGGCGCGCGTAGCTCGTGCGCGACGTCGCCTGCGAAGCGACGTTGCCGGAGAAAAGCGTCCTCGAGCCGCGCGAGCATTCGGTCGAACGTCGCACAGAGCACGCCGAGTTCGTCGTCGCCCATGCGACCGATCCGGCGGCCCAGGTCGCTCGCTTCGATCTCGGCGATCACCGCGGCGAGCGCGCGCAGTGGCTGCAACGCGCGCCGCGCGAGCGCACGGCCGGCTGCGAGCGCGGCGAGCGCGAGCAACGGGATCGCGATCGCGAAGCCGAGCGCGGCCCGGCGGTCGACGTCGGCGACATCGCCGATCGGCCGCCACAGGACGACCGTCCCGAAACGCCGTGCACCGCGCGCGACTGGGCCGTCACGGCGCGCGCTCGCGCGCCGTCGATGATCACGTCGCGCGCCACGGCCGCGCCCGGGGTGGCGAGCGCCCGGATTTCGTCGGGAAGATCGACGACGGTCGAGAGTGCGAGCCGACCGGCCGCGTCGAAGAGCGCGCCGTTGGCGTGTGCACCGAGCGTGCGGCGGAAGACGCCGGCGTCTTGTCGGTCGAGGCCCTCGGAATCCGACTCAGGTACGACAACGGCTGCGGCCGCGCCGGCTTCGCTCGCGAGCGTCGCGTCGGCGCTCGCGCGCTGCACGCGATCGATCGTGATGAGCGCGAACGCGGCGAAGACGATCAGACCCGCGACGAGCGCGACGACGTAGAGCAGCGCGAGGCGCCCGGCGAGGCTTCTAGGCCGACGCATCGGCACGCATCCGGTACCCAATGCCGCGGACGGTCTCGAGCGGTGAGGCTGCGCCCGCACGCGCGAGCTTCGCGCGCAGCCGGCCGACGTAGACGTCCACGAGATTGGAAATCGTGTCGCGGTCACGGTCCCACAGCGCGTCCTCGAGTGCGGCGCGCGTGAGCGTGCGCCCAGGATTGCGCATGAAGACCTCCAGGAAGGCGAGCTCACGCGCGGTGAACGCGAGCGGCTCGCCATGGAGCCGCGCGACGCGGGCGCCGAGGTCGAGCGCAAGTCCGCCGACGCGCAGCTCATCGACGGGCGGCTCGCCGCCACCGCGCCGTGCGATCGCGTGCAGCCGTGCTTCGAGCTCGGCGAACGCGAACGGTTTGCGAAGGTAGTCGTCGGCACCGGCAGCGATCCCGGCGACGACGTCCTCGACGGCGTCGCGCGCGGTCAACATCAGAATCGGCGTCGCCACGCCCGCGGTGCGCAGGCCGCGGGCGATGGCGAGTCCGTCGCGACCCGGCAGCGCGACGTCGAGCACGAGCGCGTCATAGACGCCCGCAGCTGCCGTCGATTCGCCCGCGATGCCGTCGGCCTCGATGTCGACGACGTGCCCGGACTCTGCGAGACCGCGACGCACGACGGCCGCCAGGCGCGCGTCGTCTTCGACGATCAGAATCCGCATCGCACGCGGTCGATAACGGCGGACGATGCACGGCTGCAGCGACGCGTTCGCCGATCGGCCGCCTTCGTTCTAAGTAATCTTGTCAACCGTCCTCTTCGTATCGCGTCCGCGTTCGAGCGCATTCCACGTGCACGCAAACATCCTGCATACAAGTATCTTGCCTCCTTCTTTGAGGGTGGACGTCGATGACTTGCAGCATGGGCATAGGCCGCTTCAGGTAGTGCGCGCGTCGATGCCGGAAACGTCCGCTTCCGGGTTGCTAGCCGCTAAGACTCGTTTTACTGCGGAAGCTCGATGCAAAGGAGTTCTCCATTACCGTGGACGCTAGTTGGGTCGCTGCGATTGCGTCGGTAGCTTCGCGTTCGTCGTCGCCGTCACCGCAATAGCAGCGTTTCTTCAAATTCGGCACGTGAGAAATAGCAACGAGGTCACCGTCAATCTCCGGCTCGGCGACCGCCTCGAGTCGCTGGACTTGGCAGGGGCTTTCACCACGATCGATCCATTTCTCGAACGTCTTGTGACCGATCCGGCATTTAGGTTCCGGCTGCCCCAGCCCGGCTTCATGGAAGAATTCGCAAATGTCGCGGCCCTGCTGCGCTTTCCGGGTGGTGTCTCGGAACGGCTCATCTTCGCAGAGTACGCGGACAACATCGAGAACCTCTGGGACCGTCTCGCGCTACCAATCTATCTTCGACGTCTCGCGGTTGGCCCGTACGTCTGCGCGACATTTCGAGCATCTTGCAATGCGAGCTAAAGATCATATAGCGATCGGAAAAATGGACCGCTTTTATGGACGCCTTGAGCGAGACCCCCGTTTGGCCACCTTTGTTCGACCGCACGCCGATGCGACCTAAGCGAACGCAAATCGGCGGCGCGGCGCATTGCGGCGACCGATTTTCGACGCATGGCGACCGAATGGCAAACGTTTGGTCGTAGGACATGAAGAAAGCCCGCCGTAGCGGGCTTTCACTGGTTGCGGGGCCAGGATTTGAACCTGGGACCTTCGGGTTATGAGCCCGACGAGCTACCGGACTGCTCCACCCCGCGACGGCGTCGCTTACTATACGTGGCCGGGAAGCGAATGTCAAGCGCAAGTTGCTAGGACTCACCTGCAACGAGCGGAAGCGTCGTTCGACATGGCCGCATCTGCGCTCGTCCGACGTCTGCCCAAAGTGCAGCTGCACTGTCATCTCGAGGGAACCGTTCGCGCGGAGACGTTTCGCGAGCTCGCGCAGCTGCGCGGTGTCGACAGCGCGCGAGCGAACGGGCCGCTCGCGGCGACGTACGCCTTCACCACGTTTCGCGAATTCCTGCTCACGTTCGCCGAAGTGTGCAAGACGTTGCAACGACCCGAGGACTACGCGCGCGTCGCGCGTGATTACGTCGCTGCGGCCGCGGCGCAGAGCGTGCGCTATGCCGAAATGTTCATCTCGCCTTCGGTCTGGACGTTCTTCCATCCCGACCTCGACGTGCACGCCTGCGTCGCTGCCATGCGCGACGTTTTTGCGGTCGAAGGCGAACGACTGGGCATCGACGTCGCGTTCATTTGCGATCTGACGCGCAACTTCGGCGTCGAGCGCGCGCTCGCGACCGCTCGCAGCGCAGTCGAACTTGCGCAAGCCGGGCTGGGCGTAATCGGCGTCGGACTCGGTGGCGACGAGGCGAACCACCCGCCGGCACGCTACGCCGAACCATTTGCGTTCGCGCGCGCTCAAGGTCTGCACACGGTTGCTCACGCGGGCGAAGCGGCGGGCGCGGACAGCGTCCGCGACGCGATCGAAGTGCTCGGTGCGGAACGGATTGGACATGGCGTTCGCGCGCTCGAAGATCCCGCGGTCGTGGCGCTTTTGGCCGACCGGGGCATTGCACTCGAGCTCTGTCCCACCTCGAACCGGCTCACGGGTGCCGTGCCGGCAGATGAAGTGCACCCAATCGCCGCGTTCGACGCCGCGGGCGTCCGCTGCACGATCGATGCCGACGATCCGGAGCTCTTCTCGACGACCCTCGACCAGGAGTACGCGCTCGTGGCGAGCTGGCTCGGTGACGATGCCGTCGTGCGATTCGCAGGCAACGCGATCGACGCCAGCTTTGCGTCCGCGGAGCGCAAAGCCGCGCTGCGCGGCAAGCTCGCAGAGGCAAGCCTGAATATGTCCGTCCCGTAGCGAACGTCTTCGGGTATATGGCCGGTCACACACACTTCGACGAGTCGACCGAAGAGTATCTCGAGGCGGTCTATCGTCTCGAGCGGGAAGGCCCCGGCGTTTCGACATCGGCGCTCGCCTCCGAACTCGGCGTCGCGCCTGCCTCGGTATCGGGCATGCTCAAGAAGCTCGCAGCCGACGGCTACGTCGAACATCGCGCGCGCGGCGAGGCCAAGCTCACGCGGGACGGACTCGCGATCGCCGTGCGCGTCGTGCGCCGCCACCGGCTCGCCGAGTGCTTTCTCACGCAGATGCTCGGGATGTCCTGGGACGAGGTTCATGACGAAGCGTGCCGGCTCGAGCACGCGATCTCGGCGCGCGTCGAGGAGCGGCTCGTCGCGGTCTTGGGCAACCCGACGGTCTGTCCGCACGGGCATCCCATTCCGCCGAGCGACCTCAGCGATCCGGAACGCCCGGGCGTGCCGCTCGCGCAGCTGCGCGAAGGCGACGCCGCGACCGTTCACGGCGTAACCGAAGAGATGTCGGAGATGCTGCGCTACCTCGGCGGAATCGGGCTGCGACCGGGCGCGGGGATCACCGTTCTCGAGAAAGCGCCGCTTGGTGGTCCCGTGACCATCCGCGTCAACGATACGCCCCGGGCGATCTCCCTCGAACTTGCCCGGCTCGTGACGGTCCTGCCCACACCCACTCCGACGGCCTAGGCCGCGCCCGCGTGTTGCCGTCGTCGCTCGAGTGTTCGCTCGAGTCGTCGCACCGCTTCGATCCCGAGCAGCTCGCGTCGCTCTGTCCGCACGACGGCGCGCCGCTCCTCGTGCGTTACCCGGCCGCGATCTTGCGTCGCGAGACTGTTGCGTTTCGACCGCAGACGATGTGGCGCTATCGCGAGCTGCTGCCGCTACCCGACATGCAAGAACCCGTCTCGCTGGGCGAGGGCGGTACGCCGCTCGTGCGCGCGTCGCGCCTCGAACGCGAACTGACTCTGGAGGCGCCACTCTTCGTCAAAGACGAGTCGCACAATGCAACGGGATCATTCAAATCGCGCGGCATGTCGGTTGCGGTGACGCGCGCCAAAGCGCTGGGCGCGACGGCGCTTGTCGCTCCGAGCGCCGGCAATGCGGGCGGCGCACTCGCCGCTTACGGCGCGCGGGCGGCATTACCGGTGACCGTCTTCCTGCCTCGCGACACACCGGCGACTCTCATCGCGGAATGCCGGAGCTACGGCGCGCGCGTCGAGCTCGTCGACGGGCTCATCGACGATGCGGGGAAGCTCGCGGCCGCTCATGCGGCGAGAACGGGTGCGTTCAACGTTGCGACGTTGCGTGAGCCGTACCGCATTGAAGGGAAGAAGACCATGGCCTACGAGCTCGTCGAAACGCTCGGCACGGTGCCAGGTGCGATCCTCTACCCGATGGGCGGTGGCACCGGCCTGATCGGCATGTGGAAAGCGTTCGACGAGCTCCAAGCCGCCGGTTGGATCGGCCGAGAGCGTCCACGCATGATCGGCGTCCAAGCCGAGGGCTGCGCGCCGATCGTACGCGCCTACGAAACGGGCGCTGACCGCGCCGAGCCTTGGATCGACGCCCGCACTGCAGCGTGGGGCCTGCGCGTGCCGAGTGCGCTTGGCGATCGACTGATGCTTCGTGCGATTCGCGACTCACACGGCAGCGCACTCGCCGTCGGCGAGCGTGCCATGTACGACGACATGCTGGCGCTGCGCGAACGGGAAGGTATCGATGCCTGCGAAGAGGGCGGCGCGACGCTAGCCGCGCTGCGGCTCTTACTCGCGCGCGGCGAACGTTTCGAGGCGCCCGTCGTCCTTTTCAATACGGGCAGTGCGCTCAAGTACGGGCTGCGCGAGCGCGGCGCCATGAGGCCGCACGCGATGGCGTCGAACCTCTCGCCATGAGCGACGCAAGCGGTCCGCCGCAGATCGGCCCGACGTGGAAAATTCGCAATGAAGAAACGGGCGACGTCAAGACGTTCTTCGAGTGGGTCGGCATACAAGCCCATGCCACGGGCGAGGACGAGGAGCATGCGCGAGCCGCGATCGTCGAGCTTATCGAGCGCGAGGCGATGACCGTGCTCGGGCCGCCGCCCGGGTCGAGCTGATGCTAGGGCGCTGCGCGGGACGTGCCCAAGAGTGTGCGTCGCGCGAGCCGAAGCCGACGCTTACGTGAGCGCCACAAATCTGCTTATCGCCGTCAACATCCTGGCGTACATCTGGGAAGTTGCTTCGGGAACGCGATTCGACAGTAACTACAGCCTGGTCGCGCATGGCGCGCTCTACGGGCCGCTTGTCATGCGCGGCGAGTGGTGGCGCATCGTCACGGGCGGCTTCATGCACGGCGGCATCGCACACATCGCGCTCAATATGTTCGCGCTCTATCAGCTCGGCAATTTCGTCGAAGCCGCGCTCGGCGCACCGCGCATGCTCGCGATCTACACGATCTCGCTCTTCGGCGGGGGCCTCGCGGTGGTGTATTTTTCGCCGGGCGACGTGACGGTCGGTGCCAGCGGCGCGATCTTCGGGCTCTTCGGCGCGCTGCTCGCCATCGGCGTGCGGTTGGGCGCCCGCGGACGCTCGCTGATCGCGTCGACGTTGCCGATCCTCTTGATCAATCTCGCGTTCACCTTCGCCGTGCCGTTCATTTCGAAAGCGGGGCATCTCGGTGGGCTCGCAAGCGGGTTTCTCGCGGGGCTCGCGCTGTTCATGCTGCGGCCAGCCGCGCCCCCAGGGACGCCCGTCGCCGTCACGACCGGGGCGGGTGAGACTGCGGAAGCCGAGTTGCTGCCGCCTGAAGAAAATGTGCGGCCCGTGCGATGAGCACGGCACCGCTCGCGTCGCTCGAGACCGTCTTCGCGCGCGGTGGTCCGATCGCAAGCGCACTATCGGGCTTCGAAGCGCGTGCGGGGCAAGTGCAGATGTCCAAGCTCGTCGAGCGCGGCTTCCTCGAAAGCGCGCATACGATCGTCGAAGCGGGGACCGGCGTCGGAAAGTCGCTCGCCTATCTCGTTCCGGCGCTACGCAGCGGAAAAAAGGTCGTCGTCTCGACGGCGACGATCGCGCTGCAAGAGCAGCTCGTGCGCAAGGATATCCCGCTCGTCGTCGGAGCGCTCGGCATCCCGGCGCGCGTCGAGCTGCTCAAAGGCCGCAACCACTACCTCTGCCGCTCGAAACTCGATCGCATGCGCGGCGAGCGGCTCATCGCGCAGAGCGCGACGATGGAGGCGACGTGGGACTGGGCCGACCGCACGACGACGGGCGACCGCGCCGAACTGCCCTTTACGCCGCCGGGTCTCGAGTGGGAAGCGCTCGATGCCGATGCGGACGACTGCGTCGGAGAGTTCTGCGAACGTTTTCGCGACTGTTGGTTCTTCGCGCGCCGCGACGCCGCGAAATACGCGGACATCGTCGTCGTCAACCACGCGCTGTTCTTTCTCGATCTTGCGCTCGGGGGAACGCTGTTACCGCCATACGACTACGCGGTGCTCGATGAAGCGCATCAGTGCGAACGCTGGGCGTCGGCCGCACTGACGGCAACGCTTTCGGGCGCGAGCGTCAACCGGCTCATGCGGCGCGTGCATCGCAACTACGCGCTGCCCGCGAGTTACGATGCCGAGATCGACGAAGCGATGCGCGGCCTCGCGCAGACGCTCGCGCGCGTGCCAGGCGAACGCTACCCGCTCGTGGCCAACGAATCTGCGCTCGAGTCGCTCGCGCGGCTGCAACAGTCGTTCTACCGGCTCGAGAACTGGCTCTACGCGAACTGGCAAGCCGCGCTCAAACGGCCGCCCGACAACGCCGCCGAAGCGGAGCGCCGGCGCGATAACGTCATGCGCGGCGTCCTCGCGCACATCGCGACGGTCGACCGCACGACGCTTCCCGAAGAGGAAGCGATCAGCTGGGTCGAGCGCGGCGATGCGGACGGCCGCTATGAAGTCAATAGTGCGCCGTTCGACGTGGCGGAATATTTGCGCACTGCACTCTTTGCGCGCACGCAGAGCGTCGTGCTCACGAGCGCGACGATCGCGACGGGCCGCTCCTTCGCTTTCTTACGCCGCTCGCTCGGGGTCGACGAAGCGCAGGAGTACGTCGCCCCGTCGCCCTTCGACTATCGTGAGCAGGCGCGGCTCTTCGTCGCGCCGGCCGACTGCAATCCGAAGGATCCGCGCTTTGCGCGCCGCGTCGCGCCGCTCGTCGAAGAGATCCTCGACGTCACGAGCGGCCGCGCATTCGTGCTGTTCACGTCGTATGCGCGCTTGCACGAAGTCTACGCGCTCGTGCGCGAGCGGGTGCCCTTTCCCATCAGGCTGCAGGGCGAGTTGCCGCGCGCGCATTTGCTGGACTGGTTTCGCAACACGAAGAATGCGGTGCTCTTTGCGACCGGCACCTTCTGGGAAGGCATCGACGTCGTCGGCGAGCAGCTCTCTTGCGTCATCATCGATCGGCTGCCGTTTCCGTCGCCGGCCGATCCACTCGTCGCGGCGCGCCTGCAGGCGATCGAAGCGGCCGGCGGCGCGAGTTTCGAGGAGTACATGATTCCCTCGGCGATCGTCCGGCTCAAACAGGGTTTCGGCCGGCTCATCCGCGCCAAGACCGACCGCGGCGTCATCGCGCTGCTCGACGGCCGCGCGACGTCGATGCGTTACGGTGCCTCGATCGTCGCCGCGCTGCCGCCCGCGCTGCGCGTAACCGATCTCGACGACGTGCGCAGCTTCTTTAATGCGAATGGCTCATGACGTCCAAAGTCGTTCGACTCGGCCGCGTGGTTTTTTCGCTGTTCGGGCGCTTGGCTCCGGTTGCCGGCAAAACTCGCAAGTACGCGCTGGCCGAGCACGTCGGCGATCGGAACGCCAAGAATCACAACAGCCATTATGGCACACTGCCGGATACTCTTGCGGGCAGTGACCCTATTCGAGCCTCGAATTAAAACCCGAAACAGATATAACGCTACTGCAAAAATGGGCGCGTTGCGGTTGAGAATTGTCCGGCAAATTGTTATTGCGTGCTATTAACTTGTAGCCAGCGCTTTGATGATCTGCGCGGGGCTCCTCAAGAAAAGTGAGAAGCAGGCGGGTTGGCAATGAAGTATCTGGTGATCTATGAGCGCGGCGCCCATAACTGGGGGGCATTCGCCCCCGATCTTCCGGGCTACGCCGCGACCGCTGAGAGCCTCGAAGCGCTTCGGGGGCTCGTTCGCGAGGGAATTCCGTTTCATGTCGAGGGCCTACGGCTTGCGGGCGAACCTCTTCCGGAAGCGAGAGCAATCGTCGAGTCCGTTGAGGTCGCATGACTGAGAAGGCGATGCTCAGCGTGATGACTCGGAAGGATACGCTGAAAACGCAGCGCTCTTTTTTGAGTCAACTGCAATAGCGGTCGAAGCGCTACACCGAAGCTCAGCGCGTTCGCGTAGACTGTTGCGCGCGAACGGCGCGCAGCGTCGCAAGCGCCGCGCCCAGGGGCACGGGCGCGTGCACGCTAGCATCGAAACGCGTTTCGATGCGTTCTACGTTCGCACCGAAGGGGCTGCCGTGGTCGAGCGCCGCTACGGTGCCGTCGTAATCGGCGTACGCTTCCACGATCGCGGCGCGACCGTTGGCGGCGAAGCGTCCCGCATAGATGCCACGCAGCGCCGCGCGAGCCCGGATCCTCGCAAGCGTCCTGTCGGGGTTTTCGACGCGCAGCGTCTCGCCGCGCCGCGTATAGGCATCGAGATCGCCGAGATACGTCGCAAAGCCGCCGGCGACGCGCGCGCCCCGACGCGCAGAGGTCGTGACGCGCACGTGAGGGCTGTGCCGCACGTGCACGTCGATGCGTACGAGGCTGCGATAGAGCGCGAGGTCTTCGAGATACGGTAGCGGCGGAATCCCGCCGGCGCGCACGTACGCATCGGCCGTTACGGCGAAACTCGCGCCGAAGTGATGGGCGTGCCTTGGAAGTGGATCGTGCGGCAGCGGATCGTAGATCGCTTCGAGCTCGGCGATCGTTTGTTGATACGCGGCGTCGTCCCGATAGAGTGCCTGCAGCGCCGGAGCGAACTGCGAACGTTCCTCCGCGTCCAGCTTGATGCTCCCGGCTACCGCGTCGACGCGCTCGGCTTCGCGCAACGTCCACGCAATCCACGTATCGTCGGCAAGCGTGTCCGCATCGGTGGACGCGATGATGCCGCGCGCTGATCCGCTGGCGATAAAGCGCGTCGCCGCAGCATCCATCACGAGCTTACGCGCCGTGCCGATATGTGCGGCATCGCGCGGCAATTCCGCCTCGACGACGTGGATCGTTACGTCTTCGTGGCATGCAGCGAACGCGCGCGCGACATCTGCGGTTGCGTCGTTGCAGCTGTTCGCAAAGACGAGTATGTCGAAGATCCGCGCATCGAGCGGACCGCCATCGGTCGCCCGCTGCCGCGCGAGCGCGGCGAGTGTTCGCGTAATGTGCGAGGCTTCGTCGCGCGCCGGGATGACCACGGTCAGCCGGCAGCCCGGCCCAAGCGCGGGCACGTTCGCAAATCCGGCCTCATTCACCGTACCGACGTTCCCAAAAAGTGCGCAGCGGGCCGCGCTCGAAACGCTACTCCTCTTTGGTCACCTCGGCTTTCGCGCGTTCTTGCAGCTCGGCAACGACGCTCGAGTCGGCGAGCGTCGTCGTATCGCCGAGCATGCGGCCTTCGGCGATGTCGCGCAGCAGCCGGCGCATGATCTTGCCGCTGCGCGTTTTGGGCAGCTCCTGCGTGAACGTCAGATACTTGGGCGTCGTGAACTTGCCGAGCTTTTCGCCGACGTGCTTGCGTAACTCGTCGCCGAGCTCGGGCGAACCGTTACTTGCGCCCCGCAATGAGACGAAGCAGCAGATCGCCTGGCCCGTCGCGTCGTCCGCCTTGCCGACGACGGCCGCTTCGGCGACGGCGCGATGGCTGACCAGCGCGCTCTCGACTTCGGTCGTCGAGATGCGGTGACCGCTGACGTTCATCACGTCGTCGATCCGGCCCATGAACCAGTAATCGCCTTCTTCATCGCGGTTGCAGCCGTCGCCCGCGAGATACATGTGCTCGAACTTCGACCAGTACGTCGCTTTGTAACGCTCGGGATCGCCGTAGATCCCGCGTAGCATCGCGGGCCACGGACGGCGCAAGACGATGTACCCGCCGCCCCCGAGCGGAACGCTCTTGCCGTTCTCGTCGACGATATCGGCCTGCACCCCGGGCAGCGGCTTCGTCGCACTGCCGGGTTTGAGCGTCGTGATGCCGGGCAGCGGCGAGATCATGATCGCGCCCGTCTCCGTTTGCCACCACGTGTCGACGACGGGGCAGCGACCGCCGCCGATGTGTTCGTGATACCACATCCACGCCTCGGGATTGATCGGCTCGCCGACGCTTCCCAAAACGCGCAGCGACGAGAGGTCGTGCTTCTCGACGTACTCGCTGCCCCATTTCATGAACGTGCGAATCGCCGTCGGTGCGGTGTAGAGGATCGTCACTTTATAGCGCTCGACGATCTCCCAGAAGCGGTCCTTGTCTGGGAAATCTGGCGTCCCTTCGAAGAGCACGTTCGTCGCGCCGAGGGCGAGCGGGCCATATACGATATAGGAATGTCCGGTCACCCAGCCGATGTCGGCCGTGCACCAGTACACGTCGTTCTCTTTGAGATCGAAGACGAGGTTCGTGGTCGCGGTGACGCCGGTGAGGTAGCCCGCCGTCGTGTGCATGATGCCTTTGGGCTTCGCCGTCGTGCCACTCGTGTAGAGCAGAAACAGTAGGTCTTCGGAGTCCATTGCCTCCGGCTCGCATGTGTCGGACTCGTTTGCGACGAGGTCCGCCCACCACACATCGCGGCCGTCTCGCATCGACACGGCGTCACCGACGCGTTTCGCCACGATGCAATGCTTAACGCTCGGCGTCTCTTTGAGTGCGACGTCCACCGTTTCTTTGAGCGGGACTTTCTTGCCGCGCCGCCAGCCCTGGTCGGCCGTGATGATCGCGACGCACTGCGCGTCCTTGGCGCGATCGACGATGGCGTCCGCCGAAAAGCCGCCGAAGACGACCGAATGCGCCGCACCGATGCGCGCGCAAGCGAGCAACGCGACCGGTAGTTCCGGAATCATCGGCATGTAGATCGCGACGCGGTCGCCCTTCTTGACGCCCAATTTGCGCAGACCATTGGCGAAGCGGCACACGTCTCGCAGCAGTTCCGCATAGGTGACCGTCCAGCGATCGCCCGGCTCGCCTTCGAAATAGTAGGCGATCGTCTCGCCCCGGCCTGCCTTGACGTGCCGGTCTAAACAGTTGACCGACGCGTTGAGCTTGCCGCCGACGAACCATTCTGCGAACGGCTCGTTCCACTCGAGCACTTTATCGTACGGCGTCGACCATTCGAGTTTGTCGGCCCACGACTTCCAAAATGCCTCATAGTCGTGTTCGGCTTCCTCGTATATGCCTGACTGCGCGTTCGCACGGGCGGCGAACTGGGGCGAAGGTTCGAAGCGACGCTGCTCTTTGAAGAGCGCTTCGATCGTCTGCTGGTTGGCTGTTTCCATGTCGCTCCTAGTCGGGTTAGCGCGAGAAAATGCGATCAGAGACGTGCGGCGTAAACGCCGAGCGCCGAGGCATACCAGGCGGCGATCGCCGTTGCGATGCCGAAGTATCCGCCGATCATGCTTACCGCTGCGTTCGATTCAAATGCGCCCGCTGCGAGCACGAGAAACGTGATGGTGAGCAGCACGAAGACCGCCAGCACCGGACGGCTGACGTGGACGGCGGCGACGGTCATGTACGCGGTGAAGATGGCCCATGACAAAAGATAGAAGCCGAGGGCAGCGGGGAGCGCCGCGGCCGGAATCTTGGCGGCGTAGAACGTGAGGAGCAGTGCGAACGACATCCAAAACGCGCCGTATGAGGTGAACGCCGTCGCCCCGAACGTGTTGTTCCGTTTGTATTCCCACATCCCGGCGCAGAATTGCGCGAGCCCGCCGTATGCCGCCGCAAGTCCGAGCACGACTTGGTCGCCTCCTTTGGGAATCCAACCAGCGTTCGCGCAGGAAAGTACGAACGTCGTCAAGGCAAACGCGCCCAGGCCCAATGGTGCGGGATCGGCGACCGTGCCAACTCCAGCTGGTTCCTTCGCTGGTAACGGGGGTGCAGGCGCTGCGGAAGCCATGAAGCCCTTTCTTCAAGTCGAGACGCAGTATCGTTGATGGATACGCTTTCTTTTACGCCGTGAAATTCTTGCCGAAACACTTTTCCGGCGTGCGAACGTCGTGTGCGCAGCGCCCTCTGCTCAAAGGCTTCCGCCGACCGCTCGCCATGTTTCTTGCCATCGGCGGCGCAGTTCCGCCGGTCATCGCAGTCGCGCGTAATCATGAACGCCATCCGAGCACGGGGCTTCGATCGATTGCGTTCGCGCAAGCGCCGCCGGACTTCAGCTTCGACCTCGGCGCCGGAACGCAAGATCTCCGGGCGCTGCGCGGGAAGCCGGTGGTACTCAATTTTTGGGCTACGTGGTGCGGGCCGTGCCGGGACGAACTCGACGCATTCGAAAGACTACACGCGACCTACGGCGATGCGGTAAAGATCGTGACCATTTCGGGCGAAGCACCGGGCGTAGCGAGAACGTTCTTGCGTCGGCTCAATATCGATCTGCCGGTAGTCGAAGATTCGCAGCGCAAAATTTTCACGGCCTACAGCGTTTCGCCGATACCGGTCACGCTCGTTCTCGGGCCGGATGGCATCGTCTCGTACGTCTCGATCGGCGAAGTCGGCTGGGACGAATTGCACGCCGCCGTCGAAGCCGCATCGCCCGCGCAAGCTGCGCTGCCGGCGCCCTCGGCGACCGCGACCTTGACCGCGCCACCCGCCCGTGCTACGTTAAACCCTAATGCTAGCACTCCCACGCCGTGACTGCTAAGAACCTGCGGCCTGCGGATCCGAAGCCCGTTCGACCCGAACTCGACAAACGGAAAGCCTTCATCCTGGCGACCGTCGTCTATGAGTACGTCGCCACGGCCGAACCCGTCGGATCGAACACGCTCACTCAGAAGTACAATTTAGGCGTGAGCTCCGCGACGATTCGCAACGAGATGGCGGAACTCGAGGCGGCCGGCTATCTCGTCCAGCCGCACACCTCCGCGGGGCGGATTCCTTCCGACGCCGGGTACCGGACCTACGTCGATCAGCTGATGCGGCCGGAGCCGCTCGAGACGGTCGAGCAGCGGCGGATTCACGACGAGTTCCGCGCCGCGAGCCGCGAGCTCGACGGCGTGATCGAGCATACGACGCGCCTGCTCGGTCAGCTGTCGCGCAACGTCGCCTTCGTCGTCGCTCCGCAGCGCGATGCGCAGCGTTTCCGGCACATCCAACTCATTTGGCTCTCCGAACGGACGGGACTCGCGATCGTCGTCACGTCCCTCGGGGTCGCGGTGCAAAAGCCGTTCGAGCACGGCGCACAGGTCGAGGCCGACGATCTCACGCGGCTTTCGAACCGGCTCAACGCCGCCTTCACCGGCAAGACGATGCGCGAGATTTCGACCGCCGACGTGGCGCGCATCGTTGCCGAAGCCGGACTGCCTGCGGAGCTGGTCGGTGCGCTTTCCGGTGCGCTCGGCGACGTCGCGCAGGACGAGGACGCACCGGCCGTCGTCTCGAGCGGCACGCAGCATTTGCTCGATCAGCCGGAATTTCAAGACCTGCGAAAACTGCGGTCGATCCTGCGCATCATCGAAGAGCAGAAAGCGCTCTACGATCTCGTCGCCGACTCGATCGGCAACGCGGGGCCCGGCGTCAAGATCGGCCACGAGCTCGGGTCCGACGAGATCACCGAATGCAGTATCGTGACGGTGCCGTACCGGTTCGGCGACGAGGGCGTCGGACTGCTCGCGATCCTGGGACCGCGGCGCATGCCCTATGCGCGTCTGCTCGCGCTTGCGACCGGGACCGCCGTCTCGCTGGGCCGCCACCTCGCCGATACGGAGCTGCGTTAAGGACATCGTGGCGACCGACTATTACCATGTCCTGGGCGTCGAGCGCAACGCGTCCGAGACCGATATTAAAGCTGCGTACCGCAGTCTCGCGCGCAAATTCCACCCGGATGTCGCCCAAGACAAAGCCTCCGCCGAGACGCACTTCAAAGAGATCAACGAGGCGTACGAGGTCCTGGGCGATCCGCAGAAGCGTCAGCAGTACGACCGCTTCGGAACCGTTCCGAGCGGCGTCGGGGCCGGTGCCGGCGGGTTTAGCAGCGGCGATGGCCTCGGCGATATCTTCGACATGTTCTTCGGTGGCGGACGCGGTGCGACGCAGCAGCGTCCGGCCGGTCCCGGCCGTGGCGCCGACCTGCGCTACGATCTGCAGATCACGCTCGACGAGGCCTTCGCCGGCGCCGAACGCGAGCTCGCGTTCAACCATCTCGCGGGGTGCGAGACGTGTCGCGGATCGGGTGCGCAGCCGGGGACGCTCGTGCAGCGCTGCGATCGCTGCGGCGGTTCGGGCAGCATGCGCAGCGTGCGGCAGACCCCGCTCGGGCAGTTCGTCACGCAGACGACCTGTACGAAGTGCAACGGTGAAGGCACGCTCGTCCCGACACCATGTGAGACGTGCCACGGTCGCGGCCGGGTCGAGAAGCATCGGACGTTGACCGTCAAGGTTCCCGCAGGGGTCGACGATGGAAGCCGCATCCGCGTTTCGGGCAGCGGCGAAGGCGGGACCCGGGGCGGACCGCCCGGCGATCTCTACGTCTACTTGAGCGTCGCGCCGCACCCCCGCTTCCGGCGCGACGGAAGCGATCTCTACACCGACGTTCCGATCTCGTTCACGCAAGCGGCCCTCGGAGCGACCGTGGCGGTCGCCTCGCTCGATGGCGCGCAGTCGCTGCAAGTTGCCTCCGGCACGCAAACCGGCTCGACGTTCCGCGTGCGCGGCAAAGGCATGCCGGCCGTGCGCGGATCGTCGCGCGGCGATCTGCTGGCGACGGTGCACGTCGTCGTGCCCCAAAAGCTTTCACGCAAAGAGCGCGACCTGCTCGAAGAATACGCCCGCATCGGCGGCGACGACATCGACGACCGGTCCTTTTTCGAACGCGTAAAAGACGCTTTTGCGCCATAACGCTTGAGCGCGACGCGCTTTTTCGTGGCTGGGCGCTTTGCCGTCGGGGACGTCGTCGAGCTTGCGGGCGAGGATGCGCGCAAGCTGCGCGTGGTGTTGCGACGCGCGAGCGGCGATGCGGTCGAGGTCGTCGACTCGTCGGGGCGGCTCTTCGCGGGCGAACTCGCAATCGATGGTGAGCGGTTCGGGGCGCGACTTGTCGCGCAGCTTGCCGCACCGCGCGCCCCGACGCTCGCAATCGCGCTCGCGCAGGCCATCCCCAAAGGCGCGAAGATGGATTTGGTCGTGGAGAAGGGGACGGAACTCGGCGTCGCGCGATTCGTCCCGTTTACGAGCGAACGCGTCGTGGGTACGGGCTCGCGCGATGGAAAAGTCGAGCGCTGGCGTCGTCTGGCCAAGAGCGCGGCGCAGCAATGCGGCCGTCCCGACGTTCCACCGGTCGAGCGGCCGCAAGACTTTGCGTCGCTGTGCGCGATGTTCGCCGGTTACGACGCCGCACTCGTACCATGGGAAGTCGCGGACGCCGTACCGCTGCGCGAGCGCTTGCCCGGACTTTTACGCGACGCGCGGCGGGTGATCGTTGCAATCGGTCCCGAAGGCGGACTCTCACATCGGGAGGCGCGGGCGGCGCAAGTCGCCGGCGCGCACCTCATTTCGCTGGGGTCGCGAATTCTGCGCACTGAGACGGCCGGTCTGGTTACATGCAGCGCGCTCTTGTATGCAAGCGGCGACTTGTAACGCGCGCGCGAGCATGAACCGAGCCTAGAATCGGCGTATAAGAGCCGGTTATGAAGGGCCCGAACGTTTGAAGTTCAGCATCGTCGTCCCGACTTATAATGAGGCGGGCGGCATTGAGAAACTCATTGCGACGCTCTCGAACGTTTACCACTCGAATGGTCTGGACGGCGAGATCGTCGTCGTGGACGATAACTCTCCGGATGGGACCGGGGCCATCGTCGACTCGCTCGCCGACCGCTATCCCGTCCGCTGCCTGCACCGGCCCGGGAAACTCGGACTTTCGAGCGGGGTCATCGATGGTTGGCGTTTCGCCCGGCCGGATTCCGTTGCACTCGGTGCCATCGACGCGGACTTCAGTCACGACCCGGGGGTCGTGCCGCAGATGGTTCGCGCATTGGAAAGCGGCACGTATGGGCTGGCGGTGGGGAGCCGGTACGTCAAGGGCGGCGGCATCGAAAATTGGCCGCTCAGGCGCAAGATCACCTCGATCGTCGCCTGCATGCTGGCCTGGCCGCTCACGCCGATCCGCGACATCACGAGCGGCTTTATCCTCGTGAAGCGTGACGCGCTCGCGGGTGTCGAACTCGATCCGATCGGTTTCAAGATCGGTCTCGAAGTCGCAGCGAAAGCGCATTATGGTAAAGCGCTCGAAGTTCCGTACGTTTTCGTCGACCGCGTGGTCGGCGAATCGAAACTGAGTGGCAAAGAAATAACGAATTATCTTCGGCAACTCCGGCGCATCTACGCGTCGCGATTGTTTGGAATGCGCAGTGCGCACGCAGCGACCACGAGCATCGGCGGCGTCGTTGCCGAGAAGAAGACCGCCTGATGCCGATGCCCGACTGGCTACGCCGGTTACGCGACAATACGGTTCCAGCCGAAGACGCGGCACTGTGGGTCAAGTGCCCCTCGTGCGGCGAGATGCTCTATCGCAAAGATCTCGAAGCGAATTTGTCCGTTTGCACGAAATGCGAGTACCACTTCCGCATGAGCGCCTTCGATCGCATCAACGCGCTCGTCGACGGCGACTTCGTCGAAATTGGCACGGACATACTGCCAGGCGACCCGCTCGAGTGGGTCGACAAACGCACCTATCCCGACAAACTCGAAGCCGATCGTCTCAAATCGAACCTCTCCGAAGCCGTCGTCACTGGATTTGCGACACTCGACGGGTTTCCCGTGGCGCTGGGCGTCATGGACTTCAATTTCCGCGGCGGCACGATGGGTACGGTCGTGGGCGAACGCATCACGAATCTGCTCGAAGAAGCTCGCGCGCGGCGTTTGCCGTGTATCATCTTCACGGCTAGCGGCGGGGCGCGCATGGAAGAGGGCATGCTCGCGCTGATGCAGATGGCGAAGACGACGCAGGCCGTCGAGCGCTTCATGACCGACGGCAACCCGTATATTACGGTGCTGACCGATCCGACGACCGGCGGCGTCTCGGCCTCCTTCGCCTTTCAGGGCGACATCATCATCGCCGAAGCCCGCGCGTCGGTCGGATTTGCGGGCCGGCGCGTCATCGAACAAACGCTTCGGCAAAAGTTGCCCGATAATTTTCAGACGGCGGAGTTTCTGCTCGAAAAGGGCCATATCGATCTCGTCGTATCCCGCGCGCTCGTACGCAGCACGCTCGTGCGCATGCTCGACTATGCCGTCGACCGGCGACGCATCGCGCCTGCGCTCAAGGCCGTGCCGGAGTTCGCGCTCGGGTGAACGTCATCGTCGAACGCGAGAAAGGCCCGCTCGCCGAACTCGAAGCGCGCATTACGACCTTGCGCGAGCGCGGCACGCCGAGCGCCGCGGCCGACGTGCGTGTGCTCGAAGAGAAGTACCGCGAGTTGCTGCGCGATCTCTTCGGCGACCTCACGCCGTGGGAGCGCGTCAACATGGCGCGCCATCCCAAGCGCCCGATCGCGAGCGACTACCTTGCGGCCTTCGAGCAGTTCGACGAACTCCACGGCGACCGGCATTTTCGCGATGATCTCGCGCTCGTCGGCGGCTTCGCGAAGCTCCGCGGCCGGCGCGTCGTCGTGCTCGCGCAACAGAAGGGCCGCGACACCAAAGAAAACATCCGGCGCAACTTCGGTATGGTGTCGCCCGAGGGGTATCGCAAAGCCGCGCGTCTCATGAATCTCGCGGTGCGCTTCGACCTGCCGCTCGTGACGTTCGTCGATACGTCGGGCGCAGATCCCGGCATCGCCTCCGAAGAGCACGCGCAGTCCGAGGCGATCGCCTCGGCTTTGATGACGCTCGCCAAAGTTTCCGTTCCCGTCGTGTCGGCCATTATCGGCGAGGGCGGCTCCGGCGGCGCGCTTGCGATCGCCCTGGCCGACCGCGTCATCATGGCGGAAAATGCCGTTTATTCCGTCGCGTCGCCGGAGGGGTGCGCCGCGATCCTGTGGGGCGACGCGGCGCGCGCGCCCGAAGCGGCGGAACGCCTCAAGCTCACGAGTTCGGATCTCGCGGCGTTCGGCATCATCGACGAGGTCGTGCTCGAACCGCTGGGCGGCGCGCACCGCGATGCGGGCGCGTTCGTCGAACGCATGCTCGATGCGGTCGACGCCTCGCTCGGCGAACTCGAACTGTTGGCGCCGGGCGACCTGCGCGAGCGCCGCTATGATAAATTCAGGCGGATCGGTGCGTGGGAAGGCGCGGCGCGGCCGCAAGCGGTCGCCGCTCCGTGACGCGTTCGCTGTCGCACGTCGCGCGCCTGACCGCACGGATTGGGCTTCTTGCGACCGTCGGCTGCGTCGTCGTCCTCGTGGCCGTTCAACTCGAAGTCATCGTCGCGAAGAACGTCGCGATCGCCCGGCAAGTCGCAAATGCTCATCGCCAGATCGTCGCCTTGCGCGAACGAGAGCGCGCGCAGCAGCGAACCGTTGACCGCTTAAGCGATCCGCGTGGCGCGATCCCGGAAATTCACGAGAAGCTGCAGCTGGTCGCGCCGCACCAAGAGCTGATCTACGTGCGCGGTCTCGCGCAACCGACCCCGGCGCCGAACGACGATTGGCCGAGCGCGCCGTGAGCGCCGTTTTCGGTACTGTCATTAACGTCCACTACCACGGTGCGACCGTGCGGCTCGAAGACGGCACGCTCGCTGCGGTTCCAGCCGCCGAACTCGCGGCGAATCGGCCCGCGTACGTTGCAAGCCATCAAAGCCGCACGCCGCTCGCGCTCGAGCTCGACCGGCGCGGGCGCCATCCCATCGTCGTCCTCGAGCGTGCTGCCGGTGGGCCGACGAAGCCCGCGCCGCGGCTCGTCGACGAGGGCTTCGAAGCGCAGATGAACGCGTACCTCAAGTCGACGCAGGAGTGGGCGCCACCCGATCGTCCCGCGCCGGCCGAGCGGCACTTCATCCGCAAAAAGCGCCGCGCTGCGTTCTTCGAGGCGCGCAACACCGTCACGTAGAACGATTCTCGCGTGAAGACGACGCCCGACGCCGCCCGCATCGAACCCGTCGCCGTTCCGGGGTGCTTCATTCGCATTCAAGGAACGTACAATTCGCTGCGGACCGCAGAACAACGCGTGGCGGACTTCATTCTCAAGCACGCCGAAGAGTTGATCTACCTCACGGTGACGGAGCTTGCGGAGCGCACGCAGACGAGCGAGTCGACGGTCGTGCGGCTTTGCCAGAAGATCGGCTACAAGGGCTATCAAGAGTTCAAGATCATGCTCGCGCGCGATCTCGTCGGTCCGACGGAAACCGTCTACGAGCAGATCGACCGGACCGATTCGCTCAGCGCCCTCAAGACCAAAGTGTTTCAAGCCAACGCGCAGGCGCTCAAGGACACGATCGAAGTGCTGGCCGATGAAGAACTCGGCAAGGCCGTCGAAGCGATCGCACGCGCGCGCCGCGTCGAAGTCTACGGCATCGGCGGCAGCGCCCCGCTCGCGCTCGACGCCTATCACAAGTTCATGCGGCTCGGCATCCACGCGGTGTGGCTCAACGATTCCGATTTGATGGCGATGTCGTCGTCGCTCCTGGAGTCCAGCGACGTCGCGCTCGGCATCTCGCATACCGGTGCGTCGCGCGACGTCTGCGACGCGATGGAGAACGCGCGCAACGCCGGCGCGACGACGATCTGCATCACGCACCAGGCGACTTCGCCGATCACGAAGGTTTCGAACATCAAGCTCTTCACTGCCGCGAAGGAGACGGCATTCGGTTCCGACGCGACCTCGAGCCGCATCGCGCAACTCTCGATCATCGATGTCCTCTACGCGGGGATCGCGAATCAGGATTACGACCACGCGCTCGCGCTCGTGCAGAAGACCCGCGAAGCCTCGGCAAGTAAACGCTATTAGCGAAGCGCGTCGCCGCTGATCGCTACGCAGTTGACGCGTGCCGTTATTTCGCTAGGAACCAATACCGTGCGGCTGCTGGTCGTGCGCGACGCTGACGACGGCAGGCTCGTACAACTCGAGCAGCGGCAGACGGGGACGCGGCTCGGCGAAGGGCTGAGCAACGGCGGGACGCTCGCGCCCGCGGCGGTGGAACGGACGCTCGAAGCGGTGACCGGATTTGTCGCGCGCGCGCGAATTCACGCCGCCGGGCTCGCTGCGATCGCGACGAGCGCCGTGCGCCGCGCCGACGATGCCGCTGCGTTCGCAGCGCGCGTGCAGTCGATCGCGGGCGTACCGCTGCGCGTGCTCGACGGTGCGGCCGAAGCCGCAGCGAGCTTTTGCGGAGCCACGTACGACGTGGCCCGCCGTGATCGTCGCATCGCCGTCGTCGACGTCGGCGGCGGTAGCACCGAATGTGCGGTCGGCCGCGCCGGCACGCTCGAGCGCGCGCAGTCGATCGAGATCGGTTCTGTCCGCGTCGCTGAACGTTTCCCGGATCTGACGGGACGGGCACCGGGTGCCGCGGCACGCGTAGCGGCCGTGCAGGCGCGCGCGTATGCGGCAGCGATGCTCGCGCCGAACGGTGCCTTCGGTCCGGTCGACGCGGTGCACGCCGTTGCCGGGACGCCGGCGACGGTCGCTGCGGTCATTGCGGGGTCGCACGTCGACCGGGTCGCGGGTACCGTGTTGACGCGCAGGGCGCTCGACGCCACGATCGACCGCCTCGTCGAAGTCGACCTCGAGGCGCGGCGCGGGCTGCCCGGAATGTTGCCCCAGCGCGCCGACATTCTGCCCGGCGGCGCGATCGTGCTCTCCGAAACGCTGCGTCTGCTTGGCGCGTCCCAAGTGCGCGTCGAGCCGAACGATCTTCTGCTCGGCTACCTCATAATGACGCGCGACGCAGCGCGCGTTCGTTCGACGAATCTGCCTCTTTGATGCCGCCCGAGCGCGCAGGAAAGCTCGCTTGTGAGGAAGATTCTTGCTAGTGGCAACATTCGAGGGGTGGCATCCGACAACGATCGACGTGCCTATGCCGCCGGCCTTTAAACCGTGGGACATCGTCAAAGTTCCGTTCCCCTATACCGATCGCCCGGCACGCGAGCGGCTCTTTTGGGACGGTCCCGGGATTGATCAGGCAATCGGCGAACTCGCGTAACTCGCGTGTTGTGAGCGCGCTTTCTTACCGGGTAATCCTTGAGGGACGACGACGGCGGATTTAACGTCGCTATCTTGAACGCGCCGGATGGACAAAACACTCGCAGGTGGGCTCTCATCTCAAAATGACACGAAGTGGCGCGCACGTCTCGGTGCCACTACACGAAACTATTAAGTTGGGAACGCTTGCAAGCATCCTGCGCACGGTTGAAATGACCGCCGACGAACTGCGCCGATTCTCTAAAGTTTCGGTCGCATGGTTCTCGCCCCAAACCGTCGCGCAGCTCACTGTCGACGGCCCGCGCCGGCGGACGCCGGAGCGGTGCACCGTCGGCAGGCCAATTCGGTACGCCCCGCTATGAGCGTCGCGTCATCGCCGCAGCGCGGGCAGCTCAGTGGCGCGAAGCGTGCCGGCGTCAGCAGCCAGGTGAGCGCGAGGGGATACTCTCGCTCGCCGCGCCGCACGACGACGGCGAACGAGAGCGCCGGCACGAAGACGACGTGGAGCCGATGCGGAACGATCTCACGCGACGCGCAAAACTTCGCTTGGATCTCGTGCGTGCGGCGCAAGCGTTCGCGCTCCGTCGCCTCCGCCTGCGCGGTGAGAATACTCGCTCGCTCCGGTGATGCACGAGAGCGCCGCTGCGCGATCGAGGCGAGCACGCCGTCATAGTACGTCGCGGTACGCGCGAGTTCGTCGGCGAGTCCGCGCTGCGCGGCACGCTCGAACACGTTGGACCGCAGGAGGGAACGTCGCTCGAGCGCCTCGTGCGCAGCCGTCGTCGCGCTCGCAAGATCGGGCCACGTCGCCTTCGCCTGAAAATCGGTGCTCGCGAGCATCGGTTGCGCTGCGACGACGCGTATGATCTCGTCTGCAATCGGGAGCGCCGCGCAGCCGTCCACCCAAACCTCCTCGCGCTCGCTGAAGCGCTCGTCGAGCGTGTACGTGATGAGTGCGCCAACTCGAAGCAACGGATGGTAGATCGGGACGGGGTCGCGTGTCGCGTCGATCCTGCCGTGGTCGATGCCGATTCGTGCTCGCGCGTGCGCGAGCAACGCCTCGCGCGGCGGCGCCGTAGAGCGCCGCCACGGCTGGTATCCGCGGCCGACATCGCCTCGCTCGATGACCAGCGCCGTCGCGCTCTCCAGCGCTGGATGACCGGCGGAGAGGAGCACCGCTTCCTCAGCCTGTGCGACATCCGGGTCGCTCGTCACCGCCAGCGCCTCAGGCAATTGCAGCGCCCGCTGGAGCGCCCGAGGCAGTAGGACCTCGGCTGTTTCCGCGTCGTGCTCGTAGAGCGCGCCTTCGGAGGCCACGTACTCCAGCCAGAAACGAAGGGCCGGGTCGCGGATCATTCGTCGAAGTCGGCGGCGACGAGACGATCGGTCGTTTCACGACTCTGGACGTACGCGCTGCGCGCCCGGGTCAGGTCGTCTCCGAGTGCTTCGATGCGCCTTGCGAAATCGGCGTCGTCGCTACTCTCAACGTGGCTTTGAAACACGAAGCGCTCGAAGTCGAAGTCGTCGTCGATGCGGCCGAGGATCATGTCGAGCTCGCCGACGACGAGCTCGAAGAGATTGATCTTGCGCTCGAGTACCCGTAAGATGCGCTCTTCGATCGTACCGACTCCGACGAGGTTGGTGAGGACGACGTCGTGCTGCTGACCGATGCGATGAATGCGTCCGAGCCGCTGTTCGAGTTGCATCGGATTCCACGGCAAATCGTAGTTGATCATGACGTGGCAGAATTGCAGATTGCGGCCTTCGCCGGCGGCTTCTGTGGTGATCAGCAGCGGAGTGTCTTGCGCGAACGCACGGATCGTCGCGAGTTTCTCATTGCGGCTCAAACTGCCGTGATACACCGCCGCCGGAACGCGGTCGGCGGCGAGTCGTGCGAGCAGGTCGAGCGTCGCGCGAAACCCGGTGAACACGATGACTTTCTCGTTTTGCCGCCGATGCCGCTCGACGAGTTCAAGCATGACCTCGGCCTTGCGAGTCGTCCTGAGCGCTGCGCTTCGCTTCGCGAGGTCGTGCCAGCCGCGACGCTCCAGGCTTGCGCACAGCGAGGCTGGGCTCGACCCCGCGCTGCGCAACACGGCGCGCAGCGCGAAGAGGTCCGCCTGGGACGCGTTGCGCGCCGTCTCGCGCACGCGTTGCGCGACGAGTTCGTAGAGGGCCGCCTCCTCCGGTGCCGGGGCGACGGAGATTGTCTGAGCCAAGCGCGTGGGCAACATTAGCGCGACGTCGCTGCGCCGGTGCCGGATCATGATCTCGCGCATGCGCCGTTGCAATCCCTCGATGTCGCTCGCAAGCTCGCCGCGCGCGGTCGGTCCGTGGCTGCGGCGAAACGCTTTGTGTGTCCCGAGCAAGCCGGGGCGCACGATGTTGACGAGATGGTACAGGTCGTCGAGCCGGTTTTCTACCGGCGTCGCCGTGAGTAGGAGTAGTCGGCGCGTGCGCAGCGAGGTAACGAGCTTGGCAGAGGCGCTGTGCGGGTTGCGCAATCGATGCGCCTCGTCGGCGATTACGAGATCCCAATCGACTTTGGCGAGCGAATCCGACCAGGTCGCACGGCGCGCCGTCGCGAGCGACGCAATGATGACCGGTGCATCCCACGGGCGCAGCTTGCGTTCCCAATCGTCGCCACCCATCACGAGCGTCGGCAGCGCGAACTTGCGGTCGAGCTCTTCGGCCCATTGCTCGATCAAGCCCAGTGGCACGAGCACGAGCGCGTGCCGCACGAGCCGGCGATGGAAGAGCTCGCTCAAGACGAGCGCGGCCTCGATGGTCTTGCCCAGCCCCACCTCGTCGGCGAGGATCGCACGTCCGCGTAAACGGCTCAGTGCGTGCCGCGCGGCGGCGAGCTGATGGGGAAAGGCCTCGAACCGCAACCGCGAGAGCGAGACGAAATTCTCGAAGCTCGGTTTCATCCACACCGCGACCGCGGCTTCGACAAGTCGACCCGTTTGCTCGGCGGCGATCTCGCCTGCTTCGAGTCGCGCAATGAATGGCGCGTAGACGATTTCTGCGGCAGTAGCGCGCAAAGGCGTGGTGTTACTCGGCGCGATGATCGACGACATACCGTGCCGACTCGACTACGACAGGTCCGGCCGTCGCCCTTGTGCAGAACCGGTGCGTTGAGGTCAGTGCCGTACCTGGCGCGTCCCGGCACAGTGCGCGCTGATAGAAAAGAAATTGATATGCCTGCGCAGCAGAGCCGTCACGGAAGTATGGTCGTTGCTCCGGCGCGAATGTACGTCTGCATGGGATGATGGTGGAATCGGTAGACACAGCAGACTTAAAATTTGCCGCTCGCAAGAGCGTCCGAGTTCGAGTCTCGGTCGTCCCATGTCGATCTTGTTATCGTAGCCTGTAACGCTGCGCGGGCATGCTGTGCGACTTTTGCCGAGCAGGGCCGGAGGGCGCCGAAGCGCAATCGCAGTGAGTTTGGCCCTCCTGGGCGCACCGCGCTTTTCCCGTTCATCTTGGAGGCTTGCTCGCGATTGAAGATCGTCGTCACCGTTAAGCTCGTTCCGGATACCAATGCCGATAAGCGCATCGATCCGGGCACGAAGCGTCTCGTCCGCACCGGCGTCGAGACCGTTCTCAATCCCTTCGATGAATATGCGATCGAAGCGGCGCTGCAGCTCAAAGAGAAGGCCGGCGCCGGCGCGACCGTTACCGTCGTCACGATGGCGCCGGAGACGGGCAAGGAAGTCGTGCGCAAAGCGCTCGCCATGGGCGCGGACGACGCCGTCATGCTCTCCGATCCCAAAGCAGAAGGCTCCGATGTGTGGGGCACGGCGTACGTGCTCGCGCAAGTCATTAAGAAGAACGGCTTCGATCTCGTGATCAGCGGAACGCAATCGACCGACGCAATCACGGGCGAACTGCCGGGCGCACTCGCGGAGTATCTCGGCGTTCCGGGCGTCACCTACGTTCGCAAGCTCGAACTCGCTGGGACCACGCTGCACGCCGAGCGCGAGACCGACAATGGCTACGCCCGCGTCAGCGCGGAGCTGCCGGCGCTCGTGAGCGTGACGAAGTCGATCAACCAGCCGCGGTATCCGGCGCTTAAGGGCATCATGGGCGCGAAGAAAAAAACGATCGCCATGACCACGCTCGCAGACGCCGGCGTGGAACGGCCCGTCGGCCTTGACGGCGCGAAAACCGAACTCACCGGCACGACGACGCCGGCCGTGCGCGGCAAGGGTGAAGTCTTCACGGCTCCCGACGCCGTCGCCGGCGCTCAAAAAATCCTCGACTTTCTGCGGGAGAAGAAGCTCGTCTGATGCGCGACGTCATCGTTTTCATCGAACACACGCAGGGCCAGCCGCGCCGCGTCTCCTTCGAGCTCGCGACGCAGGCGAAGGTGCTCGCAGCCGGACTCGGCGGGACCGTGCACGCCGTCGTTCTGGGCAAAAACGCGGGCGGCGCTGCCGAACAGCTCAAGGCGTATCCCATCGATACGATTCATGTCGCCGAAGACGGCGACCTCGACGCCTTTCTCATCGATCCCTCCGTCGACTATCTGGAAGCGGTCGCCAAGTCCACGGGCCCGGCGCTCATTCTCGTGCCGTATACGATGATCGGCCGCGACCTCGGTAGCCGGCTCGCCGCGCGACTCGATTGCGGGCAGAATGCCGACGTGGTCGACTTCACGATCGATGGCGGCCGCGTCGGTTGCGTCTCACCCAAGCTCGGTGGCACGGTCATCACGACGTGTGCGTTCAAAGGCGACTACGGCATCGCGGCGGTCCGGCCGAATTCGTTCAAAGCGAACCCCGAAGCGGGCGCGGGCAACATCGTCCAACTCGAAAAACCCGCCGGCAAAACTTACCGCATCAAGGTCGAGGAAGAAGTCGTCGAGGCGGCGGGCGAGCTCGGCGTCGAAGAAGCCTCGGTCGTCGTCTCCGGCGGCCGCGGTGTTGGTGGTCCAGAGCCCTTCAAGACCATCCTCAAAGACTTGGCGGAGGCACTCGGCGGTTCGGTCGGAGCGTCGCGTGCGGCGGTCGATGCCGGCTGGATCGGGCACGGACACCAGGTCGGGCAGACCGGTAAGACCATCTCGCCGAATCTTTACATCGCCGTGGGCATTTCGGGCGCGATCCAGCACAAAGTTGGAATGCGGACGGCGTCGACGATCGTTGCCATCAATAAGGACGGCACCGTCCCGATCGGCGAGTTCGCCGATCTGCTCGTCGTGGGCGACCTCTTCGCAATCGTACCGGAGTTGACCAAAGCACTCCACGCGAGTTCGGCCGTCCACGCGTAAACACCGAAAGATAAATCGTTGAAGATCGTCACTCGCACCTTCGTCGCATCCGCCCTCGCGGTCGCGGTCGTCTGCGTCGCCGCCCAGAGCGTTTCCAGTGCGCCGAAAAAACCCGCCGCGGCCGCGTCGCCGTCGGCGAGCGCGAGCGCCTCCCCCGCACCGCTGCCGACGGCGACCCCGGAGCCGCCGCAGACCGCAATTCCGCGTCTCGAGGCCAAGATCAAGGCCGATCCCAATGACAAAGCGTCGCTGCAAGAGCTCGCCGGCTACTATCTGGAGACCGGCAAAGCGCAGCAGGCGCTGTCCCTCACGCAGCGCCTGCTCGCCCTGGGTCCCAAGAGCGCGCAGGTCTATTACCTCGACGGCGTCGCGCAACAGAACGTCGGAAAAATCAAAGAGGCGACCGACGACTTCGAGCAAGCCTCGAATTTGGAACCCACCAACGCGCAGGTGCTCCTGACCCTCACGGAACTTTACCTCCGTACCAATCGCGCCTCCGACGCCGAGCGCGTTGCGAAGCGCGCGACGACGTTCAATCCGACCGATAAACGCGTCTTCGAGAACTACGGTCTGGTGCTCGAACAGGAAGGGAAGTACGACGACGCGCGCACGCAATTCGAAGCTGCGGCGAAACTCGACGCTAAGGACCCCGAACCCGTCGTCTTCGAAGCACGCTCGTATCTCGCCCAGAAATCGTATGCACTTGCAAGCAGCGATTTCGATCGTGCACTCCAGATCGATCCCAAGAATACCGATTCGTTGCTGGGCAAGGCGCGGCTGCTTGCCACCAGCCACAACGTCAAGGATTCGATCGCGACGTACGAGACGTTGCTCGGGATTGTTCCGAACGATCAAGCCAAGGCCGCCGTGCTCGTAGAAGAATACACGGTCTACCGCGACGAGAAGATGAACGATCAGGCCCTCGCAACGCTCAAGCGCGCGGTCGCGGCCTATCCGAGCGTCCCGGCCGTGCATCTCGCCTACGGCGATTACTATGCAACGATCGGAAAAGATAATCGAGCTGCCGAGACGGAGTGGAAGACGGCGCTTGGGCCCAACCGCGACGTACCCGACGCGTTGTCGCGCCTGGGTCAACTCGCGTTACAGCAGCGCAAGAATCGCGACGCCGTCGGCTACTTCAAGCGCCTTACGGAAGTCGCGCCGGGCGATCCAAACGCGTGGTTCACGCTCGGCCAAGTCTATAACGCGAACGCGCAGTTCCAAGACGCGCGAGGTGCCTACGCGCATTCTTTCGGGCTTCAGCAGACGCCGCAGGCGCTCGCGGGTTTGGGCGCCGCCGACCTCGCGCTCAAGAATTACAAAGAGTGCACGCGCGTCTTTCAAGCCATCAATAAAGGGGCGCTCGATCTCATGAAGGCTAATCCCACGCTGTTCTACGCGTATGGCAAGTGTGCGGAAGGCAACAATGATAAGGTGCTGGCTCGCGCGGCGTACACGCAGTTCAAGCCCTACGTAAAACCGGGCACGCAGCTCGACGCCGACGTCAATCGCGCCCTGAAGCGTTTGGGGGGCTCATCGAAACAGGTGAGTCCTCGGCCGAAGAGCTCCGCCGCGCCGCATCGTTAGATGATCGTCGTCTACGACGACCTCTATACGGAACATCTGCGGGGCATCAATCATCCCGAATCGCCCGATCGCGTCATCGCCGTCGCGCAGCGGCTCGAGGCCGCGGGGCTGCTCGCAGCGCGGGCGCCCGCGCGCGACGCAACGGACGCCGAGCTCGAACTCGTCCATCCGCGTGCCTACCTCGAACGCGTCAAGCGTGACGTTGCCACCGTCGGTCCGCGTGCGGCGGGCTACCTCTCAACGGGCGACACCGTGATCGATGCGACGACGTTCGCCGTCGCGCGTCGCGCAACCGGCGGTGCGCTCGCCGCGATGGAGGCCGCGGTCGGTGGCGACCGCGCGGCCTTTGCCTTGGTTCGGCCGCCGGGGCATCACGCCGAACCGGCACGCGGCATGGGCTTCTGCGTCTTCGGCAACGCCGCCGTCGCGGCGCGCGCCTTCGTCACGCAGCACGGTGGCCGCGCACTGGTCGTCGACTTCGACTATCATCACGGCAACGGCACGCAGTCCATAGCCGGTGACGGCGTGTCGTTCCTCTCGACGCATGGCTTCCCGGCCTATCCCGGCACCGGCGGTCCGAGCGAGCAACGCTTCGATCCGGGCGGCGCGATCGTCAACGTCCCGCTCCCGCCGCATGCGTACGGAACCGAAGCCTTCGTCGCGACGTGGCAGCGCGTGCTGCCCGAGGTGGCCCGCCGCGTCGCGCCCGACCTCATCGTCGTGAGTGCGGGTTATGATTTCGCGGCGGGCGATCCGGTCGGCGACCTCGGTGTCGATGCCGTGATCGCAGCCTCCACGCTCGCCGCGCTCGTGCGTGAAGTGGCCGAAACCTACAGTCGCGGCCGCGCCGTGTTCTGCCTCGAAGGCGGTTACGATATTCCAACGCTCGCGCGCGCGGTCGAAGCGACGCTCATTGCGTACGACGCAGGCGGCACGGCACAGGTCGCGGATCGCGAGGTCATTCCGCTGCGCGAACGCGCGCTCGTCGATGCGGTGGACGCTTGGACTATCTGATCTTCGCCCTGCGCGTTGCGATCGGCGGCGTGTTGCTCGTCGCGGGCGTTCTCAAGGCACATGACGGGCCGACGGCGACCGCGGCGACGATCGCGGGTTATCGCGTACTGCCGGGCGCCTTCGTCGCACCGCTGGGTGCGGCGCTGCCGTACGTGGAGATCGTGCTCGGCGGCTACCTCGTCGCGGGTCTCTTCACGCGTGTCGCCGCGGCGCTCGCGGCCGTGCAATTCGCGATCTTCTCGGCCGCGGTCGCCTCGCTCGTCGTGCGCCACATCGCCGCGGATTGCGGCTGCTTCGGCTCGGGGCTGCCGACGCCGCCGTCGTGGGGTCACGTCACAGTCGACGTCGTCTTCGTACTCGCAAGTGCCGCAATCGCTTGGGGCGCACCGGGCGCCTTTGCGGTCGACCGGTATCTGGGAACGGGCGGTACCGCCCGCACCAAGCACGAAATGAGCGCGACATGAATCGAGCCGAACGCCGCAGCGCCGCACCAACACGCGCGGAACTGCAAGCCCAAGCCAAACGCCGCCGCATCGTCCTGGTCGCGTCATTCGTCGTGCTGGCTGCCGTCATTTTGATCGCGGTCGTGCTCGCTTCGCGCGTGCCGCCTGCCGCGACGCAGGCGCCCAACACCGCGCAACTGAGCGTCGGAGCGCAAGCGCCGCCGTTCGCCGTCTCGACCACGAATGGCCCGTTCGATTTGGCGAAAGCCGGTGGTAAACCGACGCTCTTGGAAGTTTTCGCGACGTGGTGTCCCCACTGCCAGCGCGAGGTGGGCGTATTGAATGCGCTCTATGCGACGTATAAAGATCGCGTCAACTTTGTCGCGGTCAACGGCAGTCCGCTCGCCATCGACAACGTGACAGCCGAGTCGCAGGCCGACGTCATCAACTTCATGACGCAGTTCCACGTGCAATATCCGCTCGCGTTCGATCCGAACCTCGACGTCGCACACAAGTATCTGCAATCCGGTTTTCCGACCGTGGTCTTGATCGGCGCGAACGGTAAAGTCCAATCGATCGGCTCCGGGGAGATCCCGCACGGCGACATGGCCAAAGCCCTCGACGCGTCGCTCGCCGGCAAGAAACCCGCACCGAAGCTGGGCATCGCGGGCTAGGAGGATTCAGCGGAGCTGAATCCGTCGCGTTTGCGCCTGCGGCGCAAGCCGCCCGCGTTGCGCGCGCTGCAGCGCTACCGTTTCGCGCTCGTGCTCGCCGTAGCGTTCATCATTCGGATCGTCGACGTCAGCGGGAGTCCAGTCGAGCTTGGCGCCGACGAACTCGCGGGGCTGGTCGGCGTCAACAATATCTGGGCCGGCCGGGCGCCGCTCGTACCATTTTTCGATCTTCGCGTGCAGTATCTGCCGCTCTATGGCCTACTCGAAACCGTTTCGACGTGGATCTTCGGCACAAATGCGCTCGGCATTCGTTTGCCGGCCGTGCTCTTGGGCGTCGTCTCGGTCGCGGCGCTGCGCTGGCTCGTGTTCGAACTCACGGAGTCGTTCGCGCTGGCCGATGGATCGGCCGCAATTTTTGCGGTGCTGCCATGGGCCGTAGACGTTTCGCGTTTGGGCTGGGAGAACGCGGCGGTCTTTCCGTTTCTGCTCGGGGGACTCGCTGCGCTCGCCCGAGGCTTGCGCCGCAGGGACAGCCGCGCGGTCGTCGCGAGCGGCTGGCTGTTCGGCATCGGCGCGTATTCATACCGGGCCGAAGTCTTCGATGCAGTCTTGCTCGCAGCGTCGCTCGGCTTCGCCGATGCGCGTCGCGCGCGCGCGTGTCGGGGCGCGCTCATTCGAGGGGTGCTCGTCGCCGGCTGCACCGTCGCACCGCTCGGCATTTCCGTCGCGCGGACACCGCACTTCTTTTGGCGCGACGCCAACATCGCGACGTTCGGGCACGGTTACACCCTCGCCGCATTCGTGACGTTCGTACATAATTATCTCGCCCACTTCGCGATCGTTCCGCTCTTTGCAACGGGCGACGGCATCCTCGATCACGGTCCGGCCTACGGCGTGCTCTACTGGTGGATGTTGCCCTTCATCATCCTGGGGGCGCTGACGGCGCCGCGCGTCGTCCGTCCGCAGGCGGCAACGTTTCTCTATGCCTGGCTTCTCATCTACCCGCTCGGTGGCGCGCTCACGAACGATGGCGTTCCCGATTTCCCGCGCACGATGATCGGCGCGCCGCTCTTCTGCATCTTCGCGGCGATCGGCCTCCGCGGTGTATGGCGCGCGCTCGGCGCAGCCGAAGCGGGCGACGTGCGCGTGCGTACCGTCGCGAGTGGAGCGTTCGCGCTCGTCGCCACGCTAGCGACGCTCGACTTCGCGCGCGCCTACGTATACGTCTATCCGGGCGCCTCGGCCGACGCCTTTAAGTCCGGCACGGCGAACCTCTTCCACACGCTTCGTACGCTCGAGCGCGGTCACGACCGCGTGTGCTTTGCGTCGCTGGATTGGTACAACTATGCGACGCTCACCGACTACTATCTCGCCGGATCGAGCCTCGTGCCGATCGAAGGCATTGCCCCCGACTGCAGGCTCGCCGGCTCGCTGATCGTCGTCGACGAACCATCGAAAACGGTTCCCCACTCCCATTTAATTGCGATCGGGCAGAAACGGAACGGCGCGATCATGGCCTACATCTACGAAACCTAATGCGGCTGGCGCGAAGCGCCAAACGCCACGCGGCTTGGCGCCGCAGCGCCAAACGCCACG
>JAABUQ010001431.1_pt1 | contig 51281 bp, 47 predicted proteins | sample 5560001 | NCBI WGS metagenome assembly JAABUQ01 (sample SAMN10711888, study PRJNA513371) | rock metagenome | isolation source: Antarctica rocks | place: Antarctica: Victoria Land, Finger Mt nord | collected 2015-12-18
CGGAGCGACGATCCCGGTCCGCCAGGCCGGCGTGGTAGGCGGCGGCTGGCAGGCCACGAGCGGTGATCAGCTCCGCCAGCTGCTCCGAGTCGGCGCGCCGCCCTGTGTAGACGAGGGCCCGCCCGCTACCGGGGTCGAGCGCCGCCAGAAGCGCGTCTTGCTTGCCCCTCTCACCCCTGCACTGGCGCGCGGAGAGCCGCAGGTTGGGGCGGTTGAAGCCGGTGACGAAGACCTCCGGGTCCCGCAGGTCGAGGCTGGCCGCGATGTCTGCCCGCACCTGGGGCGTGGCGGTCGCCGTGAAGGCGGCGATCGGTGGGCGCCCGCAGGCAGCTATGGCGCTGCCGAGCTGCCTGTAGTCCTCACGGAAGTCGTGGCCCCAGCTGGAGATGCAGTGGGCTTCGTCGACCACCACGCGGCGCAACCCTATCCGGTTCAGGCGACCCACGAAGCCCTTGGCAGAGAACCGCTCAGGCGCCACGTAGAGCAGCTTCACCTCGCCAGCCTCGGCCAGCTCCAGCTGCAGCACCTGAGTGGGCCGATCCAAACTGGAGTTGATATAGCCAGCGGCGACGCCGAGCTGGCGAAGCCGGTCGACCTGGTCCTTCATCAGCGCGATGAGGGGCGATACGACCAGCGTCAATCCTGGAGCGGTCAGGGCGGGAACCCAGTAGCTGATGCTCTTGCCGGCGCCGGTGGGGGCAACCGAGAGAACGTCCCTTCCCTGCAGCTGGGCCTCCACCACTTCCCGCTGGCCGGCCCGAAAAGACTGCAGCTGGAAGACTTCCTGCAGCGCCTGGAGCGGTTCAGAGAGGGCCAAGTCGCCTTCAGTCTGCCCCTCCTGCGCACGTTACCCAAAACCTGGCCGGTAAAGAAGCAGGGTGGGTAAGTTGCTGGCCGCAAGATCAAGCGCGAGCCCGGGGCCGGATCTGACAAGCTTGCACGCGATGCTGCAAGCGAACCTCACGACATTTGTGGTCCTGCTGATGGTGGCCAGCGCGGTGGCGATCCTCGTCAAGGCGGTGCCGGTCCCCTACGAGGTGGCTTTGGCGGTGGTCGGCCTCGTGGCCGGCAGCTTGGCAGCCCCGATTCCCTTCCAGCTCACGCCCACGGTGATCTTGGCGGCCTTCCTGCCCGGCCTGCTCTTCGAAGCCGCCTACCGGCTGGACTGGCGCCTGCTCCGCCGGAACCTGGTAGCAGTGATCGCGTTGGCCACAGCCGGCGTGCTGCTGACGAGTTTGCTGGTGGGCGGCCTGGTCCACCTGCTGCTTGGCCTCAGCCTGCCGATTGCGTTTCTGATCGGCACCATGCTGGCGCCAACCGATCCAGTCGCCGTGCTGGCGGTGTTTCGGCGGCTGGGGCTGCCCGAGCGCCTGACCAACCTGGTGGAGGCCGAAAGCTTGGCCAATGATGGCACGGGGCTGGTTCTCTTCAGCATGGCGTTGGCATTCATGACCGCCGCCGGCTCCGGCTTGGACCTGGCCGAATCCTTCCTGCGCCTGGTCCTGGGCGGTCTCGGGCTGGGCGCTCTGATCGGCTTTGCAGCTTCGCTCCTGATCAGCCGCGTGGACGACTTCACAGTGGAGATGACTGTTACAGCGATAGCAGCCTACGGTGGCTACCTGCTGGCGGATTCCCTCCGCTTCTCGGGCATTCTGGCCGTCGTGGCAGCCGCGGTCATCATGGGCAACTACGGACGCCGCCACGGCATGTCTGACGAAACGCGCCAGGCGGTCGACCTCTCCTGGGAATACGTGGCCTTCTTGCTCAACTCGCTGCTTTTCCTGCTCATCGGGCTCGCCGTGGCACTGCCACAGCTCCTGGCTGCCGCCGGCCTGGTGCTGGCAGTCGCAGCCATCGCGCTCTTCGCCCGAGCCGCGGCGGTGTACGCGGTGCTCAATCTGCTGCGCCCGCTGGGCCAGTCGGCGCCACTGCGCTGGCAACACCTGCTGGTCTGGGGCGGGATGCGGGGAGCGATAGCTGTGGCCCTGGTCCTCTCACTCCAGGGAAGGGGCGGAGCCTATGACCTGGTGGAGACGCTTGTCTACGGCGCTGCTCTGCTCTCCCTCTTGGTCCAGGGACTCACTATTGGCCCGTTGGCTCGCCGGCTGCTGAGCCGCCCAGAGGCTCTGGCGTAACTTCGCGTAACCCCTCGGCGTATCTACTCTCAGATCGCGATGAGTGGATCTTGCCGGACCCCGCCCAATCCGAAATCCTGTCCCGGGCGCCAGCAGCTATGAAACCGGCTGAACAGCCCGGTCAGATCTATGAGCTGCCGGCTGCGCCGGATCCGACCGAGCAGGCGCTTGAGGACCTCGATCTCATTTACGCCTATCTGTACGCTCGGGTCGGCAACCGGCCTGACGCGGAGGACCTGACCCAGCAGGTGGCGCTGAAGGCCATCCCCCGTCTCAAGCCGGATGCCGCTCCGGCGGCAGTTCGGGCCTACCTCTTCGCCACGGCTCGCTCGGTCCTCGCCAGCCACTGGTCTCGCCGCCTGGGAGTGCCGGAGGAGCAGCTGCTCGACGATCTCTCGCAGACGGAAGGCGGCGGGGAAGAGCCGGAGCCGATCGAGCGGGTCCGCCGCATCCTCGACGCCCTGCCGGCCAACTACCGGCGTCTTCTGGAGTTGCGCTTCCTGCGCGGCTACTCGTTGAAAGAGGTAGCACGAGAGACCAGCACCACCCCGGGCGCGGCGAAGATCATGCAGTGGCGGGCGCTGCGCGCCGCGGCGAAGGTGAGCGATGCCCGATAGCGAAGAACAGAGGCTGGCCGACCGGCTGGAAGCACTGGTCCGCCAGCTCCTCGCCGGCCGCAGCCCTCACCTGCACGTGAGCGACGCCTCGGAGCGCCGGGCCCTCATGGTGGCGGCTCGGCTGGCGGGTGCGCGCGAGGCGTTTCCCCGACCGACGCCCGAATTCAAGCGCCGCCTGGCCGCCGAGCTGGGGCACTCGGCGCCGGTGGCGGAACGCGGACTCTCACGCCGCGCGGCCCTGGTCGCAGGCGCCGGCGTGGCGCTCGGCGCGTTGGGCGGAGCCAGCGCCCAGCGCTTGGCCGATTTGCTGCCCAAGGCTGCGCCAGGGCCGACCAAGACGGCGGCTGAGCGAGCGATCCTCGAGCCGCAGCCCGACACCGCACGCTGGTACGACACGGGCATCCGCTTCGCTGAGATGTCGGAGAGCCAACCGCACCGGGTGACGGCAGGTGCGATCAGTGCCTTTGTCATCCGCCAGGGCGAGCAGCTGACGGCGATGTCCTCGTACTGCACGCACATGCCCTGTGAGCTGGTGCCCACCGGTTCTCAACTCCGCTGTCCCTGTCACAACCTCAGCTTTTCGCTGCAAGGCCAGTCGCTGGCGGACGGTTACGACCTGCCGTCGCTACCGCTGGTCAGGGTGAGGGTGAAGAACGGTCGAGTCGAGGTGATGGGGACTGCATGACGAACCTGCAGCGGCGTCGCCTGCATGCGCTGGATGGCTGCCTCAACCTCCTTGAGGACGCGCTGGAGAGAGGTGTGCACCGCATCAACGGCCCGGTGGGTCGCGAGCTCAAGCTCCGACTGGGGGTGGCCGGGCTCATCCCCGACCACCGGCTGGAGGGGCGGCTGACGGAGCGAGTCCTGGACGACGTCTTTCGGCTCCAGGGCCAGCTGATCGGCGAGGACGACGAGCTGGCCGGCTAGGCCCGCCCCCGTCGCCCGGAGGCCGCTGAGTAGAATTCGCTGCGGCCCATGACATCCTTCCTCAACGCAAGCTCTTACCTGCTCACCTCCGAGTCCGTCACTGAGGGACATCCCGACAAGATCTGCGACCAGGTCTCCGACGCCATCCTCGACGCCATGCTGGCCGAGGACCCGAACTCGCGCGTGGCCTGCGAGACGGCAGTCACCAAGGACTTCCTGGCCGTGATCGGCGAGGTGACCACCCATGCCGACGTGGCGATCGAGAACCTGATCCGGAAGACGGTGTCGGGGATCGGCTACAGGGGCGGTGTCAGCGGCTTCGACCCTGACCATGCGCTGCTCAGCGTGTACCTGAAGGAACAGTCCCCCGACATCGCCGCCGGCGTCGACACGTCGCTGGAGGCGCGTCATGGCGACTTGGATCCGTTCGAGCTGCAGGGCGCGGGTGACCAGGGCATGATGATCGGCTTCGCCTGCGACGAGACGCCTGAGCTGATGCCGCTCACGATCTCGCTCGCGCACCGGCTGGCTCGCCGCCTGGCAGAGGTTCGCAAGGACGGTTCGCTGCCTATGCTGCTGCCCGACGGCAAGACGCAGGTCACCGTCGAGTACGAGTTCGGGCGGCCGAAGCGGATCGAGGCGGTGGTCATCTCCAGCCACCACGAGCGGGCGCTCAGGTCCGCCCAGCTGGAGGAGGGCGTCCGCCGGCTGGTGGTGGATCAAGTATTGCCAGCGGAGCTGGTCGACTCTCAGACCAAGATCTTTGTCAATCCCAGCGGCCGATTCGAGATCGGCGGCCCGGAGGCCGACGCCGGCCTCACCGGCCGCAAGATCATCGTCGACACTTATGGCGGCGTGGCCCGTCACGGCGGGGGCGCGTTCAGCGGCAAGGATCCCTCCAAGGTGGACCGCTCCGCCGCCTATGCCGCCCGGCACGTGGCCAAGAACATAGTGGCCGCTCAGCTGGCGGCGCGGTGTGAGGTGCAGGTCTCCTACGCCATCGGCCGGGCCGAGCCCACCTCCGTGTCGGTGGAGACGTTTGGCACGGGCCGCATCTCTGAGGAGGAGATGCTCCGCCTCATCCGGGCGAACTTCGACCTGCGGCCGGCGGCGATCGTCCACCACCTGCGCCTCCGGCGGCCCATCTACGGCCGGACCGCCGCCTACGGCCATTTCGGCCGGGACGACCTGGATCTCCCCTGGGAGAGGACTGACCGGCTGTCGGCGCTCCAAGAGCGCAGCGCTGCCACCATCCGGGAGTAGCACCGTAGCCAGCGAGCTCAGCTCGAAGGCTGCGCTGCAGGTCTACGACACCCTGCAGCGCCGGCTCCTGCCGATCCCACTCTCCAAGACGAAATCGGGGCGGCCAGAGCTGAAGCTGTATGTCTGCGGCATAACCCCTTACGACTCGGGTCATCTTGGCCACGCCTTCACCTTCTGCGCGTTCGACATTCTGGTCAGATGGCTGGAAGCTTCCGGGGTGGTGGTTAGCTATGTCCAGAACGTGACCGACGTGGACGATCCGCTCTTCGCGCGCGCCCGCCGGGACGGAGTCGATTGGAGCCAGCTCGCCCAGCGCGAAACCGAGAGGTATGTAGGGCAGATGGAGGCGCTTGGCTGGCGGCCGCCGGACGTGATGCCCAAGGTTTCCGACGAGATTCCAGGCATCGCGTCGGCTGTCAGCTCGCTGCTTGAGAACGGCTACGCGTACGTGAGCGACGCCTGCTACTTCGAGGTGGAGCGCTTTCCCAGCTACGGTGCCCTTTCCCACCGCAGCCGGCGCTCCATGATCCGCAAGCTCCGAGAGGAGGGCCTGCTGGGCGACGTCGGTCCGGGCCGCAAGAGGAACCCACTCGACTTTCCGCTCTGGCGACGGTCGGAGCCGGGGGAGCCGGCCTGGGCGTCAGCGGCAGGAGCGGGTCGGCCGGGCTGGCACATCGAGTGCTCAGCCATGTCCACGCGCTATCTGGGTCCGCAGATCGATGTGCACGGAGGGGGGCGGGACCTGATCTTCTCGCACCATGAGTCGGAAAGGGCACAATCGGAATCGTTAACAGGCGCGGTTCCATTCGCCCGCGCCTGGTTGCACACTGGGATGGTCAGGTTCCACGGCCGCAAGATGTCCAAGAGTCTGGGCAATCTGGTGGTCGTCGAGGACACGCTGGGGAGGGCGTCCGCGGCCGCGGTTCGCCTCTATCTGGCGTCCCACAGGTATCGAAGGGACTGGAGCTTCCGCTGGGAAGGGCTGGCCGGCGCCGCGCGCCTCGCCGACCGCCTGGCCGAGCTCGTCGGTCCCTATCCAGGAGGAGGTGGCGGGGCGGGCCCCAAGGGCCGGGAGCCGGCGCTGACGGCCGGGGCTGATCGGCAGCTAGTGGATGACTTCGCGGCTGCCCTTGACAATGACCTGGACACGCCCGCCGCAGTCCGGGTTCTGAGGCGAGCGGTGCGCCGGCAGGATGCGCCGGCAGCAGCCTGGATGGCCGGCATTCTGTGCGGGACCGCGCGACTCAGCTAGCCCCAGCTCAACGTCCTCGGGTACAGCTTGGGCGCAGCCCTCACCACAGGGCAGGCACCTTAGTCCAGGGGAGTTTCGGACCGCATCGCTGCTTCGGCGCAAGCCTTCAGCCGAGCCAGTGAGTCGGCCGGCCCGCGTTGCAGCTCACGGCTGAGGAGGAGCTTGACCAGACGGCCCCGCCATCCAGGCGGAAGCGTGAAGTGTCAATTGAAGCTGACTCGAGTTTCCCGCCTACCCAGCGGGAGTACGTTGATGTGCTCGGAGTTGATGATCCCCAGCGGCAGCTGAACTCTCAGTTCCAAACCGTGCGGCGGGTCTACCGTCCCAACCTCCATCACTACCGGCCACCAGCGGCCCAGGGCGCGCGTCCGGAAGAAGATCTTTTGGCCCTCCGCGGCGGCCCCTGACGGTTCAGCACGAAGGAACTCGGCGTCGGTCCAGGCGGCATACTCCGCAGGGCTGGCTAGATACTGCCAGACAATGTCGATGGGCGCATTCACCAGTGCGATCGGACAGACGGTAACGGCCACACGACAAGGCTAATCGTGGGCCGGCAAGCTCGCACCATCCTTCTCTCCACGGAAGTGGAGGCTGAGGGGAGACGTGCCAGCCGGGGACTGAAGGGCCGGCAGCTCGTCTCGGGCGGCCGTTACGCTGGCGTTTCATGCCGTCGCGGCCACGCCATCGCTGTCCGCCGGCTGACCACGAAACCGCCGTCGGGCAACCGCGCCAACCGCTATCGTCGGCGCCGTCACGGCAACTCCCAGCCAGAACAGCAGCGCGTAGTTTCCGGCGCCGGCGAGCCCGCCCACTCCTGCCGTCGCCAAGCCGCCACCCAGGAAGACGGCGCTGACGAAGAGAGCTGTGCCTATGCCGCGGGCCTGCGGCGCCACCTCGGTCGCCCAGGTCTGGAACGTGGAGTGCATAACTGCGTAACCGGTGCCGGCGAGGAAGCTTGCGCTTAAGATGCCGGGGATTGTGGGTGAGAGCGCAGCGACCGCGTAGCAGAGCGTCAGCGCCGCTCCGCCGCTCACGATCAGCCAGTGAGCCCCGGCAACCGGCGCGATCCGCTTCACGACCTGCGTTCCAGCCAGCACCGCAACGCCGTAGAAGCCTGTCACGATCCCGGCCACAGCTGCGTTCTGACCGTGCGCTTCCAGGGTCGGAGCGAGAAACGTGAAGAAGCCCAGCATGGCGGCACCCTCGGGAATTGCAAAGAGGGTCAGGAAAACCAGCCATGGTCGCCGTGCCAGCCCGGCCAGCTGCCGTATGGCGGATTCCCTCGTTGGTTGCCGGCTCAGCGTCTCGGGAAGCCAGCGCAGCGCATAGGCCAGGCCCAGCGCCGCCAGCGCGGGCAGGAGAAAGGCGACCCGCCAGCTGAGATAGTGCGCCAGCAGGCCGGCGCTGAACGTGGCGGCGGCCGTGCCCAAGCCCACGGCTGCCAAGAGGTCTGCGATCGCCCGCTGGCGGATCTCAAAGGGAAAGCTGTCGGCCACGTAGACCACTGAAGTCGGAATGATGGCGCAGATGACGCAGCCGGTCAGAGCCCTACCCGCAATCAGCACTGGCAGGTTGGGTGCGAAGGCCGAGACCAGGCCTGCCACGGCCGCCCCGACGCAGGTGAGCCGCAGCAGCAGAACCCGACCGATCCGATCCGAGATCAGCCCGTAGACCACCTGCATCGCGCCGTAGAGCAGGAAGTAGGCGGTCGCCACCACTGTGACCTGCGCCACGGTCACCCGCAGGTCATGAGCGATCGGCAGCAGAAGCGGCGCGATGGAGAAGCGGTCGAACATGCTCAGGAAGGGGCCTAGGTAGAGGATCCGCGAGCGTCCGCTCAGCCTCGGGGCCTGGGTGCTCATCTCCGGAAACCTGGGCCTACCGGCACCGCAGCCCGGTCCCTCTGCAGCCGCCGAGCCGGCTCAGGAGATCAGAGCCGCGCCACAGTTGGGGCATTCATCGCCGGGCAGGATCGAGACCCCCGTCTCGCAGATCGGGCAGAGGACGTCGACAGCGACAGGCGCCAGGTCCTCCGCCGCCTCCAGCTCCAACTCGGCCGGCACGGCGCTCAGATCCAGCGCCGGAGCACCACAGTTGAGGCAGGCGTACCCAGCCAATGTGATCTCGTGATCCTGATACCGCCCGGCGGAGTCGACTATCACCTCGGCCGCAAGCGCCTTGAACAGCTCGCCGCCGCAGCGGCGGGTGCACCTCAGCCACACCCCAGCCAGACTACCCCCTGCTGGCGGCTCGCCCTGCTTTACCCCAGCCCAGGCGGCCGGAACATTGGGCACACTTCTACTGGTCAAATGCGCGGATACCTGATAGGCCTGCTGCTGCTGGTGGTGCTCGTCGTATCAGTCCTCTCGCTTCGGCCTGGCGGCTTGCGCAACCAGCTGCGAAACGTCGCCCGACGCCTGAAGCTCGCCCTCGGGCTGGGGGGCGTTTATCTGGCCGTCTCGACCGTTCTGCGAATCACCCTTCCGGGCGACAGTCGAGCCGAGTGGGGCTCCATCGCGCTGGCGGTGGCGTTGGGCGGCGTCTTTCTCCTGCTCTCGCGGGATCGGCCGCTCGATGCCGAGCCACCCGCCAGCCGGCGCTGACGCTTCGCTCTCCTTCCGCTCAGAAGTGATCGGTGAACCTGGGTCACACCCGACCTGTCAGCTGCCGAGACTCAACCGCCGGTTCGCAGTCTGAGCGCCAGTAGACCGATGAGGGAGGGGAAACCGACCACCAGCCAGGCGCCACGGCCGGCGCCGGCAAGCGCGCCCACCAAGGGTCCTGATAGCGCGCCTGTCGCGTAGGCGGCGAAGACCAGGCCGAAGGCGGAGTTGGGCGCCTCCGGCACCGCCTCCCGGGCCAGCCGCGAGACTAGGCCGGCTGAGCCCCCGAGCCCCAGCCCCGCCGCAGCGCCGACGGTCAGATAGGCGGCGACAGTGGCGCCGCCCGCCGCCACCACTGACGCCGCGACCAGATTCGCGGCCACCACGCCGAGACCCGCCACCGTGACACCCCAGTGGTCGGCGCCCGCGCCGGCCGTCAGACGGCCAGCCGTGTTGCCCAGCGAAAAGCAGAGCAGGACGACGGCCACCACCGCCACCGCCAAACCGGCATCTTGTGCCTGCGGAGCTAAGTTGACGGCGGCGTAAGGGCCCAGACACGCGGTCGTCAAGGCCAGCAAGCAGCCGGCCCAGACCGGACGGCGCCGCAGCAGCGTGAGGGGATCGGCCAAGGGAGCCGCCCGGGTTCTTTTCAGCGCGGCGGTTGCCGGCATGGCCACCACGGCGGCGATTGCCAGCAGCGCGAAGCCGGCGCCGACGACGCGCAGGGCGGAGACCCAGCCGACGCGGTCGGCCAGCAGGCTGAGCAGCGGCGCCTGGAAGATTGCGGCGGCTGCGTACGCGGCTGTGATGGCGCCGCCGACGAGCCCGCTGCGAGCGGGGAAGAGGGCGACCGAGGCGGCCACCGAGCCGGATAGCGCCATGCCGCCCCCGAGCCCCAGGGCGAGCCAGCCGTAGGCCACAACGAAGCTCCAGCCCGAGGGCAGCGAGAGCGCGACCGCGAAGCCCAGCAGCAGCAGGGCCACGCCGCCCGCACAAACCGCTCGGGCTGAGACGCGATCCGACAGGCGGCCGCCGATCAGCGTTCCCATCCCGTAGCCCAAGGGCGTGGCCGAGAAGACGGCTCCCGTCAGCAGTGGGCTCCAACCCTCCGCCCGGACGTGGGGCACCACCGCGCCCCAGGCGAAGACGAGCCCGAACGGAACCTGAAGCAGCAGCCCTGCCACCACAGTGCGCGCTGCCAGTCGCCTGGGCGCCACTGTGGCGGCGCCCGCCAGCGGGTGGTTCAGCTCGCGCCCGTCAGTTCGACCGCTCGCCCCAGGTGCAGCGCATCCAGCGCGGCCACGACCTCAGGCTTGCTCCAGAACTCGTGCCCCGCCCGGGCCGCGGAGATGCGCCTGACCAGCCGCTGGGCTTCTGTAGGCTGCCAGCCGACCGCCGCCAGGGTCTTCTCCAGCTGGATGGTGTGCTCGGCCAGATGTCCAGCGAATCTCGCCAGGCGGAAGCGGACATCCACCTCGAAACCTACCCACACGGTGGGCCTGTGCAGGAGCGTCTCGGCGCCTGTGATCGCCGCCGCCGTCTCTCGACGCTCTGCGGCCAGGCGCTCGATCCAGGCCAGGACGCCGCCCTGCTGCTCCGGCTCGCTCAATTGCAAGTCGAGCTTCTGATAAAGCGGCTGGTCGTCCGCCCTCTCCAACGCGTAGGCAGTCTGAGCCCGGTAGCGCCGCTCGACGAGCAGCAGGTGGGCAAGAGTCTCGCGCAGCGTCCACTCCTCCCCGCCCGGCTGAGCGTCCAGCAGCTGGTCTGGCACGCCTGCCAACAGCCCGCGCAGCTCGCCGAAGGCCCGCTGGCCTTCTGTTATCAGCCGCTGGGCCTGGCCGCGCAGCTGCACCTCGGCTGCGAGCTCGGCCTCGTGCGACAGCAGCAGTGCGTCCCGGCCGCGCAGTTCTTCACCCTGTCCCTCACGCCAGCTCCAGGCAGCCTCGCACCGCTCAGCACTGACCTGGGCCAGCTGCAGGAGCGCGGTGACGAACTGGTGGCTCATGGCCAGAGCTTAGTGGGCGTCGATAGAGGGAGGCCAAGCTGACCACGCATCGATGGTGATCCTGACGAAGGGTCCGGCCGGTGCCTGCGCCGCGTACTGCGGGTACTTGATCCGGAGCAATTCCAGCGCGCTTGCCTGCTCCGGCCCCGGTTCGAGGACCGTGGCGCGGCCCTGGATGCGAACCCACCAGAGGCGGTCCCAGTGCGCTTCATAGTGGTCGACCAGCAGGGTGGCGCGCGGGTCCCTGAGCAGGTTGGCGAGGCGGCGGAGCTGCCGCTTCTGCTTCGGCTTCTGATCGACGGCCCAATAGATCCGGTCTTGAGCGAGCACGAAGCAGAGCGGCACCACATGGGCTGAGCCGTCGGGATTGAGGGTGGCCAGGCGGCCCACCGGGGCAGCCAGAACCTCCGCCTCCCGCTGCCTTCCGCGCACGAGGAAGCAGGCTACGACCGGAAAGCCGACAGGGCGCGTTCTCTAGGCAGGATGGATGGATGGCTCTGATCTGGATAGCCGTCGCCCTGGTGCTGGCGGTGTCGGAGGTGGCGACAGTGGCGCTGTTTGCCAGCTTTCTCGCGCTGGGCGCCTTCGCGGCGGCTGTCGCCGCCTATCTGGGCGCGGGCATCCCGCTCCAGGTGGGGGTCTTCGGCGCTGTCTCGATGCTCGGCATCATCGCCGTGCGTCCCGGGCTCCTGGGCTATTTGAAGCGCCGCAGCGAGCCTTCCCAGCAGTCCGGCGCGTGGGGCATGGTGGGGCAGACTGCGCTGGTGGTCGACGCCATCAAGGGGCCAGACGAGCGCGGCCACGTGGAGATAGCCGGGGAGAACTGGCCGGCTCTGGCGGTCGACGGCTCGGCAGTTGCCGAGGGTCGCAGAGTGTTGATAGTGGACATTCACCGGACCACTCTCGTAGTGGATCCGAAGGTTAGAGGTTGAATGAAATGAGCATAGTACTTGCCGTCATAGTCGGGCTCGCGCTGCTTTTCGTCGTGGTGGCGATCATCCGCACCATCCGCGTGATCCAGCAGGGCTACGTAGGGGTCGTGAAACGCCTCGGCCAGCTGCATTCCGTGCGCAATCCCGGCGTTGCCTTTCTCGTCCCCTTCGTCGACGTCATGGAGTTGGTGGACGTGCGGGAGGTGCCCCGCACAGGCGACCGTCAGGACGTGATCAGCAAGGACAACGTGTCGCTCCAGGTGAACGCGACGATCTTCAGCCAGGTGGTCGATCCCCGGCTGGCGCTGTTCGGCGTCAGCAACTACTTCGTGGCGGTCGATCAGCTCGCCCGAGCGTCGCTGCGCGCGGTCTTGGGTGAGATGAGCCTGGACGACGCCCTGAGCCAGCGAGAGGCGATCAACGCGCGCCTGCAGGAGCGGATGGAGCGCGAGACCGACAAGTGGGGCGTCAGGATCAATCGGGTCGAGATCATCGACATAGTGCCGCCCGCCCCGGTGCTGCAGGCGATGGCCCTGCAGAAGCAGGCAGATCAGGAGAAGCGAGCGGCCATCCTGCAATCGGAGGGCCAGCAGACGTCGGCGATCAATGTTGCGGAAGGCCAGAAGCAGTCGCAGATCAAGCAGGCGGAAGGCCAGAAGACTGCCGCCATCCTCTACGCCGAAGGTCAGCGGCAGGCGCAGATCCTGGAGGCCGAGGGTCGGGCGCAGGCGGTCAGCACCGTCTACTCCGCCATCAAGGCCGGCGCCCCCACGCCGGAGCTGCTGGCTGTGCTGCAGCTGGACACGCTCTCCCGCTTCGCCAACAGCCCCAACGCCAAGATTGTGGTGCCGGTGGAGACAGCCGGACTCCTTGGGGCGGCCCAGGCGCTGCGCAGCGTGCTCGACGGCGTCCCAGCGGCCGCCGCGGGCAGGTGAGAACCGGCGGCAGACCGTAGCCGAACCGGCAGCAGGCTATTTGCTACGGGGTCGCCGGCAGGACGTCGAGCTGCTCGAAGCCGGAATCGGACCGAGTGGCTCCGGGACGCCAGCGGATCTGGTGGGAGAACACAGGGCCCTGGAATGCGTATGAGTGGTACTCGCCGTTTTCGCCACAGGGATCGATCCCGGTCGTGCCGATCTCCTCGAGAAAGCGCTCATCGATGATGCGGCCCAGCCAGGAAGCATCCAACCTGCTCAGGTCCACACAGGTGATGACGGCGCGGCCGCCGCTCTCGACGAACTCCCGGACCAGCTCCATCGGCGGCCGGCCCCAGATCGGCTCTACGTGCTTCAACCCGGCGGCCGTCACCCGCTCCTCGTACCAGGCGCGAACGTCGGCCAGGTGGATGTCACCCAGCACGACGCCGGCGAAGCCCTCCTTCCGACACTGGTCGAGCTCTTGGAGCAGCCGTCCCTCCATCTCCGACCAGCTGGTGCCGATTCCGCGCAGCTCGATCCCCATCGCGTCAGCTTGGACCTGAAGCATTTCGACCCGCGTCGCATGGAACCGGACTCGGCCAGTCGTGGCGTCGTGGAAGTTGAGCAGACGATCGACCGCGGTGCCTGAGCTGGTCGCTCGATCCAGGGCGAGAGCGCTGTCCTTGCCGCCCGACCACATCAGCACATAGCGCTCCTCCACCTGGTAAGAATGATCGCTCACGTTGCCTGTAACGGTCGATCTTTCGGCTGGTACAGCCAACTATGCTTTGTGGTCTGCTTGATGCGATGAGGATCGTATCCCTGCTGCCGAGCGCGACCGAGGCGCTGTTCGCACTGGGCCTCGGCGACCGGCTGGTGGCGGTGACTCACGAGTGCGACCACCCCCCGGCGGCGGCGGCGCTGCCGGTCGTGACTCGGCCCAGCCTCCACCTGGAGGCGGAGGACAGCGGCGGCATCGAGATGGCTGTGTCACTGGCCGCGACGGAGGGACGCTCCCTCTACCAGATCGACATCGATGCCATTCGTGCCTTGCAACCCGACCTGGTGGTGGCGCAGGATGTCTGCCGCGTCTGCGCGGTGTCGGCCGCCGAGGTCGCCGAAGACCTGGAGGGCATCCGGATGCTCCGCCAGCACCCGCATTCGCTGGAGGACGTGCTGGGCGACATCGAGCGCTTGGCAGTCGCCTGTGGCAGGGACGCAACGCCATTGTTGGGCCGCCTCCGCGTCCGCCTCGACGCCGCCTCGCAGACGGCGCGGCGGCTGCCAAGGGTTCGCGGGGTCTTCCTGGAATGGCTCGATCCGCCCTACCCGGCTGGCCACTGGACCCCTGACCTGCTGGCGCTGGCCGGCGTCGATGACCCGCTCGCTCGGCCCGGCCTGCCCTCGGTCGCCTGCTCTTGGGCCGAGGTGGCCGCCAGCCGGCCCGAGGTCCTGATTCTGGCGCCCTGCGGGTTCAACCGGGACCGGGCGGCGGCGGAGGCCGCCAGGCTCCGCACTCAGATCGACTCAGTGGGTGCAGCCCGCGTGGTAGTCCTCGACGGCTCCGCGTACTTCAACCGGCCGGGGCCTCGCCTGGTGGATTCGCTGGAGGTGCTGGTCGCCAGTCGCTGACAAGAGTGGCTGACACCACTGACCGGTGCCGCCCCGCCGGCTTCACGCGCTGAGCGAGGCACAGGCACTGGGCAGCCTAGGTCGAGCGCGTCCCCGTGGCCGGCTCCAGCCGCTGAAGCGAAGTTGCACTACCGATTCAATCGGGCGGCGCTTCCGTCAGGCGGATGTCAGCACGCCGTCGTCTAACCGGAGCACGCGATCGGCGACCTCAGCCGCCAGCTCGTCGTGCGTCGCCATCAGAACCGGGATGCCGGAATCCGCTGACTCCCGGATGAGCGACAGGATCGCGCCACCCGTCTCGCTGTCCAGCTGCGCGGTCGGCTCGTCGGCGTATAGCAGAGCCGGCCCCTTGGCCAGCGCCCGAGCCAGGGCGACACGGTGCTGCTCACCACCTGACAGCTCGTTGCCACGGTGGGCCCTCCGCTCGCCCAGGCCAACCACAGTGAGCGCGTCGCGGGCTGCCCGCAGCGCGGCAGCCTCCGGTGCGCCGGCCAGGCGCAGGCCCAGCGCCACATTCTCCTCGGCCGTCAGCAGCGGCAGCAGGCCCGCCGTCTGAAACACCCAGCCGGCAGTCGTGGCCAGAAAGCGCTGCAGCTGTCCGTCACGCAGCTGGTCGACGCGCTGACCCGCCACGAGCACGCTTCCGCTGTCAGGTCGGTCGAGCCCACCGCAGACGCTGAGGAGCGTCGTCTTGCCGGCGCCTGAGCGGCCCAGCACCACCACCAGCTCCGAGTCGGCGACTGTCAGGCTGGCCTGTCGGAGTGCCTCAACGCGAGCCGCGCCGGCGCCGAAGCCACGGCTCAATCCGGTGGCGACCAAGACTTGGCCCTGGGCGCTCAGCGCGGCGCCGGTCCGTTCAGAGGCGAGATGCGCAGGGAACCGCCGTCGCTGTGGACCCGCACTCGCTCGCGGAGGCCGAGCTCCTCGATCAAGTGGCGGGGCAGCTGCAGGCGGCCGGCGCGATCCAGGATCACCACTTCGTCGGCGATGAGGTCGCCCTCATGTTCGACGTAGCGGGTCTCGGTGGAAGTCCTGCCATCGCGGATCTGCACCACGCGGTCCACAAAGCGGGCCACCTGGCGGTCATGGGTGACGAGTATGGCGGCGGTCTCCAGCTCCTGCAGGAGCCGACTGAGATCGGCCAGCACCAAGCGCGCGGTCACGCCGTCCAGCTCTGCGGTGGGCTCGTCTGCCAGCAGGAGCGCGGGGCGGTTGGCCAGGGCCACCGCCAAGGCCAGGCGCTGATTCTCGCCACCGGTGAGCTGGGCCGGCTTCCGGCTTGCGTGGTGTTCCAGCCCCAGCGCGGCCAGCAGCCGACCTGCCTGGTCCGCCCGCTGCCGGGCCGCGCCAGAGCCGATCATGGGCATCTGGACGTTCTGCTCGGCACTGAGCTCAGGCAGCAGATTGGCGTTGGCGTGCTGCCAGAGGTAGCCGATCACCTCCCGCCGGTAGGCCTCGCCTTGGGCCGCCGTCAGTCGGGTGAGATCGTGACCGGCGACGGTGACCCGCCCGGCGGAGGGCCTCTCGACTCCTGCCAGAACGTTCATCAGCGTGGTCTTGCCGCTGCCCGATCGGCCCACCACCGCTACAGTCTCGCCCGCCGCCACAGTCAGGTCGAGCCCCTGCAGCGCCACGACCTCCAGGTCGGCGGCCTTGTAGATGTGGACCAGCCCCTCGACCTGGACCAGAGGCACACCCGCGCTCATCCCAGCTGGCGCAATCTGTCGAGCGGCCGGCTGCTGGTCAGCGTCCGCCCGACCAGCCAGCCGGCGAGGAAGACCGTCACCAGTACTGCCGCCAGGGCCGAAGCCAGAGTGAACCAGCTGGCTCTGACCACTGTGGGCGGGACGGTGTCGGCGGCCGTGCTGCCCAACTGCAGCGCTGGCAGCACTGTGATCGCCAGCACAGTCCCCAGCACAGCGCCGGCCAGCAGGCTTTGAGCGATCAGCAGCCGCTCCTCTATAGCCAGGCTGCGCCGCACCAGCCGCGGGCTGAGCCCGTTGGCCTGAAGGATCACGTAATCGTCCAGGCGAGTGCGCACGGCGCCGAGAAAGTGCAGGCTGAAACCGATTGCGGCGACCAGCAGGGAGGCGGCAAAGCCGATCACCAGCGTTGAATTCAAAGTCAGGCGGAGCGGGTTGGCAAGCGCTTGCGTCTCCAGCTCGGAGCGGCTCAACACCTGAAGCACGCCCGGCTGGTCCGAAAGTGCGCCCGCGGCCCCCGCTGAGTCGCCGGGCGCCGCCGCGAGCCAGAGCTCGTTGGGCCAGACTTGGCCGCCGTCCTTGACCAGGCGCGCCACCAGCGAGTCGAGCGGGGCGACCAGGTAGTCCTCAGCGCCGGGATAGAGCGTCGGAAAGCCCTCGAGGGCTCCCACCGCTGTGACGGTTGTGCCGGGGACGTCCAGGTGAAGCGGAAACGAATCCCGCAGGGAGATACCGAGCTTGGCCAGCGTGGACTGGCCGGCCAGTATGGGCAGGGGCTGAGTGGACAGTTGGGGACGGACGACGATGTCGCCCGCCCTGGTTTCGAGGGGCAGATCAGTCGCCGGCCGCCCCTCACGTTCGTGCCGGGCGGACACCGTCAGATCCGCGATCTCGGTCTGCACGGCGACGGCGGCCCGCCACCAGCCGCGCGGCTCGGCCAGGGAGTCGACGATCGTGCCATCGAGTGCCAGATCGCTGAGGGCCAGCTCGCCCTGATCGCGGCCGCCGGCGTGGCGCAGCACTGTCAAGCTCCGCAGTTTGAGCGGATAGGCGGGCGAGCTGGCGCCGAAGGAGATCGGCACCGAGAGCTGTTGGTAACCGCTGAAGCCGAGGTCGCCCAGCTTCAGGTCCGCCTGCTGACCGTCAGCAGCCGTTAGCCGAGCGCTGAGAGCCGTGTCCAGACCCGAGCTGAAGACCCAGATCGAGAGGTTGTGCGGCTGACCCGGCAGCCGCAGGCCGTCAGGATCCTCTCGGGCCAGCGGCCGCAGCTGGCCGCTGAGCTCGGCTGAGCCGCCCCGGCTCCAGGCCACCTTGGCGAAGGAGGTCGGCTCGACCGCCAGCAGCGTGGCCTGCAGGTTGGAGCGGCCGGGATTGGCGCTGGTGCGCAGTACCAGTGAGGACGATCTCACACCGCGAAGAGAGGTGAGAACCTGCTGCAGGGGCGGTGGCTGCTGGCCGAGCTCATAGGTTGCGCGAACGTCGGCGCCAGCCTGGTAGCGCGCCCGGTCAAGGGCATTCTGGCGCTCGCTGCTGGCGTATAGGCTGGTGAAGACACCCACCGCCACAGCGAACGTCAAGAGCAGCGCCACGCGTGCGTGCTGCCCCGGCTGTCGGCTCACCTGAGCGGCGGCCAGAGCGCCGGCTATGCTCCTGTCCAGCCGGCGAGCCGCAAGCGCCGCCAATGGCAGCAGGCGAAGCGAGGCCACGGCGAGGAAGGCCAGCGCCAGGGACGGCAGCAGGAGGCTCAACGGGTCATCGGAGGCGGCCACGTCGCGCAGCCGGCCAGAGCCGCGCAGCCTCGCCTCGGCTAGGAGCGGGAGCGCCAGCAAAGCCAGGATGAGATCGAACGCACCTCGGCGCCACCATTGGCCGCCAGAGCGAGATGCGGCGCGGCGGATCTCCAGCACATCCCGCCGGCTGGCAAGTGCGGCCAGCAGGGCCAGCAGACCCACTGCCGCCGCCACTGCCAGGGCCACTGTGGGTGCGGCGGACGCGACATCAGGCAGGGACAGCGTCTGCGCTGAGGCACCATAGACGTTTCGTGAAACGAGCCAGGTCAGCAGCCAGGCGAGGGCCAGTCCGGTGGGAACGGCGATGACCGCGAGCAGAAGCTGTTCCAGCATCAGCAGCCGCCAGACCCTGGCGGGCGACCAGCCGCGAGCGCGCAGCAGTGCGGCGCCGGCAGCCTGGCCTTCCAGAAAATAGGTGGCAGCGAAGGCGACCGAATAGAGCGCGATCAGAAGCAGAGCCGCGGCGACCAGCTGGATGGTGAAAGCGGCCACCCTCTGCCGCTCCTGGAGGCTCTTCAGCTCCGTATCCAACCCTGTGCTGAAGAGGCCCTCTCGGCGGACCTGGAAGTAGCCGCGCAGGGTGTTCAGGCGCTGGACGATGTCCTCTGCGTTGGTCGCATCGATGCGGCTCGCATCAGTGGCGAAGTAGTGACCGGTGCTCGGGTTCCGGCTCAGCCCCGTGCTGGTGAAGCGGAAGTAGTCGTCGCGGCTCAGCATCAGGAATAGATTTGGCACGCTTCCGGCCCAGTAGTCCTCGCCCGGGCGCCTGGGCTCCCAGACCGCCGCGACTTTGAGACATATCTCCGGGCTGGGTTCGCCCCGGTTGGCGCCAAAGCGGTCGATGACAGGCAGGCAGGCGCGATCGCCGACGGTGAGGTAAAGAAGCTGGGCACCCTGGGCAGAGAGCGAGATGGGTAGATCCCCGGATGGCGTCGCCGCGTCTTGCGGTAGGACGCCGGTCTTGACGCTCACATGCTGGCCCAAGTCGCGGTAGTAAGCGAGTGAGGGCTCGGGCGCGCCGCCCTCGTAGATCTGCTGCTTCCCATTGACTGTGCTGAAACGCACGGTTCCGTATTCGGAGAACTGGGCTGCAGGAATCGCAACCGAGCCCAGCCCCCGAGTCACCCGCTGACCGGCATCAGCCTGAAAGGCCTCGAACGCCTTGGCATCCCTGACCGAGAACTGCTCGACAGTGATGTAGCGCTTGCTGCCCAGCGAACCCAGAACCGAGTGGAGGGCGACCTCCTTTGCCTCCGCCTGAAGAAGAGGGACGCTTGCGGCCAGTGCGACAGCTGCGAGAAGGCCCAGCCCCAAGGCAGCGGCGAGCACCCGCTGGTGACCCAATCGCGCCAGCGCGATCCGGGTCAATCCGACTCGATGCACTTGGTCAAAGCCGGCGGAGCCGGACTTCGCTGACGGCATGATCGCGCTTTTGGCGCAGCACGAGCCGGGCGCGGTCGCGCGTCGGCACTATGTTCTCGCGCAGGTTGGGGCCGTTGATGTCCGCCCAGACCTGCCGCGCAAAGTTGACAGCCTCTGCCTCTGAGAGGGCGGCGAACTGGCGGAAAAAGGAGCTGGGATCCCTGAACGCGGTCTCGCGCAGCTTCAAGAAGCGCTCGGTGAACCAGGCGAGGATGTCCTCCTCGTCGGCGTCGACGTAGATGGAGAAGTCGAAGAAGTCCGAAACAAAGGGCGTGCTGCTGCGCTCCGCCCCCGGCGTCTGCAGCACGTTGAGGCCTTCCAGCAGCACTATGTCAGGCTGATTCAAGACCGTCTCCTCGCCCGGCAGGATGTCGTAGATGAGGTGCGAGTAGACAGGCGCGCGAACCTCCGCCGCTCCCGACTTGAGATCCGAGAGAAAGCCGAGCAGGCGGCGCAGATCGTAGCTCTCGGGGAAGCCCTTGCGGTTCATCAGACCCCGCGCTTCGAGCACCCGGTTGGGGAAGAGGAAGCCGTCGGTGGTGACCAAGTCCACCTTGGGGTGGTTGGGCCAGCGCGCCAGCAGCGCCCGCAGGATGCGGGCGAAGGTGCTCTTGCCGACGGCGACGCTGCCGCCGATGCCTATCACGTAGGGCACTGGCGTGGCGGGCTTGCCGAGGAAGAGATCAGCCACCACGTGAAGGCTCTGCGCTGCGCCCACATAGAGGTTGAGCAGCCGGGAGAGGGGCAGGTAGACGTCGCGCACCTCGTCCAGCGAGACATAGTCGTTCACCCCCCGCAGCTGGAGCAGGTCTAGGTCGGTGAGCGTCAGGGGGGTTGCCGCGCGCAGCCGCGCCCACTCCTCCCGCGTAAAGCACACATAGGGTGAAAAGTCGGAGGGCGGCTCGCGCATGGGCACCCGCAAGCTAATCAGATTTCGGGCACCCGACGCCAAAAGCCGGTGCGGCGGGCCCAGTCGGCCCGCTCTTCCTTCGGCGAGCTTGCCCGAGCTTGCCCGACCTCGCCCGAGGGTGCGCCGCTTAGGTGGTGGCCGGCGGGGCAGCCTCGGCTGCGGTTGTGGACTGGTGGAGGGCTGCCTTGACCCGCTGGGCCAGACCGTCGGGGTCGAGGCCGTGCTGAGAGAGGATCGCCGCCTGCTTGCCGTGGGCCAGGAACCCGTCTGGGAGCGCAGCCACGCGCACCTTGCCGGCCAGCCCGTGGGGCGCCAGCGCCTCCAGCACGCCCGCGCCGAAGCCCCCCGTGCCCAGGTTGTCTTCGGCGGTGATGAGCAGCGGATAGCGCTGGGCCCATTCACTGATGAGCCGGGGATCCATCGGCTTCAGCCAGCGTGAGTTCACCACTCCGCAGGAGATGCCCTCGGCAGCCAGCAGGTCGGCAGCCACAATCGCAACCTCCACCATGCGGCCGGTCGCCAGCAGGCAGGCGTCACTCCCCCGCCGCAGCTCCTCCCAGCGGCCGACTGGAATCGGCTCGACCGGCAGGTCTGGAGTCGCCGGCACAGTCCCGCGCGGATAGCGGATTGCGATCGGCCCATCCGCCGCCAGCGCGGTGGCGAGCAGCGCGCACAGCTCAGTGGCGTCGGACGCCGCCGCCACCTTAAGGTTGGGGATGAGGCGCAGGTAGGAGAGATCAAAGATGCCGTGGTGTGACGAGCCGTCAGGCCCGGTGACGCCTGCGCGGTCCAAGATGAAGACGACAGGCAGCTTGTGCATCGCCACGTCGGTGATCATCTGATCGAACGCTCGCTGCAGGAAAGTGGAGTAGATGCAGACCACCGGCCGCATCCCGGCGAGGGCCAGACCGGCGGCAAAGGTCACCGCGTGCTGCTCGCAGATGCCGACGTCGAAGAAGCGCTCGGGGAACTCCAGGGCAAACGGGAGCAGCCCGGTGGACGAGCCCATGGCGGCCGTGATGGCCACCACTTTGGGGTCGTGCGCCGCTGCCGCCAGGAGGGCCTCGCCGAAGACGTCGGTGTAGGTGAGCTCGGTGCTGCGCGGTCGGCCGGTGAGCGGGTCGCTCTGGGCGCTGACTGCGTGGAGGCGGTCGATCTCGTCCTCGGCCGCGGGTCCGTAGCCCCTACCCTTCTCGGTCACGGCGTGAAGAACCGTCGGCGCACGCAAGCGCTTGGCCCGGCGAAGAAGGTCTTCCAGCGCCCGGATGTCGTGGCCGTCGACAGGCCCGGCGTACTTGAGGCCCAGGCTGTCGAACACAGTGTTGGGCTGGAGCAGCTGCTTCATCGACTCCTTCAGCCGGAAGGCCGCCTGATCGGCACGAGAGCCCACGGCCGGCAGCTGCTTCAGGGCGTGGCTGACCTCTCCCTTGAGGCGCTCATAGCGGGGGTCGATCTGCAGCTGAGCCAGATGCCGGGCCAGACCGCCCACCGTGGGCGCGTAGGAACGGCCGTTGTCGTTCAGCACCAGCACCAGGTTGGGCGGCTGCAGATGCGCTATCTGGTTCAGCGCCTCCCAGGCCATACCGCCTGTCAGCGCCCCGTCGCCGATCACTGCAACCACGTGGCCGGGGGTTCCGGACCGCCGTCGCGCCTGGGCCAACCCCAGGGCGTAGGAGAGCGAGGTGGAGGCGTGGCTGTTCTCGATGACGTCGTGCGGTGACTCAGCCCGGCTGGGATAACCGGAGAGGCCGCCGGGCTGGCGCAGAGTGTCGAACGCTGCCGCCCGCCCGGTGAGGAGCTTGTGCACGTAAGCCTGGTGACCGGTGTCCCAGACTATCGCGTCAGCCGGGCTGTGGAAGACTCGATGCAAGGCGATGGTCAGCTCGACCACGCCGAGGTTCGGCGAAAGGTGGCCGCCTGTGCGGGAGACCTTCTCGATCAGAAAGCTCCTGATCTCCGCCGCCAGCGACTCCAGTTCGGGCGGCTTCAGCCGGCGCAGGTCGGCCGGCGACGTAAGCGACTCCAGCACTGCCTAAACCTAACGGTCGCCGGCGGCCAGGAGTTCCGCCAGCTTCACGACCAGCCGGGCGCCGCTGCCCAGCGGGCCTCGAGGGATGCTGGTCAGGTCGTCGTTGTCGTTCCAGCTGCTGGCGGCTATGTCGAGATGGACCCAGGGCCGGTTCTCAACGAACTGCTCCAGGAACATGCCTGCGCAGATGGCGCCAGCCTCACCGTAGCCGGAGTTTCGCAGGTCAGCTATCCGGCTTCGCAGCAGCCCCCTGTACTCCGGGTAGAGCGGCAGCCGCCAGGCGCGGTCGCCGGCCAGCTCGGCAGCCCGCTCGGTCAGACCCCAGAGCTCCTCGTCGTTGCTGACAGCGACAGTGCCGGCGTGACCGAGCGCAGTGCCCGCCGCACCTGTCAGGGTGGCCAGGTCGACCAAATGAGTGGCGCCGCGGCGGAGGGCGAGCGTCAGGGCGTCCGCCAGGACCAGGCGGCCTTCGGCGTCGGTGTTGGTGATCTCGACCGACTTGCCGCCGGCGCCGACCACCACGTCACCGGGCCGCTGCGCCGCCGGGCCTGTCATGTTCTCGGTCGCCGCGACCACCGCCATCACGTCCAGCGGCAGCCGGCGCGCGGCAATCACATCCAGCGCTGACAGCACCACCGCGGCCCCCGCCATATCGGCCTTCATGTCCTCCATGTCCGTCGCCGGCTTCAGCGAAAGGCCGCCCGAGTCGAAGGTGATGCCCTTGCCGACCAGCGCCAGCCGGGGACCACTGCCGCCCGCTCCCCGATGCTCCAACCGCAGCAACCGGGGCGGCTGGGCCGAACCGGCGGCCACGCCGAGCAGGAGCCGGTAACCGCCGGCGCGGAGCTCATCCGGGCCGAGCACCTCCAGGTCCAGTCCATGCCGGCCGGCGACCTCGCGCCCGATGCCGGCCAGCGCGTCCGGCGTCAGCTCGTTGGGCGGCAGGTTCTGCCATTCGCGGACGCGGTTGGTCGCCTCGCCCATCTGCAAGGCTGCTGCCACGTCGTCCCCTCGACCGGTTCCGAACCCGGTCACCTGGAGCTCGTCCAGGCTGGTCGCGCGGCTGCCTGTCTGCCGGCTGCGGCGCTCCCAGGCGCCCATGACGCAGCCTTCAACCACCGCACCCAGCTGGCCCGCACTGAGCGGCGGCGCGCAGACGACGCCGAGCCGGCGGTAACCATAATTGCGCGCCGCGCGCACCATTTCATGGTGGGCGTAGCGCAGTCGTTGACCATCCAGATCGGACCCCGAGCCGACGCCGTACAGGAGCAGCCGGCGGGCGCTGATGCGTCCACCGGTGGGCAGAGGCAGCACCTCGTTGGGGCGCCCTCGGTGCTCGCCCGCACCGAGAACCTCCGAGATCAGCCCCCCGAGGAGCCTGTCCAGCTCCAATGCGGCGCCGCCGAGCGGCTGGCCGCCGGCAAGAGCCACCGCCACCGCGTCCACGGCGAGCTGCTGAGGCGGGACGTCTAGGGCCAGCGCTCTCATCGGGCAACCAGGCTACCGGCTGGCCCGTCCGGCCTGTCCGACTAAGGCTGGCTGATCACCGTGTCGCCGATCTGGACCCAGTCGTACAGCTTGTTGATGGCGTAGCTGGGGACGTGCACGCAGCCGTGGCTGGAGTAGCCGGCGTTTTGCGAGCCGGGGCCATACGCCGAGTCAGGCTCCCAGGGAGCGTCGTGTAGGAAGGTCCCGTCGGAGACGAACTCCATGACGTGGGGAACCATCGTCGTCGGGTACCAGTAGGGGCTGCCCTTGGGCCACGGCGAGATCATCTTGTAGTTGGTGGTCTTGTAGAAGACGTGGAAAGTGCCCTGGTCGGTTGGCAGCGCCGGCCGGCCGCTGGTGATGGGGATCGACATGAATAGGCAGCCGTTGTCGTAGGCGTCAAGATGCTGCGTCGCCAGGTGGATGATGATCACGTGGCCGGCGCTCAGGTCGGCCAGGCAGCCGCCCGTGGCGGGCGGCGGCGGGGTGTCGGCGGCCTTGATCTTCTTCTGCAGCGAGGCGCTTTGAGCGTCTATGCTCGCCCCCACGGCCGGTGCTTGCTGCCCGGCCTGATCGGGCGGCAGGTCCTTCAACGCGTCGTAGGCGGCGACTGCCTTCTGGGCGTCGTCGACCGCGATGTTCTTGGCCTTGGCTTTGACGATCAGCGCTGCCAGCGCATCACGCTTGGTCTGCAGGTCGGCCAGAGTCTGTCGGCCTCCCAAGCTTGCCGTTTCGGCGTCGAGCTCCTGACCGACCCCCGCTGCGCGCTGGCCGATCTGGTCGGCCGGCAGCGCGTCCAGGGCGTCGTAATCGGCCAACGCTTTTTGGGCAGCGTCAACCTGCAGGCCGCGCCCCTTCGCCTTCTCAATGGCGGCGGCGAGGGCATCGCGCTTGGGCTGCAGGTCGCTGACGCCTTTGCGGGCGGCCGCGGCGAAGTTCGCCTTGTCGCGGAGCTCGGAGGCGAGCTGGACCAGGGCCGCCGGGCTGTCCGCCCCGTCGATGCGCTGCTGGTAGGACGCCTTGGTCGCTGCCTGGAGGTTCGGGTCGGCCTGGGCCAATGCCTGCAGCGACGCCGCGGCGAGCGGCCGGTCCTGCGCAATCGTGCGGTCCCAAACGGCGCGTGCGTCCCGGGCCACCGCGTCTATCTGGGCACTGGGGCTGCCGTAGGGAAGCCAACCGGCGGGTACAGGCCCGAAGCGGGCCTGCTCGATGCCGTGCAGCTTGTCACGCAGAGGTCTGAGCGCCTCCGCCGGAACGCCGCCCTGTTGCTCCCGATCAAGTTGGTGCTGGGCGGCCGCAAGCTTGACCTGAAAGCCAGTGTCCGCGGCGTGGGCGGTTACGCCGCCGGCGGCGAACAGGACTGCCACCACGCCCACGAGGAGCGCGAATCGCCTCAAATTGATCGATCCCCCGTGGAGGCCATTCGAGCAGCCAGGCCCGGACCGCCCGCAGGCGGATGGAAGCGCTGGTCCGAGGACCCCCGCGCACATGGTACGGATTACCTATGCCGGCTGGCAAGTCGCGGGTGCTGTAAATCGTCCCAGTCGCCTTGCGCCGTATGAGTGGCTACGGGCTCGGCCTTTCCAACCTCTCCGCGACAAGTTCGAGCACGTGGGCGACGCGCAGGTCGAGGCCGCGCATCTTGGCAGCGGCGGCGATGTGCATGAGGCAGCCAGGGTTGTCCGAGGCGAGCACAGTGCAGCCGGTCTTGGCCACTGCGTCCAGCTTCCACTCGGCCAGACGGTCGGCGACCTGGGGCCAGTCCATCATGAACGTGCCGCCAAAGCCACAACAGTTGGCGATATCGGGGAGACCGATGACCTCGTAGCCGGCCAGCTCCAGTACGCGCCGCGGCTCCTCCACCAAGCCGAGCTGGCGCTTGCTCTGGCAGGAATCGTGGTAGGCGACCTGCAGCCTTTCTCCAGGCGAGCCGGCGACCAGCTCCGGCCGCTCCTCCAGCAGCTGCAGCACGAAGCGCGTGGAGTCGCGCATCCGCTCGGCCACCTGCTCCGCCTGGGGCGACCTCTCGCCCCACTCACCCGCGTCCATGGTGAAGGCGCCATAGCAGGAGGCGGAGGGCGTGATGATCGGTCCTTCAGACTCTGCCAGAGCCCGCGTCAGCTGTCTGTCGAGCCGGCTGCCCTTGGCGAAGTCACCGGCATTGGCGCAGATCAAGCCGCAGCACCATTGTTTCCGGGGGAATTCGACCCGATAGCCGGCCGCTCGCAGGATGCGGTTCAGCGCCAGCCCCGCTTCCGGCAGGACCCGGTCGACCAAGCAGGAAGCGAAGATGGTGGCCGGCGCCGCTGCTTCAGGGCCGCCCGGCTCCAGGCGGCGACGTAACGGCGGGCTGGCGAGCTGGACAGGGCCGGCCGACACCAGGTGGCTCAGCGGCGCCGCCAGCCCGATCGACACCTGACCCAGAGCGCCGGCCGCCCACGTGGTGAGCAGCGCGCGCTTGGTCAGCGTCTTCCGGTGCGTGTGGCGGCGGTGCTCCAGGATCTGGCGCGGCAGGGGGATGTCGACGGGGCAGATCTCCTGGCAGGCATTGCACTGGGTGCAGAGCGACTGGGGCAGCTCGTCGGCTTCCAGGCCGTGGTGGAAGGGAGTGAGCACCAGTCCGATCGGCCCGTTGTAGATGTGGCCGAACTGATGACCACCGACTGCCATGAAGCTGGGGCAGGCGTTGGAGCAGGCGCCGCAGCGGACACAGGTCAGCGCCGTCGCGAACAGAGGGTCCGCCAGCATCTCGCTGCGGCCGTTGTCGATGACCACGCAGTGCATCTCGCGCGGACCATGGGCGCCCGTCTGAAGGATGCCGCCGATGTCGGCGGATCGTGAGGGACCTGTCACCCAGTTGACGTAGCTAGTCATCTTCTGACCGGTCGCCGAGCGAGGCAGCATGCGGAGCATGGCGACTGCGTCGTCGAGGCTGGCGGTCAGCTTGTCAAGGCCGAAAACCGCTATGTGAACGCGAGGCAGCGTGATGGTGAGATCGGCGTTGCCCTCATTGGTGACGATCATCACAGTGCCGGTCTCCGCGATGGCCGCATTGGCGCCGGAGATGCCGACGGCCGCGTCGATGAACTTCTGCCGCAGCAGGGTCCGCGCCTGCGTCAGGATGGCTGCCTTGTCAGGCTCCGTGCCCATCTCATCCGCCCAGTCCTGCACAGTTAGGTGCAGGGCGGGGGCGACCAGGTGGGAGGGGTGCTGGTGCAGCCGCTGGACTATGAACTCGCCCAGGTCAGTCTCCACCACCTCCATGCCCAGCGCTTCCAGGTGTTGGTTGAGCTGGATCTCTTCTGTCGCCATCGACTTGGACTTGGTGACGATCCCGGCTCCTGCCGCCTGGCAGATGCGGGCGATGGTCGCGCGCGCCTCCGCCGCGTCGCGGGCTCGATGGTAGACGCCGCCGACCGCCTCCAGGTTCTCCCGAAACTCGCGCGCCAGCTCCTCCAACCGGGGCAGGTTGGCCCGGCGGCGCGCCTTGAGATCAGCCCGCCCAGCCTCGAAGTCCTGGGAGAGGAAGCCGACGTCCCGCCGGTCGCGCATCCGGGGCAGGGAGCCGGTCAGCGCCTCCTGCAGCCGCGGGCTCTCCAGCGCCTGCTCCACGCGCTGCCGGAAATGCCGCCGGCTCTCCCGCGTGTAGGTCGACCGACCGACATCGCTAGCCAACTGGCGAGCCGATCTGGGCGAGGCGTTCCTTCAGCTCCGCCACTGTCGAGGCCGGCCGCAGGCAGCGGGTACCGACGCAAATCACCGCGCCTTCCGCCTCACCTGGTTCGACCATCGCGTAAGGGTAGGCGTTGAGCGCGGCCCGAGCCAAATCGGGGCTGGAAGTGCTGAGCTTGACAGGTTCCCGGCCAAGCCGGTCAAAGGCACGCGCGAACACTGCCGACATCAGCCCGTACTGGCGGAAGAGGGCGCCCACTGACTCCAGCGCCTGCCGGGCGAGGTCGCTCTCGCCCATCTCGGCCAGCGCCAGAGCCGCTGTCGCGTTCTCGCCCAGTGGCTTCTGACGCTGCGCCAGGCGGGCCGTGCTGTCGACAGCTGCGTGGTCAAAGTAGCCGCCCAGCTCAGCATCGGCGTAGCGGTCGCGCAGGACCCCGAGCAGCTGGCTGGCCCGTTCTCGCTGACCGGCCCGGACGCAGGCAAGCAGACCCCAGACCTGGTCGCCCAGCTGGCCGCCTACCTCATCGGTGTGCAGCAGGCCGCCGGCAGGGTCGCTGAAACGCTGGAAGACGGCGTCGAGCACCTGCAGGGCGCGCTCCCGCAGCCGCGGCCGGTCGAGGCGCGCGTCGGCATCGAGGTAGGCGACCGCGAGGGCGCAGTTCCAGGCAACGTAGACGCGGCGGTCAACGTAGGGAGGCCGCAGCTCCTGGCGGCCGGCCTCATCCCGGGCGTAGTAATCCTCGTCGGCATCCTGGCTGCCGGCGTAGAGGCCGGTTTGCTCGTCACGCAGCACTGTCTCCAGGTAGCGGACTGCGTCGTCCAGGATCTCGGCCTGGCCGGTCAGCGCCAGCGCCGAGAGGAGACCCGCGTGGTCCTCCAGCATCTTCTCGAAGTGGGGCACCGACCAATCTCGCGTCGTCGAGTACCGAAAGAAGCCGCCTTCCACGTGGTCGTAGGTGCCGCCGCCGGCCATCTGCGCCAGGGTGTGGCGCGCCATCTCCAGCAGCCCCGGCTCGCCCCTGAGCAGCGACTGCTCCGCCAGCAGCGCGAGGGCGTCGGTCTGGGGGAACTTGGGCGCGTCGCCGAAGCCCCCGTACTCGGCGTCGTAGGCCTGTTCCACGTTGCCCAGGATCCGGTCGACTAGCCCTGGTTGCAGCTTGCCGGCGCTGATCGCCGCCGCCTGCTGCGCTTTTTCGCGGCCCCTGGTCACCTGAGCTGCGATCTCAGTTCGGTTGTCCCGGTAATAGCCGGAGAGCTTGCTCAGAGCTGCAGTCATCTGCTCCGGCGGTAGGTAGGTGGCGCCGGTCAGGATGTCGCCCTCCGGCGTGAGAAAGGCGGTGGTCGGCCAGCCGCCCATGTTGTAGCGCTGGTTCACGTCCGGGCGGACGTCGTTGTCGACGCGGATGGGGACGTACTCGCGATTGATGAGGCCGATGACCCGGTCGTCGGAATAGCTGGTCTCGTCCATCACGTGGCACCAGTGGCACCAGACGGCCGAGATGGAGAGCAGCACAGGTTTGTCCGCCTGCTGCGCTTCTCGAAATGCTTCTTCACTCCACGGCCGCCACTCGATCTCGGCGGCGCGGTTGGGTCGCGGCGAGAAGTGAAACTCCATGACCCTCTGGCTAGTGGAGTGTAACGGTCGGATGTGGAGCAGGCCGTAGGCTCAAAGACCGGCGTTGCAGGCGGGGGGTGCCAAGGATCGGGTGGCGCAACGAGGAGCCCATCGAAAGATGGGTGACGAGGCGGGCCGGGTCCTGAGACGCCGGCATCAGCGCCCGTAGGGCGCCCGCCCGTCTGGGGCGGCGGATGCTCTGCATCCGGCCGTTGCGGTCCACTAGAGCCTACAGGTGCCACCCTCCGACCGCCATTGGCGCCAGAGCGGGTTGACCGGGCCGTGCCCGGCCCCTACTTCGAGCGCATTCTCCACCGCCCCTTGGATGAACTCCTTGGCCTCCCGCGCCGCCGCGAGCGGAGAGCTTCCCAGCGCCAGACAGGCAGCGATGGCGGCGCCAAACGTGCAGCCGCTGCCGTGCGTATTCGCTGTCGCGACCTGACGTCCCGGCAGCTCGACCAGCTCCTCTGAGTCGCAGTAGAGGTCGAGTGCATCGGCTGAATGACCGCCCTTCAGGACGACCGCCCGGCAGCCAAGCTGGAGCAGTTCCGAGACTGCCTGCCAGCGGTCGGGCAAGTCCCGCCCGATCGGCCTCCCCAGCAGCATCTCGGCCTCGGGCAGGTTAGGGGTGAGCACCGTGGCGAGGGGGATCAGCAGCTTTGTGAGCGCGGTGACCGCGTCGTCCTGGAGCAGCTTGTGGCCGCCCTTGGCCACCATGACAGGATCGACAACCAGCGGCTGCAGGGACCTCTGGGTCAGCTCTCCGGCCACCAGCTCGATGATGGCAGCCCTGGCCAGCATGCCCGTCTTGACGGCGGCCGGCCGCAGGTCTTCCGCCACCGCCACCAGCTGGCTGCGGATCAGGTCAAGCCCGATCTCCTCGTAGCCGACCACGCCCGTGGTGTTCTGGGCGGTGACAGCTGTGATGACGCTGGTGCCGTGCAGACCGAAGGCTGCGAAGGTCTTGAGATCGGCCTGGATGCCGGCGCCGCCGCCAGAGTCCGAGCCGGCGATGGTCAGAGCGATGAGCGGCTTCAAGCCCTCACCGCTCTCCGTCCGAGCCAGAAACACAGGGCTGCGACCGCCACACTTACGGCGCCGGAGAGATCGGCCCCGTGCAACGCTGAGATCAGCGTGTAGTTGAAGGCCTGGGCGCCGGGGTAGATGTTGCCGTAGTTCACGAAGCCGAAGCTGACGGCGGTGCCCAGTGCCCAGGCGAGCAGGGCGAGAGCCGGCCGCGGGCGCCCCAGGTTCAGGCCCAGCAGTACGATCGCCGCCCAGGCCGGCGCCCAGAGGTAGGTGAGGGTGAGGAACTGCTGATAGGCGTTGTGAAAGTCGCTCACAGTGACGGCGTAGGCAGCCAGCGCCGCTCCCAGCAGTCCGCAGCCAAGCGCTGTTTGCCAGCGGGGCAATCTGAGCCCCAGGGTCTGGGTGACGAGCCCCGCGGTGTAGACGTCGAGATAGTTGGAGAGCAGCTCACCGGCCACCACCAGCAGGAAGAAGAGCAGCGCGAGCCAGGCCGGCGCGTGTTTGCTGATCACTGCCAGAACGCCGCCGTTCGGGTCCGCCGCCAGCTTGGCGTCGATGCCCGGCAGCAGGAGACCCAGTAGGCCGAGCAAAACCATCGGCACGGCGACTCCCACCACCGGCCACCAGGTAAGGCCTGCTGAAGGTGTGTCCGGGCGGAGGTAGCGCGAGTAGTCGCTGGCGAACGGATACCAGGAGGCGACCAGCGCGAAGCAGGTCATGAAGCCGAGCACGAAGGCGCCCGGGTAGGCGGCGCCGGAAACAGTAGGACCGGCGGTGAACTTGAACTGGGGGGCCAGCGCGATGACCAGCACCAGCACGAGACCGCCGAACACCAGCGCTCCCCACTTCTCCAGGACCCTGATCGTGCCGTGGCCGAAGATGGCGACCACCACCGAGAGGCCGGCGATGAAGAGCACGAGCGGCAGGGTGAGCTGCTGAGCCAGCTCGCCGATGCCGGCGACCTGGAGCAGCTGAGCGCCAGCTTGGGCCGCGATCACCGTGTCCACGGCAAACCAGCCGACCGCCAAAAAGAGCGTGAGCAGGGCCGCCAGCTTCATGCCGGCCCGGCCGAAGATGCGCTCGGTGAAGGCGACCTGGGGCAGGCCCGAGCGAGCGCCGCTGTGGCTCAGGAGGCCGAGGAGCACTGCGCCCGAAACGGTGCCCAGCAGGAGGGCGAGAAGGCCGTCCCAGACCCCCAGGCCAAAGCTGGCGGTCAGATAGCTGGCAGTGAGGACGCTGACGAAGTCGAAGAAGGCCCCGGCCCAGATGAAGGCCAGATCCCGAGAGCGGCCCCGACGCTCTGAGCGTGGGATCGGATCGATGCCGTGTTCCTCGACCTGGAGGAAGCCCTCACGGGCTCCAACTGCTTCGATCGTCGCCATCTTTTCCCTCCGCCGGCATTACCCGGATCAGGTATTGCGGTCGGACCTCTCCAACGAAGTCCCTCTCAGCCCTGGCGAGCTCCCGCTGGTCGGCGCTGATTCTACCGGCGGCCGAGCGCGCACCAATAGACTGGGCGCCGTGACCGAAAAGCTGACTGACAAGCTGTTCAAGAACCGCTATGTGGAAGACAGCGGCCACCCCCACATTGAGATCGCCAATCAGGACGTCTGCCGGGACAGGTGCTCAGGCAAGTACTGCAACTATTTCTGTCCGGCCGGCGTCTATGAGTGGGACCCAGAGAAGCAGCAGACGATCGTCAGCTTCGGCAACTGCATCGAGTGCGGCGCCTGCGCGATCGGCTGTCCCTACGACAACATCCTCTGCCAGACGCCCCGCGGCGGCTATGGGGTGCAGTTCCAGCTCGGTTAGCCCGGCGGCGCGGAGGGAATCGCTGTCAGGACCGTGTGGTTGGAAAAAGCGTGACCGAAGACTTTGACCTCGCCATCGTTGGCGGCGGCCCGGCAGGCCTCGCCGCCGGCCTCTATGCGGCCCGGATGAACCTGCGCACGGTGCTACTGGATCGCGGCCCGCTGGGCGGTCAGCTCCTCAACACTGAGCTGATCGAGGACTACCCAGGCTTCGAGTCGATCCTCGGCCATGAGCTGGCAGCCAAGATGGGGGAGCACGCGCGAAAGTTCGGCCTGGATCTACGCGAGTTCCAGCAGGTCAGTGAAGTCGATGTGGAAGGCGAGCACAAGATTGTCCGCCTGGAGGATGGCGGCCAGGTTCGAGCGCCCGCGTTGATCCTGGCCTCCGGCGGTCTGCCCCGGAAGCTGGGGGTCCCGGGCGAGGTGGAGTTCGCCGGACGCGGCGTCTCCTACTGCGCGGTCTGTGACGGCGCCTTTTTCAAGGGCAAGGAGCTGGCAGTGGTGGGCGGCGGCGACGCGGCGCTGGAGGAGGCTGACTTTCTCACCCGCTACGCCTCCAAGGTTTACCTCATCCACCGGCGGTCTGAATTCCGCGCCCAGCCGGTGCTGCAGGATCGCGCCCGGTCGAATCCCAAGATCGAGTTCATCCTGGATGCTCAGCTGCAGGAGATCGTCGGTGAGGCTCAGGTGGCCGGGGTGCGCTACCTCCAGAACGGGGAGCGGAAGGAACTGGCGGTCGGCGGCGTCTTCATCTTCGTAGGCTTTCTGCCCAATTCAGATCTGCTGAAGCCGCACGCCGAGCACGATGAGATCGGCTATTTCATCACCAACCGGGATCTGGAAACCTCGATCCCTGGCATCTGGGCGGTGGGGGACGTGCGCGCCCAGCTCACCAAGCAGATCGCAACGGCGGTGGGTGACGGGACCACCGCCGCCGTCGGCGCGTCACAGTACCTGGACCGCCTGCGGGACCGCGCCACCGCGACGGCCTGAGCGGTCCTTCGCCGGCGCCCCTTGGCGAGAGCCGGGTCAGGGGACGACGTCCACCCAGACCAGCGCACGGGGCAGGGACAGCTTGCTGCCATCGGCGAGCTTGAAGTCCAGCGGGGCGTTCCGGCCGGCAGAGGACCAGGTGCCTGTCGCCTTCTTGCCCCGGCTGTAGACCTCCGCCTGGCCGGAGGCGTCCAGATCGTAGTCAAGGCCCGGCGCTCCATTCACGTCCTCGACGATGCTGGTGACGCTGACCTTGGTGTGCAGGACTATCACCATCTGGATGCGGAGCGGCTGGCCGAGCGCCGCGTCCGCCAGGCGGTGTCCATCCTCGGTCTTGCTGTAGGTAGCGGTGTCAGGGTCGTACCCGTAGACGGAGCGGTGCAGCGGCACTGTCGCCTCTCGCGCATCATCGCCGCTGAAGGCGCTGGCGCCAAGTACCGGCTGGTTGGGAGCCAGTCCCTTGGCCGCCTCGGCCGCCTGCACCTTCTCGGCACCGATGAACAGGTTGTTGGGCGGAAACGCGAATTCGTCCTGTGAAACCAGCCGGGCGTGTCGTCGGAGATGTAAGGCACCGGATCCTTCTGAAGGACGCGGAAGGAGCCCTTGGAAAGACCGCTGAAGAAGAGCAATGCACCGTAGTGCCTGGCCAGCTTGAAGGAGATAAGGCGTCCGCTGCGGACGGGGCCCACCTCGTCAGGCACCTTGCTGAACAGGGCGCTGAAGCGGGTGATGTTGCCCTCCGCCACCGACTCGAAGACCAGGTTGGCTGTCTGTAAGCCCGACTGATCTCTGGCGCTGGGATCGTTGGGCACCTGGATCAGCGCGGGGCTGGCCAGGTCGGTGGTGTGGGCGGAGAGGTGGTAGACGACGGCTGTCTTGAGGTCCCAGCGGCTGAGCGGCCGATGCTTCTGATCATGGGCTCCCGCCTGGATGGCAAGCTCGACGGAGCCTGCCTTGAGCTTGCCGGCCGCGATGATGGCGATCAGCTGATCGCCGGCCCACTCGAGGGGGAGGGCTGATCCGTTTGCCGTGAGAAGCACGCTCGGGCCCTGCATCGGCGAGTTGAAGCGCAGCTGCAGGGGCGTGCCCAGCGGAATCTCACCGCCATCCGCCAGCTGAGCCTCGCCTGCAGTGAGAGCGACCACCCGCGGCACCAAGGTCGTCCGAAAGTGCCAGCTGCGAGCGGCCACAGGGTGGCCGCCTGCATCACGCTGGGGAACCAGGGTAACCGTGTAAGTGGTCAGATCTGCCCAGGGCTGCACCGGCGTGATGGTGAACTGGCGACCGTCTGGCGTTACGCTGAGCCCGGCTTCAACGGCTGGGCTGACTGTGACGCCCTTCTCCAGCTTGGCTGATTGGAGCGGTCGGCTGGCCTGGAAGGTCAGCTTCTGGTCGAGAGGCACCTCGCTCTGGCCGTCATGGAGGTTCAGCCAGACGGTGGTCGGCGTGGTGTCAGGCTGATGTGCTTGTAATCAGAGGTAACCTCCGCCTCCAGCTCCCAGCAGCACGACCAGGCCGACAGCCAGCGTCGCCAGCGTTCGGCGGGATGTGAGAAGTGTGGTCAGCGCTCCCATCGCCGGGCCGAATTATGACTGGCGTCGGCCAGCGAGCGCAGGTGCCGGAACGTGTAGATGCCAGTGGCGTGGCCGCTGGCGAAGCCGAGCTGCAGCGCGTAGTGGCCGACCAGCTCCACACTCGTCAGCCGCAGCTCATCTGCGGGCAGATCCTGGATCCGGTCGAGACGACCGGGGAGCCCGGCCTCGCCCCGGCAGTCGGCGCACGGGCAGACCCAGCGTAGTGTCGCACCCGCGTAGGCGCTGCGGGCCCCGTCTTCCCAGCTGATCTCGAGCCGGTTGTCAGCCCGGATCAGATCGACGCTGACGGGATACGGGTCAGGCGAGTTCACGCCCAGGAGCCCTAGGACTAGCGGACGTTGAGGACCGGCAGCTTGCGGAAGGACTGAACCGAGGTGCGGGCGGCGATCTGGGAGGCCATCGCGCTGAAAGCTCGGGCACCCGCCGAATCCGGCTGGGCGACCACTATCGGAGCGCCGCGGTCGGCCTCCTCGCGGATCTGGCTGTCCAGTGGGATGGAGCCGAGATAGGGCACGCTCAAGCGCTCGGCCGCCCTCTCGGCGCCGCCGTGACCGAAGGGGTGATGCTCATGGCCGCAGCTGGGGCAGACGTACCAGCTCATGTTTTCGATCAGGCCGAGGGGGGCCACGTTGAGCGTGCGGAACATCTGCAGCGCCTTCACGGCTATGTCGAGAGCCAGGTCCTGCGGTGTCGCCACTATGGCGACTCCACTCAGGGGGACGCGCTGCGCCACAGTGAGAGAGGCATCGCCCGTTCCTGGGGGGAGGTCGATGATCAGGTAGTCGAGCTGGCCCCAGTGCACATCGGACATGAACTGCTCGATGGCGCGGGAGACCATGGGACCGCGCCAGACCATCGCCTTGTCCGACCCCGCGAGCACGCCCATCGACATCAGCTTCAGCCCCCAGGCCTCGAGTGGCTTCAGCTTTTGCTGCATTTCTCCGTCGGGCCCGAGAACCTGCACGAGTTGGGGCTGCTCCATGGCGCCGGTCAGCCCGGGAACCGAGGGACCGTAAATGTCCGCGTCCATCAGGCCCACAGCAGCGCCGGACTTGGCCAGGGCCGCGGCCAGGTTGACAGCGACTGTGGACTTGCCGACGCCGCCCTTTCCGCTCGCCACAGCAATCGTCTGCTTCACGCCCGGCAGGAGCTGCTGCCCCTGCCGGTCCCGAACCGGGGAGCGTACGTTGGCGGTCATCTTGACGCCGACTCCTGACACGCCCGGCAGAGCGCCGACTCGTTCTTCAGCCATGGTCTTGAAGCGGTCGCGCACCGGGCAGGCGGGGGTGGTGAGCTCAAAGACGAAGTCGACCCGACCTGAGTCCTGGATCCGGAGATCCTTGATCATCCCCAGCGTCACCACGTCCCGACCGAGATCCGGGTCGATGATGGTGGCTAGAGCTGATAGGACCTGTTGCTGGCTGGGGATGGGCATACGGCTCTCGATTGTAGGCAGGGCCTATCAGGTGGCCGCCGCGGTTGCCTCCTGAGCAGCCGTGTCCGAGCCAGTCTGCGGTCAGGCGAGCTTGACCACTTTCCGCGTCAGCTCAGCGGCGCCGGCCCGCAGAGTGAGGATGCCCAGCGTGCGCTCCTGGCTGAAGCTGGCGGTGGGGGTGGCGACGTTGATGAAGCGGGTGCGCCCTGCCACCTCGTCTCGCCAGCGGTGAGTATGGCCGTGGATGACTATGTCACACTCCTCCACCCAGGCATCACCAGGCTTGGGCGGACGGTGCACCATGCCGAGCTCCAGTCCTTCCAGGTGGCGCCTGACGATCATTGGAAAACGCGGATCGTCGGGGGCGTTGCCGTTCACCACTTCTAGAGGCTTGCCGAGCGCCCGCAGACCTTCGAGGACCCGCTCCTCCTGCCAATCACCGACATGCCAGATCTCGTCAACGTCCTGAAACTGCTTGGCGACGAAGCCGAGCAGCCGATCGACGCTGTACCTTCCCTGGGTGTCCCCGATCAGCCCTAAGCGGACCATGACTGACGAGCTTAGCGATCTCCAGGCTGCCTGCTCGAGCTGCCGGATCTGCGCCGAGCAGGGCCTCATTGCCGAAGCGAAACCAATTTTCGAGGGCCGGCGCGACGCGAAGTTCTTGCTCATCGGGCAGGCGCCGGGCCCTGTGGAACACGGTCTGCGTCGACCCTTCATGGGTCGCGCCGGCCGGCAGCTGGAGCGTTGGATGCTGCGCGCCGGCTTCAGGTCCGGCGACGACTTCCGCCGGCATACCTACATCGCCGCCATGATGCGCTGCTTCCCTGGCCGCAACGCCTCCGGCAGCGGCGACCGGCCACCTACCGCGGCGGCCATGCGCAACTGCTCCCACTGGCTCGAGGCGGAGCTGAGGCTCGTGCAGCCCAAGGCGGTGCTCTTGGTGGGGCAGCTGGCGGCAGCTCGTTTTCTCGGGCCCGCGCCATTGGAAGAGAGAGTCGGACAGGCGTTTGGCTCCAATCCTATGCTGCTCCCGCTGCCGCATCCGTCGGGAACCTCGCGCTGGCTGAACGACCCTGCCAACCGCGAGCGTCTGACAAGAGCGCTCGACACGCTCTCCGGCTTGCGGGAGCGCTGGATCGCCGGCTGATGCCCCACTTCTTTGCGGAGCGCGACGGCGACCAAGTGAGCATCAGCGGAGCCGACGCTCGACACTTGGCAACCTCGCTTCGCGCCCGCCCCGGCCAGGTGATCGCAGTGGTAGAGCCTGTGGGGCGCCTGCTTCAAGTCCGTCTTCAAACGGTCGCTTCAACCGTGGTGACCGGTCGGGTGGAGGAGGAGCGGCCGCACCGACCGGAGCCCGAGCGGGGCATCACTCTCGCCATCGCGCTGCTGCCGGCCGGCAGCCTTGACCTTGTGCTGTCTCGCTGCACCGAGGCGGGGGCGAACGCCTTCCGCCTCGTCGTCGCGTCGAGGAGCGTGGCGCGGGGCGGCCGGCCGGAGCGCTGGTCGGCGATCTGTCGCGAAGCGGCCATGCTGGCGGGCCGGCTCCGGGTGCCGGAGGTGAGCGCACCCGTCCGCCTCGCCGCCGCCTGGCGGGAAGCTGCCGACCCCTACCTGCTCGACATGTCGGGTGAACCGATGCGCGGCCTAGCAGACGGCGCCACGCTCTTCATCGGACCGGAGGGCGGTTGGGCCCCGGAAGAGCGGCAGGTGGCCGCCGGCCGCACGCTCTCACTGGGCCCGCGCAACCTCAGAGCGGACACGGCGGCCGTGGTCGGCCTGACGCTGGCGCTGAGTTGACCGGCGGCGGTCGGTGGCCGCGAGTCACCGCCCGACTGGCCTGGTCGACCTCAGCGGCTGTAATAGCGGTAGGCGGCGCGGGCGATGTCCCGGATCGCCTGGATGCCCGTCGGCTGGTCGGCCGTCCGGGTGAAACGCAGATGGTGAACGCGCCAGCGCTCGAGTAGACGATGCCGCAATCGTTGATCACGTTGCCGTCGATGCCGATCTTGTGCGCGATGCTGACGCCGCTCAGGTAGTAGTTGATCCGATCGTTGAAGACAGTCGTCTCCAGCAGCTGGATCAAGCGGTTAGTGGAATCACCGCTCAACAGGCCGCCGCGGCCAAGCTTGCTCAGCAGCTGCCCGGCTTGCCGGGCAGTGCACTGGTCGCTGAGTTGATGGCAGTCAGGTGCGCCCTGGGCGGCAGCAAAGCTGTCGATTTTGGCCGGGTCCAGCACCCGCTGCAGCGCCTGCCAGGCTGTGTTGTCGCTCTGCCGGATGAGATCAGCCAGCAGGTCCTGATAGGAGATCTCGTCACCTGCCTTGGCCGATCCATACAGGATGCCTGTACCACCCATGAAGTCCCTCGCCTCCAGCTTCACCTTGTCGCTCAGCTTCGGCTGCCCCGCGTCCACCTGGTTCAGAAGGTAGAGAGCGACGGGGATCTTGATGACGCTGGCGGCCTCCATGCGGGTGTCCTGGCCGATTGCGAGCGTCCGGCCGCTGCCCAGCTGCTCAAGGTAAACACCGAAGCTTCCCCCCGTAGCGTTCAGGTAGGCCTGCAGCTCGGCCAGGAAGGTACCTGGGTCCCCGGGCGTCACCGCGTGCGGCGCCAGCGTCACCTCGGTCGCCTGCTGCCACTGCACCTCGACGGCCGCGCGGTAGGGCCAGGTTGCCGCTGAGCGGTAGGTGAGTGTGTGCTGGCCAGTGACGACATCCGCGTTGAAAGCGCCTGTGCCGATCTGACTGCCGTCCAGCGCCAGCTCGCCGCTACCTGCCACGTTCACCTTCAGCCGGCCAAGCCTGCGGACCAGGGTGGTGGCCACCTTGACGGCACCGTCCTTCGCCAGCCTGGCGCTCGCCAACCAGGGCACAAAGATCGGATCGTCAACTGACACCGTGTGGTAGCCGACGGGCAGCGAAACCTGGCACGGCGTTGCCGTGCACGAATCGAGGTGCCGGGTGTCGATCAGGGGGCTGACGCCGGCGGGATCGGTGATGATGGTCAAGGTGCCCAGCTGCCGCGCCAGCTTCGGTGCGAGCGTCGCTGCCCGGTCGAGCTGGAGGACTGCGCTGCCTGACCAGCTTTCATGGTCGAGTGCCCCAACCGTCGCCTTTACGCTACCTCCACTGATCGGCAGGAAGAGAGCGAAACGACCGTCGCTGTCGGCACTTGCCCGCCAGCTGCGGCCCTGAGCCGCGATTGTCAAGTCCGCAGCCGACACTGGGTCGCCGACCTCGTCCACTACCACACCCATCAACCGGGGCCAGCGGTGTAGAACCACCTCTCCGCCCTGGGTCTCGGCTGGTTGGAAGCGGTCGGCCCGAACCTCGGCCGGCAGGCCGAGGGGCCAAGCGCGACTCCCGGCGCTGTAGGCGCCCCCGGCATCACTGCGCGCCAGGTCCGCGGTCGGTCCGCGGGGCGTTATCGACGCGCCGGCGATGGGCTTGCCCTGCGCGTCCAGGACGCGGCCCGAGAAAGGCACAGGCACTGCCAGCCAGGCGGTCAGCAGTGAGCTTGCAACCACCAGGCCGACGACCCAACCCAGCCGATGGTCCAGGCTCAATCGGATTGACCGGGCCTGGTCAGGGACCGACCCGTCGCCAGAAGGGTTCTTGTTAGTCTGTCGCTCGTGGCCGAAATCAGTTCTCACGGCGTGCTGAGCGTCATGATGCCTATCTACAACGAGGAGCGCACCTTGGAGACCGTTTTCAGGCACGTTCTGAAGCGGCCCGAGGTCGGTGAGGTGATTGCTGTCGACGATGGCTCCCAGGACCGAAGCTGGCGGCTCTTGCAGCAGATCGCTGGTCGTGATTCGCGAATCAGGGCATTGCGGCAGAATGTCAACGGCGGCAAAGGCCTGGCCCTGCGACGTGCCATCTCTGAGATAAGCCTGCCATTCGCTCTGGTCCAAGATGCCGATCTGGAATACGACCCGCGCGACTACGGCGACCTGCTGGCGCCGCTGGTGGAGGGGCGGGCGGACGTGGTGTACGGTGTGCGCGGTTTCGGCGCCCACACGGCCTACAGCTACTGGTTCGTGATGGGCAACCGGCTTGTCACCCTGGCTTCGAATCTGCTGTTCGACGCCTACATCGGCGATATGGAGACCGGCTACAAGGTGCTCCGCACCGAGCTGTGGAAGCGGCTGAATTTGAGCGGCCATCGCTTCGACATCGAGCCCGACATAACCGCCCGCGTGCTGCGGTTGGGCTATCGCATCCATGAGGTGCCGATTCGCTACTACGCGCGAAGCCGCGAGGAGGGCAAGAAGCTGACCTGGAAGGACGGCGTGCACGCGCTGACGACGCTCGCCCGGCTGAAAGTGGCCAGGGATGAGCGCCTTTTCGGGTCGGCCCTTGACGCTGGCTATCATCGCGAGCGGCAGGCCGAGCTGGCCCGCGTCCACCCGCTCCTCGAAGAGTCCTAGCGGCCTCCGATCGCGGGAAGGGCTGGCGCTCAGACGCCGAGGATGCGGTGGAGGATGTCACTGCCGCGGGCTTCGGCGGCCGGCATCTCGGCCACGATGTGGCCCTTCTCGATGAATGCGGCACGGTCGGCCACCCGGAGCGCGAGGCGGTGGTTCTGCTCCGCCAGGAGGATGCCCATGCCCGTTCGCTTCAAGTCGAGCAAGAGGCTACCCAGCCCCTGAACGATGACCGGCGCCAGCCCTTCGGTGGGCTCGTCGAGCAGCAGTACTGCCGGGTTGCTCATGAGACCCCGGCCCACCGCCAGCATCTGGCGCTCACCGCCTGAGAGTCCGCCAGCCTGGTTCGAGCGCAGCTCTCTTAGCTTTGGGAAGCGCTCTAACACGCGAGCGAGCGTCCAGCCCCCCGCCGCAGGCCGGGCGGTCAGCTCCAGGTTCTCCTGAACCGTGAGGTTGGGGAAGCAGCGGGCCCCCGACGGCACGTAGGCCACGTGGCCTTTGGTCCGGCGGTAGCTGGGTAGTTTGGAGACTGAGCGGCCGGAGACGTAGACCGAGCCCGAGGCGCCCGGCAGGAGGCCGACGATGCCCAGGATGGCGGTGGTCTTGCCGGCTCCGTTGCGGCCGAGCAAGGCGAGGAGTTCGCCGCGGGCCACCTCCACCGCGAGATCGAACACCACGTGGCTCTTGCCGTAGCGGACGTCGAGCTGACGGACCTGCAGCGCCGGCATGGTCGCGCCCGGCGTCGCTGGTGGCGCCGGGGGCGGGTCCATGATCACGCCGTTTCCTCCAGCTCACCCAAGTAGACGCGCTTCACCTCCGGGTCGTTGCGGATCTCCTCCGGCCGCCCCTGGGTCAAGACCTGCCCCTGGTTCATGACAGTCACCGTTTGCGCCGTGCCGAAGACGACCTCCATGTCGTGCTCGCAGAAGAGCAGTGTCAGGCTCTTCTCCTGCGCCACCCGCCGGACAAGCTCCATGGCCTTCTGCGTCTCGAAGGCGGACATGCCCGCCGTTGGCTCGTCCAGCAGCACCAGCCGGGAACCCAGGGCGAGGGAGATGGCCAGCTCGATGGCGCGCTGGTCACCATGGGAGAGAAGCCCTGCCGGCAGTTCGGCGTAGGGGCCCAGGCCCACGGCGGCAAGCAGGTCTAGAGCTTCATCGCGGTACATGCGATCCGCCCGCCCGAACGGGCGCACGGTGCGGCCCCGGTGAGCCAGCATCGCGTACTGCAGGTTTTGCAGCACCGTCAGCTTCGGGAAGATCATGGTGATCTGGAAGGTTCGGCCGATGCCCGCTTTGGCGATCATGTGCGGCGGCTTGCCGGTGATGTCCCGGCCGCCGAACCTGACCCGGCCGGCGGTGGGCTTGAGATGCCCGGTGATGAGATTGAACAGGGTCGACTTGCCGGCGCCGTTGGGGCCGATGATGGCGTGGCGGTCGCGCGCGTGAACAGTGAGGTTCACCCCTGAGACGGCACGCAAGCCACCAAAGTGGCGGGAGAGCCCTTCGATGACGAGCAGCGGCTCGCGCGTGTCGGCTGGTAAGCGATCTGCCTGGATCGCCTTGATGCGGGCCGCCCGCCCCGGATCGCTGGCTTCGATCGCCTGACCGGAGCTCTCCACGACGGCGCTTTCGGCCTGGCGCGAGAAGCGTCGGCGGAGCTGGCCGATGAGATCGGGCACGGAGGCAAAGCCACCCGGGGCCAGCAGCACCACAGCCAGCACGATGCCGCCCAGGAGAATATCGAACTGATACGCGAAATTCTTGCTGAGCTGGTTGTCGAGCACCGTGTAAATGAAGGCGCCCAGCGCCGGACCCAAGAACGAGCCGATGCCACCCAGGAGCGCGATCACCACCGGCTGAGCGTTGGCCGTCCAGTACAGCTGCTCGGGATAGGCCTGCTGCTCGAACAGAGCGTAGAGGCCGCCCGCCACGCCGGCGAACGCGGCCGCGATCGTGAAGACGGCCAGTTCGTAGGCGCGCACGTTGATGCCGACCGAGCGGGCGCGCTCGCGGTTCTCGCGGATCGCCAGCAGCGCCGCACCAAAGGGGGAGCGGACCAGGCTGAACATCAGCACCAAGCAGACACCGACGGCGGCCGCGACGAAGTAGTAGAGGATCGAGTAGTCGCTCAGGAAGTCAGGCAGCTCCAACCCGTGGATGCCGTTGTCACCACCTGTCACCGAGTACCAGTTGAAGGCGATGGCGTAGAGCAGTTGCGAGATGGCCAGCGTGAGCAGGGAGAAGTACAGGCGCACCGCGCGGAGCGCGACCAGGCCGCTCAAGAAGCCGACCAGCGCCGCCACCACCGGCGCCAGGGCGAGCCCGGCCAGCACCGGCACGTGATAGCGCTGAAACAGGATTGCCACGGTGTAGGCACCCACGCCGTAGTAGGCGGCGTGGGCGAAGGAGACGATCCCCGCATAGCCAAGCATCAGGTTGTAGGAGATCGCCCAGAGCGACAGGACCAGCGCCGAGGTGCCCAGGAAGATGGGGAACTTGGCGCTCGAGTCGGGGTTGAGCTGCTCGCCCAGGCCGGCCAGAGGCGGCACGAGGAGCGCCCCCACGATCAGGATGCCGGCAGCGGGCCAGCGCCAGTGGCGGCGCTCCAGGACCCGCATCAGGTCTGCTCGGCCTTACCGAAGAGACCCCAGGGGCGGATGGTCAGGACGATGACCATGATGATGAAGACGAAAGCGATGGCGTAGGGACTCGTGTACTGGTTCTGAAGCCCGAACGACAGCACCTCGCCCACGATCAGCGCTCCCACCAGCGAGCCGATGATGCTGCCCAGGCCGCCGATCACGCTGATTGCAAAGGCCAGGACCAGCACATCGGTGTCCATGCTGGCGTTGACCGCCTGGCTGGGCGCCACGATCGCGCCGCCCAGCGCCGCCAGCGCCGCTCCGATGACAAAGACGACTGTGTAGAGCCGGGCCACATTCACTCCCGAAGCGCTCAGCAGCTCGGGATCGGAGACGGCCGCCCGAATGTTGCGGCCGAGGGTCGTCCGGTACATCAGGATGTAGACGCCGGTTCCGATCACAACGGCGGCGCCGATCATGAAGAAGGAGTAGGCGGCGTAGCTGTTGCCGGCCAGTGTGACTGAGAAGTTGATGGCGGCGGGTGGTTTGACAGTTCGGTAGTTTGCGCCGAAGACCGTCCGCACCACTCCGGCGATGACCAGAGTCAGCGCGTACGTGGCCAGCAGCTGGACCAGGTGTTCCTCCCCGTAGACGCGGCGCAGGACCACCACCTCGATCAGCGCGCCGACGAGGCCCGTCACTATCACCGCCACGACCAGCCCGCCCCAGAAGCCAAGGGTGAGGCCGAGCTGGTTGGCGACCACCACCGTCACGAAGGCAGCGATCATGTAGAGCGAGCCGTGGGCCATGTTGATGACCCGCAGCGCTCCGAAGACTAGGGAGAGCCCGGCGGCCACGATGAAGAGGTAGGCGGCGTTCGACAGCCCGCCCACCACGAAGAGGAGGAGCTGACCGCCGCTCACGCGCCTACCTCCCTTCGGCGATCGCTGTTAGCCCTGCTTCCACGAAGGGCAGAGTGCGAAGTCGGTGGTCGTGGGGTTGCCGTCCTTCTCGCACTTGCCGTCGCGCAGCTCTTGCATCAGCTGCTTGGGCATGATGAGATCCGAGCCCTTGAGGTTCTGAGCGTCCTTCAGAATGGGGAACTTGTACTTGCCCCCGCTGTCGGCGGTGGTGCCGATCGTCTCCCCGACGTCCGCCTGCTGATCGCCGGCGCGGATTGTGAAGCTGTAGCCGCGCAGGCTCTGGAACGAGTGGCCCACGATCTGCTTGATCACCTTGTCGGCGTCGAAGCTCTTGGCCGCGTTGGCGGCCTGCCCCCACATCATGGCCGCGTCGTAGTCCAGCACCGCCCAATCCGAGGGCTCCTCGTTGAAGCGCTCCTTGTAGCGCTTCACGAAGTCGTTCATGCGCTGGTTGTTGATGGCGAAGAACGGTGCCCGCATGTAGAGGTGCATGCCGATGGGGTAGGCGTTGCCGAGGGCCCGCAGCTCATCCACGCTTGAAAGGTCGACGAAGGGATACTTCTTGAAGAAGTCTGGGTCCACCTGCTGCGCCTGCTGGACGAAGTTGATCTCATCGGCGGCGAAGATGTTCGTGTAGATCAGGTCGGGCTTGAAGGACTGGATGGCGTTGATCGTCGAGTCCCAGCGCGGGTTGGTGGGGAAGGGGACGTACCAGGTGCTTTCGGGGTTGACGATTTGCGCGCTGGGGTTGGCGCGCTTCAGGGAGGCAACGAAGGCGTTCGTCTCGGAAACGCCGAACAGGTACTTGGGCGAGACGATGAAGGTGCGCTTCGAGCCCAGCTTGGCCACGAAGCGACCGGCCGCCGTCCCCTCCATATAGGTGTTCGGCACGACTGAGGTGAAGTAGGGGTTGATGAGGTCGGGCTCGGTGGATAGCTGGTAGCTGTTGCAGGTGGCGGAGAGGAACAGGGTCTTGTTCTGCTTGGCTATTGGCGAAGTCGCCTGGCACTGGGCGGAGGTGACGGGGCCGAAGGCGGCCTGGACGTTGTCCTGCAGGATCAGCTCCCGGAAGTTGGCAGTCGCCTTGTCCACAGTGGTGCCGTCGTCGTAGATGACCGGCTCCATCTTGTACCCGTTGACACCGCCCTTGGCGTTGAGGTCGTCCATCGCAAGCTTGAGCGTCTGGCTCACGGCCTTGCCGTAGAGGGCGGACTGGCCTGTCAACGCGCCGGAGTAGCCGACCTTCTTGGTCCCCTTGAAGCCGCCGCCGCTGTTCTGCTGACCGCCGCCCCCGCCGCAGGCCGCGGCCAGGACCAAGGCCGCCAGAGAGAACGTGAGAATTGAAGGGATCCGTCCCAGTCGAGGGGAATTTCGTGTCATGTCTCTTCCTGAGTGATGGATTTGCCGATTTGGAGGCGCGAGAGGCCGCTCCTTGGTGGCCGAGATACTAACACCGCAGGATGGACTTAAGGAGCGCCCCAACCGCTGCCGCCCAAACGGCGTCGGGTCGTCCGGCCGGCACAGCCCTTTCCCACAGCGCGTCAGCTGCGTGACGGCCGACCAACCGGCCGCACTGTCAGCATGAGGTCCATTGACTGGCAGACAGGTCTGAAGGGCAGGGGAGGCGCGCCTCCCCTGCCGGCCGATCTACTTCTTGGCTCTCCTGCTTGCAGGCTTGGCTGCTGTCTTGCGCGATCGTGTCTTCGCAGGTGAAGCGTCCCGCTGGACCCAGTCCCGAGTGCGCTGCACGGCTCGCTGCCAGTTGGCATAGCCGCTCTCCCGCTGGTCCTTGCTCCAGCGAGGCTCCCAGGTCTTGTCAGCTTTCCAGTTCTTACGCAGCTCGTCGAGGTTGGCCCAGAACCCGGTCGCCAGGCCGGCACCGTAAGCCGCCCCCAGCGCGGTCGTCTCGTTCACTGTCGGCCTGACCACAGGCGTGCCCAGGATGTCAGCCTGCAGCTGCATGAGCGGCTCACTCTTGGTGGCCCCGCCGTCGGCCTTCAGGGTCGTGAGCTTGACGCCTGAGTCCTTCTCCATCGCGTCGGCCACATCCCGGCTCTGGTAGCAGATCGACTCCAGCGTGGCGCGGGCGATATGGCGCTTGTCGACGTAGCCGGTCAGCCCGACCAGAGCGCCGCGGGCGTACATGTCCCAATGGGGAGCGAAGAGACCAGAGAAGGCGGGCACGAAGTAGGCGCCGCCGGAATCCTCGACCTGCTCTGCGAGCCTGTCGCACTCCGGAGCGTTCTTGATCAGCCCGAGATTGTCGCGGAGCCACTGGATGGCGGCGCCGGTGACGGCGATCGACCCCTCCAGCGCGTAGACGGCCTTGCCCTTGCCCAGGCCGTAGGCGGGCGTAGTGAGGAGGCCGCTTTTCGAGGGGACCGGCTTGGTCCCTGTATTGAGCAGCAGGAAATTGCCAGTGCCATAGGTGTTTTTGGCCTCGCCGACGTTGTAGCAGGTCTGACCGAATACAGCCGCCTGCTGGTCGCCCAGGTCGGCGCACACCGGAACCTCGCCCCCGACCGGGCCGTCGGCGCGAGTCGTGCCGTAGGTCTCGGGATCGCTGGAGGGCCGAATTTCCGGCAGCATGGCGCGCGGCACCCCGAGCTTGCCCAGCAGCTCATCGTCCCACTCAAGCTTCCTCAGATCCATCAGCATGGTGCGGGAGGCGTTGGTGTAGTCGGTGATGTGGACGCCCCCAGCGGGACCACCGGTCAGCCACCAGATGACCCAGCTGTCCATCGTGCCGAAGGCCAGCTCGCCGTTCTCCGCCCGCTTCCGGGCCCCCTTCACCTTGTCGAGCATCCAGCTCACCTTGGGACCTGAGAAGTAGGTGGCCACCACCAACCCGGTCTTCCGCTTGACCAGCGGTTCGACGCCCGCGTCGATCAGCTTCTCGCAGAGCTGGCGGGTGCGAGTGTCCTGCCAGACGATCGCGTTGTGGATCGGCTCGCCCGTCTTCCGATCCCAGACGACGGCAGTCTCCCGCTGGTTGGTGATCCCGATGGCGGCCAGATCGGACGCCTTGAGCTTGGCGCTGCTGAGCGCCTTCTTGGTCACCTGTTGGGTGTTGCGCCAGACCTCCATGGGGTCGTGCTCCACCCAGCCCGGCTCGGGAGTGATCTGCTTGTGTTCGGCATAGGCGCTGGCGACGACGCCGCCTCCGTGGTCGAACACCATGAACCGGGTCCCGGTGGTGCCCTGATCGACAGCGCCGACGTACTTAGGCATGGTCCGCCTCCCTCGCGTGCTGGTTGCTCGAGCTGCTGAGCGCACCGGCATCAGTCCGTCGCCTCCAGCACACCCCTGGCGACGAGGACCCGCCGGATCAGGAATTCGTAGGCGAAGATCCCCACCGCACCGCCGATGAGCGGACCGACTATCGGGATCCAGAAGTAGCCGTTGACGCCGGGGAACGCGCTGTCGCCCCAGCCGGCGACGAAGGCGAGGAGGCGGGGACCGAAGTCACGGGCCGGGTTGATCGCGTAGCCGGCGTTGGGACCGTAAGACATGCCGATGGCGGCCACCGCCAGACCCACCAGCAATGGGGTGAGGTTGCTCTTGGGGGCCAGGTTGCGCCGGTCGCCCAGGGCGGCGACGAAGATTAGCAGGAAAGCAGTGCCGACGATCTGATCGACCAGCGGCCCGAACCAACCGCCGTTGAAGTAGGGAGCGGGGTAGGTGGCGAATATCCCGAAAGTCCCCGCGTGACCGACATGCTTGGCGTTCTCGAAGCTGGAGATGGCGTCGTGGTAGACCAGCAACACCAGCGCCGCGCCGACGAACGCGCCGGCCACCTGGGCAAGCCAGTAGATCGGCAGCTTGGACCAGGGCGAGTCACCACGAAGAGTGAAGGCGAGGGTGACTGCAGGATTAATGTGGGCACCGGTCACACCACCGGCCACGTAGACGCCGAAGGTCACCGCCAGGGCCCAACCCCAGGTGATCAGGAGCCAGTCGCCGGCGGAGAGAAAGTTGTTGGCGCCACGGCCCGACTGGTTCAACGCGGCGACCGCTACTGCGACTACGCCGTCGCCAAACGCGATCAGGCAGAGCGTGCCGAAGAACTCGGCCAGCGCATCGCCGAAGATGCCGCTGAGGAGCCCGCCGGGTGCGTGCGTGGCCCGACCCGCCGATCGCACTCCTGCCTCATCGACGGATGCCGCCGCTGCCCGCCCGGGCGGCACCTCAAGCTCGGACGATCTCGCCCCCACGTCTCCCGCGAGTGGCTCGCGCTGCTCGCCAGGCGTGCCTCCCAGATGCCCAGCGGGTGGCTCGCCGGTGGTGGCAGGCTCGGCGCCCACGTCCGGGAGTGACTCCGGCCGCTCGCCTGGTGTGCCTCCCAAGTGCCCGGCGAGTGGTTCGTCCCGCTCGATCTTGCCGCGTTCGTCCATCAGCAATCCTCCCATACTTGGTGTCGACCTGCACAAGCAGTCGGCAAATCCGGTCTCTCCGTTCTAGGCGCTGGCAGTGGCGCTTGTCAACTCGGCGCCCTCCAGAGGGCGCTCCACGCTCACCTAGCATGGAGCCGGTGCCGCAGTCCCTGACCCGCAACTTCTGCATCATCGCGCACATCGACCATGGCAAGTCCACGCTGGCGGACCGACTCCTGGAGAAGACAGGCGCCGTCAGCCGCAGGGAGCTCACCGATCAACACCTGGACACGCTCGACCTTGAACGCGAGCGCGGCATCACCATCAAGCTCCAAGCCGTCAGAATGAGCTACCAGGCTGCGGACGGCCAGATTTACGAGCTGAACCTGATCGACACTCCCGGTCACGTGGATTTTTCCTATGAGGTTTCTCGCTCACTGGCCGCCTGTGAAGGCGCGCTGCTGGTGGTGGATGCCGCTCAGGGCATCGAGGCACAAACGCTGGCCACCCTCTACCAGGCTGTGGAGGCGGACCTGCACATAGTCCCGGTGGTGAACAAGATCGACCTCGACGCTGCTCAGCCGGACCTGGTGGCGGAGGAGGTCGTCCAGGTCACCGGTATCGAGCGCGCAAACGTTATCTTCGCGTCCGCCAAGCAGGGCATAGGCATTGACGACATCCTGGAGGCGATAGTGTCGCAGGTGCCGCCGCCTGTTGGCGAACCGGCGAAGCCGCTGCGCGCGCTCGTCTTCGACTCTCACTACGACGCCTACAGGGGCGTGATCGTCTATGTGCGCGTTGTCGACGGTGAGATCCGACCGGGCATGAAGGTCCGGATGATGAATACGGGATCTGTGCACGAGGTGGACGAGGTGGGGTGGTTCACTCCCGGTATGCACGCCGGCCGGGTACTGACCACCGGCGAGGTCGGCTACCTGACAGCAGCCATCAAGAACGTCAACTCAGCCCGGGTAGGCGATACGGTCACCGACGAGCGTCACCCCGCCGCGGGGCCGCTGCCCGGCTACCGGGCGGTGAAGCCCATGGTCTACGCAGGGATTTTTCCGACGGAGTCTGATGGCTATCAGGATTTGAAGGAGGCGCTGGATAAGTTCCAGCTGAACGACGCGTCTCTCGTCTTCGAGGCTGAGAACTCCGCTGCCCTGGGCTTCGGTTTCCGCTGCGGTTTTCTCGGTCTGCTCCACATGGAGATCGTGCAGGAGAGGCTTGAGCGCGAGTTCAACCTCGATCTCATCACGACCGCACCGACAGTGGAATACCGGGTCTACCTGAAAAAGGGCGGGATGCAGGTGGTCGACAACCCGGCGCACCTGCCGGACCCGACGGCGATCGAGTACCTGGAGGAACCGTTCGTCCGCGCTTCGGTGATGACGCCGAGCCAGTTCGTGGGCGCGATGATGGAGCTCTGCCAGGAGCGGCGGGGTCAGTTCAAGAACCTGGAGCACCAGGTGGGTGGAAGGGTGCTGCTGGAATACCAGCTGCCGCTGGGCGAGATCATCCACGATTTTTACGACCAGTTGAAGTCGCGTTCGCGGGGCTATGCCTCACTCGACTACGAGCTGAGCGGATTCCGGCGCGGCGATCTGGTCAAGCTGGACCTCCTCGTGGCAGGCGAGCCGGTGGACGCGCTGTCAATGATTGTCGACCGCGCCAAGGCCGCCCAGCACGGCCGCCGGCTGACCGAGAAGCTCAAAACCATCATCCCGCGCCAGCTCTTCGAGGTGCCGATCCAGGCTGCGATCGGTGGCAAGGTGGTGGCTCGAGAGACGGTCTCAGCTCAGCGCAAAGACGTGACCGCCAAGTGCTACGGCGGCGACATCAGCCGCAAGCGAAAGCTGCTCGAGAAGCAGAAGGAAGGCAAGAAGCGCATGAAGCGCGTGGGCAGCGTGGAAATCCCACAGGAGGCCTTTATGGCGGTGCTGTCGCTGGACTAAGAATCGAGCTAGGCGGTTGGCTGCCTGCGACCTTTACGACGCGGTGCTGCTCGGCCTCGGAATGTCCTTCTACCGCGAGTTATAGGAAGACCAGCCCCACGGGCGCGCGCCGGCAATGTCGGCGGCCGGTTGAATCGGGGAGTTCCGGCTCCCCGCCCAGCGTCCAGTGCTGACCGGAGGTTGAAAGAGCTGGGCGGAAAAGGAAGACGGTTAGGATTGGCAGCAACATGGAGCCCACCGATCAACGGCCGGCTGGCAGGCCCCAGCTGGAGGGAACGCAAGCGGTCGAAGCGCCCCCGGTGCTGATCGGTGCGGACATCGACGCGACGGCGTTGGTCAATGAGATCAAGGGCGACGTGCAGCGCAAGGCGGAGCAGGGGCTATATCCGCCCGACCTCCTGACCGAGCTCAAAGCCGGCTCAGACCCGGTCCTGGCCGCGGCCCTGGACGTTCAAGATGCCGCCGGCTTATCGACCGTAGTTCCCGTCACCCGGCCGGTCCGGGCCAGCCTGCGCTACGTCGCTCCCAGCGTCGTTCTGTTCAAGCGCCTAACGACTAAAGGCCTTGGTTGGTACACGAAGTGGATGGTCGAACAGACTCATCATTTCACAACGGCGTCCGCCGCCGCGACATCGGCCATCGCGGAGCGGCTTGCCAGGCACGACGAGGAGTTGGCACGCGGCAGCCAACGCCACCAGGCACTGGAACGCCGGGTCGAGAGTTTGGAGGCAAGGCTGGCCCATCCAGGGTCGACGGACGATACAGGCGGATAGGCCCTGATCGGGCGCGAGCCGAGGCCGGGTGGTTGGCCGGGAGCTGGCATGTGATTGATGGGCGTCCCCCAACAGACGTCTGCCCGTCCCTGCGAATGCCGTTGGTCACTCCGGGCTATCACGAGAGAGTGCTCGGCGGAGCGGAGCTAGGCCCCCGCCGGTGACGTCGGCCAGTATCTCTGCCGGGAGGCCAACGTGTGCCTCTGGTTCGCGAATTGTCCCGAGTTCGAGGCTATTCTCGATCCTCTGCAGAATGACTCCGGTTGGTCACAAAACTGGGGCGGGCGGCTAGGCAAATGTGTTGGCGCGGTACACCTGGGAAGTGGTGTTGAGGCGCCTCCAAGCAGCCCTGGCTGATACCGGCGTACCAGGACTGTGAGCGGTCGCGTCCCTCCGGCGCTGTAAAAGTGAAACGACGTAGTCTCCCGCGGAAGGTCTGACCAACCACCGCTAGGAGGACTACGCC